>ERZ1673700.4-NODE-4-length-356533-cov-27.284635_pt1 | contig 356533 bp, 353 predicted proteins | sample MGYA00580230_ERZ1673700 | MGnify/ENA primary metagenome ERZ1673700 (study PRJEB41218, sample SAMN15661782) | gut metagenome | host: Homo sapiens | place: Canada: London | collected 2015-08-20/2019-03-30 | study: EMG produced TPA metagenomics assembly of...
TTATATGTTGGTATGAATATCAAGGATACCGCAAAAGAAGTAAAAGTTCCGGTTAATGCAAATGCAGGAAATACAGTTGTAAATCTTTATGATGGTAAAACATATACTGTTTCTTCTGATAAGACAGTAACAGTTACTATTCCGGCAGCAAAGGATGGCGGTACTGTAGTGCTGAGAGCAGATAAAAAGATTAATCTTGACATTACTGTTCCGGGTAAAGATTTCCAGGAAGTAATTGATACCATTGATGCTGTAGGAGATACAGCAAAGATTAATGTTACAATGCCAGATACCACAAAAGTTCCGGCAGAAGTATTCAATGGCATGATTGGAAAAGATATTACCATTACCTTCAAGCTGAACGACAACGTAAGCTGGATTGTAAACGGAAAGAACATTGTAAGTAAATTAAAAGATGCAATAGACCTCGGTGTAACCGTAGGTAAGAGCAGCATTCCGGCTGATAAGATTAAAGCATTAGCTGGAGACAACAAGACCATTGAACTTTCACTGGCACATGACGGAGCATTTGGATTTGATGCTACACTTCGTGTCAACGTTGGTGCAGAGAACAGTGGAAAATATGCAAACCTTTACTATTATAATGAAAAGACCGGAGCATTAGAATATGTTCAGGCTGTAAAGGTAAATGCAGACGGAACCGTTGATTTCAAATTCTCACATGCATCTGAGTATGTTATTGTACTTAGCAATACAGATATGAAACCAGCAGCATCTACAACTCCGAATGCAACACCTGCTGTAACAGCAGAGAAGCAGGTTAAGACAGGAGATAATACTCCGATTGCATGCATGGTAGTATTGTTATTCGTTGCAGGAGCAGCGGTAGTTGTACTTTACAGAAGACGTAAAAGAGTCTAAGCAGAGCAAAACTGCAAACAGGAGAGTTTAGTTTTTATAATGTATATCGTCTGAAATAAGAGGATAGATGGAAAGGGCAGCGAAAGCTGCCCTTTCCCCTTTTAACCCTCTTGGATAAATAAAAGTACAAAAGGAATAAATCCAGGCAGAAGATTGACATACTATTCCTAAGGTGTTATTCTTAGTTCCGACTGAATTACTTGGAAATAGGACGAAAATAGCTGATAAAGCAAATTGATAAAGGAGGAAAACCGATGGAATTAATCTATCTGGACAATGCGGCAACAACAAGAACGGACGAGCGGGTAGTGGAGGCAATGCTTCCTTATTTTACCCAGTATTATGGAAATGCATCTACCATTTATGCATTAGGTGAGGAAAGCCGCAAGGCAGTAACAAGGGCCAGAGATATTATTGCAGCAGGAATCGGTGCGAAACCGGAAGAAATATATTTTACGGCAGGTGGAAGTGAATCTGATAACTGGGCACTGAAAGCAACAGCAGAAGCTTATAAAGAAAAAGGAAAACATATCATCACCAGTAAGATTGAGCATCATGCAATTCTTCATACCTGTGAATGGTTGGAAAGACAGGGCTTTGAGGTAACTTATCTTGATGTGGATGAGAATGGACGTATCAATCCGGCAGATGTAGAAGCTGCAATCCGTCCGGATACCATTCTGATTTCTATTATGTTTGCCAACAATGAAATCGGTACCATCGAGCCGATTGCAGAGATTGGTGCAATTGCCAGGGCACATGGAGTTTTATTCCATACTGATGCAGTACAGGCATTTGGTCAGGAGCCAATCCAGGTAGATGAAATGAATATTGATATGTTAAGCAGCAGTGGCCATAAATTAAACGGACCAAAGGGAATCGGTTTCCTCTATATCAGAAAAGGTGTAAAAATCCGCTCCTTTGTACATGGTGGTGCACAGGAGAGAAAGAGAAGAGCCGGAACGGAAAATGTACCGGGAATCGTAGGCTTCGGTAAAGCTGCAGAACTGGCATTTGCTTCCATGGAAGAGCGTACTGCAAGAGAAAGAGAATTGAGAGATTATATGATTTCCCGTTTTGAAAAGGAAATCCCATATGTGAAAATCAATGGAGACAGAGAGCATCGTCTTGCCAATAATGTCAATGCATGCTTCCGTTTTGTGGAGGGAGAATCCATGCTGATTATGTTAGATATGAAGGGGATTTGTGCATCCTCCGGTTCAGCATGTACTTCCGGTTCCTTGGACCCGTCTCATGTATTGCTGGCAATTGGTCTGCCACATGAGATTGCACATGGTTCACTCCGCCTGACTTTAGGCGCAGATACCACCAAAGAGCAGATTGACACCACGGTAGATGCAATCAAAGAGATTGTTGCACATTTACGCAGCATGTCACCGTTATACGAAGATTTTGTAAAGAACCAGCAGTAATAGAGAAGAAAAGGAGTAACGATTATGTATAGTGAAAAAGTTATGGATCATTTTCAGAATCCGAGAAATGTAGGGGAGATTGAAAATGCCAGCGGAGTAGGAACAGTAGGAAATGCAAAATGCGGTGATATCATGCGAATCTATCTTGATATTGATGATAATGGTGTGATTCAGGACTGTAAGTTTAAGACCTTTGGCTGTGGTGCTGCAGTTGCAACCAGCAGTATGGCAACAGAACTGGTAAAGGGAAAGACCGTACAGGAAGCATTACTTGTAACCAATAAAGCAGTAATGGAAGCATTAGACGGACTTCCACCGGTTAAAGTGCATTGTTCCCTTCTGGCAGAAGAAGGTATTCATGCTGCACTTTGGGATTATGCTGAGAAGAATGGCATTGTCATTGAAGGCTTAAAGAAGCCGAAGAACGACATCTCTGAGGGTGAAGAAGAGGAAGAATATTAAAAACAACATATCCCTATTGACATAGTAGGAAAAAAGGAATATACTGTACCCATAGACAAATAGAAATGGAGGTACAGTATGAAGATTTCAACAAAGGGACGTTATGCTGTCCGACTTCTTCTTGATATAGCAATGAATGATGAAGTTGAACCGGTACGTCTTAAAGATGTTGCGGAACGTCAGGATATTTCCATGAAATACTTGGAACAGATTATTTCTACACTGGTACGGGCAGGGTTTGTTAAGAGCATCAGAGGCCCCCAGGGAGGATATCGTTTATCAAAGACACCGAAGGAATATACGATAGGGATGATATTGCGTCAGGTAGAAGGAAGTCTTGCACCGGTATCGTGTCTTGAGGATGAGGTGAACACCTGTGAGCGTCAGTCAGAATGTGTAACACTTCGTATCTGGAAAGAATTAAACGATGCGATTAAGAGTGTAGTAGACAAGTATACGTTAGAGGATTTGATGGAATGGCAGCAGGATATCAGCAGCGATTATGTCATTTAAATGGACGAGGTCGATGTGTACCAATGAAACAAAATATTTTAAATAATTTATTTGAAAAAAGTCTTGACAATTGGTACACATCGTTTTATATTATACTTAATCCATATCAAACAGATAGGAAATATATGAATTTAGGGAAAAGGAGATTATTATCATGGCAAACATTTATAAAGGAACATTAGGACTGATTGGAAATACACCATTAATCGAGGCAATTAATTTAGAAAAGGCGTATAACTTAGAAGCAAAATTACTTTTCAAACTGGAATATTTCAATCCGGCAGGAAGCGTAAAGGACCGTATCGCAAAAGCAATGATTGAAGATGCAGAAGCAAAAGGACAGTTAAAAGAAGGTTCTGTTATTATCGAGCCGACATCCGGAAATACAGGAATTGGTCTTGCAGCACTTGCGGCAGCCAAGGGATACCGTATCATTCTTACTATGCCGGAATCCATGAGTGTTGAACGTAGAAACATCTTAAAGGCTTACGGTGCAGAAATTGTTCTGACAGAAGCAAGCAAAGGAATGAAAGGTGCAATTGCAAAAGCGGATGAACTTGCAAAAGAGATTCCAAACAGCTTTATCCCTGGACAGTTTGTAAACCCTGCGAATCCAAAAGTACACAAAGAGACAACAGGACCGGAAATCTGGAAAGATACGGACGGAGCAGTAGACATCTTCGTAGCAGGAGTTGGTACAGGTGGAACCGTAACAGGAACCGGTGAATACTTAAAAGAGCAGAAAGCGGATGTTAAAGTTGTAGCAGTAGAGCCGGCATCTTCACCGGTATTATCCGAAGGTAAGAGTGGAGCACATAAGATTCAGGGTATCGGTGCAGGATTCGTACCGGATGTATTAAACACCAAAGTATATGATGAGGTATTTCCGGTAGAGAACGAAGATGCTTTCCGTGTGGCAAAAGAAATTGCACACAAAGAGGGCGTATTAGTAGGAATTTCTTCCGGAGCAGCAGCTTATGCAGCAATTGAACTGGCAAAGAGACCTGAAAATAAAGGAAAAACAATTGTAGCTTTATTACCGGACAATGGAGACAGATATTATTCAACAGCTTTATTTACAGAGTAATTTGCAGTAGAATAGAAAAAATCTGATGTAACATCAGAGTGACAGAAATAAATAACAGAACGGAGAAAAAGAAGATGAGCACAAAGAAAAGCAGAGCAGAACGTAATTTAAAATTTGAAACTTTACAGTTACATGTAGGACAGGAAAATCCGGATCCGGTGACAGATGCAAGAGCAGTACCTATTTATCAGACATCATCCTATGTATTCCGCAACAGCGACCATGCGGAAGCAAGATTTGGTCTTGCAGATGCAGGAAATATTTATGGAAGACTTACGAATCCGACAGAGGATGTATTTGAGAAGAGAATTGCAGCATTAGAGGGTGGAGTTGCAGCGTTGGCAGTAGCATCCGGAGCAGCAGCAATTACTTATACGATTGAAAATCTTGCACAGAATGGTGACCATATTGTAGCTGCAAAGAATATCTATGGTGGTTCTTATAACCTGTTGGAGCATACACTTCCACAGTACGGCATTACAACAACCTTCGTTGAGCCGGAGCCGGAAGCATTTGAAGCAGCAATCAAAGACAATACAAAAGCATTATATATTGAGACATTAGGAAATCCTAACTCAGACGTAGCTGATATTGAAGCCATCGCAAAAGTAGCACATGCACACAAGATTCCATTAGTCGTAGATAACACTTTTGCAACACCTTATCTGGTTCGTCCGATTGAGTATGGCGCAGACATCGTGGTACATTCTGCAACAAAATTCATTGGTGGACACGGGACAACAATTGGTGGAGTTATCGTAGACAGCGGAAAATTTGACTGGGAGGCAAGTGGAAAATTTGCATCCTTAACTGAGCCAAACCCAAGTTATCATGGCATCAGCTTTACCAAGGCAGTAGGACCGGCAGCATTTGTAACCAAGATTCGTGCAATCTTACTTCGTGATACCGGAGCAACTTTATCTCCGTTCCATGCATTTATCTTCTTACAGGGATTAGAGACATTATCCTTAAGAGTAGAACGTCATGTACAGAATGCATTGAAGGTAGTAGAGTTCTTAAATAACCATCCACAGGTGGAGCGTGTAAATCATCCTGCAGTAAGTACAGATCCAAAACAGCAGGAATTATATAAGAAATACTTCCCGAACGGTGGCGGTTCTATCTTTACCTTTGAAATCAAAGGTGATGACAGAAAGGCAAAAGATTTCATCGACAATCTGGAAATCTTCTCCTTACTGGCAAATGTTGCAGATGTAAAATCCCTGGTGATTCATCCAGCATCAACCACGCATTCCCAGCTTAGTGCAGAAGAATTAGAAGAGCAGGGAATCAAACCGAATACCATCCGCCTTTCTATCGGAACAGAAAATATCGACGATATTATTGAAGACTTAGAGGAAGCATTCAAGGCAGTAGAGTAAATGACTGAAAGAACTAAAATGAAAAGCATGAGATAAAAGAAGTCTCATATACTTTAGAAAGAGTATATGAGGCTTTTTTTATGAAAAAATGGAAAAGGATACTGGCAGTGGCGGTAATGCTGGCATTGGTATTTTGCGCAGGCCGTGGGAGTGCAGTGCTGGTAAAAAGCTGGCAGAATGGCGGCTTACTGGGAGTAAATGCAGTGGCATCTACAACAGAGAACTGGGGACTTGGATTTGGTGAATCGGGGACACAGCCAACCGGAAATGCCACACCGGAAGAATTGCGGAAATATAATACATATTTTATTGGTAATGGCGATGATAAGGTGATTTACCTGACCTTTGACTGCGGCTATGAGAATGGAAATACGGAGAAGATACTGGAAGCATTGAAAAAGCATGATGTAAAGGCAACCTTCTTTGTAGTAGGGCATTTCTTAGAGACCAGTCCAGATCTGGTAAGGAAAATGGTGGAAGAAGGTCATACCGTAGGAAACCATACTTATCATCATCCGGATATGTCAGAAATTGCAGATGTATCGTCATTTCAAAAGGAAGTTGAAGATGTCAAGTTACTTTATGAAGAGATTACAGACAAGGAGATGGTTAAATTTTACCGGCCGCCTCAGGGGAAATACAGTGAATCAAATCTGAAAATGGCAAAAGAATTAGGTTATTATACTTTTTTCTGGAGTCTTGCTTATGTGGACTGGGATCCGGATAATCAGCCAACAAAAGAAGAGGCCTTTGAAAAACTCACCGGACGTATTCATCCGGGAGCTATAGTGCTGCTGCACAATACTTCAAAGACCAATGGTGAAATATTAGATGAACTACTTACAAAGTGGGAAGAGATGGGCTACCATTTTGGTACTCTGGATGAGTTAATCGCAGGTTCTAATTCTTAGAAAAATGCTCTTTATAGACAGCTTAAGTATTATTATATTTAAAAGAAAGGTGGTGAAGAGTATTTTCCACTGGTAACACTTTCTATTGCTATGATAAGTAATAGGAATTATACCTTTCGAAATATGAGTGAATTTTCAGGTGAACTGGTAAAAAAGAAAAAAGCAGCAAAGCAAACAGAGGGGAACAGTATTCAGAGTTTATAGAATTAGAAAACAAATGTAAATTTCTAAAATTCGAAAAAATCATTAAATAAAACTTGTCTTTTTACTTCTTTTGTATTATACTCTTTGATTGGTAATACCAATCGGAGGATTTAGAAATGAAGTATTTTAGACAGTTTTTTTTAATTCTGGCAATTTCTTTTGCTGGAGAAATTCTGCATATGGTGCTGCCATTACCGGTTCCTGCAAGCATTTACGGACTGGTGTTAATGCTGCTTGCTCTGGTAACGGGTATCGTTAAGATAGAACAGGTGAAGGACACTGCGATATTCTTAATTGAAATTATGCCGGTGATGTTTATTCCGGCAGCAGTAGGACTTCTGGACTCCTGGAGCGTTCTGCGTCCGACTATTGTGCCGGTGATTGTCATTACAGTACTTACGACGATTATTGTTATGGTCGTGACCGGAAGAGTGACACAGAATGTGATACGAAAGGGAAGGGAGAAAGAAGAAAATGAATAATTTTGTAGGAGATACCCTTTTCTTTGGTGTAGTAATCAGTCTCATTGGATATGAAATCGGAGCACTGTTAAAGCGTAAATTAAAGCTGGCGCTGTTTAATCCACTTTTGATTTCTATTATTTTTGTTATGGTTGTATTAAGTGTAGGCAGGATTGACTATGACAGTTATTATGAAGGAGCAAAGTATTTAAGCTATCTTTTAACCCCGGCAACGGTATGTCTTGCTGTTCCGTTGTATGAGCAGCTGGAATTGTTAAAGAAACATAAAAGTGCCATTGTAGCAGGAATTATATCCGGTGTCATTGCAAGTATGGGAAGTGTGCTTCTTTTTGCGGTGATATTCCATCTGAATCATGAGGAATATGTAACCCTTCTGCCAAAATCCATTACCACAGCAATTGGAATGGGAGTATCTGAAGAACTTGGAGGAATCGTAACGATTACGGTGGCAGTAATTATCATTACCGGAGTCTTGGGAAATATGATTGCAGAAGTGGTATGCCGTGTATTTCATATAGAAGAGCCGGTGGCAAAGGGACTGGCACTCGGTACTTCCGCTCATGCAATCGGAACCGCCCGTGCCATGGAAATGGGAGAAGTAGAAGGAGCAATGAGCAGTCTTGCCATTGCAGTAGCAGGACTTCTGACGGTAGCAGCAGCAACTGTATTTGCTAATTTTTATTGATGTATCTATGATGCAATAATTTTGCAAGGGATGAAAGGAGATTCAGATGAAGGACAGAGAGTATAAGAGGGTAATGGCATTCGTAAAAGATGGAATACGGAGCGGGGAGTTTCGGGTAGGCAGCAAGCTGCCAACAGAACGTGAAATGGCAGAAACACTTGGTATGTCACGTCCATCTATCCGGGAAGCATTAAAGAGTATGGAGAATATCGGATTGATTGAAAGTCAGCAGGGCTCCGGCAATTATATCTGCTGCAACATGGAAAAAAGCCTTTCAGAAGTAATTAATATGATGCTGCTATTGCAGCAGATAGATAAGGATGAGCTTGCAGAGGCACGTTGCCTTTTAGAATACACAATAGGTCTTCTTGCGGCTAAAAACATGGGTAAACAGGATTTTGCGGAGTTAAAAGCACTGGCAGAATCTATGCAGAATGCTGACCAGCAGAGGAGTTATGAGATTGACCGGGAGTTTCATCAGAAATTAATATTAGGTTCCGGCAACCGTTTCATGATTACGATTATGCAGGTATTTTCTGAAATTTATAAGGAAAGTATCCGAAAAGGCTGGGAAAATGCAGATGCCGAGAAATTTGAAAAAATGTGGAAGCTTCATGTAGAAATTGCAGAAGCAATCGAAACGGGAGACCAGAGAAAAATCGATGCTGCCGTACAGGCGCATTATGATATTATTCATAAGTAAAATGATGGTAAAAAAGTCTGGCAGAAAAGAAGGAGCTAGGTTTGCTTGAGCGAACTTGGCTCCTTCTTTTCTGCCAGACTTTGGCGAGCATCGCGATAACTGTAGAAACTTGCAAAGCATGTTTCCCATGGTTACGCGAGTAGCTTAGCGGGCAAGTACTTCTAAGATTTCACCTACATACATGGTGTGAAGGTTGCCATCGGCATACCAGCTGCTTTCGATAGAAGAATCAATAAACTGGTCCGGAGTCATCTTTGTAGCAGATAATTTACGGCAGATAAATACCAGATTTCCTTCGTCAATATAAGGTGTGTCCTTGCAGTAATCAAGATGCATTCTTGCATTTTCAATTTTATTTTCATCACGTCCGGAAACAGCTCCAAGATATTTTAAAGCTCCTTTATTGGACTCATCTAAAAAGGTCAGTGAAAATGTCTCTCCATTATCAATAAATTCTTTGGTATAGCGTGTATCTCTTACAAAGATGTAGACAACATTTTTGCCCCAGAGGACACCAACACCGCCCCAGCTTGCAGTCATTGTATTTGCTTTCTTCTCATCACCTGCTGTGATTAACATCCATTCTTTGCCGATTTTAGTAAATGGATTCATTTCCATAAGGTCAATTGGATATGGTTGAAATGTATGCATTATTTTTCCCTCCAGTAAATTCGTAATATGAATTTAGTATAGCATTGTATTTTCATAATTACTATGGATTTGTGGTAAAAAGAATTCCAGAAAAGGTTTAAGTTATGAAATTTATTGATATAATTCTGCAATTCTTGAAACAGCCACATAAATTTCGGAAATACGGTACCAGGTACGGAAATCTACAATTCCGGTAACCGGAAGCCCAAAGATGGACTGGAATTTTTCTACGGCAGCTTTGGTTGCAGAACCATAAATGCCATCCACGGCAATAGTCGGAAGCGCAGGGTAGTTACGTGCAATCCGGTTCAGCTGCTCCTGCAGCATCCGCACCTTATCCCCGGTAGAACCAACCTCAAGGTTGCTGCCCGGCCAGGAAGCAGGCACACCACTGATTTCATCCGCCGTGTTGATATACATACTGCTGCCGTAATAGTAGCGCAGAATCTCAATGGTGGAATATCCCTGGTCGGCTAAGTATTTCGAACCCCACTGAGTCAACCTTTTCCCATTTGCGTATGTAGTACGTCTAAAGCCTTAGTTTATGCGGGTTTAGAGGGTGTCGGAGCAGTAGAGATAAATGCTTAATTCTTTCTTTTCACTGTCATAGACAATTTTATCTACAATGGATTTTAGCGCATTGCTTTTGGTGACGGTAGAGACATCCTCACTGGAAAGTATCTCATATACATTCTTAAGCCGGTTGCGCATGAGTTCCCTTGTATCTGTCTCAGATGGAACAGGAGCAGGGGTTAATTCTTCCAGCCGGCTTTCTATTTCTGCCCGTTCTTTGAAAAGAATGGCTTTATTGTCCCGGTATTCTTCTATGGTATCAATGCCATCCCGGTAAGCCTGCCGGATACGTTCTTCTTTTTTCTCAATGTCATGCAGTCTTTCGGTGAGTATCTCATGGGCGGACTGGGCGGTTGGTTTTTCTGACTTGATGATTTTAAACTGGAGCGGTCGCACACCTTCCATAATTTCTTGCAGACCTTCTAATACAGCCGGTTCTAATTTCCGGGCGGAAATCTGATGGGACACGTTGCATTTCCCCTTTAAATATCCATAGCATTGAAAATTCGTGTAGGTTCGTCCGTATCGTTTATCCTTATGAATGGAAGTGGAGAGAGAGCGTCCGCAGGTGTGGCACTTTACCATGCCGGATAACCAGTGCCGGTGCAGTTCCGGTGGCTTGGCATATTTGGGAGTGTATTCTGCCTTGATACGCTGCTGTGCCTTTTCATACTGTTCCACACTGATAATCGGCTCATGGCTGCCATCTCTTATAATCCATTCGGATTCATCCTTTAATGCCTTGTTATCGTTAGAATGACGGTTCCAGACAGATTTTCCAATATAAGTAGGGTTGCTTAAAATGTAGCCGATACTCCGCCGCTCAAATGGCTTCTTATGTGAGGTAAGATAGCCGAGGTTATTTAAGTGTTTTGCAATTGCAAACATACTGGCACCATTCTCGGTATACATGTCGAATATCGTATGTATGATAAGAGCTTCTTCTGGCACAATAACGGGAGTTTCTTTGGCATGCGGTACTTTATAGCCTAAAGGCGGTCGAGCCTGATTTCGCCCTCTTAAAGCGTTCTCCGTCATACCTCGCACAACCTCACCGGACAGACGGATAGAATAATATTCATCCATCCATTCTATGATTCGCTCAATCAATGAACCAAAAGGACCATCCACCAGCGGCTCGGACACGGAAATGACTTCTACATGGTCTTTCCGGAGCATGGACTTATAGACAATGGATTCTTCCTGATTTCTGGCAAATCTCGAATACTTCCATACCAGAATTACATCAAAGGGATGTTCTTTTGATTTGGCATGGGCAATCATATCCTGGAACTGTGGACGTTTATCCGCTTTACGTCCGGATATGCCATCTTCTTCATAGATGTACTGATTGGAGATAATGATATTGTTCTTGGAAGCATAATCTAAGAGCAGCCGCTTTTGAGCGTCCGGGGATAGTTCTTCCTGCTTGCCGGTCGATACCCGGATGTAGAGGGCACCGGTACGCATGGAGGTGTTGTCGGTCATGTTATCACTCCTTTGTTAAGTGTATGAAAAAATGGGTACAAAAATAACAGCCAGCGAGGAACGGGTGTTCCGCTTGCGTAGCTGCTTCCGGAATGATACAATATGCTTGCTTAGGGCTTTCGTATTATTCGGAAGCATGCCGCCTTGCTTGAAAGAGTAGGGCGGTTTTTTTATGTTCGAATGGAGTAAATCATTGATACAAGATGGTATCATATCAATTGGATAAAATATATAACTATATTTAATATAATCCATATAAAACCTAGTCCGGCCATAAATCCACTGAGTAGCCTTTTTAAATTATTCGACTCATAAGGAGTAAATAGCTGGATTATACCATCAAGTGTCATTGGAATGATGAAAATAATGCAAAGATATAATTTAATATGTATATTTAAAAAGAGAAAAATAAATGCACATATATATCCAAGCAATATTCCGGTGCATCTTGCGCAGATAGGAAATTGATATCCCTTATAAAAGAAACTGCGTTCTGGCATTTGATGACACCCCCAATATTTAGAGCACCAATCCATTAATTTAATCCAAGTTTTAGTATGATTATCCATTACATTTTAAATTTATTGCCACAATCCTGACATACCCAATAGTGATCTGTCTGTGTTTTTCCAGTTCCACATAAGCCTAAAACACCACAAAGACATAATTTCCAGAAACTTGCACCTTTTCCATGAGTATCAGAAATTGCCTGTAAATTTGTGCCACCACATTTTGGGCAGCAGATTTTTCCTTCTGCATTTTTGTTCATAACTTCATCCTTCTTTCTTAATTAATATTATTTTGTATTTCAAGAACCCCTAAACAAGGTTCAAAAAATATCACATAATTATCAACGGTAGCATAAACACCATATTTACTTCTATAACAATTTATAGTTTCTTGCAAGAATTCTGGTGTTACTTCCAGATAATCTGCAACCTCTCCTAAATTACGACAGTGGTAGTTATATGCTTCTACAAGTCCCCGGAGACCAACCATTTTATTATAGGCAATCAGCCTGCCACGCATTTCCTGTTTGCGATTCTCCACCGTGGACTGGTCAATTATATCTCCGGTTGCGGTGTAATGGTGTCCTAATTCTTCAGCGAGGACACAAGCCTTTTCTGTACTGGTATCCAGATTCTGATTTAGTGCAATAGATCCATCACAGTAAAGTCCCTTTATTCTATTAGAAAAATTGTAATTCTCGTATACCGGCACATTATTATTATGCGCCTGGTCAAGAATTTCTTCGTATTTTGTCATGTTATCACTCCCTTCCATCTCATTATAAACATGAATGTGTCCCATAAAATGGACTTATTTTCTTTTGGATTTTACAAAGGCTGCAAATTTGTTTATTTCGTCCAATTCTTCATCTGTGTATTCATCACCATCAAAGTGAGCTGCAATTGTTTGCGTCTGTGGTTCTGGTTCATCATCTGAAAACAAGTATGATATAGATGTATTTAATGCTTTAGCAAAGGCGGATATTTTAGTCTGTGGTAAATCTACTTTGCCAGCTTCAACTTTAGCAATGGCTGTTTTATCTTTATATCCAACTAAAGCAGCAAGTTCTGCTTGTGACATTTTTTTACTTTCGCGTAAGGTTTTTATTTTTAACCCCATGCTTTCTTGTATAGTCATATCGGTCACCAACCTTCCTTCTAAAAGGATAATATCATAGAAATGAACTTTATTCAACATTTTTGTAAAAAATAGTTGACAGATATTCAATGTTGAGATATGATAAACAAGGGTTGAATGAAAATCAACCAAGAAAGGAGGAAGAGAGTTGACGGATAGTACTTTGCTTAATGAAGAAATTGTTAATTCTGGAATTACTATAACAGCAATAGCAAGGAAACTGGGAATTACAAGAGAAGGTCTTTATAAGAAAATAAACAATGAGACTGAGTTTAAGGCATCTGAGATTTTATCTATGCAGAAAATTTTAAATTTGACTAATAAGAAACGAGATTCTATTTTTTTTGCAAACAAAGTTGAATAAAATTCAACCAAACAGAATGAATTGACAAACCTCTGAGCTAACGCTCATCAGGAAACCTCTTTCATTTTGCTATCATTTCAATATCACAAAAGAAAAGAGGTGGCTGAATGGTTCAGACAACAATTCGGATGCCAGAGAAGTTATATTGCCAGATTAAAGAGCAGGCAAAAAAGCGCGGGGTATCGGTAAACAGTTTTATTATTACGATTCTGTGTGAGAAGAAAGTGATTCACGCATGAATTCCAGAAATGAAGTACAAGCGTAACAACATAAGATGTACTGGAGGTGGTGAAGTGAAGACCAATGTTTATATCCGGTTTGGTGATGATACGAATTATAGAAATGTCAATACCTTAACGGATGAAGAAAAGAAAATTGCTGGGAATAAGTTAAATCAGCAGGCAGCAGATAGCATTGTAATAGCACCAAAGACCGCATAAGCGGCAGGAAGGACAAGCTATGAAGTATCTTGGAGACATAATTGCAGGAATAGGCTTTGTTGGAATGATATTAGGATTCAGTTCCTACGATACAAATCCGGTTATCTGTGGAGCAGTGGGAGTTATTGGAACATTGCTGATATGGATTGGTTATAACGTGGACAAGCAGACCTGCAAGGAGAGTAAAGATGATTGTTACATTAAAAAAGGATGATGCGTCAAAACTTTGGCGAGTTCGCATCATCCCTACGAGGGATATAAAATATCCATTTCGTGCATTGTAACACAAAATTAGTGAGAAGTAAAGAAAGGTGGTCTTATGTATACCTGTAAGAAGTGTAAGGCAAATGTAGATGCCGGGGAACTGGTTGGCGGTGTGTGTGATGACTGCCGGGAAGAAGCAGAGAAACAGGAAAGTTATTTTAAGCAGGCATTACGGATTGATGTATCTGGTCAGTTTGTAATGGATTTCAGAAAGGAGTTAGCAAATGCGTAACGGAAATGTAGAGAAACAAGATTTAGCATTAATAGATAGTATAGCAGAGACATTAGAGGTATTTAGAGTACAGTTTGCCGCCAAGTCATTATCGATAAGTGTAGAATCGGATGGTTCTTATGATGCTGATATTAAGATAGACGATAATGTGACATATTCTATTAATTCAAAGGCAGATGGTAGTTACTTTGGACACTATTACAGAAGGGATAAGAAAGATGTCTGATAATTATGATTTATGGGAACAGCATGACGCAGAGCAGGAAGCGTGGTTGCGGAAAAGACCAATGTGTGATTGCTGCGGAGAAAGAATTCAAGATGAAAGTTATCACCAGATAAACGGTGAGCGGATATGTGACCGGTGTCTGGATGGAATGATTGTATTTGTGGAGGATTAAGAAGATGGCATTAAAAACATATGAAGAAATGCGAAAAATAGATGTGACACCATATTGTGAAGATAGGGATGGCATGATTTATCTGAATTGGGCGAAATGCATAGACCTGTTACATGAGAATGGTGCAAAAAAAGTTTATTGGATTCCAATTCCGGATGAAAAGACGGGAAGCAGTTTAAGAATGACAGACCAGACATTTACTGATAAAAGCGGAAATTCTAACAAATGTTATGAAACCAGAATTTTAGTTGTAATTGATGAAAACGAATATGAAATGCAGTCTCCTGTTATGAATGGTTCTAATCCAGTTAAAGACAATTCTATGAGCCAACAGAGAGTATGGAACAGTATGTGCAGGTCTTTTGTAAAATGTGTGGCAATACATACTGGTTTGGGATTCAATCTGTGGCTAAAAGAGGAAATGAAACCATTTAATAATATTATCCCGGAGCAGGAAGAAAAACCAAGTGCAGCACAGATTAAGGTTCTCAAAGACATTGCACTAAAGCATAAACTGAACCTTGACTACTGGATAAAAAATAATGGGAAAACATGGGAGTCTTTATCAGCTAATGACGTAGCAAATATGATTATAGCAATTAAAGAAAAGTATGGTGAAGAATAATGTATGAGCAGGTGTCCGTTAATCAATTTAGAGAAACAAGAGATGGTACTGATTTACTTATTACAATACCCCAAAAAAAGCTGGGTTCATTGTTTATGCGAAAGGGAATAAGAAATGCAGAGATTCGGTTTGATGATGGAAGACACATATCAGTAGAACAGAGAAAGAAAGCTTATGCGACAATTCGGGATATTGCAGATTGGACAGGCTACCTCCCAGAAGAGATGAAAGAGATATTGAAGTATCAACATATGATAAAAACCGGAGATGAATATTTTAGCCTATCAAATTGTTCAATGGATACAGCAAGAGAGTTTATTAATACCATTTTGGAGTTTGCTATAGAACAAGGGATACCATTGTCAGAGGAAGCCATAAATAGAACGGATGATATAGGTAGATACCTTTATTTTTGCTTAATGCATAAGAAATGTGCAATTTGTGGAAAGAATGGAGAGATTCACCATGTAGATGCAATTGGAATGGGAAATGACAGAAGAAAAGTGGATGATTCGAATTATAGAAAGATTTGTTTATGTCGTATGCATCATACAATAGCACATCAGATGGGATCTATTCGCTTCCAGAAAATGTATAAAGTATACGGAATCGTTGTGAAAGACCTATAGGGTTGAAACACCCGCAGAAATGCGAAAGAAACTGATTTACTGACATTTTTATTACATATCACAAATTTGTTACTTATTGAGAGCGAAGGCTTTACCTCCTGCTGGCATCAGTGGGAGGGGAAAGGAGTGACAGTGGAATTCACAATTAAATTAAAACCAATTACAAAGAAGAACAGCCAGCAGATTGTTACCGGTAAGAATGGCAGACCATTTATTATTCCATCTGCAGCGTATAAGAAATATGAAAAGGCTTGTAAGCCGTTCATGCCAAAGGTGACAGAACCAATAGACTATCCGGTTAATGTGAAAGCAGTCTTTTATATGCAGACCAAGCGGAAGGTTGACCTTACCAATTTACATGAAGCATTGCATGACATTCTGGTGAAATATGGTGTGTTGGAAGATGATAATTTTAAAATCATTCAGTCTACGGATGGCAGCAGGGTATCTTATGATAAATGGAATCCAAGAACGGAGGTAGAGATAACAAGGGCAGGTGATGATATTGAATGTGATTGATTACATACCGGTAGGGCATAAGAATGCAGTCACAAGGCAGTATCTTATTACAATGACCGGATTCTCAGATAGAACGGTCAGAGAAATGATAGAAAAGGAATGCACCAGTGAGCATCCCATTCTTAATATGCAGGATGGCAAAGGATATTTTCAGCCAGCAGCAGATGAAATGCATCTGGTGAAGTTGTATCTGGCACAGGAGAATCACAGAACGGTGAGGATTCGAAAGAAACTGTCTGAGATTAAGAAATATGCCAGAAGCCAGAATGAAGTGGAGAAAAACCAGATAAGTATATTTGATTGTATGGGCGGTGGTAGTGATGGATAAAAACAGCTTTGTCATGTATACCACTTACGCAGAGCATATCAACCTTCTAACAATGGAACAGCGTGGATTGCTGCTCACTGCCATCATGAATTATGCATCCGGCGAGCCACTTCCAGACATGGACGGTATGACACGGATGGCATTCAGCTTCATAAAAGTACAGATGGACAGAGACAGTGAAAAGTACCAGGCAACTGTTGAAAAACGCAGAGAATCCGGGAAGTTAGGTGGCAGACCATCCACGAAAGCAAATGGTTTATCTGAAAAAGCAAAAAAAGCAAATGGTTTTTCAGAAAAGCAAACGAAAGCAAAAAAACCTGATAATGATAATGAATATGATAATGATAATGTTAATGTTAATGAATTAAAAGAGAGTATAGAGAAAAGGCACTTCGTGCCCCCTACCACACAAGACGTAGCGAAATATTGCAAAGAGAAAGGAATCACCACTGTTGATGCAGAGCGTTTTGTTGATTTCTATTCTTCAAAGGGTTGGATGGTAGGGAAGAACAAAATGAAAGATTGGAAAGCCGCAGTTCGTAACTGGGGGAGGAAGGATGCAGCCGCCGAACCCAATAATACCAAGGGGAATAAGTTCACGAACTTCGAACAACGTTCGTATGATTACAGAGAGCTTGAAGGGAAGCTGCTGGCGGCTGGAAAGGAGTAGGCTTTGGCAAAATATTATTACAACGTATTTGAAAATGGGAAACTGGTCATGGAGAAAGTCACCAGTAAGGAAATCTGTAATCAGCTTGGATTTAGAAGACAAAATTTAACAGATTATATTCAACGGCAACTGAAATACAAAGGCAGTTACACATTCAAGAGATATGGTGATGAAGAACCAGAACACAGTTATTATGACCGGTCATTATCAAGATTCACACCTCAGATGTTGGCAGAATGGCGGACAATGAATGCCCGGTATGGAAAGAAGGCTGGCAATGTGTAAATACGAGAAAGGGAAAAAATGTGATAGAGGATGCAGGTACTGGAATACCTGTGCAGGAAGGAGAGTGAAGAGCAATGGCAGAAGTAAAAAAAGAGCTTAAGCCGTGTCCATTCTGTGGAGCAAAAGCACAGATGTTGAATTATTCAAAAAATGAGTGGTTGGCAGAATGTTCAGTTTGCAGCGGAATGGTAGAAAGATGGAGAGAAACAGAAGAAGAAGCAATTGAACAGTGGAACAGAAGGGTAAATGATGACCCGGATGAAATTATGAGTCGTGCAATAGAGCTTATGAAGGGCGGTGGAGTAAATGCAGATGATTGATGCGGGCAAACTGTTTAAAGCAATAAAGGCAGATGAAAGCGAACCAACAAAAGAAACTAAAGATTACATTGATGGGTATTGTGAAGGTTGGAATGCTTTGTTTGATATTATAGAGGACCAGCCAACCGTTTATGATCCAGAAATGGTTGTAAAACAGTTAGAAAAGCTGAAAAGCCTTGTCCCAGTAAATAGGGTGCTTGATGATATTGTAAATGATAAACCAAAGGAATTAGGAATGCTCATAGCCTATGAAAAGGCTATTGAGATTGTAAAAGGCGGTGGAGTAGAGTGACAAGTACAGAATTATGCAAAATGTGTACGGAGTATTCGATTACTGAAAAATGTGAGTACAAAAATACTTGTGAATTGCAAAGGATTTTGTCGGAAAACAAAAAACTGAAAATAAAAAACAAAGAACTTCGAACAAAGATTGAAGAGTTAGAAACTGAAAGAGCATGGCGCAATTCCCCGGATAGGATGGGAAGGTAGGTGAAGTAGATGGCAATTAAACCGATTTTATTCAACAAACAAATTAGTACCGAAATGGTTCGGGCGATTCTGGATGGAAGAAAGACCTGCACAAGACGGCTTGTAAAATTCTTGCCGGGAGAGAATTCGCAATGGACTGGATATATCAAAGACGGATTGATGTTGTACAACGGAAGGAATGAGCCTTGCATCAGAAAGGTGCCGTATCAGCTAGGCGATATCTTATATGTCCGGGAGACATGGTGCGGACTTCCAGTCAATGAAGCAGGTCATATGCGTGGTCATACCATCTATTATTACAAAGCTGATGGAGAACTTCGACCTAAAGGTTGGAGAGGCACTTGGCATCCGTCAATCCACATGCCGAAAGAAGCGTCGAGAATCTGGCTCAAGGTTACAGATGTGAGGGTAGAGCGGTTGCAAGATATTACAGAGGACGGTGCAAAGGCAGAAGGAGCGAATTTTAAAAATGGCAAGAATGTTGGGTTTGAAGAAAAAATGAACCGAACAGCCATTGAGAGATTTACAGAAATTTGGAACAGCACCATCAAGAAATCCGACATTGACCGCTACGGTTGGGATGCGAATCCATACGTGTGGGTTATCGAATTTGAACGGTGTGAGAAACCGAAAAAATAAAACGAAAGGAGTGAGAGGTTTGCTGGCCAGCGTAAAAGAGCTCTTTACTCCAAAAACAAATGGAATCAGTACAGGAAAGAATGGAACGGCTTGGAACGTATGAGAAGATAGCCTCTTTCATGCAGAAAGAAAAACAGCCGTATGAATTTAAAAGAAAATATGCTCAGATAAGAGCAAAGGAATTTGCAACAGAATGTGATGGAAGAGGATTAAATTATCATGTTTCGGTTGGTGGATTGGATAGCATTATTTTATACATATTTCTCCATGAGGTGTGCGGAATAGATGTTCCGGGAGTATCGGCATCCACTTTGGAAGATAAAAGTATACAGAGGGTACATAAGGCTTTAGGAATTATCAATGTACCACCACTGAAAAGGGATGATGGTACTTATTGGACAAAGGCGAAAGTAATACAGGAATTTGGATTTCCGGTCATTTCAAAAGAAGTGGCAGCCAAGATAGAATTGCTACAAAATCCATCAGAGAAAAATAAAACTGTCCGTCATGCAATTATTACCGGGGAAACCGGAGAATACGGCGGCTGGCAGAAAAATTCTAAGATGCAGCTTAATCAAAGATGGCTAAAGTTGTTCGGCGGCTATGAAAATGAAACCGAAGGATGTGACTTCCAGAAACCGGATTTCTTGGTATCAGCGAAATGCTGTTATTATCTCAAAGAAAAAAATTGTGATGATTGGGGTAAAGAACATAACAGCGTACCGTATTTAGGGCTGATGGCATCTGAGGGCGGCAGACGTGCCAAGAGCTTGCGGATGAATGGCTGCAATTATTTTGGAGCATCAACAATAAGGTCAGCACCATTTGCCATATTTAGCAGACAGGATATATTAAAGCTGGCATTGGAAATGGATGTCCTTTGGAAAAACGGATTGAAAGAAAAATATCATGAAGCAGGTTTGAAAGAAGGACGGATTACAGAGAAGTTTAAAATGCCGGATTCATTAATACCAGAAATCTATGGAACAATCGAGAAAAAGCCAGACGGAACACTTTATACTACAAAAGCACAACGTACCGGTTGCAGTATGTGTGGATTTGGAATCCATATGGAAAAGAGACCTCATAGATTTGACCTATTGCACGAAAGCAATCCAAAGGAATGGGATTATCTGATGTTCCACATGTGCAAGGATAAAGATGGCAACGATTATGGATGGGCGAAAGTGCTTGATTATATTGGTGTGGGTTGGGACCCGAGCACCATTGGTGGTAATTGTAGGGGGCAGATGAATTTAGAAGATTTTATGAAATGACGGGTTTGAGGGGATTTGAACCCCTCGGTGTCCAATATTACTTACCCTTTTGCCCCTGTTTCATTGGTTCTGTGCAAAACCCACACGCACCTGCACCCGCCGAAACTGTATTAAATACGTCAATTATTGCCATAAGTGTACCTCCAGAAAAAATAAATCTAAATTTACAGTTACTATTGAGATTACACGACCATAAGACAGAGCAACAAGAAAAAAGAATAGTAAGCAATGAGATTATTGGCTATTTATGCATAGATAGTATATAACACAAAGCAACAAAATTCAAGAAAGGAGCCGAACCTCCGGCCGGGGTAACGATATATCGGGTTCCTTTTGAAAATGACATACAAAGAATTTTTAGAATCGAAGATAGAGCTTGCAACAGACAGTGGATTTGTTATAGAGCCAGAAAAAGTAAATAAAATATTAAAGCCACATCAGAGAGATGCTGTTATATGGGCATTAAAAGGTGGCAGGCGTGCATTGTTTGAATCTTTTGGATTAGGAAAAACAGTGCAGGAAATTGAATTTTGCCATTTGGCGGCGGAGCAGTGTGGTGGAAGAGCATTGATTGTACTTCCGCTTGGAGTAAAGCAAGAGTTTACCAGAGATGCTGTAGATGTGCTTGGATATGAAAAGCCGGAATACTGTCGGACAATGGAAGAAGTAGAAAAAAGTACAAGTCAGATTGTGTTAACGAATTATGAGCGTGTCCGGGATGGAGACATCCGGCCAGAATACTTTGTAGCCACATCATTGGATGAAGCCAGTGTTTTAAGGAGTTTTGGCAGTAAGACATATCAGACATTTCTGGATAAATTCAAGAATGTACCGTATAAGCTGGTGGCAACAGCTACACCATCACCAAATAAGTATAAGGAATTGATACATTATGCCGGATATCTGGAAGTGATGGATACCGGACAGGCATTAACAAGATTTTTTCAGAGAGATAGCACAAAAGCAAATAATTTGAAATTATATCCGAATATGGAAGATGAGTTTTGGATGTGGGTTAGCAGTTGGGCACTTTTCATTACAAGACCTTCAGATTTAAATCCAGATTATTCAGATGAAGGATATGATTTACCGCCATTGGATGTAAGGTGGCATGAATTACCGGTTCATTATGGAGATACTGCTGACAGAGACGGACAGATGCAATTATTTCAGGAAGCAGCAGAGGGATTAAAAGAAGCTGCAGAAGTAAAAAGGGATAGCATTGATAAGAGAGTTGCAGAGATGGAGAGAATTGTAGAGGAATCTCCGGAAGAACATTTTCTTTTGTGGCATGATTTGGAAAATGAGCGTCACGCAATTAAAAAAGCACTTCCAGAAGTAGTAGATATTTATGGTTCTATGGATTATGACATGAGGGAAAAGAAGGTAATTGATTTTGCAAATGGAAAAACAAGGCTGTTTGCTACAAAGAAATCATTGTCCGGATCCGGATGCAACTTTCAGAGATATTGTCACCGGGAGATATTTCTTGGAATTGATTATGAATTTAATGATTTTATCCAGGCAGTTCATAGATGTTATCGTTTCCTACAGAAAGAGCCGGTAGTGATTGACATCATTTATATGGAGAATGAGAGGCAGATTAAAGAAGCACTTTTGGAGAAGTGGAAAAACCATAATCATATGGTGGATAAAATGATAGAAATTGTGAAGAAATATGGATTAAATTCCGCAAATAAGGCGCAGCGGTTAGAAAGGAAGATGGGTGTGGAAGGTAGCAGAGAAGAAAGAACAGTAAGAGGGAACCATTATGAAGCAGTATATGGTGATTGTGTGGAAGAAACCAGAGCAATGGAAAGTAACAGCATTGATTTGATACATACCTCTATTCCATTCGGTAATCACTATGAATACAGTGCCAATTATAACGATTTTGGACACAATCAGAATACCGAACGATTTTTTGAGCAGATGTGTTATCTGACACCAGAGCTACTTCGTGTTCTTAAGCCGGGAAGAGTGGCAGCAATCCATGTAAAAGACAGGGTTTTATTTGGAAATGCTACTGGTACTGGGATGCCAACAATTGAGCCATTCCATGCATTATGTATTGAACATTATATGAAATATGGCTTCCAGTATTTCGGCATGATTACAGTTGTTACCGATGTGGTAAGGGAGAATAACCAGACATATCGCCTTGGATGGACGGAGCAGTGCAAGGACGGTTCCAAGATGGGTGTAGGATGTCCGGAATATATATTATTGTTCCGTAAACTTCCGACAGACAGAAGTACAGCTTATGCAGATGTGCCGGTAAAGAAATCAAAAGAAGATTATACACGGGCACAGTGGCAGATAGATGCACATGGATATTGGAGAAGTTCAGGAGACAGGCTTGTAAGTAAAGAAGAATTGAAAGATTTCCCGGTGGACAGTCTCCAGAAAGTCTATAGAGATTATAGTCGTGGCACAGTTTATGATTATGCTGAGCATGTGAAACTTGCCGAGGATTTAGATGAAAATGGAAAATTACCAGCTACATTCATGGTGGTTGCTCCCGGCTCATGGAATCAGCTTGAAGTTTGGGATGATATTAACCGGATGCGTACTTTGAATACCACTCAGAGCCGGAGGAGGGCGCAGATGCATGTTTGCCCATTGCAGATTGACATAGTGGAAAGAATCATCAATCGGTACAGCAACGAGGGTGATACAGTGTATGACCCTTTTGGCGGTCTTATGACGGTACCAATGACGGCGGTTAAGATGCATCGGAACGGTAAGGGATGCGAACTTAATCCTGATTACTTCCGCGATGGCGTGGGGTACCTGCAGGCGGCGGAAAATGAGGTGGACGAGCCGACATTGTTCGATTTTTTGAAAAGTTAGTTTGCCAATTTCCATATAATAATTTTCAAAGATGTTGAGTAAAAGGAACGTCAGAAAATTATCAAAATGGTGATCTAACGCTGTGAAGAGAGCATAAAGAATTAGTGTAAAAAATGATAACATATTTTCTTCCTCCTTTGAAATTCTGGACAATGAAAATATGTAGGATTTTGAAAAAAACAAAGTTCAAATTACAAACAAAAGTAACGAGGTTATATGTATTGTTTAGGAGAGAAAAAATGGCAAGGGATAAATTAGAAGAAGCGAGACGTGAGGGAATGGCTTATGCCTTAAAAATAGCCAAAACCAAAGGAATTGAAGGACCGGAAGAGGAATGCAAATTCAGAGGGGCAACGAAAATGCCCCTGGCACTTCCAAAGAATGCAATAGATGAGTGCGTGCTGAAAATCAAAGAGAATACCATTGATACAATAACAATTCTGTCAGCAATTACACTTCGTGACCAGTTCGGATTTGGAGCAGAAAGAATTAAAAGGTACATAGAGCGGTTCAATAGCAAGGCAGAGTGCCTTATGGATGATTACACAACTTGGGACGAGCAGATAGAAATACTCAAAGAAGAATGTGGACTGGAATTCAAAATCAGAAAAAATGATAAGGATGTGAAAGTGAGGTAGAAGATATGAAAAACGGAATATATCCAGAAGGATATGCAGTAACAAGAAAAAGACCAATGCAGACCGGATCAGAAGCATGACGGATGAGGAGCTGGCAAAATTTTTAACAACCTTCAACAATACATTTGGTGAAGAATATGAAGGCGAATCAAGCTGCTTAGATTGGCTTAGTGCAGAAAGTGAGGAATAGCATGGAGAGATTAACAGAAAGGAATCCATTATGGATTGATGATGAACTGTGGGAAAGGGCATGTGAACCGGATTGCGAGGAAATAGATGCCGTATATCGGAAACTCAAAGACTACGAGGATGCCGAGGAACAGGGATTGCTTCTGCGATTGCCGTGCAAAATTGGCTCAGATGTATACATAGTTCCAAGTGAAATGAATTTCAGGATGAATATCTTTGCAGGACATCCTGAAGATAACCGAGTTTATCATCAGAAAGTGGCCTTGATTTCTTTTACAGAAAACGGATGGTACATGGAAGGAGACAAAGACCGAATTCTGCCAGAAAAAATGTACAAGGAAACCTGGTTTTTATCAAGAGAGGAAGCCGAAGCCAAGCTGGCAGAAATGGAGGAAAAATAATGGGATATATCAGAGTTCTGGAAGAAAAGCAAATTGAAGAAAGATGTTCCAACTGTCTGTATTGTGGTTCAAATGGTGTCACATGTGCAAATGCAAATAATAGTGGGAAGCCTATGGTATTTGTTAATGGTGGCAGGGCGTGTAAATGGTATTGGCTGAACCAGAATAAATACAGGAGGATATAAACGATGGAGAATAGATATTTATTCCGCGGCAAGCGGAAAGATAATGGCGAATGGATACAAGGATATTTATATGGTATCTGGGAGAGAAGATATATCCTATGGGGAATGACCAATGATATCCCGAACATGGTCGAGGTAGAACCATCCACCATCTGCAAGTGCACAGGAGGTAAGGATAAAAACAGTAAGCTGATTTATGAGAATGATATTGCTAAGGATGATAAAGGCAATCTTTACAAAGCATTTTGGCAAGACAATCATTATCAATTTTCGTGGATGTGCGTTAAATCGGAAAAATTGCCTATTGGTGCTAAATGGAATTTTGATTGTTTTAGAGGATATGAGATGGAGGTCATCGGAAATGTATTTGACAACCCGGAACTGTTAGAGGGTGGAAAGGAGCCGGTATGACGGAGAATGAAGCAATCGAAGAATTAAAATATGATTGTAACGAACTTGGAAAAGCAATTCCGTGTGATACATCATGGGGAAAATTATTTGAAAATGCTTATGCAATGGCAATCAAGGCACTGGAAGAAGTTCAGCAGTACCGAGCAATCGGCACGCTGGAAGAGTGCCGGGTGGCGGTGGAAAAACAGAAATGTAACAATGATTTGGAAAGCCACGACGAAAAGCATATTTTGAAATATTGTATCAGCCTTATGTGGGAACTGGTTGGTAAGTTCGAGGAATGGTACGAATATGTGCATGGCGAAGATGCCATTAAAGAACTGTGTGAAGATGAAAAGTTTTGTTACAGAATGTCATATTTCAATATCGTTCAAAAATTGTTTCTTTTAGCCACCAGTCATTCCGGTGGTACATCCACAAGAGCCAAGTGCGAACAGTTATGTGTCGATTCGAGTGACGAGATTGAATTTAGTTTTGGAGATGATGAAGAATGAGTGAAGAACTGAAACTATGCCCGTTCTGTGGCAGAAAACATAAAACAGCTTGCTTATAAAAAGTGATTTGTCGATAACACTCGACTTTTGTACATTGAAAATTGAATACTGGCGGTGGAAGTGGTATAATTTCCTTAATAAATTGAGAGGAAAGAAAAAATGGATGAACTGGTAAAATACTTAACTTCGAAGATTGGATATACATTGACTTTTATTTTAGGATTTGGATTGCCTGGGAATGTGCTAATATTTATCTGGAATGAAGAATTGTATTTAGAACTGGATATATTAAAACTAATATTGCTTTCGTTTGGAATAACTTTTATGTTGTTCATACCAAATTTTATACTGATTGCTGAAATTTGCATTACAGCAGAAAATATATTGAAAAGAAAAATTATTCTTTCGGAACCATATATGATTTTATTAGTTACTATCTCGTTTACTGTTATAGAAATTGGTATTGCGATTGCGTGCAAAATTGTTAATAGTGATTTTACAATGAATCAATGTTGGAAAAATATAATTGGACCGATTGTGGTAATAGTTATATTAGTTATTATGGCAGAAACCATTATTTCGGCATTTATAGCATTGTTTCAAAAAAATAGAAGAAAAAAATAAATAATACCAACCGCCAGTATTTCACTGGCGGTATTTTTATATCAAAAAACAGGAGGAATTGAATTGAACAAAGATATATTAATGGATTACATAGATGCATGTGAACTGGTAAAGGAAACCGAAGCAGACATTCAGAAGTTACGGAAAACCGAAGTGGTACATGACAAAGTATCCGGGAGCAACCCTGACTTCCCATTCCAGGCACAGAATTTTAATATCAGTGGACAGGTAGAGCATTACATGGAATCATCTGAGTTGGAAAAAGAAAAACAGTTGCTGCAGGATAGGATGGTAAAAGCACGATATAGGAAGATTATGGTAGAGAAGTGGATGGCGAATGCACCGGCACGGATCCAGAGACTTGTAAGGCTTAAGTATTTTGAAAGGTTATCATGGGAGCAGGTGGCGGAACGGATAGGTGGTAGCACTTCGGCGGATAGTGCAAGAATGGAATTAAAAAAATATTTAAAAAAATAAAAATAGTTTCGTTTTTTTCACACATTTCGTTTTTGGTGTAGTAATATGTTATTAAGCCGAAAAGGCAAAAGACCTTTCCGGAACTTCATAACTCATGGGCACTCGAAAGGGTGCCTACTCCCCAATAAAAGAAGATTAATAGGCACTGTGCATAAGCATGGTGCTTTTTCTATGCCTTGAAGATTTATAGGTTTCCATTTACCTTCTCCGGTCCTCAAGGCTTTTTGTAAAGGTAAATAGAAGGTGGTGATTGTGATGGCTAAATTAACAGCCAAACAGAAAAGATTTTGTGATGAATATCTTATTGACTTAAATGCCACACAAGCAGCTATAAGAGCAGGATATTCCAAAAAGACAGCAAGAGCAATAGCAAATGAAAACCTTACAAAACCAGCTATCAAGGAATATATTAACCAACGGATGGAAGAAAAGGAAAAAGAGCTTATTGCAGAGCAAGATGAAGTAATGAAGTATTTGTCAGCAGTAATGAGAAGAGAAAAAACAGAATCTGTTGTTGTTACGTTGAGTAAAGAAAAATCAATGTATGTTCCAGATGTGAATGGAACCATGAGAAAACAGACAGTAAAAGAAGAAGTTCCGCAAATTATAGAAATACCGGCAAGGTTATCGGATTCAAATAAGGCTGCTGAACTTCTTGGAAAAGCGTATGGAATTTATACAGACAAGGTAGAAGCAGATGTTGATATGGAACTGAACATTAATATTGATTATGGTGATGGCAATGAAAATTAATGTCCAAATGAATCCCGGATTCCGGGAAGTTGACCGGAGCCGTAAACGCTATATTGTCATGAAAGGTTCTGCAGGTTCCGGGAAGAGCGTTGACACGGCACAGAATTATATATTGCGACTAATGCAGGATAAGGGAAGAAACCTTGTTGCAATGCGTAAATCTGATATTAGTAACCGAGACAGCACCTTTGCAGAATTAACAGGTGCATTATATCGCATGTTTGGTGATAAGTATGAAGCATATTGGAAGATTAATAAATCACCAATGTCGATGACATTCAAGCCTAACGGAAATCAAATTATATTCAGGGGGATGAATGATGACCGACAGCGTGAAAAGCTGAAATCAATCACATTCCCAAAGGGAAAGCTAACTGATGTTTGGCTTGAAGAAGCTACGGAATTCACACAGGCAGACCTTGAAATCATAGATGACCGTTTGCGAGGTGAACTTCCGGAAGGGCAATTTTATCAAATCAGAATGACCTTTAATCCAGTAAATAAGAATCATTGGATTAAGAAGGTCTTTTTTGATATACCAGACCCTAACGTGCTGACACATCACAGTACATATCTTGGCAACCGGTTTATAGATGAAGCCTATAGGCAACGTATGGAAAGAAGAAAGATTGTTGACCCTGAAGGCTATCAAATATATGGTCTCGGTGAATGGGGTGAAATTGGCGGTCTGATTCTTCATAATTGGGAAGTCGGTGAATGTTCACAGAATCCGGCTGATTATGATGATTTTGCAATAGGCCAGGACTTTGGATTCAACCATGCGAATGCAATTCTTCCGTTAGGAATCAAAGATGATGTAATTTATATTACAAAAGAGATCTATGTATTTGAAAAAGACACATCAGAGATTATAGAACTGGCAAGGGATGCCGGGATTCCAACCAATAAACAAATGTGGTGTGATTCCGCAGAGCCGGACAGAATCATGATGTGGCAGAAAGCCGGGTATAGCCGGGCAAAAGGTGTGAACAAAGGCGGTTCACAAGGTTCTGTGAATGCACAGATTGATTATTTGAAACAGCATAAAATTATTATTGACCCATCTTGTGTGAATACCATTAAAGAATTACAGCAATGGAAGTGGAAAAAGGATGAAAAAACCGGTGAATACTTGGATGAACCGGTGCCATTTCAAGATGATGCTATGGCGGCACTTCGTTATGGTGTTGAAGGATGGCGCAAGAGAAAGAAATGGTTGTTATAAAATAAAGAAAACCAGAGGTGAAAAGAATGTTAAGTATTGGTGAAATAAAGTCTTTTATGGATGAAGACAGCACTTCAGACAAGAAGAGATTTGCAAGAAAAGGACAGGCATATTATGACGGTGACCACGATATAAAAGCATACAGATTGTTTTATTACAATACAGATGGCGAACTTGTAGAAGACAAGGCTAGAAGCAATGTGAAGATTGCACATACATTCTTCACGGAACTGGTAGATCAAGCAGTTCAGTACATACTTTCCGGAAAAGATGGATTTGCAAAATCTAAAGATGCTGCATTGCAGAAAAAATTAGATGAATACTTCAATGAAAATGATGATTTTAAGACGGAATTATCAGAGTTATTGACAGGCTGCATGGTAAAAGGCTTTGAATATCTGTATGTTTATAAAAATGAAGAGGACAGGCTGTCTTTTATGTGCGCTGATTCAATTGGTGTTGTAGAGGTTCGTGCAAAGGATACAGATGATAACACAGAATGTGTTATTTACTGGTATGTAGACAGAATTGAAAAAGGGCATAAGAAAATCAAGAGAATTCAGGTTTGGGATTCTGAAAATGTTTATTATTATGTGCAGGATGGCAATGGTAATATCACGGAAGACACATCAGAAAAGATAAATCCAAAACCACATATTTTGTATCAGAAAAAGGATGATAAAGCCGTTTATTTTAAGAACTTTGGCTGTATCCCCTTTTTCCGTTTGGATAATAACAAAAAGCAGTTTAGCGGCTTGAAAACAGTCAAGGATTTGATTGATGACTATGATTTAATGGCAAGCAGCCTTTCAAATAACCTGATTGATTTTGACACTCCGATTCATGTGGTAAAAGGCTTTCAGGGGGATAACTTGGAAGAATTACAGACCAACCTGAAGACTAAAAAAATAATTGGTGTGGATGATGATGGCGGTGTTGATGTCAAGACTGTGGATGTGCCATATCAGGCGAGACAGGCAAAACTTGAATTGGATGAAAAAAACATTTACCGGTTTGGAATGGGGTTGAATACAGCAGGACTTAAGGACACAAATGCAACAACCAATATAGCAATTAAGGCAGCCTATTCTTTACTAGATTTAAAGTGTTCCAAACTGGAAATAAGATTAAAGCAGTTACTTAGAAGGCTTTTGAAGCTGATTATTATTGAAATCAATGAAACTGATGGTACAGATTACCACTGCAATCAGGTTTACTTCGAATTTAGTCATGAAGTCATGTCAAATGAGCAGGAAAATGCGCAGATTGCATTGACAGAAGCACAGAAGACACAGGTGTTAATTAACACACTTCTTTCTCTTGCTTCACAGCTTGATAATGAAACACTGATGCGTAATATTTGTGATGCACTTGACATTGATTATGACGAAATCAAGGGGAAACTTCCAAATCCAGACGAAGCGGAAAATGAAGCCGCTGAAGCACAAAAGGCTTTAGATGGAGTGAATGCAGATGAATCAGAGACAGAAGGAAACGCAACAGGTATTTCTTAATAATGAAAAAGCTGTATTAAAGCAGCTTGAAGGAAATTATAAGGATGCTTTAAATGAAATAAATAATAGAATAGCAATTCTTCAGGCAAGAGAAGATGCCGACTTGCAGCATGTTATTTATCAGATAGATTACCAGAAAGCATTGAAGGCACAGGTGCAGACAGTATTAGACCAACTTCATAATAATAATTTTGAAACGGTTTCAGAATATCTTACAAAGTCATATGAAGATGGTTTTATTGGCACTATGTACGATTTGCAAGGTCAGGGAATACCGTTAGTATTTCCAATTGATGAAGAACAGGTTGCTGCAGCAATACAGCATGAAACAAAATTGTCTGAAAGCCTATATACAAGGCTTGGAAAAGATACAAAGGTACTTTCTAAGCAGATTGCAGGTGAAATAAGCCGGGGGATAGCCAGTTCATCCATGTATTCTGAAATATCCCGGAACATTGCCGGATATTGCGGTATAAGCAAGAATAAGGCAATGAGAATAGCCAGAACAGAATCACACCGGATTCAGTGCAAAGCAACCGCTGATGCACAGAGAAAAGCCAAGGAAAAAGGTGCTGATGTTGTGAAACAGTGGGATGCATCCCTGGATGGTAAAACAAGGGATACTCACCGGGAACTGGATGGACAAATCCGGGAACTGGATGAACCTTTTGAAGTGCAGGGCATGACAGCTATGCAGCCGGGTGATTTTGGTGACCCGGCAGAAGATTGCAATTGCCGCTGTGCGTTACTGCAAAGGGCAAGATGGGCATTAGGCAATGATTATACAAAATGGTCACCGGATGCACCGGTTGAAATATCGGATGATGGCACAACACAATTTGTAAATGTTGATGCAAAAAATTTTACTGAATTCAAGGGAATATATCAGGACATCACCGGACAAATGACCATGAATATGGAAAATAATAATTCAGTGCATACACAAAAGATAAATCAACTTGAAAAAAGCGGCAAAAGTGCTAAAATAAAATCAATCACAGCTGATAATGTGAAAGATGCAGTTAAGGGTGGAACAATAAAAACTGAAGTTGCGGAATATGTTTCAGAAGTTCTTGAAAGCAAGGATGCAATGAAGATGTTTGATAAAGTAAGAACAATTGATGTTGATTCAACAATTGTTATGAATACAAATGTTGATAAGGTAGGAACATTTGGTGACATTGTTCTTGAATTAAATAAAAATGCACTTGGTGACAAGACAATTGAAGAAATTGATTCTATGTTTATGAATGCAGACAATACGGTTGCAAATAGTTTTAAAGATGCAATTACACATGAAAAATATCATGCGGATTTGATTTTGGGAAAAAATTATGCACAGATTGAAAGTCTGTATGAACAACTTGAAGATACACATATTGATTCTTTGAGCATTACAGCATATAAAGATGGAACTGAATGTATTGCAGAAGTTGGTGTAATGATTGACAGAGGTGATGCAGACAAGGTTCCAAAAGATGCAATGGAATTATTCATTAAATATATGGGGAATAGACTATGATTAAAATTGTAAAATGCAATAATTGCGAACACAAAAGACAAAGTAAAGGATTCAAAATGACATGTGATGCTTTCCCAGATGGGATTCCTTTTTCATTTGATTATGATAATGTTGAAAAATTGGAAGAATGCAATAATGGGATAAAATATAAAGAAAAAAGTCAGAAAAAAGCACTTTGCAGGTGATGGCAAGGTGCTTTTTTAGTAGAGAGGTATAATAATATGGCAAAAGATGATTATCATGTGATAGTGTATCAAATATTAGCATATTTGTACCAATGTTTGAAAAAAGGTGAAAGAGTTGAGCAAAAAAATCTTGAAAATAACTGCAAGTATTTCCAAATAAATAAATCTTATTGGACATATATTTTATATCATATGCAGGAAAGCGGATTGATTAAAGGTATTTTATTTGTAGACATTGACGGCATGGAAATGCCATATCCGACACAATTGGATGCTTGCCGAATAACACCAATAGGCATTGAATATCTATGTGACAATTCGTTTATGGAAAAAGCGAAAAAGTTTTTAAAAGATATAAAAGAAATAACACCATTTACTTAAGCAACGTATAGGATGCTTTAATGTAAAAATTTAATAACAGGATAACAAAGGCAGTCAATAGGCTGTCTTTTTATATGCCCGAAAATAGGCTGATGGCAATAAAACTATGGCTGAAATAAGCCTTATAACATGGCTGTAAAACTGTTATGCACAGATTCAGGTTTGAACTGTGGGAAAGGAAAAATGTATGAAATTAGAGGAACTGTTGGGCGAGGAACTGTATAAACAGGTAGCAGCAAAGATTGATGAAAAGAATGCCGGTGAACCTGATAAACTCAAGCATATTCGTTATGCAGACCTTTCAGAGGGTGAGTATGTCGGCAAGGGCAAGTATGATTCAGAAATCGAAAAGCTGAATAATATCATTTCCGGCAAAGACACGGAACTGACAACAGCAAATGACCTGATTGCAGAACTGAAAAAAGGAACAAAAGGCAATGAGGAATTGCAGGGTAAAATCACCGGCTATGAGGGGCAGGTGGCACAGTTACAGCAACAGCTTGCAGAAACCAAAATTAAGGCAGCAATTAAAGTCGCTTTATTGTCTGAAAAGGCTGTGGATGTTGATTATCTGACCTATAAGCTGAATGAGAAGCTGAAAGAAAAGGGTGAAACCTTGGAACTTGATGAAAATGACAACATCAAGGGATGGAATGAAAAATTGTCTGGATTAAAAACACAGTTTCCAAAAATGTTTGAAGCCGCATCTGGTGGTGAAGATGGTTTTAACCGCTTGGATGATGGGCGGCTCCCAGATGACAATGGTGGTCGTGATGGAGCAGAACCAAAAAACCTTGCTGAAGCACTTCAGCAGAAATACGAAAAAACACACAATGAATAGAAAGGTGGAATAATTATGTCTTTTACATTAACAGAAATGAAAGTCGGAATGTCCGACAAGGTAGCAGAGCAGGTTGTTGATATTTTCCTTAGAGAATCAGAAATTCTTCAGGCATTGCCGTTTGATGATGCTGTATCACCACAGGGCGGCTCAACACTGACTTATACTTATTTACAGAAGGTGCTTCCTTCTACAGCGTCTTTCCGTGCTTTGAATGAAGAATATGAGCATTCTGCAGCAACAATGATCAAGAAATCCGCAGACTTGAAAATCTTCGGCGGCGAATTTGACATTGACCGTGTGCTGAAAAAGGCAGAAGGAAAGTATAACAATATGGCATGGCAGATGGAAGAGAAAATTCGTGCAGCAGTTTCCTTGTTCCATTACACCCTGATTAATGGAAATTCAACAAATAACGAAAAGGAATTTGATGGATTGGATAAAATGCTTGCCGGAACAACAACAGAATTCGGCGCAGCAAGTAAGATTGACCTGTCCAGTATGACAAGCCTGAAGGCGAACGCTGATGAATTCTATGAAGCACTTACAAAGCTGATTCGTGATACTGACGCAGATGCACTTCTGATGAACAGTGACACAATCACAAAAGTTCAGACAGTGGCTAGAATCCTTGGCTATAAGACAGAATCAGAAGAAGCATTCGGAAAGAAAGTAACTTCTATGGATGGTGTCAGACTTATGGACTTAAAGAACCACTACACTGTATCTGCAAGCACGGCAACAGCAAACGCAGTTGTAAAGAAAGGCATTTCAAGAACAATTGGCGGTGATTCCGATGCAACAACAGGACTTACAGACATTTATGCAGTCAAATTTGACATTAATGAAGGTTTCCATGCTGCAACACTTGCAGGAAGCAATGCAATTGATCAGTATCTTCCAGATTTCACACAGCCGGGTGTCGTTAAGAAGGGCGAAGTTGAAATGGTGGCAGCTACAGTCTTGAAGAATACTGCACATGCCGGTGTATTAAGAAACATTAAGATTGCGTAGGCTGAAAGGATAAGGTGAAAAAAATGACAGGAAAGAATTTTATTATCAGAACAACAAACATCCCTAACTTCACTGGTGTTGATGCAGGAAGCGTTGCTTTTGCAAACGGAACCGCAACAATCAGTGATGCAAGAATGGTGGAATGGTTCCGTGAGCATGACGGCTATTCCGTTGAAGAAGCAGATGGTACTGCTTCTTCAGTAGAAAGCAATCCAGTTTCAAGAATGAAATTAGAGGAACTGAAAGCATATGCAGCCGAAAAGGGAATTGACCTTGGTGATGCATCTAAACGTGATGAAATCATTGAGAAAATCAAAGCGGCTAAAACAGTAAAAGGGTAAAGGTGATTTGTCATGATTATGTCAGTGGAAGAATTCAAAACCTTTGTAGAAACTGACATGGCAGAGCCATTAATTGAAGCAAAACTTCAGTCACTGGAACTGTTGATTCGAAAATACACCAACAATAATTTTCAAAACCGGTTATATAGAAGAACTGCCGATATTATCGGTGGTTCTTTTTATGTAACAGCCGTACCATTTAAGACAGGAGATACAATTCAGGTATCAACAACGCAGTTATCAAATGGTTTGAAAGTGCCATGCCTGAATGAAGGACTTTTTACAATTGACAAAGTGGATAATAATTCATTTTCAGTGAAAGAAGATGTTGTGGATGAAAGCAATGTCCTCTGCACCAAGATTGTTTATCCAATGGATGTGAAAATGGGTGTAGTTAATCTGATGAAGTGGGACATGAACAACCGGGACAAGGTTGGTATACAGTCAGAAACGATTTCCCGGCATTCTGTGACATATTTCAACATGGATGGTGATAATTCTACCATTGGATTTCCAAAGTCCTTAATCGGCTTTTTAAAGCCTTATATCAAGGCACGGTTCTGAAAGGGGTGTTGACATGATAGGTGGAAACTTAAAAGCAATGTTGCAGGTGAAAAGCACTATTAAGAATGAAATCGGCGAAGGCATCCCTGTTTGGCATGATGTGATAGAACTTCTTGGATGGATAGACCTTGCATCCGGTGATTCCAAGCGGACAGAGTACAATGCTAAAATTCAGGAATCAACCCATGTATTTGTGGGTGATTACAAGCCGATTCCTGCCAATACTACCATTGATGACGCAATTGTTAGGGTAGTAGCGGAAAATGCCAGATTGATAGTAAATTCACAAGTATATGATGTGATGCTGATTGATGACCCAATGCAGTTACATGCACAGCTTGAAATCTATCTGCAATACAGAGGTGGTCAGGATGTCAGTACAATTTAAAAACAATTCGGCAAAGGTCAAAGCAACCATGAATGAAAAGGCAATAGCTTGGTTGTATGAAGCATCCGGAGAATTGGAAGCACAGGCCAAAAGAAATACAGCGGTTGGCACAGGACAATTGAAAAATTCATGGACTTATAAAGTTAATGAATCCAAAGGCGAAGCCACAATTGGAAGTCCATTAGAAAATGCCATCTGGGAAGAGTTTGGAACCGGGCAGTATGCATTGCATGGTGACGGAAGAAAAACTGCATGGACTTATGAAGATGACAAGGGAAAATGGCATAGAACGGTAGGTAAAAAGCCGAGAAGAGCATTGAATAATGCCTTTGTGACACTTAAAAAGTCATTACAGGCAAGGCTAGAACAGATTATGAAAGGGATGGAAAAATGACGGCAGCAGTATTAAGATTTATAAGTGATGCAATGGCATCAGTTAATATTCCGTATGAGTTTATGGAATATATATCTGCTGTGGATGCAATATCGGCATACTGGGTTGGTGAATATACAGAAGAACCGCCCTTGAATGAAGATGGTATGCAGGAAACGCAGTTCATCCTGACTGGAACCGGTAAAGGTTCATGGTCAGAACTGGAAAAGCAGAAAGAAAAAATCAAAAAATTATTCCCGGCGAACGGCGGCAGAAGAGCAATCCTTGATGACAAATCAGGGGTTGCTGTTTTTTATGGTAATGCATTCCCGGTTCCGACCGGTGATGGTTTTATGAAAAGGCTACAGATAAATTTAACAGTTAAAGAATGGAAGGTGAATTAATATGGCAGATTGGACAGAATTTGCAGTATCAGGAGTGTCAGAGGACACACCAAAAAATATTATGCTTGGTGCAGGAACGCTTTATAAAAACTTTGAGTATTCCACGGAATCAAGCAAATGGACAGGTACAATTCTTGGTGCAACATCAGGGGGAAATAAACTGACGATTACACCAACAATTACAGACATTGAAGTAGATGGTGTTCTTGTAAAAGCGAAAGGTCTTAGACAGAAGACCGGAGAAACAGCACAGATTGAGACTAATATGGTTGAAATCACAAAAGAATACCTTCAGTCAACCGTCATTGGACAAACAGGAACATCTGTGGATAGCAGATTTGATGTTATCGAATCAAAAGAACTGATTGAGGATAGTGATTATATTGAAAACTTCGCTTTTGTCGGATTCAAAACAGACGGAAGTCCTATCATTGTTATTTTTGATTCTGCAATTTGCACATCAGGTCTTTCCGTTGAAGGAAAGAACAGTGAAGCTTCGGTTGTTCCGGCAACATTTGAATGTGTTGCAGAACTTAAAACAGGCGGTAACACAAATAAATTACCTTATCACATTTATGTGCCTAATGCAGCTGCAACACAGGCAGCACAGAAATCCAAAAAAGTGGTTTCTGAATAAAACCAAACAGAAGGAGATTGAACAATGAACGATATGTTAGTAAAAAATACAGAAATTGAATCAGAAGATACACAGGAGCCAAAGACTTATGATTTGCGACCATTGGTTGCATCTGACATGGGTATGATCTGCAAAATCATTACTGCTATTGGGGTTCGCCAGTTTAAGGAGTGCTTCAATATCGAGCAGACAGAAGATGTCAAGGAAGATATTAAAAAGGTTGGATTTAGCGTAATGCTTGACATTACCGGAATTATTATTTCAAACATTCCAAAAGCCGAAGAAGAAATTCAGGTATTCTTGGCATCACTGTCAGGTATGAAACTTGCAGAAATCAAAAAAATGCCATTTGCTGATTATGGTGAATTAATTATTGAAGTGGTGACAAAAAAGGAATTTCAGGATTTTTTCAAACGTGTCATGAAATTGTTCAGTCGGAATTAGGCTATATAAAGTATATGGATTTGCTGTCTCAAAGATATGCAAATCCATATTTACTTTTAGATGATGTAATCCGTTTGGGACAGCTTCATGATTTTTCAATTGAAGTTTTGCAGATGATTCAAAAGGATAGAGTACAGCAACGCAGGTGGGAATATTATCTGCATAAAGTATGGAAAGATATGTCCTTTGATGAATATGTAGCAATCTGTGAAAAAAACATTCCTGAAGAAAAAACAATGGAAAAAGAAGAAGCAGTAAAAATAATAGAGGATTCAAACAAAATATTAGAAGAATTCTTTAATTAGAAAGAAATTTAAGCACACCGGCTATGGTGTGCTTTTTCATACAGATGGAAGGGGGTGAATCCCTTTGGAACTTTTTAAATTACTTGGAACAATTGCCGTAAATAACAGCGGAGCCAATGAAGCCATAGATGAAACCACAGAAAAGGCAGAGCAATCAAGCAGCAAGTTTGGTAATTTCCTTGGAAAAGTTGGCGGTGTTGCAACGAAAATCGCAGGTGTCGGTGTTGCAGCATTGGGAGCCGTAGCAACAGGACTTGGAGCATTGACAAAGCAGTCTGTTGAAGCCTATGCCGATTATGAACAGTTAGTGGGTGGTGTTGAAACGCTGTTCAAAGATAGCAGTAAAAAAGTATTAGAATATGCAAATAATGCATACAAGACCGCCGGATTATCAGCAAATCAATATATGGATACGGTAACAGGCTTTTCAGCATCACTTCTTCAAGGCTTGGGTGGCGATACTGAAAAAGCTGCTGAAATTGCTAATCTTGCAGTAACGGATATGGCTGATAATGCAAATAAAATGGGAACATCAATGGAATCCATACAAAATGCTTATCAGGGTTTTGCAAAGCAAAATTATACCATGTTGGACAATTTAAAACTTGGTTATGGTGGCACTGCATCAGAAATGGCAAGGCTGATTAATGATTCCGGTGTCTTGGGTGACACCGTAAAAATAACGGCTCAAGATGTGAATGATGTTTCTTTTGACAAAATGATTGAAGCAATTCACAAGGTTCAGGATAATCTGGACATTACCGGCGCAACATCCAAAGAAGCATCCACAACAATTCAGGGCTCAATCGGAATGATGAAATCAGCATGGGAAAACTTTCTTACTGGTATGGCTGACCCTGACCAAGATTTTGATGCATTACTTGAAAACTTGGTTGATTCGGTGGTGACCGTTGCTGATAACCTTATTCCGAGAATTGCAGAAACGCTTCCAAGGCTTGTGCAAGGAATATCTGGTGTTATAGAAACATTAGGAACTTACATGCCTGAATTATTATCTAAATTGTTACCGGCATTGTTAGAGGGAGCCGGGCAATTACTGACGCAATTAGTAACAGGAATTCCGGCTTTATTTGAATCCGTGGTTCCGACTTTGGTGGAATCAGTAAAAATGATTCTTTCATCAGCAATGGAATCTTCTGGAATAGGTTCTTTTTTGGATGACTTTTTAGGTGAAGGCACAATGGGAACCTATATGGAAACAATGACCGGAATCCGTGATGATATGGCAGAAATCTTTTCCCCATTATTAGGAAAATTTGAAGAGATAAAGACCACATTTCTTGAAAATATCGGTCAGATTAAGGAACCGGTAACAACTTTGTTTAGTGATATTATGGGAAGTGCCAGTGATATATGGGAAAGCGTCGGCAAGCCTGTTTATGAAGCTATTGAGTATGCAATAGAATGGGTACTTGACCGTTTTAATGAAGCATTACCGACAATTATAACTATTGTGTCAGATACTTTTTCGCTATTAAGTGATTTGTGGAACAATGTTTTAAAGCCAGCCTTTAATGATATAGGCATGGTTATAGAATGTTTACAGCCAATATTCGAAGTAGTATTTGGTGTATTAGCGAGCATTTTCGGAACATTGGTTAGTGCGATTGGTGACTTATGGAATAACTCATTAAAGCCGATATTTAGCGGAATTATTGAATTTTTATCTGGAATATTTACTGGTGATTTTTCAAAGATAATTGACGGACTGGTAAACATATTTAAAGGCTTGTGGAGCGGCATAAAAACCATTGTAAGTGCAATTGTTGAAGTAGTGTCAAAAGTATTCGGCGGCTTATGGGATATTGTTAAAACCATATTTGGTGGAATGTTTGATACAATTTCCGGAGTATTCAGCAAGATATTTAGTACAATTAGTTCTGTTATCGGTACAATTGCAAGCACTATCAGCAGCGTATTTGGTGCTATTTATGATACAATTTCAAGCATTTTCACTTCAATCAGTGATACAATTTCAAGCATTTGGAATGGTATCTGGGATACAATCAAAGGTGTCATTAATAGCATTCTTGGTGGTATTGAAGGAATGGTAAATGGTGTTATTAAAGGAATTAACAAAATCCTTGGTGGAATTGATACCATTGTCGGTGGTGTTGGTGATTTAATCGGTCTTGATTGGTCAGTACCGACATTGAATGAGATTTCATTGCCTAGACTTGCAAAAGGTACTGTTGTTGATAAGCCAACCATTGCACAGATTGGTGAAGATGGTACTGAAGCAGTTGTTCCTTTGGAGAAAAACCGGGAATGGATTGCAAGAGTATCAGAGGAAATGCAGATTCAGGGTATTGGTGGTGATAAAGAAACACTATCCGTATTGAAAGAGATTCTTGCATTACTGAAGGAACTGAAAGAAGACTATTCTGATATGCCGCATATTTTAATTGATGCAATGGTGAACGGTCTGAAATTCAGAGTAAACAACAGGGAATTTGCAAGACTTGTGAAGGCGGTGAATTAAAAGATGCTTGAAAAAATAATTTATAAAAATCACATGAACGAAGTGATAAATTTTGGACAAAGCGGTATATTTGCCAATTCAAACGATTTGCGTAACTTCTCATGGAGTTATACATCAAAAAATAATAGAATATCTGAATTTAAGAGAGGGATTGTTACAAAAACAATCCCTGTTATTATTCAGTGTGATTCTGAAGAAGAAGGGATTAAGGTAAAAAACCGGCTGTTTGAATGTGCTGAAAAGGATGTTCTTACAATGCAGTATGGCAGGATTATTATTGGTGATTATTATTTACAATGCTATGTTACTGCATCAAAAAAATCTGACTATATGATTCGTCCGGGTTATATGAAAACATCCCTGACAGTGGCAACAGACCTTCCTTCATGGATTAAAGAGACCACAATAACATTTGGTTACGGTCAGGGAACTGCCGGTAAAAATCTTGATTTTAACAACGATTTTCCATATGATTACACAACAAACCTACTTGGAAAGTCTTTGAATAATACAGATTTCATTGAAACAAATTTCAGAATGGTTATATATGGAGCCTGTGAGAATCCGGAAGTGATAATTGCCGGGCATAAGTATCAGGTGAATGTAAGCATTGCTGAAAACGAGTATTTGACCATTGATTCTGTCGAAAAGACCATAGTTCTGACACATACAGATGGAACAAGGGAAAATTGTTTTAATAGCAGAAACCGGGATTCATACATTTTCGAAAAGATTCCTTCAGGTGTTAGTGGTGTGTCGAGTGGTCATTTTAAGTTTGATGTCACGCTTCTTGAGGAAAGGAGTGAACCACGGTGGACTTGATATATATGAATCGCAGCAAGGAAGATATTGGAGTATTAAAGGACTTTACCTTTGATTTGGCTTTTGGCACAAATGAAAATGACTTTGAATGTACCGTCAGCCGCAACAATCATTGCTGTGAGGGTGGCTATTTTCTGTATGTTGAAGGAACTGAATATGGTGGAATCATTGATGACATTAAAACAGATACAGATGCAAATGAAGTGGTTTATCATGGTCGAACGTGGCACGGCTTCCTTGATTCAAAGTGCATTGTTCCGCTACAGTCAGGTGAAAAATCCACATCAACTGTTACTTTGAAAACAGCGGATGAAATAGGGACTTCTTTAATAAATAAGTATCTGATTGTATCAGGAGAAGCAAACAATGTACTTGCATGGCTGATAAAAAGATTAGGACTTGAAAGCCTTTTTACAACGTCCACAGAGAATTCAGGTATAACAATTAAATCCTTCCAGTTTGATAGGTATTGCATGGCATATGATGGAATATGGAAGATGCTGAAAAGCGCAGGTGCAAAATTGAAGGTTCATTTCAGTGAAGGCATGGCTGTGCTTGAAGCAGTGAAAATTGTGGATTATTCAAAGGATGAACAATTTGATTCCGACCAGATAGAAATGGAAATTAAAAATTATTATCATCCATTGAATCATCTTATTTGCCTTGGAAAAGGGGATTTAGATGAAAGACTTGTAATACACCTATATGCTGATTCAAATGGTAATATAAGCCGCATGCAGAGCCTGACAGGCATTCAGGAAGTAACAGATGTTTATGATTATTCTTCAGCAGAATCAGCGGAAGAGTTAGAAGCAAAGGGCATTGAAAAAATGCAGGAATCATGGAATGGTGATTATGTTTCCACAGAATTCGATTCAAACTCTAATTCCTTTGACATTGGTGATGTTGTAGGTGCAAAGGACAATGAAACAGGAATGTTTGGAACGGCTGAAATTACAAAAAAGATAGTAAAAATAGAAAACAATTCAACAACAATATCATATAAGGTGGGTGAAAAGTAATGCAGACACATTTAGTAACAGGATACAAAGGCAGTGAACATATTAAGTCAGCAGACCAAGGCAGCTTTAACGCAGCCTTTTTTGGTTCCGGGCAGTTTGTCATGGAAATGGGAAATCAATTTGAAGGTTCCATTGTAAATAATAATACAGTTCGGATTTTAGACGGTGATATTCTTATGTACGGTCGGCACATTCGAATTGACCCTGATACTTTTGAAGATTTAACTATTGAGACCGGCAATGCAGGAAAAAACAGAATTGATTTAGTGTGTATGACATATGAAAAGAACACATCAGATGGAACGGAAAAAGCATACCTTGAAGTTCTGAAAGGCAGTGAAACAGAAGGGACACCATCAGCACCAGAATATACTGATGGAAACATTATCACAGGTGCAATAAAGAATCAGATGCCGTTATACAAGCTGACCATTAATGGTGTTGTTCTTCAGAACATCACACCATTATTCAAAACAATTCCGACCTATAAAACGCTTGCAGAACAGTATGCAGCGCAGTTCCAGAAGGCTTGTGACACTTATCTTGGAGCATTGAATATTCTTGACACAATGGAAGAGGTCAATGCTAATACACAGACAAATCAGCTTGCCGGAGCGTTGGCTGTGAAAGAAGTTATAAAAAATAAGCAGGATGCATCAACGGCAATCACGACCAGGAATATTGGTCAGCAAAGTGTGAAATATGCATCAAGTGCAGGTACTGCAGCAAATGCTAGTAAAGTTCTTTGGAGTGGTGTGCAGGGCAAACCATCAACTTATCCACCTAGTTCACATTCTCACGATTACCTTCCAAACAATCCACCCTGCATAGAGATATTTGGACAAGGTGGTGTGCCATTTATTGATTTTCATTATGGTGGAAGTTCGGCAGACTATACAAGCCGTTTAATAGATGCAAGTTCAACTTTTAACTATTTAACAAACAGTGGAATCCATCAGTTTTGCAATGGAAGTGGTAGCCAAGCTGCAAGGATACAATCGAATGGAACATTTGGAGCAGCAAGCGGCGGAACTGCAATAGTAGGAAGTGCAATTTATTGTCAAGCAAACTGGAGTGGAAGTTCTTATGCACCTGTTTATGGTACATCATTTACAAATCCTTCCTCTAAATTAGTAAAGGAAAACGTTGTAGATATGTCAGAAGAGGAAGCAAAGAAGATTCTTCAATTAAAACCGGTAGATTTTGATTACATTGAAGCATACGGTGGTGAAAAAAATCAGCATGGTTTAATTGCCGAAGATACATTAGGTATTATTCCTTCCTGCGTAACAGTACCGGAAGGTTATTCAGAAAAAGAGTTTGATGCCGAGAAGGGAATTCGAAATAAGGTATTAGCAATTGATTATTCGAAATTAGTCCCATACCTTATTAAAATGGTGCAGATACAGCAGGAAGAAATTGAAAAACTGAAAGAAGCAATGAACAAAGAAGGAGTATCGAATGATTAGAATACAGTTTCAAAATAAAAAGTCATTTTATGATGCAGAATTCACCATGATAAATGAAAACACCGTAAAATTGACCGGAAATAAGCTGAAGGTCAACAATTCCGGCTTCAAAGCATACAGATTGAATGGTGATTTCCTTGGTGATTATTCTGAATACACGAAATGCATGGAAACTGAAGATGGTCTTATTTTTGAAAAGGAAGGACACTTGTAATATGTTTATTAAAAAAATATATGAATTGCGAATTCGTGCAGAGCCTGAAAAGGCTTTTTTTATTGCAAAAATCAGTGAAGAAAGGAATTTACAGTTATGGAAGCGGTTATTGCGGCAACAGTGACAGGTGTGCTTAGTGTTATCGGAATTATCATTACAAACATGCAAAGCAATCGGAAAATTGAGCATCAATTGGACACAGCGCAGGCGGTGACGGACTGCAAAATTGATGAACTGACAAGAGAAGTCCGGGAGCATAACAATTTCGCCCGGCGAGTGCCGGTTGTAGAAGAACAGATAAAAGTTATTAATCACAGAATCGCAGATTTAGAGCAGAAAGGATGAACATTATGAATTTATCAAATTATGCAACAGTATTACCTATCGTTATTATTTGTTACTTAGTGGGGGTTTGGTGCAAGTTATGCAGTAAAATCCAAAATAAGGCAATTCCGGTCATTGTGGGGGTGATTGGTGGAATCATTGCAATCCCGGCTATGTATATTATGCCTGATTTCCCGGCAACAGATGTTTTTACGGCTATTGCAGTTGGCATTATGTCCGGTTTTACATCAACCGGTGTTAATCAGGTTTATAAACAGACCAAGAAAGATTAAAGGAAGGAGGAAGAATAGAATGAATATAATAGAAACCAATTTACAGTTCAAAGGGAAAATGTTAGTAAGAAAGAGCACAATCAGAATCATCCTGCACCATGCTGCAGCATCTGTATGTGATGTAAAAACAATTCATGGATGGCACCTTGGAAGAGGATTTAGCGGAATCGGTTATCATTTCCTTGTAAGAAAAAATGGAACCATTGAAAGAGGACGAGCAGAAAACCTTGTGGGAGCACATGCAGCAGGTAATAACAGTAATTCGATTGGAATCTGCTTTGAAGGTAATTTTGAAACAGAAACAATGGGAGAAACACAGAAGAATGCCGGAAAGGAGTTAATCTCTTATCTTTGTAATAAATACGGCATTGATGTAGTTATCCGTCATAAAGATGTTGCAGCAACTGCCTGTCCGGGCAAAAATTTCCCTTATGAGGAAATGCTACATAAGAATGTGGAGCAGCCGAAAACAGAGATCCAGTCCAAGGAAGAAAAAGGCAAACTTCCAGAAGATGGTTTGTGGGGCAAAGATACAACCAAAAGAGCGCAGGAAGTATTCGGCACTCCGGTTGACGGTATGATTTCCGGACAGCTTAAGTCATGCGCTAAGTATTTTCCGGGGATTATCTCGGTAAGTTATGGCAGAGGTGGTTCAGCCTTGGCCAGAGCAATGCAGAAGTGGCTTTGTATTCCAGAAGATGGTTACATTGGTCAGCAGTTTGTGTTGGCATTACAGCATAAGATGGGAACAATCGCGGACGGAGTTTTAAGCAAACCGTCAAGCTGTATTAAAGCATTCCAGAAGTGGCTGAATCAGCAGTAAATACGGCATTTTTTGAGCATGAAAAGCATCAAAATTTTACTACATACGCAAAACCAAAAAGGGCATCCAGTTCGGGCAGCTTACCCGCTGCCCGTCACAGTACTGGGTCAGAATCGGCTGGCGGACGTTCGGGCGGGAAAGGTAGCTGTTAAACATCTCATCAACGATATTGGAAATGTTGGAAAAAATGTTTCTGCCGTAGACAAATTTGTGGTCAAAGGCGGTGGAAGAAGTAATGGTAAAATCATAGCCCTTGTTCCGGTACCACTCCGTATACACCCGGTTCAGGGTAAAGGACATAATCGCTAAAATATTTGCACGGAGAGCAGCATCCGGCCAGGTAGCATAGATTTCGCTGGAGGCAACATTTTTGATGTAATCCCGGTAACGGACATAGTAGTCGTTGGCGGAAGAATCACTTGGCGGTCCATCATGGACAATGACATATTCCGGGATGACAACACGGCTTAAGACAATCTCGCCGCTTTCAGGCATCGGCTTGATTTCATCCTCTGGGATTTTCGGCGGAAAATTCCCATAGAGAGTGTTGGCTGTTATAACAATATTTCGTTCCAGTGGATTTCCCACGGTGGCAGTTTCCATCCGGACATTTTGGATAGAAGTTTTATCCGGCAGAACGGAGATACCGGAAATATTGATGGGACGGTAGCCGGACGCATTTACCTGAATGGTATATTCCGAGTAAGGCTGGAATTCAGAAGGCTCCATACTATATTCTAAGGGGGGAGCCGGCAGTTCAACTGCTGCAGTCTGACCGGAAATGTCAGTTGATAGTTCTTCAATAATTTCAGTAGGATTTCCCGTATAGGAAAGACGGATGGAGGCATCTTTAATGGGGAAAAAGCCACGCTCTGTGGTGACATGAATCTGCAGTTGTCCTCTGTCCGTGGCTTTTTGCATATAAGAAAGGTTTGACATATGGAAACCTCATGATATTTATTCCATAAAGTATATGCCGGAAAGCGGGAAAACGTGTTATACTGTTGCAGAATGAATGGAGAGAAAACATGATAAATTATAAAATGATATTGCAATACGATGGCAGCAGATACAGCGGATGGCAGGTTCAGGGAAATACAGAGCAGACCATTCAGGGAAAGCTGCAGTCGGTATTGGAGAAAATGACAGGAGAAGAAATAGAGATACATGGCTCCGGAAGAACGGATGCGGGCGTGCATGCCATGGGACAGGTGGCAAATTTTAAACTTCAGAGCGCATATGAACCGGAAGAGATAAAGCGGTACTGTAACCAGTATCTGCCGGAGGATATTGTGGTATTAGAGGTATCCGAAGTACCGCTTCGGTTTCACAGCAGATTAAACGCAGTAAAAAAGACTTATTGCTACCGCATTTTCTTAGGGGAGAAGCCGGATGTATTCCGGAGAAAATATGTAACACCGGTGGCAGAAAACCTGAATATTAACAAAATGAAGGCAGCGGCGGAAGTGCTGCTTGGAACCCACGATTTTACTTCTTTTTGCGGCAACCGTCATTTCAAAAAATCGGCAGTACGGACGATTTATGAGATTCGGATAGAAGAGAAAAAGGATGAACTTGACATTTCTTTTACCGGAAATGGATTTTTACAGAACATGGTGCGAATCCTTACCGGAACACTGTTAGAAGTTGGAACGGGAAAGCGGGAAGTTCGTGAGATGAAAGAAATATTAGAGGGCAGAAACCGCAGTCTGGCAGGACCAGTGGCAGCAGCAAAGGGACTGGTGCTCATAAATGTGGAATATGAATAGATAAGGCAGAGAAAGCTTCATGGAGAAATGGATTGAAATCAGAAAAGGCGGCAATTTCATGGAAATGGCAAAGAAATATGGAATTGACCCACTGATTGCCCGGATTATAAGAAACCGGGATATAATAGATGAAAAAGAAATTACAGAATATTTGTATGGTGGAAAAGAGGCATTACATAATCCTCATTTATTAAAGGATGTGGATAAAGCTGCAGGAATTATTGCAGAGGGCATTGCAGAGAAAAAGGCCATGCGTATCATTGGTGATTATGATATTGATGGTGTCAATGCAACCTATATTTTATTAGATGGAATCCGCCGGTGCGGCGGCAATGTGGATGCTGCAATCCCGGACCGGATGAAAGATGGTTATGGAATCAATGAGCATTTAATCGAGCAGGCATTGTCCGATGGAAAAGAACTTTTGATTACCTGTGACAATGGAATTGCTGCAATCAACGAGATTAATTTTGCAAAGGAAAAAGGAATGACCGTTGTGGTAACAGACCACCATGAGATTCCTTATCGTAATACAGAACAAGGAAAGGAATTTCTACGGAGCAAGGCGGATGCCATTGTAAATCCCAAGCAGGCGGATTGTCCGTATCCCTGCAAAGGAATCTGCGGAGCAGTAGTGGCGTGGAAGCTGGTGCAGGTGCTTTATGAGAGAATGGATATTCCGGTGGAAGAAGCGGATATTTTTATTGAAAATGCAGGCTTTGCAACGGTGGGGGATGTCATGGACTTAACCGGAGAGAACCGTATTTTGGTAAAGCTTGGGTTAAAAGCGTTAGAGCATACGAAGAATCCCGGAATGAAAGCGTTGATTGCAAAAAACAAGCTTTCTGACAAGCCGTTGAGTGCATATCATATCGGCTTTGTATTGGGACCATGCATCAATGCCAGCGGCAGACTGGATACGGCAAAACGTTCCCTGGAGCTGCTGCTTGAGAGGGATGAAGTAAAGGCTTCTGCACTGGCAGGCGAATTGGTGGAGCTTAACGAAAGCCGGAAATATATGACACAGCAGGAGACACAGAAGGCATTGGAACAGATTGAAAAGGAAGGCCGGGAAAAAGATAAAGTATTAGTGGTTTATCTGCCGGAATGCCATGAGAGTCTTGCGGGAATCATTGCCGGAAGAATCCGGGAAGCCTATCAGAGACCGGTATTTGTACTGACCAGAGGAGAAGAAGGAGTCAAAGGCTCCGGTCGTTCCATCGAAGCCTATTCCATGTTTGATAAAATGACGGAAGTGGCGGAGCTGTTTACAAAATACGGCGGACATCCTATGGCAGCAGGACTTTCCATGCGGGAAGAAGATATTGATAAATTGCGGGAACAGCTTAATCAGAAGGCAGAACTTTCTGAAGAAGATATGGCAGAGGTGGTAAGGCTGGATGCGGTGCTTCCGATGTCCTATTTTACGGTAGATACCATCCGGCAGTTAAGTGTGCTGGAGCCTTGCGGAAAGTCCAATACCAAACCGGTATTTGCAGACCGTAATATTAAGATTACGAGAGCTGGTATAGTGGGCGTAAACCGGAATGTGTTAAAGCTTCATTTGTTGGATTCAAAGGGGAATCCGGTGGCAGGAGTCTATTTTGGAGAAGTGGAAAAATTTCTTACATTTCTCAGTGAAAAGTTTGGCAGTGAAGAAGTGGATGCAGCTATGCATGGAAAAGAAAACATCATACAGTTTGCAGCCGTTTATGAGCCGGCAGTGGACACTTACAGTGGAAGAGAAAGTGTACAGGCAATAATACGGCGTTTTCGGTAGTCCGGCATACACAGGAAGCTTTCAGAGGCGGGTTCTGTAGGTAAAACTTTAGGGATTTAAGAAAAATTTAATAGAGTATTATGGTTTTTGCAGGACGCTTCGGTTGTAAAAAGGGCAGAATCATTGTAAAATATAAGGGATTTATAACATACAGGGGGTATATTATATGACGAAAGAGGAAGTGTTTTCTTTCCCTTCCGCAGATGGGCGAACCACAGTTCATGCAGTACGATGGACTCCGGAAGATGGAAAGTATCGTGCAGTTTTACAGATAACACATGGTATGGTGGAATATATTGAGCGCTACCGGGCTTTTGCAGAATTTTTAAATGACAATGGTTTTCTGGTGGTAGGTCATGATCATATCGGACACGGCGAATCCGTTGTATCTAAGGATGAATGGGGATTTTTTGCAGAGCATCCCAGCGATACGGTGGTTGCCGATATGCATACACTCCGGGAGATAACACGGAAAGAGCATCCGGGTGTGCCTTATTTTATGTTAGGACACAGCATGGGTTCTTATATGCTTCGGAAATATCTGGCGATACATGGAGAGGGACTTACCGGTGCTATAATTATGGGAACCGGCTGTATTCCGGACAATACCACAAAGCTTGCCATGCTTATTGCAAAGCTGCAGGCAGCATTTTTCGGCTGGCATCACAGAAGTAAATTATTACAGAAATTATCTTATGATAAATACTATCATCAGTTTGACCTGACAGGAAAAGATGCTTCCAATAGCTGGCTGACCAAGGATGAAGAAATAGTAAAAACCTATTATGCAGATCCGAAATGCACGTTTGTATTTACGGTAAATGCTTATATGGGACTGTTTGAGGCAGTTCTATTTGACAACCAGCAGGAAAATATTGAAGCAGTTCCAAAGAGTCTTCCGTTATTCTTTGTATCGGGAGCAATGGATCCGGTGGGAGGCTGCGGCAGCGGCGTAAAGAAGGTATATAATAAATTTGACGTAGCCGGCAAAGAGGATATTACCTGGAAATTATATGACAACGACCGTCACGAAATCTTAAATGAGACAGACCGTGATGTTGTATATCATGATATTCGGGCATGGATGAATGTTCACCTTGCCTGAAAAAGGAGGAAAAAATGAAAAAACATATCAAAAAAATAATGGGAATGGGATTGGCATGTATGCTGTTTCTTGGAGTGCCATTTCAGGCATCCGCAGCAGAAGTGACCGGTACCTTATCGACAGAGACATCCGGGGAAGATGGTGCGGCAGACGGAGCGGATAACAGTTCCGATGCAGCAGCAAATCCGGACAGTGGAGCAGACAGCAGCACGCCGGATGCCGGAGCAGCTGCAGATAACCCGGCAGCAGCCAATGACAAAGCAGATGACAATGTTGTAATCAAGGAAAGCGACAAACCATATCTGGCATTGGGCGCAGACTTATCCGAAGACCAGAAGAACACTGTTTTAAGCCTGATGGGAATTGACCCGGCACAGCTTGGTAACTATGACGTAGTAACAGTAAGCAACTCTGAGGAGCATCAGTATCTGGACGCTTATATTCCATCTTCCCAGATTGGAAGCAAGTCCTGGTCCTCCGTTGTGATTGTAAAGAAGGAGAAAGGAAATGGAATCAACATTTCCACAAAGAATATTTCTTATTGTACCGTTGGTATGTATAAAAATGCACTGGTAACAGCAGGGATTGAAGATGCAGATATCATTGTAGCAGGACCGAAAAATATTTCCGGAACTGCTGCGTTGGTTGGCGTATTTAAAGCATATCAGGAAATGACTGGTAAAGAGCTTCCACAGGAAAATGTGGATACCGCATTAAATGAGCTGGTATTAACCGGACAGCTTGAAAGCAGCACCGGAGCAGATGCTGAGTCGGTAGAAGGTCTGGTAGCATACTTAAAACAGCAGATTGCAGAGAATGGCCTCACCGATGATGACAGCATTCGCAAAGCCATTGATGAAGCTGCAGATAAATTTGATGTGACACTGACCGAAGACCAGAAAGCACAGTTATTAGAGCTTTTGAAGAAAATCGGTGATCTGGACCTTGATGTGGACAGTCTTGTAAATCAGGCAAAATCCATTTATGATAAGATTGAAAACCTTGGTGCAGATGGAATCTTTGATAAGATTGGAAGCTTCTTCTCAAATCTGTTTTCATCTATTGCAGATTTCTTTAAGAATCTGTTTAGTTAAGACGGAATCTGTCATTGGCAGTTCAAAACAACTACTGAGATATTCTTGGTAGTTGTTTTTTGCTTTGCAGGAAATTGTTTTCCTGTAAAGTAAAAAACGCTCCGCAGATAGAAATAAGAAAACACATGTTTGCCAAAAAAATCTCCATGTGTTATACTAGCCGCAGGGCTTCTTTTGAAGCAGTTTTTAGAAAGAAAGGAATGGAACAATGGCGAAACAGGAAACATATGATGCAAGCAGTATTTCCGTACTGGAAGGACTGGAAGCTGTCCGGAAGAGACCGGGAATGTATATTGGAAGCGTCTCAAGAAAAGGATTGAACCATTTAATATATGAAATCGTGGATAACTCGGTAGATGAGCATCTTGCTGGTGTATGTGATACCATCCGTGTTACATTAGAGGCAGATGGCTCCTGTACCGTAGAAGATAACGGACGGGGAATTCCGGTGGGAATGCATAAGAAGGGCGTATCGGCAGCCCGTGTGGTATTTTCTACTCTGCATGCCGGTGGAAAGTTTGATAATGTAGCATATAAGACCAGCGGTGGTCTTCATGGAGTAGGTTCCTCCGTTGTAAATGCACTTTCTACTTATATGGATGTAGAGATAAGCAGAGATGGTTATGTGCATCATGACCGCTATGAGCGTGGCGTGCCAACGGTAGAGCTGGTAAACGGACTGCTGCCGACAATTGGAAAGACGAAAAAGACCGGAACAAAGATTAATTTCCTGCCGGACCCGGAAATCTTTGAAAAGACAAGATTTAAAGAGGATGAAGTAAAGAGCCGTCTCCATGAGACAGCATATTTAAATCCTGCTTTAACTATTATTTATGAAGATAGACGTGGGGAAGAAGTAGAACATATTGAATATCATGAGCCGGATGGAATCATTGGATTTGTAAAAGAGATGAATCAGAATAATGAATGTCTCCATGATGTCATTTATTATAAAGGAGAATCTGAGGGCATTTCTGTTGAAGTGGCATTCCAGTATACAACAGAATTCCATGAGAATGTGCTGGGCTTCTGTAATAATATTTACAATGCAGAGGGCGGAACCCATCTGACCGGTTTTAAGACAACCTTTACCCAGGTGATTAATTCCTATGCAAGAGAGCTTGGCATCTTAAAAGAAAAGGATGCAAACTTTACCGGAACAGACGTAAGAAATGGAATGACTGCCGTTATTTCTGTGAAACATCCGGACCCAAGATTTGAGGGGCAGACGAAAACCAAGCTTGATAACCAGGATGCGGCAAGAGCCACCGGAAAAGTAACCAATGATGAAATTCAGATGTACTTTGACCGTAACCTGGATACTTTAAAGGCAATTATCGGATGTGCAGAAAAAGCAGCAAAAATCCGTAAGACAGAAGAGAAAGCGAAAACCAATCTTTTAACCAAGCAGAAATTCTCCTTTGATTCCAATGGAAAACTGGCCAACTGCGAAAGCCGTGATGCCTCCAAATGTGAAATCTTTATCGTGGAGGGAGATTCTGCGGGTGGTTCTGCTAAGACTGCAAGAAACCGGATGTTTCAGGCAATTCTTCCGATTCGTGGAAAGATATTAAATGTAGAGAAAGCAAGTATTGATAAAGTATTGGCTAATGCAGAGATAAAAACCATGATTTATGCATTTGGCTGCGGATTTTCCGAAGGATATGGAAATGACTTCGATATCAGCAAGCTTCGTTATGATAAGATAATTATCATGGCAGATGCGGATGTGGATGGAGCACATATTTCAACGCTGCTTCTGACTTTGTTTTACCGGTTTATGCCGGAACTGATTTACGAAGGACATGTCTATATTGCGATGCCGCCTTTGTATAAAGCGATGCCAACTAAGGGAGAAGAGGAATATCTTTATGATGATGCAGCCCTTGCCCGCTATCGTAAGACACACAAAGGCTCCTTTACCTTGCAGCGTTACAAAGGTCTTGGAGAAATGGACGCACAGCAGCTTTGGGAGACAACCTTAAATCCGGAAACAAGGATGTTAAAACAGGTAGAAATCGAAGATGCCAGAATGGCATCGGATGTAACAGAGATGCTGATGGGAACGGATGTACCGCCGCGTCGTAAATTCATCTATGATAATGCAAAGGATGCAGAACTTGACATATAAATTTCTATGAATCCGTAAGGAATTGCTGACGGCATATTTTTATGGATGCACGGGAAATGATAGAAGCAGAAAATCAGGAAGGAATTGGATAGATTATGGAAACGAAAGAACAGATTATCCGCACCGAGTATTCGGAAGTAATGCAGAAATCTTATATCGATTATGCCATGAGCGTTATTATCGCAAGAGCATTGCCGGATGTCAGAGATGGTCTGAAGCCGGTACAGCGAAGAACACTCTATGATATGCACGAACTTGGCATCCGTTATGATAAACCTTACCGTAAATGTGCCCGTATCGTGGGAGATACCATGGGTAAATATCATCCGCATGGTGACAGCTCCATTTATGATGCACTGGTGGTAATGGCCCAGGAATTTAAGAAGGGACTGCCACTGGTAGATGGTCATGGTAACTTTGGTTCCATCGAGGGAGATGGAGCGGCTGCAATGCGATATACCGAGGCGCGTCTGCAGAAGATTACCCAGGAAGCGTATCTGGCAGATTTAGATAAAGATGTAGTAGATTTTGTGCCAAACTTTGACGAGACAGAAAAAGAACCGGAAGTACTTCCGGTAAAGGTGCCGAACCTTTTGGTAAACGGAGCAGAGGGTATTGCCGTTGGTATGGCAACCAGCGTTCCACCGCATAATTTTGGCGAAGTTATTGATGGTGTCAAAGCATATATGAAGAATCCGGATATTACAACGGAAGAAATGATGAAATATATCAAGGGACCGGATTTCCCGACCGGTGGAATTGTGACCAACCAGGACGAACTGCTTTCCATTTATGAGACTGGAATCGGTAAGATTAAAGTTCGTGGAAAAGTAGAAATTGAAGCAGTAAAAGGCGGAAAAGAGCGCCTGATTATTACGGAAATTCCATACACCATGATTGGAGCCAATATTGGAAAATTCTTAAATGATGTCTACAGTCTGGTGGAGACCAAGAAGACAAATGATATTGTGGATATTTCCAATCAGTCATCCAAGGAGGGAATCCGCATTGTTATCGAACTTCGAAAAGGAGCAGATGCACAGAATCTTTGCAATCTCCTTTATAAGAAGACAAAATTAGAAGATACTTTTGGTGTCAATATGCTGGCAGTAGCAGACGGAAGACCGGAGACTCTGGGACTGGTTCCGATTATCCGCCACCATGTAAAGTTCCAGTATGAGCTTGCTACCAGAAAATATAAGACATTACTGGCAAAAGAACTGGATAAGAAAGAGATTCAGGAAGGCTTAATCCGTGCCTGCGATGTTATTGATTTAATTATTGAAATCTTAAGAGGAAGCCGTAATATCAAGGATGCGAAAAACTGCCTGATGAACGGTGTAACAGAAAATATTAAATTCAAGACAAAAGAATCCGAAAAGAAAGCTTCAAAGTTAAACTTTACAGAACGTCAGGCAACAGCAATTTTAGAGATGCGCCTCTATAAGCTGATTGGTCTGGAAGTGGAAGCATTGATGGATGAGCATAATACCACATTAAAGAATATCGCAGAATACGAAGATATTCTTACCAACCGCAGTACAATGGCGAAGGTAATTATGAAGGAATTAGATGGTCTTAAGAAAAACTATTCCAGAGAACGCCGTACCCGTATCGACAATGTGGAAGCTGCTGTTTATGAAGAAAAGAAGATGGAAGAGATGGAAGTGGTCTTCTTGATGGATCGTTTTGGCTATGCGAAAACCATTGATGTGGCGGCTTATGAGCGTAACAAAGAAGCAGCAGACAGTGAGAACCGTTATGTACTTCATTGTATGAATACTGGAAAAATCTGCATCTTTACCAATACCGGACAGATGCATCTGCTGAAGGTAGTCGATTTGCCGTTTGGAAAATTCCGTGACAAGGGACAGCCGATTGATAATGTAAGTAATTATGACAGCTCTAAAGAGCAGTTGATTTATATCACGGATCTGGCAGCACTGTGTACGCAGAAGCTTTTATTTGGAACTAAGACAGCCATGTTAAAACAGGTGGATGGAAAAGAATTTGACGTAGCAAAACGTACCACAGCTGCCACGAAGCTTGCAGATGATGATGCAGTTATATTCGTAGCACCGGTAGAAGAAAATATGACTATTGTTATGCAGTCGGCAAAGGACATGTTCCTTAGAATCGCAGCAGATACGATTCCGGAGAAGAAGAAGGGGGCGATCGGAGTCTGCGGAATGAAGCTTGCAGCAGGGGATGAACTGACCAACATCTATGCACTGGGTGAGGAAGAACCGCCAGTGGTCATGGTAAAAGATAAAGAAATTGCATTGAACCGGCTTCATATTGGAAACCGTGCAACCAAAGGAGTAAAGAAATAAATTGACATATCAGCAGGCACTTGCATTTGTAGAAGAAACAAAAAAATATGGCAGTATATTAGGACTGGACAGTATCCGGGCACTGATGAAAGAATTGGGCGATGTGCAGGAAGACTTATCTATTATTCACATTGCAGGAACTAACGGAAAAGGTTCCGTTGGAGCAATGCTTCAGGCAGTATTGGAAGAAGCCGGCTTAAAGGTAGGCAGATATAGTTCCCCGGCAGTCTTTTCCTATCGGGAAATCTGGCAGATAAACGGAAAAGCAGTTTCCGAAGAAGCATACGCTGCCTTGATGGAAAAAGTAAAGACAGCCTGTCTTACACTGACAGAAAAAGGACTTCCGCATCCGACTTCCTTTGAGGTAGAGACTGCCGCAGCGTTTTTATATTTTAAAGAAGAAGCCTGTGATGTGGTGTTATTGGAAACCGGCATGGGGGGAAGAGAGGATGCAACCAATCTGATTACCCATCCCATTTGCAGTGTCATTACTTCTATCAGCATGGATCATATGCAGTTCCTGGGAAATACGTTATCAGAGATTGCATCTGCAAAGGCTGGAATCATAAAAGAGAACTGCCCGGTGGTATCTGCCTGGCAGGAAGATGCTGTGAGAGAGGTTCTTGTCAAGGAGGCAGAGCAGCTTAAAGCACAGCTGTACCAGCCGAAGAAGGATGCCATAAGAAATCTTTTGTATGATATGAATGGAATGCAGTTTGATTATGTAAGAGAAGATAATTCACAGTGGAAGATAAGACTCCCGTTGACCGGTGCCTATCAGGCAGCCAATGCAGCCTGTGCGCTTAAAGTAATAGAAGTATTGAAAGAGAAAACATTTCCGCAGCTTACCTTATCTGTGATACAAAATGGCTTTCAGAAGGTCTGCTGGAATGGGCGTTTTGAACGTGTTTTAGAGGAACCATTATGCATTCTGGATGGTGCCCATAATGAAGGCGCAGCACTGCAACTTGCAAAAACGCTGGAAAACTGTTTTACAAATCGTAAGATAACCTATATAATAGGGGTGCTTGCTGATAAGGCGCATGAGAAGATTTTAAAGATAATGCGTCCTTATTCGGAAACTGTATATGCGGTAACGCCGCATAATGGCAGGGCACTTCCGGCAGAGAAACTGGCGGAGGAAGCGAAGGCAGCAGGCTATCAAACAGTAATAACAGAACCTTTGATTGAAGATGCGGTAAGACATGCAATTGCTGAGAGCTCGAGAGAAGATGTGGTGCTGATATTTGGCTCCCTGTCATATCTTGCAGAGGCAAGGCAGGCTGTCATACAGTATCGGGAAGGACAGAAGAATGATAGATAAAGAGAAAGTGGAAGCAGGTGTACGGCTGATCTTAGAAGGCATTGGCGAAGATGTGAACCGGGAGGGCTTACTTGAGACTCCGGATCGTATTGCACGGATGTATGAAGAAATCTTTGGCGGAATGGACATGGATGCCGCAGAGCCTTTAAAGAAAAGATTTCATGCCAGCAATAATGAGATGGTAGTAGAAAAGGATATTACTTTTTATTCTACCTGTGAACATCATATGCTTCCATTTTATGGAAAAGCCCACGTTGCTTATATTCCAAATGGAGAAGTAGTCGGCATCAGCAAGCTGGCAAGAACCGTGGAAATCTATGCAAGACGGCTTCAGATTCAGGAGCAGCTTACGGCACAGGTGGCAGATGCACTGATGGAGCAGTTAAAGCCGAAGGGTGTCATGGTCATGATGGAAGCAGAGCATATGTGTATGACGATGCGTGGTATTAAGAAGCCGGGTAGCAGGACGGTTACTTATGTGACCCGTGGAATCTTTAATGAGGATGAGCGTCTGGTAAATAAATTTTTCCAGATGGTGCGTTAGATATGGTGATGAAATGGAATATGTAGCGAGACTTTTGCATCAGGAGCAATACCGGAAAACCGTAAAGAAAATTGCCCGTCTGGAAGCGGACAGAATCTATTGCAGACATAATATGGAACACTTTATGGATGTGGCACGTCTGGCACAGATTCGCAATTTAAAGGAGCAGCTTGGTTTGGATGAAGAGATGATATATCTTTATGCCCTGCTTCATGATATTGGTCGTATGAAAGAATATGAACAGGGAATCTCTCATGCAGCGGCATCTGCCGAATTTGCAGGAGAGATTTTTGCAACTATAGGCTATCCGAAGGAAAAAGGAGATATCATCTGCCAGGCAATTCTGGCTCACCGCAGAGAGACCTGCAGTGAGCTGCATGGGGAGAAATTATGGCAGACAGCATTTACACAGCTTATGAAATGGGCGGATAAGGCATCCCGTATGTGCTTTGCCTGTGAAGCAGCAGACAGCTGCAAGTGGAGTGAAGAAGAGAAAAATAAACCGGAGACCTGGTTTTAAGCTGTCAGGAATCCGTAAGAAGCTGTTGGTAGCAGGTTCTACAGACAGCATAAAAGGAGAAGAAAAATGAGAATAGGCAATCGGACATTTGACACAGCAAATCATACTTATGTAATGGGAATCTTAAATGTAACACCGGATTCTTTTTCGGATGGGGGAAGTTATAACCAGTTAGACCTTGCATTAAAGCATGTAGAAGAAATGATGGCACAGGGGGCAGATATCATCGATGTGGGTGGAGAATCCACAAGACCGGGTTATACAAAGATTTCTGATGAAGAAGAAATTGAGCGTACTGTTCCGGTGGTAGAAGCAATTGTAAGCCGTTTTGATGTGCCGGTTTCAGTAGATACCTATAAAAGTAAGGTGGCAGAGGCTAACCTTGCGGCAGGAGCACATCTTTTAAATGACATCTGGGGACTGAAAGCAGATGATAAAATGGCTGGCGTGATTGCAAAATATGATGCCGCATGCTGTCTGATGCACAACCGCAACGAAGCAGATTATAAGAACTTTATGGAAGATATGAAAAATGATTTACGGGAAACATTACGTCTTGCAAAGGAAGCGGGGATTCGTGAAGATGGTATTATGACAGACCCGGGTGTAGGATTTGGCAAGACTTATGAGAATAATTTAGAAGCTATCCGATGCGTGGGAGAACTGAATGAACTGGGCTATCCGGTGCTGCTTGGCACATCCCGGAAGTCGGTAATCGGTCTGACACTGGATGTTCCGGCAAAGGAACGTGATACAGCTACAGCAGTAACCAGTGCTTATGCCGTATGGGCACATTGCGGATTTGTCCGCGTACACAATGTGCGTGCCAATGCAGAGGCAATTAAGATGGCAGAAGCAATCAGGGATGGAGGATTACATGGATAAGATTATTATAGAAAATCTTGAGCTATTTGCAAATCATGGAGTGTTTCCGGAGGAGACAAAGCTTGGACAGAAGTTTCTAATCAATATGGAACTTTATTTACCAACCAGAAAAGCAGGATATTCGGATGATTTGACAGAATCGGTAAATTATGGAGAAGTCAGCCATTTTGTAACAGAATTTCTGACGACACATACCTATAAGCTGATTGAAGCTGCAGCAGAGCAGACAGCACGGGCAGTGTTATTGCATTTTCCATTGATTCAGAAATTAAAATTTTCCATACATAAACCATGGGCACCGGTGGGACTGCCTTTATCAGATGTGGCAGTGGAAATAGAACGGGGCTGGCATAAGGTATATCTTGCCTTTGGTTCCAATATGGGCGACCGGAGAAAATATATTGAAGATGCCGTTGAAGAACTGCGGAACTTAGAAGACTGTAAAGTAGGTCGTATATCCGATATTCTTGAGACAGAACCATACGGCGGCGTGGCGGAGGGCGCATTTTTCAATGGATGTCTGGAACTTCATACCTTGTATACGCCGGAAGAATTATTGGAGAAGCTTCATGTCATAGAAGCTCATGGCAACCGGGAGCGTAAGATGCGCTGGGGCTCAAGAACGATAGACCTTGATATTTTATTTTATGATGATGAAGTGATATCTACCCCGGAACTTACGATTCCGCATATTGATATGGCAAACCGCCTGTTTGTGTTAGAACCGCTGTGTGAAATCGCACCATATCTCTGGCATCCGGTGTTAAAAAAGACGGTGCTTCAGATGAAACAGGAACTGAAGGGCAGAAAAGACATTGTTTTATTTGATTTGGATGGAACCATTACCAATTCCAAGGAAGGAATAACAAAGTGTGCCCAGTATGCCCTAAAGGCATATGGTATTGACGAACCGGATGCAGATAAGCTTGAATTCTTTATCGGACCGCCACTTAAAAATACTTTTATGGAACATTATGGCATGGATGAAGAGACCGCAGTAGCGGCAGTAGCCAAGTACCGGGAACGCTATCATCCAACCGGTATCTTTGAATGCAGCCTTTTTGATGGCGTTGAGGATGCTTTGAAATCTCTCAAGCGAAAAGGCTATCGTATCGGACTGGCATCCAGCAAGCCGGAAGAATCCTGCCGGCGTATTTTGGAGCATTTCCACATCCTCTCCTATTTTGATGAAGTGGTGGGAGCCACAATGGATGGCAGAATAGACAGCAAATATGAGGTGCTGCAGGAAACGATAAAGCGGATGCATATTTATGATACCACCGAAGCAGTATTGATTGGAGATACCAGATTTGATGTGTCAGGAGCCAAAGAAGCACATATGGACTGCATCGGTATCACTTATGGATTTGGAACGAAAGAAGAGTTGCAGGAGGCTGGTGCAAAGGCAATCTGTGACAGTATTGAGGAGGCGGCAGAATATATTGAAAGATTATAAGCTACTTCGCATCTGGGAAGTGATTTATCCCATCGGTATTTATTTTGTAGTAACAAATGTTGTGATGTTTGTGCTAAATCTCATCCATACAATGACCAATGAGAATTATATGATTTATCAGATTATCGCAACAATAATTGCATTTCCATTTGTATACGCTTTCTATCGGAAAGAGGATGGCGGGAAAATGGCAAATCTACCACGAACCATTTTATTTGCAGCAGCCGCAGGCTTATTTGGCGTAGTGTTAAATAATCTTATCGGATATACCGGCTTAAAAGAAACATCACAGAGCTATCAGGAAGTAAGTGCTGCTTTTTACGGCAGTACTCTGGCATTAGAAATCCTTGGAACCTGTATTATAATTCCGTTCTTAGAGGAACTTCTTTACCGTGGCATCGTTTACCAGCGTTTGAAAGCATTTTTGGGAGTGAAGACGGCAATTGTATTATCGGCAGTAATATTTGGAGCCATGCATTTTAATCTGGTGCAGTTCCTATATGCCACAGCGGTAGGACTCTTGCTGGCAGTCATCATGGAACAGGAAGGACTTGGCGCAGCCATGGCAGCCCATATGGTAACGAATCTGGTATCGGTACTTCGAAGCGAGACAAAGCTGTTTCATTTCATGGATGCATCCATGACGGGAAGCGTCATATGCACCGTGGTGGAGAGCGTGCTGATAGTGGTGTTACTGGTGCTGGCTTTCCGTGGTGGAAAAGAGAAGTAAAGAGCAGATACACTCAAAACCTTCCCAGGAAATCCCAGTACAACTGAGAAACAATTTAGACACAATTTAAAATAGCAGGCAAATTCAAAAGGCTTATGAAAAAATATTTTCAACAAAAAACACGTTGAATTGTTTTGGTAAGCCTTTTTTATATGCAAAAAACTGATAAATATAAATACAATAAAAGAATATAAAATGAATTGTCTAATAATCAGACAATAGCAAGAAAAAAACTATTGCAAAGTATATTATGCCGGGTGTAAACTTAGTTCAGAAAATAAAAGCACTTTAAAGCAGCAGAGTGCAGGTAACAAAGTAAGACAGAAAATAAAGAGAAAGCAGAAAGGGAACGATTATGACAGAACAGTGGAATGAAAGTACAGCAGTAGCACAGGGTATGTATAATCCAGATTTTGAACATGATAACTGCGGTATCGGAGCTGTGGTAAACATCAAAGGTATCAAATCCCATGCGACGGTAGAAAATGCTTTAAAAATCGTAGAGAACTTAAAGCACAGAGCTGGTAAGGATGCAGAAGGAAAAACCGGTGACGGTGTTGGTATTCTGCTTCAGGTATCACACAAATTTTTCTCCAAGGTAGCAAAGGAATCAGATATTGAACTTGGTGGAGAAAGAGATTACGGTGTCGGAATGTTTTTCTTCCCACAGGATGAGCTGAAACGGAATCAGGCAAAGAAAATGTTTGAGGTTATCGTGGAAAAGGAAGGAATGAAATTCTTAGGATGGAGAAAAGTTTCGACTGACCCGGATAAACTGGGACAGAAAGCAGTAGACTGTATGCCATATATCATGCAGGGATTTGTAAAACGTCCAGCTGAAGTAGCCAAGGGACTTGATTTTGACCGCCGGCTGTATGTGGCAAGACGGGTATTCGAGCAGTCCAATGATGACACTTATGTAGTATCCCTTTCCAGCCGAACCATCGTATATAAGGGAATGTTTTTAGTAGACCAGCTGCGTCAGTTCTTTGCAGACCTTCAGGATAAAGATTATGAATCTGCAATTGCAACCGTACACTCCAGATTCTCAACCAACACCAATCCAAGCTGGGAGAGAGCACATCCGAACCGTTTCATCGTACATAACGGAGAGATTAATACCATCAAAGGTAATGCAGATAAGATGCTTGCCCGTGAAGAAACCATGGAGTCCGAAGAACTGAAAGGGGAACTGCAGAAAGTCCTTCCGGTTATTAATTCCGAAGGTTCTGACTCAGCAATGTTAGATAATACCTTAGAGTTCCTGGTAATGAGTGGAATGGATTTACCACTGGCAGTTATGATTATGATTCCGGAGCCATGGGCAAATAACAATACCATGTCCCAGAAGAAGAAAGACTTCTATCAGTACTATGCAACCATGATGGAGCCGTGGGATGGACCAGCCTCCATTCTTTTCTCAGATGGAGATGTCATGGGAGCTGTTCTTGACCGTAATGGATTAAGACCTTCCAGATATTATATTACCGATGATGACCAGTTGATTCTTTCTTCCGAGGTCGGAGTACTTGATATTGATCCGACCAAGATTGTTGTAAAAGAAAGACTTCGTCCGGGTAAAATGCTCTTAGTAGATACCATCCAGGGAAGAGTCATCAATGATGATGAATTAAAAGAGTATTACGCAAGCAAACAGCCTTATGGTGAATGGCTTGACCGTAACCTGATTAAACTGGAGGATTTAAAGATTCCAAATCAGCGTGTTCCGGAATATACCAAAGAAGAGCGTCAGAGAATGCAGAAAGCATTCGGTTATACTTACGAATCACTGCGTGAAGCAATCCTTCCGATGGCATTAAACGGAGGAGAAGGAACTTCTGCAATGGGTATTGATACTCCGCTGGCAGCACTGGCAGGAGACCATCAGCCACTGTTTAATTATTTCAAACAGTTATTTGCACAGGTAACAAACCCGCCAATTGATTCCATTCGTGAGAAAGTGGTTACATCCACTACCGTATATATCGGAGAAGATGGTAACCTGCTGGAAGAAAAGGCGATTAACTGCCAGGTATTAAAGGTAGATAACCCGATTCTTACCAACACAGATTTGATGAAAATTAAAAATATGAAAGTAGAAGGCTTCAAGGTTGTGGTTCTTCCTACTACATATTATAAGAATACAAGCCTGGAAAAAGCATTGGATCATCTGTTTGTAGAAGCAGACCGTGCATACCGTGACGGTGCAAATATCCTGATTCTTTCCGACCGTGGCATTGATGAGAACCATGTGGCAATCCCATCCCTTCTGGCAGTATCCGGTTTGCAGCAGCATCTGGTAAAGACCAAGAAGAGAACTGCAGTTGCCATGATTCTGGAATCCGGTGAACCAAGAGAAGTACATCATTTTGCAACATTGCTTGGTTATGGTGCCTGTGCAATCAACCCATATCTGGCACAGGATACCGTAAAGCAGTTAGTAGACGAGCATATGTTAGACAAGGATTACTATGCAGCAATCCATGATTACAATCAGGCAATTATCAGTGGTATCGTAAAAATTGCTTCCAAAATGGGTATTTCAACCATTCAGTCTTATCAGGGTTCTAAGATTTTTGAGGCAATTGGTATTGACTCCGCAGTAATTGATAAATATTTCACAAATACCGTAAGCCGTATCGGTGGAATTACACTGGAAGACATTGCAAAAGATGTAGATACTCTGCATTCTGCAGCCTATGATCCATTGGGATTAGAGACAGACCTTACTTTAGACAGCAAGGGACGTCACAAGATGAGAAGTGGCGCAGATGTTCACCTTTATAATCCGGCAACCATCCATCTTCTGCAGGAATCAACCAAACGTGGAGATTACAACCTTTTCAAACAGTACACAGATCTTGTGAACAGTGAAGAGCGTGATGCAAATATTCGTGGACTGATGGATTTCAATTTCCCGAAAAAAGGTGTTCCGATTGAAGAAGTAGAAAGCGTAGATTCTATTGTAACAAGATTTAAAACAGGTGCGATGTCCTATGGTTCTATTTCCAAGGAAGCCCATGAAACACTGGCAATTGCCATGAACCATTTACATGGTAAATCCAATACCGGTGAGGGTGGAGAAGATCCGGACCGTATCGCAAGTAAACATACAAGCTTAGACAGATGTTCTGCAATCAAGCAGGTAGCGTCCGGCCGGTTTGGTGTAACCAGCCGTTACTTAGTCAGTGCAGAAGAGATTCAGATTAAGATGGCACAAGGTGCAAAACCTGGTGAAGGTGGACACCTTCCGGGCAAGAAAGTATATCCTTGGATTGCAAAGACAAGACTTTCCACACCGGGTGTATCCTTGATTTCGCCGCCACCTCATCATGATATCTACTCCATCGAGGATTTGGAGCAGTTGATTTACGATTTGAAGAATGCCAACCGTGATGCAAGAATTTCCGTAAAACTGGTATCAGAAGCAGGTGTGGGTACAGTCGCAGCCGGTGTTGCCAAAGCAGGAGCGCAGGTAGTATTGATTTCCGGATATGACGGTGGTACCGGTGCAGCACCAAGCAGTTCTATCCATAATGCAGGACTTCCTTGGGAACTTGGACTTGCAGAGACACACCAGACTCTGATTATGAACGGACTTCGTAATAAGGTAAGAATCGAGACAGATGGTAAGCTGATGAGCGGCCGTGATGTAGCAATTGCTGCATTGCTTGGAGCAGAAGAGTACGGATTTGCAACTGCACCGCTGGTAACCATGGGATGCGTGATGATGCGTGTATGTAATCTGGATACCTGCCCTGCCGGAATCGCAACACAGAATCCGGAGCTTCGGAAACGTTTCGCGGGAAAACCGGAATATGTAGAAAACTTCATGCGGTTTATTGCAGAAGAATTAAGAGAAATCATGGCGAAGTTAGGCTGCCGTACCATTGATGAAATGGTAGGAAGAAGTGACCTTCTCCGGGTAAGAGAGGATTTGACAGACCGGGAAAAAGAAATCGACCTTTCCAAGATTTTGAATAACCCGTTTGCAGGACCAAAGGAGAAAGTTACATTTGATCCAAAACATGTATACGATTTCGAACTGGAGAAGACCAAGGACGAAACTGTACTGTTAAAACAGCTTTCTTCTGCACTGGATAAGAAACAGAAGAGAAGCATTGATGTGGAAGTAAGCAATACAGACCGTTCCTTTGGTACCATCTTTGGTTCCGAGATTACAAAGAAATATGACGATACTTTAGAGGAAGATACCTTTATCGTAAAATGTACCGGTGCCGGCGGACAGAGCTTTGGCGCATTCATTCCAAAGGGACTTACCTTAGAACTGGTAGGAGATTCCAACGATTACTTCGGAAAAGGACTTTCTGGTGGAAAACTGGTTGTCTACGCTCCGGCAGGTGTGAAATATAAGAAGGATGAAAATATCATCATCGGTAACGTAGCACTTTACGGTGCAACCAGTGGTAAAGCATTTATCAGTGGTGTGGCAGGAGAACGTTTCTGCGTACGAAATTCAGGAGCTTCTGCAGTAGTAGAAGGTGTCGGTGACCATGGATGTGAATACATGACCGGTGGCCGTGTGGTTATCCTTGGTAAGACTGGTAAAAACTTTGCAGCCGGAATGAGCGGTGGTATCGCTTATGTATTAGATGAGGACAACGACCTTTATACCAGAATCAATAAGGAAATGGTATTCTCAGAAGAAGTCGGAAACAAATATGATGTTATGGAATTAAAAGATATGATTAAAGAACACGTAGCTTTGACCAATTCTGAAAAGGGAAAAGAAATCTTAGATAACTTCAGTGAGTATCTGCCGAAGTTCAAGAAAGTAATTCCATACGATTATAACCGTATGTTAATGGCAATTGTTCAGATGGAAGAAAAAGGATTGTCTTCCGAACAGGCACAGATTGAAGCATTTTATGCGAATACAAGAAATTAAGGAGGGGACGCAAAATGGGAAAACCAACAGGATTTATGGAATATGACAGAGAGAATGCAGCAGCGGTTGCACCAAAGGAGCGTATCAAGAACTTTAACGAGTTCCATACCCCTCTCTCAAAAGAGAAACAAAGAGTACAGGCAGCACGTTGTATGAACTGCGGCGTGCCGTTCTGCCAGGCTGGTATGAATATCATGGGAATGACCAGCGGATGTCCGCTGCATAATCTGGTACCGGAGTGGAATGACCTTTTGTATACCAACAACTGGGAGCAGGCATATAACCGTCTGACCAAGACCAACAACTTCCCGGAATTTACCTCAAGAGTATGTCCGGCACTTTGTGAAGCAGCCTGTACCTGTGGACACTGGGAAGACCCGGTAACCTGTAAGGCAAATGAGCATGGAATCATTGAAAATGCCTATGAAAAAGGATATGCTGCAGCAAAACCTCCAAGAGTCCGTACCGGAAAGAAGGTTGCAATCATCGGTTCCGGTCCTGCCGGACTTGCAGCAGCAGACCAGTTGAATAAAAGAGGACATTCCGTTACCGTATTTGAAAGAGATGACCGTGTCGGTGGACTTTTGATGTATGGAATCCCGAATATGAAGCTGGAAAAATGGGTTATTGACCGTAAGATTAATATAATGAAAGAAGAGGGTGTCGAGTTTATTACCAATGCCAATGTTGGAAAAGACATCAAGCCGGCAAAACTCTTAAAAGAATATGACCGTGTCATCTTAGCCTGTGGAGCAAAGAATCCAAGAGACATCAAAGCTCCGGGCAGAGATGCAGAAGGCATTTACTTTGCAGTAGATTTCTTAAAGGCAACTACCAAGAGCCTTTTAGATTCCGAGCTTAAAGATAACAAATATATTTCTGCCAAGGGAAAGAAAGTAGTTATCATCGGTGGTGGAGATACCGGAAATGACTGTGTCGGAACTTCTATCCGTCACGGCGCAGCCAGTGTCATCCAGCTTGAAATGATGCCAAAAGCACCGGATGAGCGTGCAGAGAACAACCCATGGCCGGAGTGGCCAAGAGTCTGCAAGACAGACTACGGTCAGGAAGAAGCAATTGCTATGTTCGGTTCCGACCCTCGTATTTACCAGACAACCGTAAAAGAGTTCTTAAAAGACAAGAACGGTAAGCTCTGCGGATTAAAAACCGTAAAATTAGAGGGCAAAAAGGATGAAAAGACCGGACGGATGCAGATGGTGGAAGTACCGGGCTCCGAAAGCAAGTTAGATTGTGATCTGGTTCTGATTGCAGCAGGCTTCCTTGGAACAGAAGATTACATTGCCAAAGCATTCGGCGTAGACTTAAATGCCAGAACCAATGTGGCAACAGAAGCCGGTCATTACAAGACCAACGTGGAAAATGTCTTTACAGCAGGAGATATGCATCGTGGACAGTCTCTGGTTGTATGGGCAATCCGTGAAGGAAGAGAAGCAGCCCGTGAAGTAGACGAAAGTCTGATGGGATATTCTTATCTTTCTGTACAGTAATGAAAATTACAATATAATGATAGAAGAAAGTCGTCTGACTATGGTGCACCGGAGGGTGAGCTGTGGTAGGCGGCTTTTTCGTGGTTGACACATTCTGCTTTTGGGGCATAAAATAACCCTTGTGACAAAAAGAGCGAGAAGAAAACAGCGAAAGGACATAAAGAGAATGAGCAGGAAAGCAGTATTTTTTGATATTGATGGAACATTGTGGGACGAGCATTTTGTGATACCGGAGAGCACAAAGGAAGCAATCCGGAAGCTGCGGGAAAATGGACATCTGGCATTTCTCTGCAGCGGAAGAACCAGAGCATTTATTCAGGATGAAAGATTGCTGACACTGGGATTCGACGGAATTGTGGCAGGCTGCGGTACCTGGATAGAGATGGATGGAAAAACACTTTTTTATAAAAAATTAGAACAGGAATTGATAGAGGATACCATACATATATTAAAAGAGTATGGAATTCCTACGGTATATGAGGGAAGCCGGAATTTGTATATGGATCTGGAAGAATTTGAAGAAGACCCTTATGGCTTGAGACTAAAAGAGACATTGGGAGAGGATTTGCTGCCGGTAACGGGAAATGAAGCAATTATGGAAATCAGTAAGTTTTCCTGCTCCACACCGGATGATGCTTATCTTAAGGTACTTTCCCATCTGGAAGAGAATTTCACACCGCTGGTGCATGATGCGGCATGCGCAGAGTTTGTTCCAAAAGGATTTTCCAAAGCGTCCGGCATCGAAAAAACCTGTGAGCTTCTTGGTATTGAGAAAGAAGATACCTATGCATTTGGAGACAGTATCAATGATGTGGAAATGTTAAAGCATGTGCAGCATGGAATTGCCATGGGAAATGGTACCAAAGCAGCAAAAGAAGCAGCGGATTATATCACAGCACCATTGCACGAAGACGGCATTTATAAGGGATTGGAGCATTTTGGACTGATTTCATAAACAAATCTAAAAAAAGTATTAAATCGTTACAAATTGAAGAAAGTGAGAAAACGAGAGAAAAAACGAGATATTAAGAGTAAATATAAGAAAACAAGAGAAAAATAAAAAATGGTCAGGCTTGCGAAAAAGAGACGCAGAAACTATTATATGACTATCAGTTAGCACTCGGTTTGAATGAGTGCTAATAAAAAAGAAAGAAAACAAAGAGACCGAATCAAGGAGGCAATGAATCATGAAATTAGTACCATTATCAGACAGAGTTGTATTAAAACAGTTAAAAGCAGAGGAAAAAACCAAATCCGGAATTATCTTAGCAAGTGCTGCACAGGAGAAACCACAGGAAGCAGAAGTAATCGCAGTTGGTCCTGGCGGAGTGGTAGATGGCAAAGAAGTTACCATGCAGGTAAAAGAAGGACAGAAGGTTATTTATTCTAAATATGCCGGAACAGAAGTAAAACTGGATGGCGAAGAATATATCATCGTAAAGCAGAATGATATTCTTGCAGTAGTAGAATAATCGAATTGATAATTGGTAAATAAAACAAATAATAAAATAGGAAAATAGAAGAAAGAGGTAAGAAATTATGGCAAAGGAAATCAAATATGGAACAGAAGCCAGAACAGCATTAGAGGCTGGAGTTGATAAACTGGCAAATACAGTCAGAGTAACAATCGGACCAAAAGGAAGAAACGTTGTACTGGATAAATCATATGGCGCTCCATTAATCACAAATGATGGTGTTACCATTGCAAAAGAAATCGAATTGGAAGATGCATTCGAAAATATGGGCGCACAGCTTGTAAAAGAAGTAGCAACCAAGACCAATGACGTTGCTGGTGATGGTACTACAACAGCAACCGTTCTTGCACAGGCAATGATTCAGGAAGGAATGAAGAACTTAGAGGCTGGTGCAAACCCAATCGTTTTAAGACGTGGTATGAAGAAAGCAACTGAAAAAGCAGTTGAAACAATCGCAGCAATGTCTTCTAAAGTAACCGGAAAAGACCAGATTGCAAAAGTTGCATCTATTTCCGCAGGTGATGAAAGCGTTGGCAACATGGTAGCAGACGCAATGGAAAAAGTTTCCAATGATGGTGTTATTACCATTGAAGAGAGCAAGACCATGCAGACAGAGCTTGACCTGGTAGAAGGTATGCAGTTTGACCGTGGATACATTTCCGCATATATGTGCACAGATATGGATAAGATGGAAGCAGTTTTAGATGAGCCGTACATCTTAATTACCGATAAGAAAATCAGCAACATTCAGGAAATCCTTCCACTGTTAGAACAGATTGTTCAGTCCGGTTCCAGACTTCTTATCATTGCTGAAGATATCGAGGGTGAAGCTTTAACTACATTGATTGTAAATAAACTGCGTGGAACATTTAACGTTGTAGCAGTAAAAGCTCCAGGATATGGCGACAGAAGAAAAGAAATGTTAAAAGATATCGCTATCCTTACCGGTGGTCAGGTGATTTCAGAAGAAGTTGGTCTGGAATTAAAAGATGCTACTATGGCACAGCTTGGCCGTGCAAAATCTGTTAAGGTTAAGAAAGAGAACACCGTTATCGTTGATGGTGAAGGAAATAAAGAAGAAATCCAGGCAAGAATCGGCCAGATTCGTGCACAGCTTGAAGAGACAACATCTGAATTTGATAAAGAAAAATTACAGGAAAGACTTGCAAAACTGGCAGGCGGCGTAGCAGTTATCCGTGTTGGTGCTGCAACAGAGACAGAAATGAAAGAAGCAAAACTTCGTATGGAAGATGCTTTGAATGCAACAAGAGCAGCAGTCGAAGAAGGAATCATCGCAGGTGGCGGTTCTGCATACATCCATGCATCCAAAGAGGTTGCAAAGCTTGCTGAGACATTGGAAGGTGATGAGAAGACCGGTGCAAAGGTTATCTTAAAAGCATTGGAGGCTCCATTGTATTACATTTCCGCAAATGCAGGTCTCGAAGGTGCAGTTATTATTAATAAAGTAAAAGAGTCCGCTCCTGGTATCGGATTTAATGCAGCAACAGAAGAATATGTAGATATGGTAGAAGCTGGTATCCTTGACCCGGTTAAGGTTACAAGAAGTGCTTTGCAGAATGCAACATCTGTAGCATCTACATTACTTACAACGGAATCTGTTGTAGCAAATATCAAAGAAGATGCTCCTGCAATGCCGGCAGGAAACCCAGGTATGGGAATGATGTAATAAGAAAATAAAATATATTACTGAAAAGTAAGGATAGAGAGCTCCTGGCTGCGAATAATGCAGTCAGGAGTTTTGCTATGCAGTTTTTTTCCCTGATGATAGTTTTTTCGGGGCAGTTGTTTTGATTTGCAAAATATGTTACAATTATTTCATTGTGTAACATGAAGTCTGAATAGCAAGGAGGAAGAAAAATGGGAAGGGTAGTTATTCTTACAGACAGTTCCAGTGGAATTCGTCAGGCAGAAGCGCAGCAGTTAGGGATTAGCGTATTACCAATGCCTTTTTTTATAAATGGTGAAACACTGTTTGAGGATATCAATCTGACACAGGATACATTTTATGAGCATCTGACAGATGGAGCAGAGATTTCAACATCCATGCCGGCAGTAGGAGACCTTACAGACCGTTGGGATGAGCTTTTAAAAGAATATGATGAAATAGTATACATTCCTTTATCCAGTGGATTGAGCAGTTCCTGTGAGACAGCAACAGCATTATCTTCAGATGAAGAGTATGAGGGCAAGGTTTTTGTAGTAAACAATCAGAGAATTTCTGTAACACAGAAACAGTCCGTATTTGATGCAATCAGGCTGGTAGAGAGTGGCAAGAGCGGAAAAGAGATTAAAGATATTTTAGAGGATGCAAAATTCCAGTCCAGCATTTATATCATGGTAGATACCCTTTACTATCTGAAAAAAGGTGGAAGAATTACACCGGCAGCAGCAGCACTGGGAACATTGTTGAAATTAAAACCGGTATTACAGATTCAGGGTGAAAAGCTGGATGCTTTTGCAAAAGCCAGAACGGTAAAGCAGGCAAAAAGCATTATGATAAAAGCAGTAAAAGATGACTATGCATCCCGCTTTAAGGAGTGTCAGGATGAGATGCAGCTTTGTATTGCATACACTGGAGATATAAGTGCAGCGATGGAATTCCACAAAGAAGTGGAAGCAGAATTTGGGATTACAGACATTATGATGGATCCGCTTTCTTTAAATGTATCCTGCCATATTGGACCGGGAGCATTAGCACTTGCCTGTGCAAGAAAATTATAAGATTTAAAGTGTAAATTCTCGGTAAAATTGATTGACCAACCACAAAATATTGTGTAAAATTGAAATAGTTTAACTCGTTAATGCATAAAAGCAAGTAACATATCATGGTAAAACCAAGGAGGAAAATGAAAATGGCATTTTGTGGAAATTGTGGCACACAAGTGGGTGATGATGCAGATTTTTGCCCGAATTGTGGCCAGAAATTAAAAGGGGAGATGGAACAGCCGGCAGAGCAGGCAGCACCGGTACAGGAACAGCCGGCAGAGCATGAAACACCGGTACAGGAACAGCCGGCAGAGCAGGAAACACCGGTACAGGAACAGCCGGCAGAACAGGCAGCACCGGTACAGGGACAGCCGCAGCAGGGACAGTTCCAGGGACAGCCGCAGCAGGGACAGTTCCAGAGTCAGCCGCAGCAGGGACAGTTCCAGAGTCAGCCGCAGCAGGGACAGTTCCAGGGACAGCCGCAGCAGGGACAGTTCCAGGGACAGCCGCAGCAGGGACAGTTCCAGGGAAGACCACAGCAGGGACAGTTCCAGGGAAGACCACAGCAGGGACAGTTCCAGGGACAGCCACAGCAGGCACGCCCGCCTAAGAAACCATTTAAGATGACGAAACAGTTATGGGCATTGCTTATTGCAGTCATTGCAGTTGTAGTAGTTGCAATTGTTGCACTTGTGGTAGTGAAGAATCAGAAAAAGAAAGTAAATATCAACGATTATATTTCTGTAGAGTATAACGGATATGAAACAGCAGGAACAGCATATGTTGATTTCGACGAGACCGGATTCAGTGAAGCTGTTATCAAGGCACAGGGAAAGAAACTTAAAAATGTAAAATCTCTTGATGACCTTGACTGGAGTGACCTCACAGATTTGATGGGAAGTAGTAACTGGGATTTGATTGACAGTATTACTTTTGATGTGAAACCGGATTCAGACCTGTCAAATGGTGATGTGGTAACCGTTACTGCTTCATGGAATGAAGATTATGAGAAAAAAGCAGGGGTTAAAATTCTTTCCAAAGAACAGGAATTTACAGTAGAAGGACTGGAAGAAGTAAAAGAAGTTGATCCGTTTGAAGATATCGAGGTAACCTTCTCAGGAACACCACCTTATGTATATCCAAACTGGACCAATAATTCAGATGATGATTACTTACGTTATCTGTGGTTCAATTTTGAAGATTATGACAGCCTTGATGTTGGTGATACCGTAACTTTAACAGTTGATGAGTCAGAAGAGAATGCATTGGCAAATGGTTACAAATTCACACAGACATCAAAAGAATATATTGTATCCGGAGTAGATTCTTATGTAACATCTGCTGCAGATATTTCAGCAGACAATCTGGATTCCATGAAAAATGAAGCAACAGATGTGTTAGATGCATATTTTGCAAATAACAATTCCTATATTGGAAATTCCGGATTCAGCTATGAAGGTTCTTATTATCTGGTTGCAAAGAACAGTGATACATGGGGTGATACAAACGTCCTTTATCTGGTATTTTCAACAACTGTAACCAGTGCAGAAAATGCATTTGAGCCGACTGTAGTATACTTCCCGGTAAAATATACAAATATTATGGCATTATCCGATGGAAGCCAGAGCTTTAATACATATGGTGATATCGAAGGATATACTGATTTAGAGTATGATGACGGCTGGTACAATGTTGATGGTTATACAGATGGAGCACAGATGTTTAACGATCTGGTTGTAACTCAGAAGGTTGATTATACTTACGAAGTAACTGATAATTTAACTCAGTTTGGAAACTAAAGGAGAAGGAAATGAATTCTGGAAATGATTTTACAAAGCACATTCATGTGAAAAATATTATTCGTCTGTTATCTATTTTATTAATGGTATTTTTCTTTGTGCCATCATTCATGGTATCCTGTGCAGGATATGGAAATATTAAAATTAGTGCTTTTAAAGCTATGACAGGTATTAAAATCGAAGGCGAAAGTGTATCTGATCCAAAAGTAATCTGCATCATAATGCTGCTGCTTCCAATCGCTATGCTGGCTCTCTGGTGCTTAAAGAGCGTATTAAAAGATAAAATTGCTGCAATCGCATCCGGAAGCTGTGCAGTTGTTGACTTTATTTTCTGGATTGCACTTTGCGTCGGAGTAAATAAGGAAGCAACAGATAATTACTGTACAGCAAAAGTTACAGCCGGATTTATATTTAATATCTTATTTATTCTGGCAATTGTAGTGTTGGATCTGTTGATTATTATCAACGTACTTCAGGCTGAGAAGCCATTAATCAGACAGAAAATGATGAACGGATATCAGGGAATGCCACAGCAGAATATGTATGGAAATGTACCACCACAGCAGGGACAGTTCCAGGGACAGCCAATGCAGCCACAGCAGCAGGGACAGTTCCAGAGCCAGCCAGTGCAGCCACAGCAGCAGGGACAGTTCCAGAGCCAGCCAGTGCAGCCACAGCAGCCAGTACAGCCGGTATGCAGTAAATGTGGTGCTCCGCTTGTAGCTGGAAATAAGTTTTGTACCAAGTGCGGAAATCCGGTTGCATAAACTGGAATATGAAATAAGTAATAAGTAAACTACGAGAAACACGCTTTGTGAGCTACTCGCGTAAACTACGAGAAACTCGCAAAGCGTGTTTCTCGAGTTATCACGGTGCTCACCAAATCTGCATGCAAGCATGCAATTTTTCTCGCTACTCGCGTAAATAAGTAGAAGCCCCATCGTCTGATTATTCAGAGGATGGGGCTTCTTTTCTGCGTGCTGCAGCATTGCAGGCTCAGGATTTTATACAGCCTGACTGCGGAGCTGTTTCTTTTTCCGGTTCTTCCAAACAAGATAGGAAATCATAAGTGGTACACCGGCACCAATCCATGCTACCGGGCTTGCCAGACGGACTGACCAGTATCCATATGGATTTAAAAGGAGCCATACGACACCGACACGGCAAATCATTTCAAAGATACCGCTGACCATAGGCATGATACCTTTTCCAAGTCCCTGCAAAGAAGTACGATAAAGGTAAATAAGAGCAAGAAAGAAGAAAAAGCAGCTGATGGTATTTAAGTACTGTGTGGCATAACTGTAAATGGCTTCCGTCGGTTCGCTTAAGAAAAGGGAAACAATGGAACGGCCAAATACAGTACAGATGAATGCAGCAATTGCAACAGTTCCAAGGGCGATTCCAAAGGCCTTCTTCATGCCATCGAAGATGCGGTCATATTTTCCGGCACCTAAGTTCTGACCACAGTAAGTAGACATTGTGGTTCCAAGAGCCGGCATTGGCTGGGTAGAAATCTGTTCTACCTTGGATGCAGCAGTAAAGGCTGCAACAGCACTGGAACCAAATACATTTACTGCAGACTGAAGAATCATGGAACCAACAGCTATCAGAGAGTAGTTCAAAGCCATCGGGATACCAAGTCCCATCATCTGGGCGGTTGTCACGCGGTCGATGTAGTAATCACTTTTTCTGGTGCGGAGAATCGTGAATTTACGGTACATATAAATAAGACAGAGAACAGCGGAAATACCCTGTGAGATTACGGTGGCATATGCAGCACCTGCAACATTTAATTTTAAAGTTACAATACAGAATAAATCCAGCACAATATTAAGAGCGGAGGAAAACAGCAGGAAGTATAATGGAGTCTTGCTGTCACCAACACCTCTTAAAATTCCGGAAACAACATTGTACATCATACTGGTAATGATACCCCAGAAGATAACCCGGATATAAGAGTCTGCCATATCAAGAATATTATCCGGTGTGTTCATAAAGATTAAAAGCTCACGGGAAGTAGTAACAGTCAATGCGGTAAGAATCACGGAAATGATTATGGTTAAGAGGAAGGATAAAGCAACAATATGCTTTAAACGGCTTTCATCCTTTGCACCGAAAGCCTGTGATACCATAACACCGAATCCCTGGGCAAGTCCGGATGCAAAACCAAGCACCAGAAACATAATAGAACCGGTTGCACCTACAGCAGCCAGGGCATCTTCTCCTAAAAACTGTCCTACAATGATGGTATCTACCATGTTGTAGAACTGCTGGAACAGATTCCCGAACAATACAGGAAGTGAGAAGAGAAGGATTAATTTCAGTGGATTTCCGATTGTCATATCTTTCGTCATAATTATAAGCTCCTTTCAAAAAAATTTTGCAGAAATATTCTGCACTATATGAGAAAAAAATACTATATTCTTAGGAAACGGGATTAGTATACATTGGTAAAATAAAAATGACAATGTAAAAATCAATCTAATTATGGTATAATTCGCTCATGAATACGAATTTAGAATATTACAAATTTTTTTATTATGTAGGAAAACTTCACAGTATTACATTGGCAGCAGAAGAACTGAATGTTTCACAGCCGGCAGTGTCCCAGGCAATCCGTAATTTGGAGCGGGAGCTGGGAACCACCCTTTTCATGCGGACATCCAGAGGGGTGCGTCTGACTGCAGAGGGGCAGACACTTTACGGCTATGTGCAGCGGGGCTATGAGACCATCCGGGAAGGCGAACGCAAATTCCTTGAAATGCAGGAGCTGACCAGCGGAGAAGTATGTATCGGAGCCAGCGATATGACACTGCAGTTTTATCTGCTTTCTTATCTGGAACAGTTTCATGAGCAGTATCCGAAAATCAGGATTACAGTTACCAATGCACCGACACCGGAGACACTGAAATATCTGCAGAGCGGCAGAATCGATTTTGGTGTAGTCAGCACGCCTATGGAGACAACGAAGAATATGCATGTGATTCCGGTGCGTGAGATAGAAGATGTCTTTGTGGCAGGACGAAAATTTGAATATTTAAAGGGCGGTAAATTAAGCTATAAAGAATTGGAACATCTGCCGGTTATGTGCCTGGAGGGAAATACCTCTACCAGAAAATATGTAGAGGAATTTCTGCTGGGAGAAGGCGTTGTGATTCATCCGGAGATAGAACTTGCCACCAGCGATATGCTGATACAGTTTGCAAAAAGGAGCCTTGGCATAGCAAATGTGGTCAGGGACTTTGCCCAGGAAGAAATTGATAAGGGGGAACTGTTTCAGATTACATTTAATAAGAAGATTCCTGCCAGACAGTTCTGTATTGTTTCGGATGACAGGGTTCCGTTGACTGCGGCAGCAGAAGAATTGTTGAAATTATTACAACATAAGTAAAACTTATATCGAGTATAAGGAATATTGACTTTACTTATAATATCTGATTCGGTATAATCAGAAAGTAAGAAGCAGAGAACTGGTTTTTACACCGGTTCTTTTTTGCTTTACAGGAAATTGCTTTCCTGTAAAGTAAAAAACGCTCCGCGAGTAGCTCGTAAAGCGTGTTTCTCATAGTTACGCGAGCAGCGAGAAGAACATATTTCTTATTATAAGGAGGAAATAAAAATGGTTACAGCAGTAGTTGGTGCAAACTGGGGAGATGAAGGAAAAGGCAAGATTACTGATATGCTTGCAAAGGAAGCAGATATTATTATCCGTTTCCAGGGTGGTGCAAATGCAGGACATACTATCGTAAATGATTACGGAAAATTTGCATTACATACCCTTCCATCAGGAGTGTTCTACGGACATACCACAAGTATTATCGGAAATGGTGTTGCACTTGATATCCCGAAGCTTTTCAATGAAATGAAGTCTATTACAGACCGTAATGTACCGGCACCTAAGCTTTTGGTTTCTGACCGTGCACAGATTGTTATGCCGTATCATGTGCTTTTTGATCAGTACGAAGAGGAGCGTCTTGGAAAGAAATCATTTGGTTCTACCAAGTCAGGTATTGCACCATTTTATTCAGATAAATATGCAAAAATCGGTTTCCAGGTAAGTGAACTTTTCGATGAAGATACTTTAACAGAAAAGGTAGACCGTATCTGTGAAATGAAAAATATTATGTTAGAGCATATGTACCACAAACCATTACTGGACAAGGCAGAGCTGTTAAATACATTACATGAGTACCGTGATATGGTAGCTCCGTATGTCTGTGATGTTTCTTTATATCTTGATAAGGCAATCAAAGAAGGAAAGAACATTCTCTTAGAGGGACAGCTTGGAACCTTAAAAGACCCGGATCACGGAATTTATCCGATGGTAACATCTTCTTCTACATTGGCTGCATATGGTGCAATCGGAGCAGGAATCCCGCCATATGAGATTAAGAAAATTGTTACTGTATGTAAAGCATATTCTTCTGCTGTTGGTGCAGGCGCATTCGTCAGCGAAATCTTTGGCGAAGAAGCAGATGAATTAAGAAAACGCGGTGGAGACGGCGGAGAATTCGGCGCAACCACAGGACGTCCAAGACGTATGGGATGGTTTGACTGTGTGGCAAGTAAATATGGCTGCCGCATGCAGGGAGCAACTGATGTAGCATTTACCGTGTTAGATGTTTTAGGATATTTAGATGAGATTCCGGTTTGCGTAGGATATGAAATCGACGGAGAAGTAACCACAGACTTCCCTGTAACAACAAAGCTTGAAAAAGCAAAACCTGTATTAAAGAAACTTCCGGGCTGGAAGACAGATATCCGTGGAATTAAGAAATACGAAGACCTTCCGGAAAACTGCCGTAAATATGTAGAATTCATTGAAGAACAGATTGGATATCCGATTACCATGGTTTCTAACGGACCGGGAAGAAATGATATCATTTATCGTTAAGAATAAAGGCAGATTGTGATGATAAAAAATGTAATCTTTGACGTAGGAAAGGTACTGGTAGACTTTTGCTGGGAAGAAGTATTTCATAAGCTCGGTTTTGAGGGGAAAACTTTTGAATGTGTGGCGGATGCTACCGTCCGTTCCGTAACCTGGAATGAATTTGACCGGGGAGCAAAGCCGGATGAAGAGATTATTGCTGCATGCATCAAGGAAACACCGGATTATGAAAGAGAAATAAGACTCTTTTATGACCATGTAGGAGAGACGATTCGTACTTATCCATATACGGTGCGGTGGATACGAAGCCTTGAGAAAAATGGATATCATACCTATATACTATCTAATTTTCCAAAGAGCACTTATGAAAAAGAAACAGAAGAACTTTCTTTTGAAAAGGAGACTACCGGAGCAATCTTTTCCTATCAGGTGAAGTGCATCAAGCCGGAAGCGGAAATTTATAAGCTATTGCTGGACAGATACCATTTAGTGCCACAGGAATGTGTATTCATAGACGACCGTCCGGAAAACATAGAGGCGGCAGAAAAGCTTGGCATTACAGGCATACAGTTTCAGAATCAGCAGCAGGCAAAAAGAAGGCTTTTGGAACTTGGTGTCGTATCCGACAGTTAATAAGTAAAGATTATGTAAAAAAAGAATAATTGTCTATTCGTTTCTTGCATTTCAATAGCGAAATGCTTATAATGAGCGTAAGCAGACGGGTAGCAACGCAACTGGCAGGAGTTACTCCTGCCAGTTTTTTTACAGTTACGCAGTAAGCAGGGAGAATACAATGAGGATAACAGGTTTAAAGAAAAAGCTGATAAGTCTCATAGTGGCTGTTATTATGACGGTTTCAGGAATGTATGTTGAAAATATCAACATAGATTCTTCCTTTGCATGTGAAGATACTGCGAACCAGAATTTCACACAGGCAATGCATTTATCCAGACCATCAGAGAGTTGTACCGAAGAACTTTTGGGAACTCGGGAGACCGGCGGGATTGCAGCGGGATACCGCAGACTGTCGGAGAAAAACAACGATTTGGAAGGAGCAGCATTATCACTGGAAGCAGTATTGCCTGAAAATCAGGCAAAAGACGGCTGGAACTTTGAATTACGGAAATCAAAGGATGTTTTGGACAGCAGGCGTGTCATTATAGGCTATATCCATCATCAGGATGGAGCGAAGGGCTGACTATCACAAGTTAGAAGCAATTTACCTGTGCGCAGAGGAGCATAGGTTTCTTTGCGTACAATATCAGGTCATAACTGTGATAGGAGGATAATAAAATATGGCACAGGATATTGTAGTAGCGCTTATGGGCGTTATGGCAGCGGCAGCAGTTGCTGCATGCTGGTGGTATGAGCATCATGGCAGAGAAGATGAGACTTCTTCTAAAGAGGAACAGGAAAAGATGAAAGAAGTATAAAGGAATAAAAGAAGATAGAGGGCTTGTAGCAGGAAAGGACAGAATATGAGAAAGACAAAAATTATATGTACATTAGGACCGGCAACAAAGGATGATGAAATATTAAAACAGTTGATGGAAAATGGAATGGACGTGGCGAGAATTAACTTTTCCCACGGCTCACAGGCAGAACATAAAGTAACCATGGATCGTGTAAAAAAGATGCGTAAGGAACTGGGCAGACCGGTTGGAATTCTCCTTGATACCAGTGGACCGGAAATTCGGATTGGACAGCTGGAGGGCGGCAGAGCAGAGCTACTTCCGGGAGATACCTTTAAGCTTACTACTAATGATATTATGGGAAATAAAGAGCGGGTCTCTATTACTTACAAAAATCTGGTACATGATGTCAAAGCCGGAACCAGAATTCTGATTGATGATGGACTGATTGAAATGCTGGTAACCAATGTGACAGAAACTGAGATTACCTGTAAAGTAGAAAATGGCGGTGTGATTTCAGACCGCAAAGGAATTAATGTACCGAATGTAAATCTGTCCATGCCTTATATCAGCCCGAAAGACCGCTCCGATATTCTATTTGGAATTGAGCAGGGTGTAGATTTTATTGCAGCATCTTTTGTACGCTGTGCAGATGATGTGCTGCAGTTACGGAAAATTATGGCAGAGCAGGGCTGCAATGACATTAAGGTTATCTCTAAAATCGAAAACCGTCAGGGTGTAGATAATATTGATGAGATTCTGGCAGTGTCAGATGGCATTATGGTTGCCAGAGGAGACATGGGAGTGGAGATTCCGATTCGTGAAGTTCCGGCAATTCAGAAGAAAATTATAAAAAAGGTTTACCATGCAGAAAAGGTTGTTATTACGGCAACCCAGATGCTGGATTCCATGATGAAGAATCCACGCCCGACCAGAGCAGAAGCAACAGATGTTGCCAATGCTATTTATGATGGAACCAGTGCAATTATGCTGTCTGGTGAGACTGCTGCCGGGAAATATCCGGTGGAGGCATTAAAAACCATGACAGAGATTGCGGAATATACAGAAAATGATATTGATTATGAGAAACGTTTCCGCCAGCTGGAGAAGATTGATAATCCGGATGTAACCGATGCCATTTCCCATGCAACCTGTATGACTGCCATTGACATCAATGCGGCAGCAATTGTTACGGTAACCAAATCCGGCAAGACTGCCCGCATGATTTCAAGATATCGTCCGAAATGTGCAATTATCGGCTGTACCCCATCGGAAAAGAGTTATTATCAGATGAATCTTTCCTGGGGCGTAACACCACTTATGATACAGGAAGAGACGGATACAGAAGCATTGTTTAATAATGCAATGGAATCCGCAGAACAGCATGGATATGTACAGCATGGAGATCTGGCGGTTATTACAGCTGGAATTCCATTGGGTATTTCCGGTACTACCAATCTGATTCGTGTAGTAGTTACGGGACACTTAAAGAAATAGGAGCGCAGATGGTATGAATGAACAACCGAAATTAGCAGTGCTGATTGATGCAGAAAATGTATCCAATAAATATGTGAAACTAATTATGGATGAGGTCAGCAATTACGGGGTGGCTACTTATAAGCGGGTTTATGGAGATTATTCGAATCCGAGCGTATCTGCATGGATGAAAAATATGCAGGAGTATGCTCTGACACCGGAATTGCAGTGCAATTATACTGCGGGAAAAAGTGCTTCAGATTCGGCATTGATTATAGATGCCATGGATATTCTTTATTCCGGCAAAGTCAGCGGTTTCTGCCTGGTGTCGTCAGACAGTGATTTTACCAAACTTGCCATGCGCTTAAAGGAAGCCGGTATGATGGTAATCGGAATGGGAGAGGAGAAGACACCGAAGTCCTTTGTAAATGCCTGCGAGAATTTCAAGTATCTTGATTTACTTTATAATAAGGAAGAAGCAGAGGAAAAACAGCGCACAGCTACCACAAGAAGAAATATGAATGCATCTTCGGAAAAGGATGCCGGGGACAATGACAACCTTCCGAAGCTTTCAGATATTGAAAAGGAGGTAATCTCCATTATCCGGAGCAATGCAGAGGAAAATGGCTGGATTAATATTTCTGAGCTTGGAATCAATCTGAGCAAACGTATTCCGGGCTTTGACCCACGAAATTACCAGTGCAGTAAACTTTCTACCTTCTTAAAGAAGTTTAGGAGCATTGAATTAAACCCGATTGAGAATCCACACAATAAGCTGTTGAAGGTTGTGTATGCAAAAATAAAAGAGTAGCGGGAAGAAAAATAGAAGCAGAATATAGAAAAAATACCTGGAATGGCATCTGATGTTCTTTAAAATCAGATGCCATTCCTGCCATTATGTCATTGCTTAACGACCTCAATGAGAATATAATTACCTCAGACGATGTGTCGGAACAATTAGAGTATATGACAAAACGTGAAAAAATATTGAACCGACAAAAAAGTTTCTGTGGAATATGGCTTGCATCGGATGGCAGATATAAAACTAAAGTTCCAACTGCGGATGGTGGAAAAAAACTGATTGCCAAGCCTACCACAGGAGAACCCAATGAGGATGGAACCATTACGATTTGTCAGGAGGAAACTAAGACATATCACAAGGATGATGATTTTATTTTTCTGGATAAAACCGGAAAAAGAATTCATGACCATGCTATCAACAATGTTATCCGCAGATTAAATGGTGTGAGGAATGAAAAAGATGCTTTTGTCATTGATGGCAGACCATCCGGCAATCATAGTATCAGACGTACCACGATATCGGAGCTTCATGAAGCTATGGTAATTTCTGAAGATACACTAAAGACATTTGCAGGACATAAGGATATTTCCACGACCCAGAAATGTTATATCCACCAGACAAAAGATATCACAGAATATGCCGAAGAATTTGCAAAAGTACTCGATTCTTAAGCAGTAAAAAGTTGTAACCCAACTGTAACCCAAAACTGGCTACAAACAAAAAAACAGGAAGCCTTGAATTATCAGGCTTCCCACTTTATTAATGAATGCGGAAGATGGGACTTGAACCCACACAAGCGCAATGCTTACAAGATCCTTAGTCTTGCTCGTCTGCCAGTTCCGACACTTCCGCATACCGTATGAACTTACGTCTCATGACGACTTGTAAATAGTAACAAATTCCGGGACAATTGTCAATGCCTATTTTTAACTTTTTTCGATTTTTGTCAATTTTATATATTTTTTCAAAAAAAGGGAAAAAATTAAAAATAGGGGTTGACTTATTACCGTTGAAACGGTAAAATATCATTTGTTCGCAGGAGTGGCGGAATTGGCAGACGCGCAGGCTTCAGGTGCCTGTGGTAGCAATATCGTGTGGGTTCAAGTCCCATCTCCTGCATGAAAAAAGCCTTGATGATATCAAGGCTTTTTTTACTTTGCAGGAAATTGCTTTCCTGTAAAGTAAAAAACGTTCCGCGAGGATGCGCACTGCGGCGTATAAGGTAGATGTCGCAAGCGACCGCCGCAGGCGCTAGAATGTGCCAAGGCATATTCTTTGTTCTTCTGTAAAGTATCTGTAGGAAGCTGTCGGTGGCAGACTTTGCAACTCTGAAATTTCTTGATGAATCGTAAAAAGGAGCGTATAACAGATATTCGGAAAAATGAAAAGCGAGTGTAATAGAAGAAAAAGCAGGGTGTCAAGAAAAAATACTTGACACCCTGTTTCCTTTATAGTATGATAGCTAAGGTCGCAAGGAGTGAGAGCATGGAAGAAAAAGTAGAACAGGCTTATTTATATGATTTTTATGGAGAGCTGCTCAATGAACATCAGAGAAGAATCTACGAAGATTTCGTGTTCAATGATTTATCTTTAGGCGAGATAGCTTCCTGCGAGGGCATCAGCCGCCAGGGTGTACATGACCTGATTAAGCGGTGCAATAAGATGCTGGAAGGCTATGAAGAGAAGCTTCATCTGGTAAAGAAGTTCTTAGAGACGAAGCAGAAGGTAGAAGAGATTAACAAATTAGCGGAAAGCTTCCGGGCAGGACGCAAGGATACAGTAATTGATGAAATAGAGAGAATTTCGGGAGAAATATTGGAGGAGCTGTAATATGGCATTTGACAGTCTTTCACAGAAACTTCAAAATGTATTTAAGAATCTTCGCAGTAAGGGAAGGCTTACGGAAGATGATGTGAAGGCAGCACTGAAAGAAGTAAAGATGGCTCTGCTTGAAGCAGATGTTAACTTTAAGGTAGTAAAACAGTTTACCAAAGCGGTGCAGGAGCGTGCAATTGGTTCCGATGTAATGAACGGACTGAATCCTGGACAGATGGTAATTAAAATTGTAAATGAAGAGATGGTCAGGCTCATGGGTTCCGAGACAACGGAGATAGCACTTCGTCCGGGACAGCAGATTACCGTTATTATGATGGTAGGTCTTCAGGGAGCTGGTAAAACCACCACAACCGCTAAGATTGCAGGTAAGTTAAAGCAGAAGGGCAAGAAACCACTGCTGGTAGCCTGTGATGTGTATCGTCCGGCTGCTATTGAGCAGTTGAAAATCAATGGAGAGAAGCAGGAAGTTGAAGTATTCTCCATGGGCGATAAGAATAAGCCGGTAAATATTGCGAAAGCGGCAGTTGAGCATGCAGCAAAGAATGGCAATCAGGTTGTAATCTTAGATACCGCCGGACGTCTTCATGTAGATGAAGATATGATGGATGAGTTGATTGAGATAAAAGAAAATGTCGATGTGGCACAGACTATTTTGGTTGTAGATGCCATGACCGGACAGGATGCCGTAAATGTGGCAGGAACGTTCGATGAGAAGATTGGAATTGACGGAGTCGTGCTGACAAAGTTAGACGGTGATACCCGGGGTGGAGCAGCATTATCTATCCGTGCGGTAACCGGAAAGCCGATCCTTTATGTTGGTATGGGTGAGAAACTTTCCGATTTGGAACAGTTCTATCCGGATCGTATGGCAAGCAGAATTCTTGGCATGGGCGATGTGCTTACACTCATTGAAAAAGCACAGAGTGAGATTGATATAGATGAAGAAAAAGCCAAAGACATGCAGCAACGTCTGAAGAAAGCGGACTTTACCTTTGATGATTATCTGCTTTCCATGGAACAGATGAAGAAAATGGGCGGTCTTGGCAATATTCTTGGAATGCTGCCGGGACTGGGCGGCGGAAAGATGCCGGATATTGATGAAGGTGAAGCTGAGAAAAATATGGCACGTACAACAGCCATCATCTATTCCATGACAAAGAAGGAAAGAAGTAATCCTTCACTTTTGAATCCGAGCCGTAAGCACCGGATTGCAAAAGGTGCAGGGGTAGATATCAGTGAAGTAAACCGTCTGGTAAAGCAGTTTGAACAGGCGAAGAAAATGATGAAACAGATGCCTGGACTTATGGGCGGACGTGGACGCGGTGGTAAAATGGGAAAATTCAAGTTTCCTTTTTAACATATAAGCATTTGCTTAGGATAGCATAATTCAAGGAGGTGAAACAGTAATGGCAGTAAAGATTAGATTAAGAAGATTAGGACAGAAAAAGGCTCCTTTCTATAGAATCGTAGTTGCAGATTCCCGTTCCCCAAGAGATGGAAAATGCATCGAAGAGATTGGAACTTATGACCCAACTAAGGATCCTAGTGAGTACCATGTAAATGAAGAACTGGCTAAGAAATGGTTAGCAAACGGCGCACAGCCAACAGAAACCGTAAACCGTATCTTCAAAGCAACCGGTATCGTAAAATAGTGAGGTGTACCTATGAAGGAATTAGTAGAAGTAATTGCAAAATCACTTGTAGATTACCCGGATGAGGTCAATGTCACAGAGACAGAGAACGAGAAAGCCATCGTATTGGAACTGCGCGTAGCTCAGTCCGACATGGGTAAGGTAATCGGAAAACAGGGACGCATTGCAAAGGCAATCCGTTCTGTTGTGAAAGCAGCAGCCTCAAAAGAAAACAAAAAAGTAATCGTTGATATTATGTAATAATATCGATGACATAAAAGGAAGCAGCAGAGTAATCTGTTGCTTCCTTTTTATCTATATGCTAATAATTATGCACAGGAATTCGTTCCTGTGCACTTTTCCATCTTGTCCCATTGTGCGACATATGTTAAAATACAAAAAAGCATACATTAATACAATCGAAATAGCAAATTCTATTATTCAAATCTTGTTTCATTTTGAACATGACATTTCTGTATCTATCTATGCTTTTATTCACTAATTAATCAAAAAAGCAGGAGAGGTACAGCAGTGGATTTTGTAGCAATGGTTCTCCTGCCACATACAAGGAGGACTTGCCTATGACAAGAGAAACAAATGAAAACACACCGGTAGCAAATCGTAAATTCAAGGACACTATTTTTCGTATGCTATTTTCGGAAAAGGAAGCTTTGCTGTCACTTTATAATGCGGTTAATGGCAGTAATTATACGGATGCAGATGCACTGGAAATTGTAACTTTAGAAAATGCTATTTATATGGGAATGAAGAATGACCTGGCTTTTATTCTGGATATGAATCTTTATCTATATGAACATCAATCCACAATAAATCCGAACATTCCGCTTCGGGATTTATTTTATATTGCAGCAGAATACCAGAGGCTTGTAGATAAGAAATCCCTATATTCTTCTGCATTACAGAAAATTCCCAATCCCCATTTTATTGTATTTTATAACGGAAGCATGCCGATAGAGGATTGTTGTACCAGACGGCTGTCAGATGCGTTTTATCATGCAACAGACAATCCATCTTTGGAGCTTGTTGTTACCACATTTAATGTGAATGTGGGGCACAACACGGAGTTAATGTCCCAGTGCCGGATATTGAGGGAATATTCCATTTATGTCGCAAAAGTGCGTGTTTTTACGGAACAGATGCCAGTAGATGCTGCTGTACAAAAAGCAGTTGCAGAATGCATCCATGAAAATATTCTGGCAGATTTCCTTAGGAAAAATCAGGCGGAGGTAATTGCTATGAGTATATTTGAATATGACAAAGAGGAAGAGGAAAAGAAATTAAGGAAAGCAGAATTTGAGGCAGGAGTCGAGCATGGAATAGAGCAGAGTTTAGTTTCACTTGTAATAAAGAAAATGAAAAAAGGAAAATCTGTAGAAGAAATTGCGGATATGCTAGAAGAAACTCCGGAAAAAATTCAAAATATATATGAACTGGCAAGAAATATGGAACCAGACTATGATGTAGAGAAAATCTGTGGACAATTGTCAAGATAAAAAGATAAAACAGTAAGTTTTTTCTGGGGAAAAGAAAAGCAGTTATATAGTTTCATAAAAAGTGCACAGGAATTCGTTCCTGTGCACTTTTTAACAATTTTACTTATGCGCGAAAACCGTAGTCGGTATACATTTCTTCGCAATATTTGCAGCGATAGGTTTCTTCATTTTCATCTGTGAGCAGGAAAATCTGGTCTAATTCCTGTTCGATGGAAGTAATGCAACGTGGGTTCTTGCAACGGATTACATTTTTTACCTGCTTTGGAAGGTGCAGTTCTTTTTTCTCAACGATTTTATCGCCTTTGATAATATTTACGGTAATATTGTGGTCGATAAAACCTAAGATATCTAAGTCTAAGGCATCAATCGGGCATTCTACTTTGATGATGTCCTTTTTTCCCATTTTATTGCTTTTGGCATTCTTGATAATAGCAACGGTACAGTCTAACTTGTCCAGCTTTAAATTATGATAGATAGAAAGGCTCATACCGGCTTTGATATGGTCGAGAACGAAACCTTCATGAATTCCACTGATATTTAACATATTGATTACCTCCATTTTAATAGTGTAAGAATCAGAGCCATTCGCACATAGACACCGTATTGTGCCTGACGGAAATAAGCAGCTCTTGGGTCATCATCTACTTCTACGGATATTTCATTGACACGAGGAAGCGGATGAAGAACATACATATCGTCCTTGGCAAGTTTCATTTTTTTCTTGTCTAATATGTAATAGTTTTTCAGACGGACATAATCTTCTTCATTGAAGAAACGTTCCTTCTGCACTCTGGTCATATAAAGAATATCAAGTTTTGGCATTGCATCATCCAGTCTTGTTACTTCTTCAAACGGAATATTATTTTTTACCAGAACGTCTTCGCGGATATAGTCCGGAATTTTAAGTTCTTCCGGAGAAATAAGAACGAAGCGGATTCCGGGATAACGAATCAGTGCATTAATCAGAGAGTGAACAGTCCGGCCGAATTTTAAATCACCGCATAAACCGATTGTCATATTGTCTAATTTTCCTTTTAAAGAACGAATGGTTAATAAATCAGTTAATGTCTGGGTTGGATGTTGATGACCGCCATCACCGGCGTTGATTACTGGAATAGAAGATTTCTGGGAAGCTACGAGAGGTGCACCTTCCTTTGGATGACGCATGGCACATATATCTGCGTAACAGGAAATGATTCGGATAGTATCGGAAACACTTTCGCCTTTTGCTGCGGATGAACTGTCTGCACTGGCAAAACCAAGAACAGAACCACCAAGGTTTAACATGGCAGCTTCAAAACTAAGACGGGTACGGGTACTTGGTTCATAGAAACAGGTTGCAAGTTTCATGCCATCACAGGCATGTGCATATTTTTGTGGATTTTTTTCAATATCACCTGCTAAATCCAGCAGTTGATCCAGCTCCTCTACGGATAAATCGAGGGGACTCATTAAGTGTCGCATAAGATTCCTCCTGTATGATGTTTTTAGTAATGTCATCTAGGCATTTTTACTATCATATAATAATAAAATATAAAATTCAAGACAAAATATAAAGACGCAATATTCTGAAATTTGAAAAATTTTTCAGTATATGATAAAGTAGGGTATCATAAGGTGATGCAAAGAGAAGGAGAGCAAAAATGATTGAGGAAAGAAACGATATGCAGATGGACTTTGATGAGGATGCCCAGTACACAGAACGCAAGAGAATACTCTTTTTCGGTCTGCCATGGACCTTTACCAAATATAACATCAAACCAAGTGTAATTACTGTAGATGCAGGCTTATTCAAAATTGAAGAAAATGACTGCTATATGTATAAGGTACAGGATGTAAAATTAACGGCAACTTTGCTGGAGCGGATGTTCGGACTTGGAACTGTAATCTGTTATACCGGAGATGTTACCACACCGGAGCTTCGGCTGATACATATCAAACATTCCAGGGAAGTAAAAAATTACATCTTAAAAGCATCCGAAATTGCAAGAATGAAACGCCGTACTTTAAATACGTTAGATATTGGAGCTGGCGCAGATATTGATGATTTAGACTCATAAGCGTAACAGGACATTGCAGGATTCAGGCATCGCACGGACTTAATAAAGAAGTTCCGTGCGATGCTGTTTTATGCAGGAAAGGGGATTTAAGATTTTCTCCGGGGAACAGTGGTAACACGTTCAAATAGGAGACCTGCCATCATCCAGAGAGGCGCATAGTCTAAGCGGATGACACCGTTGATATTGGTTTTGGCATTGCTGTAATCCCATGGACAGATGCCCTTTTTCTTTAAGAAGGTTCCGGTCAGATACTCACAGACAAAGATACCGGCAGAGTAAATGGAACCCCGGAAGATGGCAGGCAGCTTATGAATGTGCTTATAAACCGGCGGAATAACCGCCGCCATGCCATAAATCGGGAACATCCAGATAGAAGTATGCCCCGTCAGTTTAAAATTGTTATTGCGGATAGAATCAAGGGAGGTAAAGATAATTTCCATGCACCAGCCCGTGAGTCCGCATATCATAAAATTATTCTTTATCATAAGAAAAGTATTTCCTTTGAATTTAGAAAAATACTATGAAATTATGAAACAGGGATGGAATGCAACTGGTAATTTTTGTGTGTGAAATAACTGGGTGTTCACGAAAGGACGAATGTATGATAAGACCTGTTAGAAGCACTTGGAATTCTGTATAAAAACAGGCAACGCTGACACATGGATGTGGCAGCGAAGCGCATATGAACATGGATGTGAATTTGCGCTGGTTGCCGGAACAAATCATAACAATATCAGAATTCTTAGTGCTTCTTACAGGTCATTATGTTGCATTCGGATTTCGTGAACATCCGGTTATTTCGATTACACAATAAATACATTCGCAGCATTACCCTGTTTCGTGATTTCATAAAATATCTGTAAGAAATTATGAAATCTTTCATAAATAAAAAGTGGAAAACTTGTAAAAACCCACCCGGTAGCATATAATGATAAAAGTGTATTTTTAAGGATACGTCTATGGCATATCTTAAGGATTTACTAAAGCAGGTTACATATATTTGTACACGGGGAACGATGGATTGTAAGGTGACACATATCTGCCATGATTCCAGACAGGTGGTCAGAGGAAGCATGTTTATCTGCCTTGCGGGAAGCAGGGAAGATGGGCATGATTATCTTGCTCAGGCAATTCGTAAAGGAGCAGCAGTGTGTGTAGTATCAAAGCATGTCTGGGTGGAAGGTGATGTGACAGTCATCCGGGTACGCAATACCAGTGAAGCCATGGCATGGATAGCCAGAAATTATTATGGTGCACCGGCAGAAGCCATGCAGATGATAGGAATTACCGGAACAAAAGGAAAGACCACGACTGCCTGTATGCTGTATCAGATGTTAAAGGAAGCCGGGGTAAAATGCGGACTGATTGGAACTCTTGGCATACGAAGAAGCGATGGATTAAAAAAGCCAGGCAGCAATACGACACCGGATGCCCTGGTATTACAGAAGGAACTGCGGGAAATGGCGGATGCCGGATGCAGTTGTTGTGTGATGGAAGTATCCTCCCAGGGACTGAAGCATTACCGGGTGGAAGGAATCACCTTTGCCATTGGAATTTATACTAATCTGTCCATGGACCATATCGGACCGGGGGAGCATCGGAGTTTTCGGGAGTATGCCTGCTGTAAAAAACGGCTTTTTGAGCGTAGCCGGATGATTTGTATCAATGCAGATGATAAATATCATGGTTTTATGACAGTGAATCTTGAGGCTCCGGTTTATACTTATGGAATCGAACAACCCTGCGATGTAAAAGCGGAGCATATCGTATATGAAAGAAGCAGTCGTGGATTAAATGTCACATATCAGACAACCGGGTGGATAAAGGATGAAATCGTATTAAAAATGCCCGGAACTGCCAATGTATATAATTCCCTTGCTGCCATGGAAGCAGCACATCTCCTTGGAATTTCCCCGGAGACGATAAGGAAAACCTTAAGAAATGTTTCAGTAAAAGGAAGAATTGAAGAAGTAAGAATTTCAGATAAATTTGATGTAGTCATTGATTATGCCCATAATGCGGCAAGTCTGGAATCCCTGATAAAGACATTGCGGCAGTATCAGCCCAAGCGTCTGGTATTATTGTTTGGCTGCGGTGGAAACCGTTCTCCGCTGCGGAGGTTTCAGATGGGTGAGACAGCCGGAAGACTTTCGGATGTCACGATATTGACATCGGATAATCCAAGATATGAAAAGCCGGAGGCAATCCTTTCTGACATCGAACAGGGAATGAAGAGAACGAAAGGAAAGTATAAAATTATCCCGGATAGAAGAGAAGCCATTTCTTATGCTATTTCCCAGGCACAGGAGGGCGATTTGATTGTAGTGGCAGGAAAAGGGCATGAAGAGTATCAGGAGATAGAAGGACATTTTTATCCGATGAACGAACGGGAAATGATAGAGAACAGTATATGAGGTGAATCTATGGCAAAATATGCCAATATCATAATTGATATTTCTCATGAAAAATTAGATAAAACTTTTCAGTATCGGATTCCACCGGAAATGAAGGATGAGATAACGGAAGGAATGCAGGTCATTGTTCCCTTTGGAAACCGGACGATAAAGGGCTACGTGATAGAACTGACAGATAAAGCAGAATTTGACACGGCAAAATTAAAGGACATTAAAGCTGTTGATAACAATGCCATGCAAATCGAATCACAGTTCATTGCCTTGGCAGCATGGATGCGTAAAAATTATGGCGGAACCATGAACCAGGCATTAAAGACAGTGATTCCGATTAAAGAGAAAGCAAAGGAAAAAAAGAGCCGTCTGGTGCGTCTTGTACTTCCTTTTAACGAGGCGGCAAGCCTTTTGGAAGAATTGAAAAGAAAGCACAGAACTGCCCGGGCAAGACTGTTAGAAGCACTGTTAGAAGAAACTGTCTTAAGTTATGATGTAATAACCAAAAAGCTTCATATTACGGCAGATGTCATCAAAGCAATGATGCAGCAGGGCGTTATAACGGTAGAAGAAGTGCGGACTTACCGTAACCCTGTCCGTACACAGGAGATGGGAGCCTATACCCTGACCTTAAATGCAATGCAGCAAAAAGTGGTGGATGCAGTGATAGAAAATGCCAGAACAGAAAAGAAGCCGTGCCTCATTCACGGAGTGACCGGAAGCGGTAAGACAGAAGTCTACATGGAGCTGATTGCAGAAGCTGCCGGCAGGGGAAAGCAGTCTATCGTATTAATTCCGGAGATTGCACTGACCTATCAGACGGTGATGCGGTTTTACCATAGGTTTGGCGACCGGGTTTCCATTATGAATTCGAAACTGTCACCGGGAGAGCGTTCCGATCAGTTTGAGCGGGCAAAAAAAGGTGAAATTGATGTTATGATTGGCCCTCGTTCTGCTTTGTTCACACCTTTTTCAAATCTTGGGTATATTATAATAGATGAAGAGCATGAGGGCACTTATAAAAGTGAGACGATACCAAGGTATCATGCAAGGGAAACCGCAATAGAGCGGGCGAGAATGTCCGGTGCTACCGTGATTTTAGGCTCGGCGACCCCTTCCATAGAAAGCTTTTATCATGCGAAAAAGGGTGACTATTTACTCCTTTCCATGGATAAACGGGTGAAGGAAAAGCCACTGCCGGAATGTGAAATTGTGGACTTAAGAGAAGAATTAAAGGCAAGAAACTTTTCGATTTTAAGCAGAAGCCTTCATGAAAAAATAGAGCAGCGGTTATTGCGGAAAGAACAGGTTATGCTATTTATTAACCGCAGGGGAATGGCAGGCTTTGTATCCTGCCGTGCCTGTGGTCATGTAATGAAATGTCCCCACTGTGATGTGTCATTGCATGCACATAATAATGGAAAACTGATATGTCACTATTGTGGTTATGAGCAAAATCATGTTAAGATATGTCCGAGCTGTGGTTCAAAATATATCAGTGGTTTTAAAGCCGGAACCCAGAAAATTGAGGAACTGGTAAAAAAAGAATTTCCTGAGGCAAGGATTCTTCGGATGGATTTTGATACCACAAGAAGCAAAGACAGCTATGAGAAAATCCTCTCCGCATTTGCCAATCAGGAAGCAGATATCCTGATTGGAACCCAGATGATTGTAAAAGGACATGATTTTCCAAATGTAACATTAGTAGGAGTGCTGGCGGCAGACTTATCTCTTTATGTATCCGATTATCATGCCGCTGAGAGAACCTTTCAGCTTCTGACCCAGGCAGCCGGAAGGGCAGGACGAGGTGAGAAACCGGGAGAGGTCATTATCCAGACTTATAATCCGGAGCACTACAGCGTCATCTGTGCAAAGAATCAGGATTATAACCAGTTCTATGAAGAGGAAATTTTCTACCGGCAGGCAATGCGTTATCCGCCGGTATGGCATATGCTGGTTGTGCTTTGTGCATCAAAAGAAGAAGCAGAAGCCTATGCATGTGCAAAAGAGCTTGCAGATACCATGGAAAAAGTGCAGGCTGATAAAAAGCTTCAGATGATTGGACCAGCAGATGCAGCAGTAGCCAAGGTAAATGACATTTATAAAAAAGTACTTTATTTCAAACACCCGGATTATGGTGTGTTGATTCAGATAAAAGATAAAGTAGAACAGCTTATGGAAGAAAAACAGGGAGTAAGAAACGTATCGGTGCAATTTGATTTTGACCCGGTAAATGGCTTTTAGAGAAAGGAATTTAAGGAGGAAGCAAAAATGGCATTAAGACAGATTCGGACCGTAGGAGATCCGGTATTGACAAAGACCTGTAAAGAAATTAAAGAGATAACACCAAAGATTTTAGAACTGGCAGATGATATGTTAGAAACCATGTATGAAGCCAATGGTGTGGGACTTGCCGCACCGCAGGTTGGAATCTTAAAGAGAATGGTAGTTATTGATATCGGAGATGGCCCGATTCTTATGATTAATCCTGAGATTATCGAGACTTCCGGAACCCAGACCGGAGATGAAGGCTGCTTAAGTCTTCCGGGCAAGGCAGGAACAGTTACAAGACCAAATTATGTAAAAGCCCGTGCATTTAATGAAGATGGTGATGAATATGAGATTGAGGGAACAGAGCTTTTAGCAAGAGCAATCTGTCATGAATTAGACCATCTGGATGGACATATGTATATGGAAAAAGTAGAGGGCGAGCTTCATGACGTAGTCTATGAGGAGGGCTAGAAATGAAAGTAATATTTATGGGAACACCGGATTTTGCGGTGGGTACATTAGAGGCAATTGTGGCAGCAGGCCATGAAGTAGTGCTTGCGGTAACACAGCCGGATAAACCAAAGGGAAGAGGAAAGAGCATGCAGTATCCTCCGGTAAAGGAAGCTGCAATCGCCTATGGAATTGAAGTGTATCAGCCGGAGCGGGTACGTCGCCTGGAATGCATAGAATATCTGGCAAAATATCAGCCGGACATCATTGTGGTAGCAGCCTTTGGACAGATACTTCCAAAAGAAATTTTAGAGATGCCAAAATATGGCTGCATCAATGTCCATGCATCCCTGCTTCCAAAATACCGTGGGGCTGCACCAATCCAGTGGGCAGTAATCAATGGAGAGAAGGTTTCCGGCGTAACGATTATGCGTATGGATGAAGGTCTGGATACCGGAGATATGATAGCATCTGTGACTGTGGAACTGGATGCACAGGAGACCGGTGGCAGCCTTTTTGATAAATTGCAGGATGCCGGGGCACAATTGTGTGTAGAAACCATGAAATCCATTGAAGATGGTACAGCAGTGTATACACCACAGGATAATGAGATTGCAACGCATACCAAAATGATTCAGAAGTCATTGGGAAAGATTAACTGGTCTTTATCTGCAGTGCAGATTGAGAGGCTGATTCGTGGACTGAATCCATGGCCGAGCGCCTATACTTACCTTTCCGGTAAGACATTGAAAATCTGGAAGGCAACGGTACATCCGGGCAATACGGATGCTGCACCGGGAACAGTGGTAAAGGCAGATAAACAGAGCCTTGTCATACAGACAGGCGTTGACCGTCTTTCGCTGGAAGAAGTGCAGTTAGAAGGAAAAAAGCGTATGCCGGTTGCTGATTTCTTACGTGGATTTACAATCGAAAACGGAACGGTGCTTGGAATAAAACAGCAATAAAAAGGAGGAATTCATATGCCATATTATTATTGGTGGGACCCGACTTATTTCTTGGTAATTATTGGTGCAGTAATCTGCCTTCTGGCATCTGCCCATGTAAACAACACGTTTAAAAAATATGCAAAATACCGCAGCATGTCCGGAATGACAGGTGCACAGGCGGCACAGAGAATCTTAAATGCAGCAGGCATTTATGATGTGGAAATCCGTCATGTTTCCGGAAACCTTACCGACCATTATGACCCGAGAAATAAGACCTTAAGTCTTTCTGACAGTGTCTATGGTTCGGCATCTGTTGCGGCGGTTGGTGTAGCAGCCCATGAGTGTGGACATGCTATCCAGCATCAGAAGAATTATGCACCGCTTACCATTCGTGGTGCCATTGTTCCGGTAGCCAATATCGGTTCTACACTGGCATGGCCGCTGATTCTGATTGGATTATTTATCAGCAGCCGCAGTGGTCAGGCATTGATTACAGCAGGAATCATCTGCTTTTCACTGGCAGTATTATTTCAGATTGTAACACTTCCGGTAGAATTTAATGCATCGAGAAGAGCAGTAAGAATCCTTGGAGAGACAGGAATCTTAGGAGAACAGGAACTGGGCTATACGAGAAAAGTTTTAGGAGCTGCAGCGTTAACTTATGTAGCGGGAGCAGCTTCAGCGATTCTTCAGTTACTGCGTCTGATTTTATTATTTGGAGGACGACGGGATGACTGATTCGGTGAACAGCCGGGAACTGGTGCTTGCAATTTTGCTGGCGGTAACAAAGGATGGCATATACAGTCATGTGGCGATTTCTGATGTACTGACCAAATATCAGTATCTTGAGAAACAGGAGCGCAGCTTTATTACCAGAGTCAGCGAGGGCACATTGGAGCGCATGCTGGAACTTGATTATATTATCAATCAGTTTTCCAGTGTGAAGGTGAATAAAATGAAGCCGGTAATCCGTTGTATTATCCGGAGTGCCGTCTATGAAATGAAATATATGGACAGTGTTCCGGTATCGGCTTCCTGCAACGAAGCAGTAAAGCTTGCAAAGAAAAAAGGCTTTGGAAAGCTTTCCGGATTTGTCAATGGAGTGCTTCGGAATATCGGAAGAAATCTTGATAAGATTGCATACCCGGATAAGAAAAAAGCTTATAAACAGTATTTATCCGTAACCTGTTCCATCCCGGAATGGATGATTACGCTCTGGGAGAAAAATTATTCTCTGGAACGGATTGAAAAGATAGCAGAAGCATTTTTGAAAGAAGAACCACTGACCATAAGATGTAATCTTACGAAGATTACACCAGAAAGCTTGATGAAGCGTTTAAAAAATCGTGGTATGGAAGTGAACATAGATGAAAAACTTCCTTATGCATTGCATGTAAGAGGTGTGGATTATCTTGGCAGCATTCCGGAATTTGCGGAAGGACTTTTTTATGTGCAGGATTTAAGCTCCATGAAGGTGGCTGAGGCGGCAGAGGTAAAAGAAAATGATACTGTCATTGATGTGTGCGGAGCACCCGGTGGAAAGAGTATACATATTGCACAGCTGCTTTCCGGCAGTGGAAGGGTCATCACCAGGGATGTCAGTGAGTATAAAGTCTCTTTGATAGAAGAGAATATCAGACGTCATCAGGTGACCAATATGACAGCCGAGCAGTGGGATGCCCGTGTATCAGATAAAGGCAGTATCGGCAAAGCAGATGTAGTTATTGCCGATTTACCATGTTCCGGACTGGGTGTGCTCCGGAAGAAACCGGATATCAAATACCGGATGCAGCCGGAAGATATCAAATCACTGATCGCATTACAGCGGGAGATTTTATCCACGGTTCATCAGTATGTGAAGCCGGGTGGCAGAATGATTTACAGTACCTGCACCATTGATGCGGGAGAGAATGAAGAAAATGTTGCATGGTTTACTTCAAATCATAAAGAATTTGAAGTAGAAAGCATGGAACAGATTCTGCCGGATGAATTAGGCAGTGACGGATTTTTCATTGCCAGATTAAGGAAACAGAATGTATGATAGAAAAAGTTGATGTAAAATCCTTGAATTTAAAAGAATTAGAAGAATTTCTTTTGTCTCTGGGAGAGAAGAAATTCCGGGCAAAGCAGATATATGAATGGATGCACATCCATCATGTCACCTCCTTTGATGAAATGACAAATCTTTCGAAGAATTTAAGGGAGACATTAAAAGAGAAAGCAGACCTTACAGTATTAGAAGAAGAACTGGTACAGATTTCGAAGATTGACGGAACGAGAAAGTACTTATTTGCATTGGCAGATGGGAATATGATAGAAAGTGTGCTGATGAAATATAAGCATGGCAATTCCGTATGTGTTTCTTCCCAGGTGGGCTGCCGTATGGGTTGCCGGTTCTGTGCATCAACACTGGACGGACTGGTGCGTAATCTGACACCATCGGAAATCTTAGAGCAGATATACCGGATTCAGGAGAGCATCGGAGAACGTATTTCCAATGTGGTAGTCATGGGAAGCGGAGAACCTATGGATAATTATGATAATATTGTAAAATTCATTGAACTGCTGACAGACGAGCATGGACTTCATATCAGCCAGAGAAATCTTACGGTATCTACCTGTGGACTGGTGCCACGGATGAAGCAGCTCGCTGATTTGAAGCTTCAGATTACACTGGCACTTTCCCTGCATGCATCCTCACAGGAAAAGAGGAAAGAGCTGATGCCGGTTGCCAACAGTTATGAGCTTTCCGAGGTCTTAGATGCCTGCAGATATTATTTTGACAAGACAGGACGAAGAATCACTTTTGAATACAGTCTGGTGGGCGGCGTCAATGATACGGATGAGGATGCAGAGCGGCTGGTTAAGCTGGTTTCCGGCATGAACTGCCACATTAATCTGATTCCGGTAAATCCCATTAAAGAGCGGGATTATGTGCAGTCAGACCATGAGGAAATCCTCAAATTTAAAAATAAACTTGAAAAAAACGGAATTAATGTTACTATTAGAAGGGAAATGGGCAGAGATATTGATGGTGCCTGTGGACAGTTAAGAAAGAAATTTTTAGAAAGGTAGGTGGACTATCATGAAGACTTTTTCAATTACAGATATCGGACAAAAGCGCAGCTCCAATCAGGACTATGTCTTTTCCTCTGAGCAGCCGATTGGTAATCTGCCAAATCTTTTCATTGTTGCAGATGGAATGGGAGGACATAAAGCGGGAGATTATGCTTCCAGATATACGGTAGAGACATTGGAGAAGCTGATTCGTGAGTCGATATTGTCAGAGCCGGCTGCAATTATTGAGTCTGCAGTAAAGCAGGCAAATACCATGCTGTTAGAGGAAGCGAATAACCATGAGGAAATGAAGGGAATGGGAACTACTCTGGTAATTTGTACCATTCATGACAACGTGCTTACGGTTGCCAATGTGGGAGACAGCAGACTATATGTAGTAAATCAGGAAATCAGACAGATTACGAAAGACCATTCGCTGGTAGAAGAAATGGTGCGGATGGGTGAGATGGACAAAGAAACAGCCCGGAATCACCGTGATAAAAACATTATTACAAGGGCAATCGGAGCAGTCCCGGAAGTGGATGTGGATTTCTTTGAGATTAATCTGGATCAGGAAGATGAAATACTTATGTGTACCGATGGATTAACCAACATGGTAGAGGATGCAGATATCAGAAATATTATGCTCAGTCAGCGTGATATTGCAGAACAAGCAGAAAGACTGGTAAAGACTGCCAATGAAAATGGCGGTAAAGACAACATTACAGTAATTGTAATAAAACCATTTTCGGATGAGGTGAAGATATGTTAACAGAGGGAATGTTTATCGCAGAACGTTATGAAATTATTGGGAAAATAGGCGCAGGCGGAATGTCTGATGTTTATAAGGCAAAGGATCATGTCTTAGGACGTTTTGTGGCAATTAAGGTTTTAAAGCAGGAATTCAGTGAAGATGTTAATTTTGTGACAAAGTTCCGTACCGAGGCACAGTCAGCAGCAGGATTAGAGCATCCAAACATCGTAAATATCTATGATGTCGGAAGCGAAAACGGCATGCATTATATTGTCATGGAGTATGTGGATGGAATCACATTAAAGACATATATTGAGAAGAAAGGCAAACTGACTTACAAAGAAGCAGTCAGCATTGCCATTCAGGTAGGCAGAGGTATTGAGGCTGCACACAATAAGAATATTGTGCACCGTGATATCAAGCCACAGAATATTATTATTTCCACAGAAGGAAAAGTAAAGGTAACCGATTTTGGAATTGCCCGTGCAGCAACTTCCAACACCATTAATTCTGATGTTATGGGTTCCGTACATTATTCTTCTCCGGAGCAGGCAAGAAACGGTTTTGTAGATGGCAAGAGTGATATTTATTCTCTTGGAATTGTCATGTATGAAATGGTAACCGGAAGAGTTCCTTTTGATGGAGATACTACGGTTGCGGTAGCAATCCAGCATTTACAGGAAGAAATGGTTCCACCAACTGCGTATACACCGGACCTTCCAATCAGCTTAGAGAAGATTATTTTAAAATGTACACAGAAGAACCCGGACCGCCGTTATGAGAATATGGGTGAACTGTTGATTGATTTAAAGAAATGTCTGATTAGTCCGAATGAAGATTTTGTTACCATGGTTCCACTTGGCAGCAATGATAAGACAAGAGTCATCGGACAGGATGAATTAGAGCAGATCCGGGAAGGCTCCGGAAAAGTTTCCTATGATGAAGAGGAAGAAGCAGGAGAGGAAGAAGAACCGGATGAGGATGAATTAACAGAGGATGAGGAGAAGGAGAATGGAATTCTCAATCCGAAGATGGAAAAAGCAGTTACTATTATGGGAATTGTCGCTGCAGTTATCATCGTAGGAATCGTCATTTGCCTGGTTGGTAATATCCTTGGAATTTTCCGCTTTGGCGGTAGCAAGAAAAATGATACCGAGACAGAGATTGCAACAGAAACCGAAACAGACACCGAAGATAAAATCGAAATGATTGATTTGCGTGGTCTTACTTTTGAAGAAGCACAGAATGAAATCAAAGATAAGAAGCTTGATATCAAGTTAGAAGAAGGCGAGGAGATTTCCTCTGATGATTATGAGGAAGGACAGATTGCCGAACAGAGTGTGAAGAAGGGTGAATCTGTAAAGGCTGGCGATACCGTTACTGTCCGTATCAGCAGCGGAGCAGGAGATATTACGATTCCTGACGTAGCCGGATATAAATCCTCTGAAGCACAGAAAAAATTAGAGGATATGGGCTTTAAGGTAAGCACGGATTATGATTACAGCGATACCGTACAGCAGGATTATGTTATCAAGACTACACCGGATATCGGAACCAATGCGAAGAAGGGTGATACCATTACCCTGATTTTGAGCCGTGGTATTGAAAGCGTACAGGTACCGGATGTCAGAGGAAAATCAGAATCTGATGCGAAAAACGAATTAACCGGTGCAGGCTTAAATGTTACAACCAAGACCGATTACAGCGATGATGTGGCAGAAGGTCAGGTTATCAGCCAGGATCCGGTAAATGGCAAGTTTGTTGACCGGGGAACAACAGTTACCCTGACCATCAGTTTAGGAAAGAAGACAACATATTATTCTTATAAGAGCGATACATTAGCAGTACCGCAGGATGGCAAGAATTACATTGGCGGAACCGTTACGCTGAAAGGTTCTGACGGAAGTACCCTCTGGACTACAACCTTCGAGGGAACAACACCTGGTTCTGTGAATGTAGATAATATTAAAAATATGAGCAGCGGTACCCTTGAGGTTGACTGGACATATACCAATGAAGATGGTACAACAGGAACCAATGTGGTATCAACCTCTGTAAACTTTACTGAAAAATAAGGATACACATGCAGGGAAAAATAGTCAAAGGAATTTCCGGATTCTACTACGTTCATGTAGTGGAATCCGGAATTTATGAATGTAAGGCAAAAGGAATATTCCGCCAGCAGAAGATGAAACCGCTGGTGGGAGATGATGTAGAGATTGATATTATTTCAGAAGAGAAGAAGACCGGAAATGTTGCAGCAATTCTTCCAAGAAAAAATGCACTGATTCGTCCAGCAGTTGCCAATGTGGTTCAGGCTCTTTTGATTTTCGCGGCGGCAAGTCCCAATCCGAATTTTAATCTTTTAGACCGTTTTCTGGTAATGATGGGACGGCAGGATGTTCCGGTAATCCTTTGTTTTAATAAGTGTGATTTGATTACGGAGGAACAGCAGCAGGAGATTGCAGCTATTTATGAAGCAAGCGGCCGCAAGATACTTTTTGTCAGTGCGAAAAAGGAACTGGGACTGAAAGAACTTCAGGAAATATTAGAAGGAAAGACTACAACGGTAGCAGGACCTTCCGGAGTGGGAAAATCTTCACTTATTAATCTTTTAGCACCGGAAGCCTGTATGGAGACCGGTGAAATCAGTAAGAAGATAGAGCGCGGCCGGCATACCACAAGACATGCAGAACTGATTCAGCTTAAGGGCGATGGTTATATCATGGATACACCGGGATTTAGTTCTCTTTATCTTCCGGAAATGGAGAAGGAAGAATTGCAGGATTGTTATCCGGAGTTTGCAGCCTTTGAACCGTATTGCAGATTTCAGGGCTGTTCCCATATCAGTGAGCCGGACTGCGGAGTCAAAGAAGCTTTATCAGAAGGAAAGATTCATCCGGTGCGTTATGAAAATTACTGCCAGCTCTATGGAGAATTAAAGGACAGAAAGAAGTATTAAATAATTAGAGTATCGAAAGAGAAGAGATAGAAAATAGGATATCGAAAATAAAGTACAGCAAAATAAGATACAAAAGAAATATCAGATACAGAAAGGAATCAGACGATGAATTGTTTATCCCCATCTATTTTATCAGCAGATTTTAGTAAATTAGGAGAAGAGATTAAGACGGTAGATGAAGCCGGGGCGCAGTACATTCATATCGATGTAATGGATGGAAGCTTTGTGCCAAGCATTTCTTTTGGAATGCCGGTAATCCGCTCCATTCGAAAATGTACCGATAAAATATTTGATGTTCATCTGATGATTGATGAGCCAATCCGTTATATTGATGAGCTGGTAGACTGCGGAGCCGATTTGATTACGGTGCATGCAGAAAGCTGTAAGCATTTAGACCGGACCATTGAAGCTATTAAGGAACGTGGCATCATTGCAGGAGTAGCATTAAATCCTGCTACACCATTAACTGCCATTGAACATATTTTAGAAAAAGTGGATATGGTATTAATCATGACAGTAAATCCGGGCTTTGGCGGACAGAAGCTGATTCCTTATACTATCGATAAAGTGCGTCAGTTAAAGAAAATGGTGCAGGAGCGTCAGTTAAAGATTGATATTGAAGTAGATGGCGGCGTAAACCTTTCCAATGTTGAAACATTGATGGATGCAGGAGCGAATATTATTGTTGCCGGAAGCGCAGTCTTTGGCGGAGATGCGGAAGAGAACACCAGATGTTTCTTAAATCTCATTAATGGTGGTAAATAAGATGAAAACATTGATTATCAATGGTGGAACCATAGAGGATGCATTTGCATTAAGTTATATAGAACGGGTAAAACCGGATTGTATCTTAGCAGCAGACCGTGGCATGGAATTCTGTTACCGCAATCAGATAAAACCGGATGTCATATTAGGAGATTATGATTCGGCAGATAAAACCATATTGGAAGCATTTCGACGGCAAAGCGGCATTGAGTGGCACCAGTATCAGCCGGAGAAGGATTATACCGATTCTGAAATTGCCATCGGAAAAGCCATGGAACGGAATAGCAGCGAAATCCATATATTAGGTGGCACCGGCACAAGGCTTGACCATGTGTTAGGTAATATACAGCTTCTGATGCAGCCGCTGGCAAAAGACATTCCATGCTTTCTCATAGATTCCCATAACCGGATTCGTCTGTTGAAAGAGCGCGCGGTTCTTCAAAAGAGTCAGCAGTTCGGAAAGTATGTATCCTTACTTCCTCTTACAACAGAAGTAACCGGAGTAACATTGACCGGAATGAAATATCCTCTGCAGGATGCAGCATTTACCAGTGATAATACATTGGGCGTCAGCAATGAAATTGTAGAGGACGAAGCGGTGATAGATTTAAAAAACGGAATATTGATTATGATTGAATCAAGAGACTGAATTCTGTAATACAGAAGGAGGTCTCTTTTTTGTTATTAAGCTTCTTCAGGCATGAGAACGAAGGAGTAAATAACTTTTTTTGTTTAGTAGAATAGTGGCACGGTCTGTCTGCCACCAATACATTATAAAGTCTGCTAGGAGCACTTGGAATTTCGTCTGACAACAGGCAACGCTGGCACAGGGAAGTGCCAGCGAGGCGCATTTGAACAAGGATGTGAATATGCGCCGGTTGCCGGAACTGATGAAAGATGCTATCGAAATTCTTAGTGCTCCGGCAGGCTTTATGCTTGTATTGGAGCGGATAGACTGTGCCATTATTCTTTTAACGGAAAGACCGTTTCTATCTTGACAAATCAAAAAAATATAGTACAATACAATTCATAGTAAATAAATAGGAAAAGGATGAAAAGAAAAAATGAACAGAAGTGTAAGAACAAAAATAACAGCACTCGGTCTTTGTGTAACATTAATGTTTACAGCACTGACAGGATGTGGAAATAAGGATACAAAGGAGACCTTAAGCACGGAGCAGCAGTCTGTGACAGAGGTAATTGAGAGTACAGAAAATGTGACAGAAGCAGGAAATGAAGTGACAGAGGGAGCCAGTGAAGAGAATCCGGTTACTTTTACGGATGCACTGGGAAGAGATGTAACCGTAACTTCCCATGACCGTGTGGCAGCCATGATTGGAAGCTTTGCAGATGTCTGGTTATTATCCGGTGGTGAACTGGTGGCAACAGCCAATGACTCCTGGGAGTCATTAGACCTTGACTTAGGAGATGATGTGGTAAATCTTGGAAGTATTCAGGAGCCAAATACAGAAGCATTACTTGCCGCACAGCCGGATCTTGTAATTGCAAGCATCAATACTACTTCTAATGTGGAGATGGAAAATATGCTGACAGAAGCAGGCGTTACAGTAGCATATTTTGATGTATCTGATTTTGACGCATATCTTCAGATGTTAGACATTTGTACAGATATTACCGGAAGAAAAGATTTATATGAGAAAAACGGACTTGAGGTTCAGAAACAGATTGAAGAAATCAAGGCAAGGGTAGATGATTCCCATCCAAGCGTATTATTTTTACGTGCAGCAGCAAGTGGTGTAAAAGCCAAAGGAAGTGAAGGCAGCGTAGGTGGTGAGCTGTTAAAGGATTTGGGATGTGTGAATATTGCAGACAGCGACAGCGGATTATTGGATAATCTGAGCCTTGAAGCAATCGTAACCGCAGATCCAGATTATATTTTCGTGACTACACAGGGAACCGATACAGATGCGGCACTGGAAAATGTGCAGGAAACATTAATTGACAGTCCGGTATGGAGCAGTCTTACTGCAGTGAAAGAGAATCACTATTATGTACTGGATAAACGGCTTTACAACCTGAAACCAAATGCCCGCTGGGGAGAAGCGTATAAAGAACTGGCAGACATTTTATATCCGGAAAACTAAGACGCAGAAACTTAAGTGACAGAGTATAGGCAATAAAGGAGAAGCGGGATGGGATATTTTCCATTTTTTGTGGAACTAAAAGGAAAAAGAGGACTGATTGTCGGTGGCGGTATTGTAGCAGAACGCAAGGTAAGAAAGCTGCTGCCTTATGAACCGGAGCTTCTGGTTGTTGCACCAAAGATTGATGATGGAATCTGGAAACTTTCCGAAGAAATAAAAGAGAAAAGAAAAAAGAACGAAGATACGTCGGAACTTATTTTATCCGAGCGGGATTTTGAAACTACAAATCTGGAAAAAATGGATTTTGTTATTGCGGCAACCTCGGATGAAACATTGAATGCAAGGATTGCAAAGCTTTGTGAAGAGAGGAATATTCTGGTAAATGTTGTAGATGATAAGGAAAAATGTGGATTCCTGTTCCCGTCACTGATTCGGGAAGGAAAGCTCAGTATCGGCATTTCTACCGAAGGAGCAAGTCCAAGAGTAGCAACCACGTTCCGTGCCCAGTTAAGCGCAGACATCCCGGAGCGGATGGAAGAAATCTTGGATTATCTTGAAAAGATTCGTCCTTTTGCAAAAATGGCAATCGAAGATGACAAAAAGAGAGCTGCTTTTCTGATGGATTTAGCGGATGTGTGTATGGAAAAAGGACGTCCCCTGACAGAAACTGAATGTGAAATTTTACTGGAAAATTATCAAAGCAAAACCCTAAAAGAAGCATTTGCAGATAAAGAGGCACTTTCGGATAAGGAGGCACAATCCGGAAAAGAAGCTTGTCCGGTCAGGAAAGTATCCCCAGGAAAGGTGGTTCTGGTGGGAGCCGGTTGTCTGTCCTATGAATACATAACACTGCGCGGCATGCAGGAAATCAGAAAAGCACAGGTGCTGATTTATGATGCGTTAATTGATACAAGGCTTCTTGATTTTACCATTGAAAACTGTGAAAAAATCTGTGTAGGAAAACGCAGTGGCAGACACAGCATGAAGCAGGAAGAGATTAATATGCTGCTGATAGAGAAGGCAAAAGAAGGTGCGCATGTTGTAAGGTTAAAAGGCGGTGACCCATTTGTCTTTGGCAGAGGAAATGAAGAAGTAGACGCACTGACGGAGGAAGGCATTGAAACAGAAGTAATTCCCGGCATTTCCTCCTGCATTGCAGTGCCGGAACTTGCCGGAATTCCGGTGACGGAGCGGAAGGTCAGCCGGAGCTTTCATGTAATGACCGGGCATTTTGCCGGAGATGAGGAATCATTAAAAGATGAGATTCACAAAATGGCTGCCATGGATGGAACCTGTGTCTTTCTGATGGGATACACAAGACTTGCGGAGATTGTAAGAGAATTACAAAACGGCGGTGCAGCGGCAGAGACACCGGTAGCAGTAATTCATGGAACTTCTGATGGAAGCAGCCGGACAGCCTATGGAACACTTCTTACCATCGAAAAAGAAGTGCAGGAGAAACAGATTCCAATGCCGGCAGTGATTGTGGTAGGAGATACCATCCGTTTACCGGAGTAAGAAAAAGAAAAAAATTCAGGACTTTTCGGAAAAACGAGGTCCTGAAAAAAATTTCTTACATTTCCTATTGACCATATATGAATTATAGGGTATTATGGTAAATAGTTACAGGAAAGGAGAAAAAAGGAAATGGCGAAAATAGCACAATCTCTGACAGAATTAGTTGGTAATACACCAATACTGGAACTGAAAAATTACGAAGAAGCAAAGCATCTTCCGGCACACCTTTTAGCAAAGCTTGAGTATTTTAATCCATTGGGCAGCGTAAAAGACCGTGTGGCAGAAGCAATGATAGAACAGGGAATAAAAGACGGGCTGATTAATGGCAAGACCGTTATTATAGAGCCGACCAGTGGCAATACCGGAATCGGGCTGGCATTTGTATGTGCGGCAAAGAAGCTGCATCTGATTTTAACCATGCCGGATACCATGAGTGTTGAGCGAAGAAAGATTGTAACAGCACTGGGGGCAGAAGTGGTACTGACCCAGGGACGGCTTGGCATGAGGGGCGCAATTGAGAAGGCAGCCCAGTTAAAAGAAGAATATGGAAATGCATTTATTCCGCAACAGTTTGAAAATCCGGTCAATCCAAAAATCCATGAGCTTACTACCGCAGAGGAAATCTGGCGGGATACAGATGGCAGGATAGATATTTTTGTAGCTTCTGTAGGAACCGGTGGAACACTGACCGGAACAGCAAGAGGCTTAAAGGCAAAGAAAGCAGACATTAAGATTGTGGCAGTAGAACCGGCAACTTCCGCCGTTCTTTCCGGAAAAGAACCGGGACCACATAAGATACAGGGAATCGGCGCAGGATTTATTCCGAAGGTTATGGATTTGTCACTGGTTGATGAGATTATTCCGGTAGATAATGATGTGGCATTTGATACCACAAGAGAAGTGGCAAAGACGGATGGACTCCTGATTGGAATCTCGTCCGGTGCAGTCTTACATGCAGCAGAAGAACTGGCAGGCAGACCGGATAATAAAGATAAAAATATTGTTATCTTAATGCCGGACAGCGGAGAGCGGTATTTATCCACCTCTTTATTCGAATTATAAAATCAATGAAAAGAGATAGAAAGGAAATGTTGGGTGACATGCAAAAGAGCAGAAAACAGCAGGGAAAGAAAATTACATATCGTTACCGCATCACTGCACTTTTACTTGCAGTCATGATGTTGCTGCTCAGTGGATGTGGCAGACAAAAGAGTGATGTCATTACCATAACCAATGTTTCCTATGACCCGACCAGAGAGTTTTATGAAGCATATAATAAAATGTTCATACAGCATTATGAAGCAGAAACCGGAAAAAAAGTGGAAGTCATCCAGTCTCATGGAGGCTCCGGCATGCAGGCACGTTCCGTAGTGGAAGGTTGTAATGCGGATGTGGTGACACTGGCACTGGCACATGACATTTCGTTGATAGAGGATACCGGATTGATTAATGAGGGCTGGGTGGATCAGTTCCCGGATGAATCCGCACCATATACTTCAACCATTGTCTTTCTGGTACGAAAGGGAAATGAGAGAAATATCAAAGACTGGGATGATTTGATTCAACCGGGTGTTGAAGTAATCACGCCGGACCCGAAGAGTAGCGGCGGTGCATGCTGGAACTTTCTGGCAGCATTAAGCTATGCAAGGGAAAAGGATTATAGTGAAGCAGAACAAAAGGAATTCTTAAAAGAACTTTATGCCAACGTTTCCGTGATGGATTCCGGAGCAAGAGGTTCCACAACCACCTTTGTGGAAAATGGAAAAGGCGATGTTCTGATTGCATGGGAAAATGAAGCCATGACAGTACTTAAGAATTATCCGGGAGAATATGAACTGATTTCTCCGACGGTCAGTATCTTAGCACAGCCCAGTGTGGCAGTGGTAGATGATAATGTAGATTTCAATGGAACAAGAGATGTGGCAGAAGCATATTTATCTTATTTATATGAAGATGATGCACAGCGGCTCGCCGCAGAGAATGGTTACCGTCCATCCAATCAGGAAATTTTAAAGGAATATGAAGATACCTTTGATCTGACGATGACACTTTGGAGTATTGATGATTTTGGTGGCTGGGATCAGGCATACAAAGATTATTTTGATGATGATGCCTGGTTCGATGAGATATATAACTACTAGAAGAAGAGGCAAGTATGAAAAGACGATTCCGTAAAAATAAAAAAATCAGAGTCATACCGGGATTTCATTTAACGCTTGGAATTACAGTTACAATGCTTTCACTGATTGTGCTGATTCCACTGGCATCCGTAATGGTATATTCCTTAAAGTTATCTCCGTCAGAATTTTTCGGACTTCTGACCAAGTCAAATGTATTATATGCATTTGCCACCAGCATTGGATGTTCTTTCTTAGCAGCATGTATCAATGTGGTATTTGGTGTGATATTAGCCTGGACGCTGACACGGTATGATTTTCCTGGAAAACGGATTTTAGATGGATTTATTGAACTTCCATTTGCACTGCCTACTGCAGTTGCGGGTATTACTTTATCAAAGATGTATTCCAACACCGGAATCATTGGAAAGCCGTTAGCAGCTCTTGGAATAAAAGTAGCATATACCCATGTGGGACTGGTCATTGCACTGGTATTTGTGGGAATTCCGTTTGTCGTGCGTTCTGTCCAGCCTGTATTGGAAAAATTGGATGGACAGTATGAAGAGGCGGCTTATATCCTTGGAGCAACACCTTCGAAAACATTTTTCAAAGTAATCTTATCTGAGATGAAACCGGCAATTTTAACCGGATTTGGACTGGCATTTGCCAGAGGGGTAGGAGAATATGGAAGTGTTATCTACATATCCGGCAACAGTGCCAAGGAGCATACACAGGTAATTTCCTATGTCATTATGCAGAAATTAAATTATATTGATTATGCCTCTGCAACAGCAATTGCACTGGTTATGTTAATCATATCATTCCTTATTTTATTTGCGGTAAATATCATTCAGATGAAGCAGGCACAACGCACGAATCAGTTATAGAAGGAGAAAAGTATGAACGAGCTTGAAAAACTGGAAAAAAGAAAAAAAAGTACGCGTCATATTCTGATTACAGTCAGTGTACTGTTCCTGTTCCTGATGCTGGTTCTTCCGCTGCTCTGCATCATTGCAAGTTCCTTAAAAGAAGGATTTGCCTTTTACATGCAGTCCATCCGGACAGATTATGTAAAGAGTGCTTTAAAGGTAACTCTGATTGCAACAGTGGCAGCGGTGGTGATTAACACATTCTTTGGATTATGTGTTTCATGGCTTTTAACCAAGTTTTCCTTCCGAGGAAAACAGGTGCTGGCAACCTTGATTGATATTCCGTTTTCCATTTCACCGGTTATCGTGGGACTGGCATTTTTGATGACATTTGGAAGACTGGGCTGGACCTATCCATTTATCCGGGCAATTAACCAGTTTTTTGGAACGAATATCAGAATCGCTTTTGCAATTCCGGGCGTTATTTTAGCAACGGTATTTGTAACATTTCCTTATGTGTCAAGGGAAGTGATTCCGGTTTTAAATGCTCAGGGCAAGGACGAAGAAGAAGCAGCCGCCCTGATGGGAGCCGGCGGACTGAAAATCTTTTTTAAGATTACATTTCCACAGATGAAATGGGCATTGCTCTATGGAGTCATCCTTTGTACATCGAGAGCGTTGGGAGAGTTCGGTGCGGTCAATGCTCTGTCAAAGACAAGAGGAGAGACCTTTACACTTCCACTGGAAATCGATGCATTATATATGTCGGGTACAGAGCAGTCTGTTACTGCAGCATTTGCAGTATCCTCGCTTTTGGTTATTCTGGCAGTTATTATATTATTCCTTCGAAATATTCTGGAATATCGGGCAAAAACAAGAAGGGAGAGCCGCTGATATGTATGTTGAAATGAAAGATATATGCAAACAATATGGCAGTTTTAAAGCTTCTGATCATGTCAGCTTTGGCATTGAAAAAGGAAAACTGGTGGCACTGCTTGGACCATCCGGCAGTGGAAAGACAACACTGCTTCGTATGATTGCAGGACTGGAAATGCCAAATTCCGGAGACATTTACATCGACGGAAAACGGGTCAATGATGTACCGGCTTCCAAACGAGGCATCGGATTTGTTTTTCAGAACTACGCATTGTTCCGCTATATGACCGTATATGACAATGTGGCATTTGGACTGGAGCTTCAGAAGGTGCCAAAGAAAGAGATTAAGAAGCGGGTAACGGAGCTTTTGGAGATTACCGGACTTTCCGGTATGGAGAAGCGGTATCCGAACCAGTTGTCCGGCGGACAGCGGCAGAGAGTTGCTTTTGCAAGGGCATTGGCACCAAGACCACAGGTACTGCTTCTGGATGAACCGTTTGCGGCAATTGACGCCAAGGTTCGTTCGGAATTAAGACTCTGGCTTCGCAGTGTGGTTACAAAGCTTGGAATCACCAGCATTTTTGTAACCCATGACCAGGATGAAGCCGTTGAGGTGGCAGATGAAATTATCATTACCAATCACGGAACCATTGAACAGATTGGAACACCGGCGGAGATTTATAATACACCGGATACTCCATTTGTAGCACAGTTCATCGGACGTTCTTCCCTGGTGGAACATTACGAAGAGTTACATGGATTTGATAAAATCGAGGGCGCAGCGAAAGCAGTCATCCGACCGGAATTTGTAAAGATACATAAATTTGGCAAAATTGACCGATATATGAGTGCATCCCAGGATGGCATTGTAAAGGATATCGTATTCCGTGGAAACCGTCTGGATGTTACGGTAGACGTAGGCGGCATTGAGATAATCTGTGAGTGGCCATTGGAAAAAGAAAGTCTTGAAATCGGAGAGAAGGTAAGCCTTTTGATTTACCGGTTATATGTGCTGGATAAAGAGCGGACGTATCTCTGTGAAAATAAAGAAATGCAGGAGGACGATGTATTCTACATCTAAGTTGCTATGGAAATTAAGAACAGGAAAATATTGGATACAGACATTTTAATTATTGGCGGTGGAACCGCAGGCTGTTATGCAGCACTGACCATTGCAGAACAGTCCGATGCGGAAGTTATCATTGCAGAGAAAGCCAACATCAAAAGAAGCGGCTGTCTTGCAGCCGGAGTAAATGCCATTAATGCATATATCGTAGAGGGCAGAAAGCCGGAAGACTATGTGGATTATGCCAAAAAGGATGCAGACGGCATCGTAAGAGAGGATTTACTGCTTACCATGTCGGAGGGCTTAAACCGTGTAACAGAGAAAATGGAGAAGCTTGGTCTTGTCATTTTAAAAGATGAGAATGGTAAATATGTGGCAAGAGGAAACCGGAATATCAAAATCAACGGTGAGAATATCAAGCCGCTACTTGCTTCTGCAGTAGAAGCGCTGCCGAATGTTATCATATTAAACCGGGTGGCAATTACCGATTATCTGGTAAAGGAGAACAGGATTTATGGTGCAGTGGGATTTTCCATTGAAAATGAGACAGCAGTAGAAATCCGGGCGAAGAAAGTGCTTTGTGCAACCGGTGGAGCATCCGGTCTTTACCGGCCGAACAATCCGGGATTCTCCAGACATAAGATGTGGTATCCGCCATTTAATACCGGAGCCGGTTATGCCATGGGAATTGAGTCGGGAGCAGAGATGACCACCTTTGAAATGCGTTTTATTGCACTGCGTTGTAAAGATACCATCGCACCGACCGGAACCATTGCACAGGGTGTGGGAGCAAAGCAGGTAAATGCCCTTGGCGAAGTATATGAGACAAAATACGGACTTACCACTTCACAGCGTGTGTATGGAACCGTAAAAGAGAATTTATTAGGACACGGTCCATGTTATCTTCGGACAGAAGGAATCAGTGCAGAGCAGGACGATTCCTTAAAGAAGGCTTATCTTAACATGGCACCGGGCCAGACCTTAAAATGGATTGAGCAGGGAAAGAACCCAAGTGAGCAGAATGTGGAAATCGAAGGAACCGAGCCGTATGTGGTAGGTGGACATACCGCCAGTGGTTACTGGGTTGATACCAGAAGAGAATCTACGATTCACGGACTGTATGCAGCCGGAGATGTGGCAGGAGGCTGTCCACAGAAATATGTAACAGGAGCCATGGTCGAGGGCGAGATTGCAGCAAAGGCAATGGTAGAAGACCTTGCAAAAGAAAAGGCTGCAAGCTATGAAATGACGGAAGAAGAAAAAGCATTCTGTGACAACAGATTTGAAGAAAAGATAAAAGAGTATGATAAGATTTTAACAAATCAGTCCGGTTTATATGATACGGAACAGTTAGAAGAAGCCATGCAGAAGGTAATGGATACCTATGCAGGCGGAATCAGCAATCATTATCAGTTTAATGAAAACCAGCTGAATCTGGCAGAAGAGAAAATCGAAAAGTTAAAGGAACTTTCGAAGGAGCTTGGAGCTTCCAATATGCATGAGCTGATGTTTGTCTATGAGCTTAAGAACCGGCTGACGGTCTGTGAGACACTGATTTATCATCTGAGAGCCAGAAAGGAAACCCGCTGGCACAGTTTTGCAGAAAACTTAGATTATCCGGATAAGAGTGATGAGTGGTTAAAATATGTGAATACCAGAAAAGAAAATGGTAAAATCCATGTGCTCTTCCGGGAATTAGTAAAGCGAGGTGAGACCTATGAGCATAGCTATTAATCAAAGCAGATGTGTGGGATGTGGCAGATGCAGTCAGGTCTGTCCGGGAACACTGATTGGAATGGGTTCTGACGGAAAGGCATGTATGCTGTATCCGAAGGACTGCTGGGGCTGTTGCTCCTGCATTAAGGAATGTAAGGTAGATGCCATAGCACTTTACTTGGGTGCAGATATGGGTGGCATGGGAAGTAAGATGAGTGTAGCAAGCCGGGATCAGTATCTGGACTGGAAGATAGAAAAACGGGATGGCACCGTAGAGACCATCGTTATTGACAGAAAGCAATCGAATCAATATTAATAAATCGCCACAGGGTGGCAGAAAGAGGTAAGTATGGGTGAATTATCACATTTGGATGAACTGGAAGCAGAAGCAATTTACATCATAAGAGAGGTAGCCGCAGAGTGCGAGAAGCCGGTTATGCTTTACTCCATTGGAAAAGACAGCTCCGTAATGCTGCATCTTGCCATGAAAGCATTTTATCCGGAGAAGCCGCCATTTCCATTCCTGCATGTAAATACCACATGGAAATTCAAGGAAATGATTCAATTCCGTGATGAGACAGCAAAGAAGCTTGGCATTGAAATGTTAGAGTATATCAATGAAGATGGTGTAAAGAAGGGCATTAACCCATTCGATCATGGCTCAGCATATACCGATATCATGAAAACACAGGCATTGAAACAGGCACTAAATAAATATGGATTTACTGCAGCATTTGGCGGTGGCAGACGAGACGAGGAAAAATCCCGTGCAAAGGAAAGAATTTTCTCATTCCGTAATGAAAATCATGCCTGGGACCCGAAGAACCAGAGACCGGAAATGTGGAAGCTTTACAACGCTAAAATCAATAAAGGCGAGAGCATTCGTGTATTCCCGATTTCCAACTGGACAGAAACCGATATCTGGCAGTATATCAAACGTGAAAAAATTGACATTGTACCGTTATATTTTGCAGCAGTACGTCCGGTAGTATATCGTGATGGAAATATTATCATGGTGGATGATGACCGTATGCGTCTGCTTCCGGGAGAAGAAATCCAGTACAAGAGTGTACGTTTCCGTACCTTAGGATGCTATCCTTTGACCGGAGGAACAGAGTCAACAGCAACTACATTGGATGAAATTATCGATGAGACTTTAAGTGCAGTATCTTCCGAGAGAACCACCCGTGTCATTGATAACGAAGCAGCAGGCAGTATGGAAAGAAGAAAGAGAGAGGGGTATTTCTAAGATGAGTGGATTATTAAAATTTATTACATGCGGTAGTGTGGATGACGGAAAGTCCACTTTGATTGGACACATCCTTTATGATGCAAAGCTTTTGTATACAGACCAGGAAAAAGCCCTGGAACTGGATTCTAAAGTAGGAAGCCGCGGTGGAGCAATTGACTATTCTCTTCTGTTGGACGGACTGATGGCAGAGCGTGAGCAGGGTATTACCATTGACGTAGCATACCGTTATTTTACAACAGACAACAGAAGCTTTATCGTAGCAGATACACCGGGTCATGAAGAGTACACCAGAAACATGGCGGTTGGTGCATCCTTTGCAGACCTTGCAGTTATCTTAATTGATGCAAAACAAGGGGTACTGGTACAGACCAGAAGACATGCCAGAATCTGTGCATTAATGGGAATCAAGTTCTTTGTATTTGCAGTAAACAAAATGGATCTGGTAGACTACAGCGAAGAGCGTTTCAAAGAAATCGAAGCACAGATTAAAGAATTAGCAGACGAACTGAAGTTAGAGAGCATTTACATTATTCCGGTTTCTGCAACAGAAGGTGATAATGTAACAACCAAATCCGATAAAATTAGCTGGTACAAGGGAGAGGCATTGCTTCCATACCTTGAAAAAGTAGATGTAACAGAGAAGAAGCAGGAAGAGGGCTTCTATATGCCGGTACAGAGAGTGTGCCGTCCGGACCATACTTTCCGTGGATTCCAGGGACAGATTGAATCCGGTGAAGTAAAAGTCGGAGACGAAATCGTTACCCTGCCAAGCAATGAGCGTGCGCATATCAAGAGCATTTTAGTAGGAGATAAAGACAGCCAGAGTGCCTTTATGGGACAGCCGGTTACACTGCAGCTTGATAAAGAAGTAGACGTATCCAGAGGCTGTGTCATTGCATCGGGCAATAACCTGCCAATCAGCAAATCCTTTACAGCAACCATTCTCTGGATGGATGATGAGGAGCTGACACCGGGAACCGATTATCTGGTAAAACTTGGAACCAAGCAGATTCCTGGTATCTTAAAGAACATTCAGTATAAGATTGATGTAAATACCGGTGAATTTATTCCGGCAGGACAGCTTAAGAAAAATGAGATTGCAGTCTGTGACCTTGATTTGCAGGAGCCGGTTGTCATTGATGAATTCAAAAAGCATAAGACTTTAGGAGAGCTGATTCTGATTGACCGTATTTCCAATATGACTTCTGCCTGCGGTGTAGTAGAAGATGCTGCCGTAGATGAGAGCAAGGATTTAAAAGCAGCTTTCGTATATGGAAGCCTTAAGGGAAATGGAGACATTTTTGAAGAGTTCTATTATAACCTTGAGAGTATGACGATTGCCAAGGTACGTCCGGTTCAGAAGACCTATACCATTGGAGATGAAATCCCGGTAAGCGGAGAAAGCTATCAGTATCCGGATGACTTCGATATTGTCATCTTAAGAGAAAGAATCTTTGTACAGGTTCGTGGACGCAAGGTAGAAAAGATTGCACCGCTGGCAGAATACCAGTACAGCAATGTTCCGGTTATCAATGGAAGAGGCTTTGCCGTTGCCATTACATCTGCACAGGATGCACAGGCATTCTTAGACGAGCTGGCTGCAGCAGGTGAAAAACAATCCAGCGACTTCTTCAATAAGTGGTTACATTTTGAGACTTATCGTAAGATTATTTTCAAGGATGAAATCTGGTTGTAAAAATAAGAAAGCTGTACTTCGCTGGAAAATACCAATCGTCTGGAGTACTACATCTAAAGTGATGCAGTTAAAGTACATGTGCGCAAACGTTTACATGGAAAATGATAAAAATGAGAAGAAAATAGTTACAAAAACAGAAAAATGTTTTATCTTTGTAAAGATTATATAAATTAAATTTAAATTAGATTAAAATATTCCGTAGAGTACTTGCACTCTTCGGAATATTTTTGATATTATATCTTAAGTAAAATCAGTTCATAATAATATTCGTTATTCATCTATTATGCAGGCGTGTTGAACTGTCTGCATTCGTGATAATCTTATATTCATATTTTCAGAATCTTTTTTATCCAAAATATTTATTTAACAGGGGGAAAATACTTGGCAGATAAGGATTTGGCAGAAAAATATCTGGAATCATTTTCGGATGTTTTTGCTGACATATATAATGTATTACTTTTTCGAAAGGAGATTCTTTTGGAAGAAGGATTGGAAGAGGGACCAACGGAAAGCATCTATAAGGTGGAAGAAAACAATTTTCGGAATCAGTTTCGGGATACTGTGAAATTATATAAGAATGGGTTATACAAAGTGGCATCTTTTGGGATTGAAAATGAAAGTCGGATAGACAAAAATATGCCCATCCGGATTATGGGGTATGATTATGCCGTGTATCGGGTGCAGATTGACCGTGGGGAAGAACGAAAATATCCGGCAATTACGATTGTTTTAAATTTCAGTGATACAGAATGGAAAAGTCCGAATGCGCTATTTGACATTTTAGATGTTTCTCCGGAACTAAGACCTTATGTAAATGATTATAAAATATTTGTTTTTAATATTGCATTTTTGCCGGAGAAAATCCGAAAAGCGTTTAAAAGTGATTTTAAAATTGTAGCAGATTTTTTTGCGGAGAAACGTCTTGGAAGATACAATCCCAAGGAACATCCGGAGGCAATCTGCCATGTGGAAGCGGTTTTGAATCTGCTTCAGGTGTTTACAAATGATGAAACCTATGTCAAAATAGAGAAAACAGTAGCAGAACGTGCGAAAGCAGGAGAGGTGATTACAATGTGTACGTTTGCGGAAGAGATGACCAACAAGGGAATAGAAATTGGCGAGGCACAGGGCATCAGGATTGGCGAAGCCCGTGGAATTGCCAGAGAAAAAATCAGTGTTGCAAGAAACCTTTTAGATCTCCTGACAGATGATGTGATTGCAGAAAAGGTCGGTCTGGAGCTTGCTACGGTGAAAGAACTTAGAGAAGAAACAAAGTAGAGGCATAAGAAATGGATAAAATAGCAGCACCAACTCCGGAACAGTTAAAAAAGCAGGAAGCGTTAAAACAATATTTTGAAAAATTAGGCAGCGTGGCAGTTGCATTCTCAAGTGGTGTGGATTCCACCTATCTTTTGAAAGTGGCGCATGATGTATTAGGAGAGCGGGCAATTGCTGTAACTGCGTCCTCCTGTTCATTTCCAAAGAGAGAGTTAGGGGAAGCAGAAGCATTTTGCCGGAAAGAAAATATAAGACATTTTATTACAGAATCGGAAGAACTTGAAATCGAAGGATTTGCACAGAATCCTAAGAACCGCTGTTATCTTTGCAAGCATGAATTATTTGAAAAGATATTAAAGATTGCAGAAGAACAGAAAATTGCCTATGTGGCGGAAGGCTCTAACCTTGATGATAACGGAGATTATCGTCCGGGATTAAAAGCAGTGGCAGAGCTTGGAATAAAAAGTCCGCTCAGAGACTGTGGTTTTACCAAGCAGGATATCCGTGTTCTTTCGAAGGCATTGAATCTTCCAACCTGGGAAAAGCAGTCCTTTGCCTGTCTGTCATCCCGGTTTGTCTATGGAGAGACCATATCCGAAGAGAAACTTACAATGGTGGATAAAGCGGAACAATTATTACTGGATTTAGGTTTTCATCAGGTGAGGGTAAGAATTCATGGAATGATGGCAAGGATAGAGATTGAACCGGAAGAGTTTTCAAAACTGATGGAAGTGGAAAACAGGGAAAGAATTATAAAAGCTTTCCGGGAATATGGATTTACCTATGTAACCTTAGACCTTTGCGGTTACCGGATGGGAAGTATGAATGAAACATTGGAAAAATAAGGAACTTACTCAAAGAAGTAGTAAGTTCCTTCTGCATCAGAGAACGTCTTAAGTGAAGTATGAAATACTTTATTTAAGACGTTTTTTTGTACGCATTCATCCGGAGTGCCCTGAAAGCAGATGGCACCGGATTCCATGACGATAAGTTTGTCTGAAATAGTAAGTGCTTTGGCAAGGTCGTGCAGCACCAGAAGAATTGTTTTTCCCTGTGCCTTTAAGATTGGAAGCATCCGGTAGAAATTATTCTGGCTTTCCAAGTCTAAGAAGGTAGTCGGTTCATCCAAAATAATCGTATCGCAGTTCTGGGCTAAAGTCATGGCAAAGAAGACACGCTGTCTTATTCCGCCGGAAAGAGTGTCAGTTGCAATGTTGCGGTAATCCGTAATATGGGTAAATTCCATGGCATCTTCCACCAGTCCGCGGTCTTCTTCGGTGAGGCGTCTCGAAAAACCAAGATAAGGGAAACGTCCATGCTCCACTAAGGTATGAACCGGAAGAGCAGGAATCACTTCACGAATCTGTGGAAGAAATGCAATTTTCCTGGCACGAAGGTGTCCATTCATATGATAAATATCTTCGCCATCTAATGTGATAGAGCCGTTAAAAAGCTGGCTGGATTTATTTAATACGGAAATCAGCGTTGTTTTGCCACAGCCATTTGGCCCTACGATGGTTGTGATGCTGCCGGTAGGAATTTCAACGGACAGATTTTTAATCAGAGGCACCTTGTGGTAGCCAATGGAAACGGAATCAAATTTAAGCATGGACTCTGCGGCCTCCTTTCTTTCCTAATAAAAGATATAAGAAAAACGGTCCGCCAACAAAAGAAAGAATAATGCCGGCAGGAAGTTCATATGGTGCGGCAATAACACGACCAAGAGTGTCACAGAAGAGGACGAAACTTGCACCTAAGAGAGCACAAAGGGGAACTAAAAGCCGCATATCATTCCCGAAGAGCCGTCTTGCAATATGAGGAACAATCAGCCCGACGAAGCTTAAAAGTCCTGCATAGCTTACCACACAGCCTGCCAGTATACTGGAAAGCATCAACAGCAGAAAACGGAGCAGCGATACCGGAATGCCAAGGGAGCGGGCAACATCTTCTCCAAGACCCAGAACATTCATGTGGCTTCCGAAAAAGCAGGAGATGATAACCGCAATGACAATGGCAATGCCGGGAGCAAAAAGCGTTTTAGTGGTGACATCAGAAAGAGAACCAATCATAAAGGTAGTGAGGTTTAAAGTGATATCATCACTTAATAATTTTACCGTATTGATTCCTGCACTTAAAAAAGAAGAAACGGTAATACCTGCAAGAATGATGGTAGTACGTTTGCTGTCTGCCATATATGCCAGAGCAAAAATAAGAAGTGTCGTAAGGAAGGCACCTGCAAAAGCAAAAATGGCATTGTGAGTTGCACGGCCATGGAAGAGGGCAAGTCCAATCATAACGGCAAATCCGGCTCCGGAATTGACACCAATGGTATTCGGGCTGGCAAGGGAATTATTCATAACAGTTTGTAAGATAACTCCGGCGCAGGATAAACCCATGCCGGCAGCAATGGCGCCAAACATCCGTGGAATTCTGATATGAAAAAGTAAGAGACCTGTGACAGAAGTCCGGTCATTTTGAATCAGACAGGATAAAAGCTCTTTTGGATTTAATAAAACACTGCCGAAAAAAAGACTTGCCAACATCATAAGAAGCAGCAGGAAAAACATTCCGGCAAAAGATAAAATGATTTTTTTTCTCGTGTACATAGGAAATCCTTTCCGTTATTCCAGAAATATGTATTGTGTTTCCTGAAAAGTATTGTTGCAAGCCCCCCTATTTATGCGGCTTGCGTGAATAAAATAACATATTCGGAGAGAAATAACAATGCTCTGATAAATTAGTATTGACAAATTAGAAAAATATAGTAAAATATAATTCATACAAAACCAATAGGAATAATCGTAAATAGAATTCCTAAGGCAGTTCAAAGTATTTAGTGCACAATAAGACGTGCAGGAATTGGAGCGTAAGATGAAGTTTAATACCGCATTATTACATGGAGATTTTCAGGGAGAACCGAATACAGGTGCAACAACAACTCCGATTTATCAATCCAGCGCATTTGCACATGAGTCGGCAGAGAAGTTAGAAAAGATTTTTCATAATCAGGCACCGGGATATTCCTATACGAGAATCAGTAATCCTACGGTAGATGCATTTGAAAAAAGAGTAATGGCGTTAGAGGGTGGCGTAGCAAGCGTTGCCTGTGCATCAGGAATGGCAGCACTCTACAATGCATTTTGTAATATCCTTCGTTCCGGCGATGAAATCGTATCCAGTGCCAGTCTCTATGGCGGCAGCATTGATTTATTCCGTGACTTAGAGGCATTTGGTATCACAACACATTATGTGGAAAACAATGACCTGGCTGCATTTGAAGCAAAGACCAATGAACATACCCGTCTTTACTTTGCAGAGACCATTGGTAATCCAAGACTTGATGTGACAGATATTACGGCACTTGCAAATCTGGCACATGAGCATCAGGTACCGCTCATTATAGATAATACGGTTGCTACTGCATTCTTAGTGAAGCCGCTTTCCCTAGGAGCGGATATTGTAATGAATTCTTCCTCTAAATACATCAATGGTCATAGCAATTCCATCAGCGGAATTATTACGGACAGCGGCAGATTTAAGTGGGATGTGGAAAAATATCCGGGCATGGCAGACTTTAAGAAGTTTGGACCATTTGCCTATACTGCCAAGCTTCGGAATGGACTGTTCCGCAACACAGGAGCCTGTCTGTCTCCGCAGAATGCATTTTATAACTGCATCGGGTTAGAGACACTGGGAATCCGGATGGAGCGTATCTGTGACAATGCAGCAGAACTGGCAAGGTTTTTTGTAAGAGAATATCCGGATGTAACAGTCAATTATCCGGGATTGGAGAGCAGTCCATGGCATGAAATCGCAAAGAAACAGTTTAAGGACCGTTTTGGTGGAATTTTAACCATACGGACCGGAAGCAAGAAACGGGCATTTGAAATAATCAATGCATTAAAGCTTCCGCTGATTATTTCCAATATCGGAGATACGAAAACATTAGTGATTCATCCGGAATCTACATTAAATGTACACAGTACCCCGGAAGAAAAAAGAGACGCCGGAGTATTTGATGATTTGATCCGCATCAGTGTCGGAATTGAGGATATCGAAGATTTAATCGAAGACTTCAGACAGGCAATGGATCAGAGCAAACCAGAGAAAAGCAAAGAGTAAATGGAGGAAGCAGATAATGGCAAAAATTGATTATGCGGCATTGAAAAAAGGCGGATTTATGCGCCAGAAACAGAAAGGATTCTTTTCTTTAAGAATTCAGGTGGTTGGAGGAAACCTGACAGCAGAAAATATTAAAGCAGTAGCAGATGTGGCAGAAAAATATGGAAAAGGTTATGTTCATATGACTTCCAGACAGGGCATTGAGATTCCATTTATTAACTTTGAAGATATAGAAGAGGTTCGTGCAAAGTTAGCAGACGGTGGTGTAAAACCTGGTGTATGTGGACCGAGAGTCCGTACCGTTACCGCATGTCAGGGTTCTGAAATCTGCCCAAGCGGATGTATCGATACCTACAGCCTGGCAAAGAAATTAGATGAGCATTACTTCGGAAGAGAGCTTCCACACAAATTTAAATTTGGTGTTACCGGATGTCAGAACAACTGTCTTAAGGCAGAAGAAAATGATATCGGTGTAAAAGGTGGTATGGAAGTAAGCTGGATAGCAGATAAATGTATCAATTGTGGTGTCTGCGAAAAGGCATGCCGTGAAGATGCTATCAAATGTACCGGAACAGAAGTTACCATTGATTATGATAAATGTACCAACTGTGGCCGTTGTGTAAAATCCTGCCCGACAGATGCATGGGAAGGAAAGAGCGGATATATTGTATCCTTTGGTGGATTATTTGGAAATCATATTTACAAAGGAGAACAGTTACTTCCGCTGATTACCGATGAAGAGACATTATTCCGTGTGACTGATGCAGCCATTGGATTCTTTGAAGAACATGCAAATCCGGGTGAGCGTTTCCGTTTACTTTTACAGCGTGTGGGAGAAGATGAATTCCGCAAAGTAATCCGCAATGCATTTGAAGAAAAATAAAGTTGCCGGAAGCAGCAGAAAAAGAAAAAATCGGAATGGAAATTCAAAATAAAAATTATTATACGAGGAGAAATAAGATGGAAATCGAAGGAATCAGAATTGATGACACAGTAGATATTACCGATAAAGTGTGCCCGCTTACTTTTGTAAAGGCAAAGGTTGCAATTGATGAGTTAGAGGATGGCGAAGTCATTGCAATCCGTATGAATGACGGCGAGCCGGTACAGAACGTACCACGCAGTATTAAAGAAGAAGGACATCAGATTTTAAAACTGGTTAATAACGAAGATGGAACCTATAACCTCATTGTAAAGAAGGTTGAGGACTAAACATCTGGAAGGGAGAAAGAAATGGCAGAACGCGTAACAAAAGACACTTTTGAAGAAAAAGTATTGAAGAGCAGCCTTCCGGTGCTGATTGATTTTTACTCAGACAGTTGTGTTCCGTGCAAGAAAATGTCACCGGTCATTGGTGCTATCGCAGACGAACAGACAGAAAAATTAAATGTCTATAAAGTAAATACCAACTTTGATTCAGAACTGGCAGAAAAATACAGTGTAATGTCTGTACCAACCATTGTACTCTTCAAGGATGGCGAAGAAATTGCCCGTAAGAGTGGTGCAGAGAAAAAAGCGGTACTTGAGGAGTGGATTACCCAGTCCCTTGACAAATAAAAATAAAGAAAAGTGAGAGGAAGGAAATTATGCAGATTACAGTAGCAGGCGAAAAGAAAGAAGTAAAAGAGGGATTAACACTTCCGGAATTAATTGAGCAGGAAAATGTAGAGACACCGGAATATGTAACCGTATCCATTAACGATGAATTTATAGAAACAGAAGCAAAGGCAACAACCGTTCTTAAGGATGGTGATAATGTAGAATTCCTTTACTTCATGGGAGGTGGAAGCTATGGCATTAACGGATGAGCAGATTGAACGTTATTCCAGACATATTATTTTAAAAGAAGTTGGCGCTAAGGGTCAGAAAAAACTTTTAAATGCAAAAGTTTTAATCATCGGAGCAGGCGGACTTGGAGCACCGGCAGCAATGTATCTTGGAGCAGCAGGTGTAGGTACCATCGGAATTGCAGATGCAGATGAAGTAGATTTAAGTAACCTTCAGAGACAGATTATTCATCAGACAGCAGATGTTGGCAAAGCAAAAGTGCAGTCTGCAAAAGAGACTATTAATGCAATGAACCCGGATGTAGAAGTACGTACATATCGTGAATTCATTACCAGTGAAAATATCATGGACATCATTGCAGATTATGAGTTTATCATTGACGGAACCGATAACTTCCCGGCAAAATTCTTAATTAACGATGCCTGTGTTATGGCAAAAAAACCATTTTCCCATGCAGGAATCATCCGTTTCAAAGGTCAGTTAATGACCTATGTTCCGGGAGAGGGACCATGTTACCGTTGTGTATTTAAGAATCCACCACCAAAGGATGCCGTACCGACCTGTAAGCAGGCTGGTGTTATCGGCGCAATGGGTGGTGTCATCGGAAGCCTTCAGGCAATGGAAGCAATCAAATACATCCTTGGAGTAGGAGATCTGCTGACCGGTCAGTTATTGACCTATGATGCAATTAAGCAGGAATTCCACAAGATTAAGCTTCCTTGGAATGGAAAGGGATGTGCCGTTTGTGGAGAACATCCGACCATAACAGAGCTGATTGATTATGAACAGGCAGAATGTACAGATAAATAAATGTATCAGTAAATAAATGTTATCAGATACATAACCCATGAAACATAGAAAGAGGATAGCATGATTTCATTAAAAAAAGCAGATTATGAAAAAATACTGGCACATGCCAAAAGCTGTGTACCAGAAGAGGCTTGCGGACTGATTGCCGGAACCAAAGAAGGAGAGGATAAGGTGGTAGAAAAGGTATATCTGTTGACCAATATCGACCATTCCAATGAGCATTTTACACTGGATCCGAAAGAGCAGTTAGCAGCCGTAAAGGATATGCGTGCCAATGGTCTCATTCCTTTAGGCAACTGGCACTCCCATCCGGAATCTCCTTCGAGACCATCCGAAGAAGATAAGCGTCTTGCATATGACAGTAAAGCAAGCTATATGATTCTTTCTCTGATGGAACCGGAACAGCCGGTACTCAATTCATTTCATATTGAAGGAGACGAATCAACAAAGGAAGATCTGGTAATATGTTAGATGTAGTTATCATTGGAAGTGGGCCGGCAGGTTTAAGTGCGGCAATCTATGCTAAGCGGGCAAACCTCGATGCGGTTGTACTGGAAAAAGAATATCTTGGAACCGGACAGATTGCATACAGTAGCCGGGTAGATAATTACCCGGGACTGCCAGGCAAAGACGGTTATTCTCTGGGAGAGGCATTCTTAGAGCATGCCGAAGGACTTGGAGTAACCATTGAAGAGGCAGAGGTTACAGCCATTACAAAAAAAGAGCAAAGCTTTGTCATTTCCTGTGAAGATGGAAAGAACATAGAAGCGAAAACCGTAGTCTATGCGGCAGGCTGTCAGAACCGCAGATTAGGGGTGCCGGGAGAAGAAAAGCTGCTGGCAAAAGGAGTTTCTTTTTGTGCAGTCTGTGACGGTGCCTTTTATAAGGGAAAGAAAGCTGCAGTCATCGGTGGTGGAGATACCGCATTGGATGATGCATTGTATTTATCCGATATCTGCGAACAGGTATATCTCATTCACCGGAGAGCAGAATTCCGTGGAGCAGAGAAGACAAAAAAGAAATTAGAAGAGCTTTCCAATGTAACGATACTTACCAATACGAGAGTACAGGAAATCACCGGGGAAGATAAAGTAGATGGTATTATTTTAGATAACGGTGGGACAATAGCTGTAGATGGTGTTTTTGAAGCGGTTGGAATGATTCCAAATACGGAATTATTAAAGAACCTTGACGTTCTCGATGAGAAAGGCTATGTGATTGCAGGAGAAGACTGCAGCAGCAGTCTTGCAGGACTGTTCGTGGCAGGAGATGTGCGGACAAAAAGCCTGCGTCAGGTAGTCACAGCAGTTGCAGATGGTGCAGTGGCAATTCAGTCTGCAACCGGATATATCAAAGGAATGGAATAGAAAGAAGGAAACGTGTGTGAAAGGAATAGTGGACAGTGCTTCGGAACTGATTGGAAAGACGCCGATGCTCTATCTTCATAATTATATGAAAGAGGCAGGTGTAGAGGATGCAGCAATCATTGCCAAGCTGGAATATTTTAATCCGGCAGGTTCGGTAAAAGACCGAGTGGCACTTGCCATGATTGAGGATGCAGAGAGAAAGGGCAAATTAAAGCCGGGAGCTACGATTATTGAGCCAACTTCCGGTAATACGGGAATCGGACTTGCTTCTGTGGCGGCTGCAAAAGGGTATCATGCAATTTTAACATTGCCGGAAACCATGACGGTAGAGCGTCGGAATCTTCTGCAGGCGTATGGAGCGCAGATTGTACTGACTTCCGGATATAAGGGAATGAAGGGTGCAATCGAAAAAGCAGAAGAACTTCATAAAGAGATTCCAGGTTCAATTATTTTAGGACAGTTTGAAAATCCGGCAAATCCAAAAGCCCATGAAGAAACCACAGGACCGGAAATCTGGGAACAGACAGAAGGCAGCGTTGATATTTTTGTGGCAGGAGTCGGAACCGGTGGAACCATAACCGGAGTTGGAAAATATCTGAAAAAGCAGAAGAAGTCCGTACACATTGTTGCAGTAGAACCTGCAACCAGTCCGGTTCTTTCCCAGGGAAAAGTCGGACCTCATAAAATTCAGGGAATCGGTGCCGGATTTATTCCGGACACACTGGATACTTCTGTTTACGATGAGATTATTCCAATCAAAAATGATGATGCCTTTGAAGAAGGAAGAGCATTTGCCCGCAGCGAGGGAATTCTTGTGGGAATCAGTGCAGGAGCTGCATTAAAGGCAGCTGTTGAGTTGGCAAAAAGAAAAGAAAATAAAGGAAAGAACATTGTGGTATTGCTTCCGGATTCCGGAGACCGTTATTTATCTACTCCTTTGTTTGCAAAATAAAATCAGTGGAAAAGCATCAGGCATTCCGCTATAATATGGTAAAAGAGTCAAAAAGACTTTTGCGAAAGGAAAAGAAGTATGTTCTATTTTCTTGTGTCGGTAAATATTATAGCGCTTATCCTGATGCTTTTTATGTTGGCAATCTGTCTTCGTAAAAAGCTCTCCAAAGTACAGCTTGCATTTATTATTTATGATATTTTTACCATGCTGTTTGTGGTGGGAGTTCATCTGGAACTGGTGCATTCAGATACCGTTGGTGAGGCACTTGCCGGGCTGTGCATCCAGTATGTTGGACAGGCAGGATTTTTAATGGCATTTCTCTGGTTTGCATCGGAGTTTGGAAGGCTTAAAATTCCTAAATTTATTTATTTTATTCAGGCAGTTGTAAATGCAATTGTGCTGGTGGCAGTATTTACTGCAGAATACCATCCGTATTTTTATAAAACGATGCGGATTTTAAAAGATGGTATGTATAACCGGATGGAAGTAACAGACGGGATTATCTGGGTGATTCATTATATCCATCTTGCAGTCGTTATACTGGCAGTATTTATTTTGTGTATCATGCGTTACGGGGAGAGTTCACCAATTCATAAAAAGCGGATTATTTATATGATAGCAGGTGTGGGAACTTTTGCACTGGAATTAATCTTAAAGGGCCTGGGTGTATTTGGCAGTTATAATCCGGTAGTCATTGCCATGACAATTATGATGTTCTGCATGATGATGGCAATGATTCGTTATGGATATTTTGGTTCTCTGCAGGCTGCGGTGGATAATGCATTTAATCATGGAAAAGAAGGCTTGATTATCCTGGATGCAGAAAATAAAATTATCTCCGTCAATCAGCGTATGAAGGAACTTTTCCCGGAAATAAAGGTAGGAAGTGCCGCAAGCAGGCAAAAAGAAATCCTGCAGGCACTGACAAACCGGGAAAGGCTGTTGCATAAAAATGACCGCATCTATGAACTTCGTATGGAGGATATTGTGGAAAATGGTGAGAAAGATGGCTGCATGCTCTGGTTTATCGATCAGACAGAAAACTTGGAAATGATGCAGAGACTTCGTAGTGCGGATGAAGCCAAGACCAGATTTTTAATGAAAGTGAGCCATGAGCTGCGGACTCCGATGCATACGATACTTGGTATGAATGAAGTGATTGCGGAAGAAACATCAGAAGAGAAAATCCGTAGATATACCAGAGAAATTGCATCTGCCGGTGACAGTATGATTGCACTGATAGAAGAAGTGTTAGATGCTTCCCGGTTAGAAAGTGGTACGCTTCAGATAAAGAAGGATGCATTTGCTTTAGAAGAGGTTATCCATGACGCAGCGGCCCAGATGAGACCACAGGCAGAGAAGAAATCTTTAAACTTCCGGCTGCGGATGGAAGAACCATTATTAAAACCGGGAAAACATTTCTATGGAGACAAGGCACATATCCGTCAGATTATCATAAATCTACTGGAAAATGCGGTGAAATACACAGATGAAGGCTTTGTGGAGCTGGGTGTAGAAAAAGCAGCAGAAAATGGAGATACCTTTTTGAAGATAGCTGTGGCAGACAGTGGAATTGGAATAGGAAAAGAAGAGCAGGATAAAATCTTTGAAAGCTTTGAACGGGGCAATACTGCCAGGAACAGCAGAAAAGACGGAATCGGTCTCGGACTGGATATTGCCAAACAGCTGGCAGAGGCTATGGGTGGAAGCCTCTGCCTGATTAGTGAAGTGATGAAGGGAAGTACCTTTACGGTTCGGATTCCATGGGTAGAAGTATCGGAAAAACATCATTTTACAAAGCAGAGTGAGAAAAGTATGAATGCGGATTACAGCAGCTTTACCATTCTTGCGGTAGATGATAATGAGCAGAATCTGATGGTATTAGAACATCTTTTACATAAGACAAAGGTTAAAATGGAAACCGTGATGGATGGAAATACTGCCATTCAAAAATGTGAAGAGAAAACATATGATTTACTTCTTTTAGACCATATGATGCCAAAGCCGGATGGCATAGAGACGCTGCACCTCATCCGTGCAGATGAGAAAGGACGAAATCATTATACGCAGGCAGTGGCATTTACCGCTAATGCAACAGCTGGTGCAAAAGAACTGTACAAAAACGAAGGATTTGCAGAGTATATTACCAAGCCGGTAAAACCGGGTACACTGGAGATTATGCTGCAGAAATATCTTAGGGATTATCTGCCGGAAGAAAATATGGTTTTCCAGGGAAACATGGATGATACAAAGATAACAAAGCTAAGAGGCTTATTACATTATCTTGAGAAGAATGGAATTGCAGCAGAGGAAGGCTTATCCTATGCGGATGGAGATGAACAGTTCTATAAAGAATTGTTAGGTATCTTTGCAAAAGAAAAAGAGAAGAAGCAGCATCATTTAGAGAAAGCGTTCCAAACTCTTAAGATAAAACATGTAGTAACAATGAAAGAAACTGCAGAAACTATCATAGATTCAGAAGCTGCAACAGATACAGAAAACATGAACGAATTATGGAAAACATTTGTGACCCAGTCCCATGGACTAAAGGGTGAGGCCTGGGGCATCGGAGCCAGAACACTTGGAGATTTCTTTTACCAGCTGGAGTGTGCCGGAAAAGAAAAAAACATCGAAAAGATAGAGCATTTTTATCCGAAAGCCATGGAAGAGTGGCAGCAGGTAGTAGATGCTATTCAAAGAGTATTATAAAAAGAGAACCGGAAGCCGGATAAAAGAAGCCGGTCTTTTCACTGGCTGCCTGCAATGGTGGTAAGACTATAGTGTGTTTGTAGAGACAGACCTCAACAAAGCAAGTGCTATTGAAAAGAACAAGAGGGAATCCAAAGAACAGCTTGAAAAGGGCAATTTTTCTGTCCGGAATCTTGCAGAGGTATCTGTGGATGAATAAAGTTTTCACCGATAATAGACGGAAACTCTGAACTTTAAATTTTGATGGTTTCAAAATAATAAGACTTATGATATAATAATAGGCTGTATTAAGCTCCTTTTGCCAACATGGCAGAAAAGAGTTTGATACAGCTTAAAAATTTGCATGAAAAATTATTTAGTAAAATAACATAGAAAGGCGAAAACCCTGATAACTTAAGGATTTTCGAACAGGTAAAAGATAAAATGAAACTTGGAATCGTAGGTTTACCAAACGTAGGAAAAAGTACATTATTTAATTCACTGACCAAAGCAGGCGCAGAATCAGCCAATTATCCGTTTTGTACCATTGACCCGAATGTGGGAATCGTAACCGTACCGGATAACCGTCTGAAGGTGTTAGGCGAGATGTATCATTCCAAGAAAGTAACACCGGCAGTCATTGAATTTGTAGATATTGCAGGACTTGTAAAAGGAGCCAGCAAAGGAGAGGGACTTGGAAACCAGTTCCTTGCCAATATTCGTGAAGTAGATGCCATCGTTCATGTTGTACGTTGTTTTGAAGATACCAACGTAGTCCATGTAGACGGAAGCATTGACCCGGTTCGTGATATTGAGACCATTAATTTAGAGCTTATCTTTTCTGATATTGAAATCTTGGAAAGAAGAATTGCAAAAGTTACCAAGCAGGCAAGAATGGACAAGACACTTGCAAAAGAAGAGGCACTTTTGAAATCCTTAAAGGCACATCTGGAAGAAGGAAAGATGGCAAAGACTTATCCGTTGAGTGATGATGAGGACGAGCAGGCATGGTTTGCATCTTATAATTTATTAACTGCAAAACCGGTTATCTATGCAGCAAATGTAAGTGAGGATGACCTTGCAGATGATGGCGCAAACAATCCACATGTTGCAAGAGTAAGAGAACAGGCAGCCGCAGAAAACAGTGAAGTATTTGTTATCTGCGCACAGATTGAACAGGAAATTGCGGAATTAGATGATGATGAAAAAGCAATGTTCTTAGAGGACCTTGGATTAAAAGAATCCGGACTTGAGAAACTGATTGCAGCAAGTTATAAATTGTTAGGACTTATCAGCTACCTTACATCGGGAGAAGATGAGACAAGAGCATGGACTATTACCAAAGGAACCAAGGCACCGCAGGCGGCAGGAAAGATTCATACCGACTTCGAGCGTGGATTTATACGTGCAGAGGTGGTATCCTATGACCATCTGATTGAGTGTGGAAGCATGACAGCAGCAAAAGAAAAGGGACTGGTAAGACTGGAAGGAAAAGATTACGTTGTTCAGGATGGCGATATTATTTTATTCCGTTTCAACGTATAAGGAACCTTTTGAAAAATCCGGCATAGTATAAATAGAAGAAAAGGCACAGTGGGGCAGGCACATGATACGCTATTGTGAATTGTGTGAAAAGCAGGTGATTAATATTGCAGACTGTTGCTGCCTGGGAAATGTGGTGGATTTGGAACTGGATGAGTGCAATGGAAGAATCTGTGCACTGGTTGTAGCTGCGCCGGGAAAATTTTTCTGTATTTTTTGTCCGGCATGCGAATATATTATTCCATGGAAACGTGTTGTGCGGATTGGACCGGATATTATTCTGGTAGATGTCTGTGTAGAAGATGTGAAAAGTTAGTTGACATAAGAATACGAGAAAGTTATACTAAAAATAGTACGACCAATATTTGTAAAAGCTGATATCAGCAGTTCTTTATGAACGTTTGGTGATGGAAAAACGGTATTATTTACGCAAAATTCACAAAGCGTGTTTTGCGTAGCTTTTAGAATAGGAGAAAAAAGATGAAGTGCCCATTTTGCAGCAGTGAAAATACCAGAGTAATTGATTCGAGACCGGCAGATGACAATAACTCCATTCGCCGGAGAAGATTATGTGACGATTGTGGAAAACGTTTCACAACTTATGAAAAAGTTGAGACAATTCCATTGATTGTAATAAAAAAGGATAACTGCAGAGAGCAGTATGACCGTTCCAAGATTGAAGCAGGTGTACTTCGTGCCTGCCATAAGAGACCGGTATCCGTGGAGCAGATAACCAGACTGGTTGATGAAGTGGAGACAGAGATTTTTAATCGGGAAGAAAAGGAAATCCCAAGTACTGTAATTGGTGAGATTCTGATGGATAAGATTAAAGATTTAGATGCAGTGGCGTATGTTCGTTTTGCATCTGTATATCGTGAATTTAAGGATGTAAATACCTTTATGAATGAGTTAAAGAAAATGCTGGATAAATAAAAGAAAATCTTTTTGGAGAAAAGGGTTGATTTTTGTTGAATTTATCCGATAAAGTTAGTAGCAGATAATTATGATGTGAGGAACGTGATCGTTATGAATATTTCAGGAATTCGTCCCAATGCGGGATTTTACGATTACAACAGCATACAGAATATCCGGAATGCAGTAGAAGATACACCGGTTGTTAAGACGGCAGCAGATGCCGGTGCATCTGAACAGCAGCAGAAGGATACCTTAGAGACTCCGGTACGAAGAGAACAGGATCTTGGGGCAGCAGATTATGCAGCACAGTACCAGCCGGATCGTACCTATGAGATGAAAGGTTCTGAAAGTGATATACATAGCCTGGATGTGGAAAAGGCATTATCCGATATGCACAAAGATCAGGTACTGCAGCAGTATCAGTTCTTTGTGGGAGAGAACATTGAACAGAGCGGAATCCGGCAGATTACTGCAATGGATACTGCAAAAGTGCGAAATGTAGAAAACTTTAATTTATAAGAGCAATTTTGATTATAAAAAAGTAAGAGACCGTTAGAAGGTAAGATTCCTAAGAATTCTTAAGAATCTTACCTTTTTTACTTGCGGCAGTTATGCTTCTTTTGTATAATTAAATTCAGGCTTGCCTGAAGAACGGGAAGTATAAGAGAAAGAGGATAGGATATGAAGAAAGTGCAGGAAGACTGGAAGGAAGAAATGCTGCAGGTAGGTGTACTTACCAATACACATGGTGTGCGTGGCGAAGTGAAGGTATATCCGACAACAGATGATGTCATGCGTTTTAAAAAGCTGAAGCAGGTATTTTTGGATACTGGAAAAGAACCGATGGAGCTTCAGGTTACACAGGCGCGCTTCTTTAAAAATCTGGTAATATTAAAATTCAAAGAATTTGATAATATAAATGATGTAGAGAAGTATAAGAGCAGAGGGCTATATGTAACAAGGGAAAATGCTGTAAAGCTGGCTCCGAATGAATATTTCGTGGCTGATTTGATTGGCTTAAAGGCAGTCGGAGATGACGGAGAAGATTTAGGTGAAGTAAAGGATGTACTTCAGACCGGTGCAAATGACATTTATGTATTGCATAAAGATGGGGAAGATGATATTTTACTTCCGGCAATTAAGGATTGTGTAAAAAATGTCAATATAGAGGAAGGCACCATTACGGTACACCTTTTAAATGGGCTTCGTGATATTAATAAGAAGTAGGTAGCAAAATGAATTTTCATATATTAACATTATTTCCGGATATGGTAGAATGGGGACTGAATACCAGTATCATCGGAAGAGCAGTTGGCAAAGGACTTTTAAATATAGAAACAATTAACATCCGGGATTATACGTTAGACCGTCATAAAAAAGTAGATGATTATCCGTATGGTGGCGGAGCCGGGATGGTAATGCAGGCACAGCCGATTTATGATGCGTGGCAGGCAGTGGCGCAGAAGATTGGAAGAAAGCCAAGAACAGTATATCTTACACCTCAGGGCAATACGTTTCAGCAGGAAATGGCAAAGGATTATGCGAAGGAAGAAGACCTGGTATTGCTTTGTGGGCATTATGAGGGCATCGATGAACGTGTGTTAGAAGAAATTGTGACGGATTATGTGTCGATTGGAGATTATGTGCTGACAGGAGGAGAACTTCCGGCAATGGTCATGGTGGATGCGATATCCCGTATGGTGCCTGGCGTACTGGCAAATGATGAATCCGGAACCACAGAATCCTTTGAAGGAAATTTATTGGAATATCCGCAGTATAGCAGACCGGAAGACTGGATGGGAAAGAAAGTTCCAGCTATTTTACTTTCCGGAGACCATGCAAAGGTAGAAGCATGGAGGAGAGAACAATCCATTAAAAGAACCATGGAACGAAGACCGGATTTGCTGGCAGATGCAGATTTGACAGCAAAGGAGAAAGCAATGGTTGAGCATTTGCTGGACAAATCACAGGGTAAATGCTAGAATGTGTCTAGCAGTAATAGGAATGGAAGAGATTCCGCAGGAGGAAGACGGTAGTGAAAAGCTTTTTTGATGTGCTGAAAACGATGTTTTACCGTAAAAATGCGAAGAGTTATGGGACGCCGGACCGGAGCAGAAAAGAGCCGGTGACACAACAGAAGGTACAGATAAGAAATACAGAGACCAGAAATGCAGCCCCTTCGTTAAAAGAAAACGAACAGCATAACAGGTCAGAGAGGACAAACAGTAAGGTGGATAAAGGAATGGATAAGGAAGATTTCTTATTAAAGCAGATTGATGAATTCCGTGAGAAAGCAAAACAGCTTCAGGCTTTGCTTGTTACAAAAGAAGACAAAGTGCAGGAATTACAGAATATCGTAGATGAAAGAGAAGAAAAAGCAAAAGAACTGCAGCATGTTTTAAATGCACGTAAATCAGAAGCAGATGTTCTTCTTACCGGAGTACACGGTCAGATGGAAGAAATGATTAACCGTGTAGAAGAAAAATTGAATGCACTGTCTGAAAAGATTGCAGCAGACGTAAGTGATTCCACCGGAAGAACCGCAGAACAGACTGCACAGATGCAGGCATCTTTACAGGAAATTTCCCAGCAGTTAGACAGCATGAAACTGGAACTGGCTGAGAAAATACATACCGAAGATGTAAAGTGCTACCGCAATATGCAGGACTTAATTAAAGAGCTTACCGTTAAGTTAGAGGAAAATGATACTTTAGAGAAGAGCTTGAATACCGTAAAAGGTTATGCAAAATGCTTAACCTGGTTTTCTGTTATCAATTTTGTAGTATTGGTGGCATTTATTCTTTATTCTCTTGGAGTATTTAATTTTTAAGCAGTAGTTAAAACGAGGAATTATATGACACAGGGAAAGAGAAAGACATGGGTAATTGGACATAAGAATCCGGACACAGATTCTATTTGTGCGGCGATTGCTTATGCAGATTTAAAAAATCAAACAGAGGACGGTATTTTTATACCGAAAAGAGCAGGACATATGAACGAAGAGACGAAGTATGTCCTAAAATTTTTTGATGTACCGGAACCGGAACTGGTAACAGATGTCGGTGCACAGATTAAGGATATTGAATATCGTAGAACGGAGGGCGTCAGCAGTCACATTTCCATTAAACGGGCATGGGAGCTGATGAAGAATTTAGATGTCGTGTCATTGCCGATTACTGACAATGAGAACAATCTGCAGGGAATGGTTGTTACCAGTGATATTGCAAAATCCTATATGGATGTATTGGACAACCGGATTCTTGCAACCGCCCGGACGCAGTATAAGAATATTGTTGAAACTTTAAATGGAACTCTTGTAACAGGAAATGAGCATGGTTACTTCATAAAAGGTAAGGTTGTTGTTGCGGCTACCACACCGGATATGATGGAGCAGTATATTGAAGATGACGATATGGTTATCTTAGGAGACCGTTATGAATCACAGTTCTGTGCATTGGAAATGAATGCAAGCTGTGTGATTGTCTGTTCCGGAGCGAAGATTACAAAGACCATTGTGCAGCTTGCAGAAGAGAAAGACTGTATGCTTATCAGCACACCATATGACACATTTACCGTGGCGCGTTTGATTAATCAGAGTATGCCGATTAAATATATTATGAAAAAGGAGCATCTGATTACATTCGAATTAGAGGATTATGTGGATGATGTGAAAGAGACTATGTCTAAAGTGCGTCATCGTGATTTTCCGGTACTGGATGAGAATGGAAAATATGTCGGTATGTTTTCCAGACGAAATCTTTTAAATTTACAGAAAAAACAGGTGATTCTTGTTGACCATAATGAAAAATCCCAGGCAGTAGATGGAATCGAAGATGCAGAAATCTTAGAAATTATTGACCATCACCGACTGGGCAGCCTTGAGACGATTGCTCCGGTATTTTTCCGGAACCAGCCATTGGGCTGTACTTCAACGATTATTTATCAGATGTATCAGGAAAAGGGAGCAATCATTGATAAAAAGACAGCCGGAATTCTTTTGGCAGCAATTATTTCAGATACCTTGATGTTCCGTTCACCGACCTGTACACAGATGGACCGGGCAGCAGCAGAAGCACTGGCGAAGATTGCAGAAGTAGATATTGAAGAGCTGGCCAAGAAGATGTTTGAAGCCGGCAGTGATTTTAAGAAAAAGACAACAGAAGAACTGTTTTATCAGGATTTTAAAACCTTCCATACCGATGAATTTGATTTTGGTGTAGCACAGCTTAGTGCCATGAGTGACGTGCAGCTTGGCATGGCGAAGAAGAAGCTGCAGCCATATCTGGAAATTGCATTGGGAGAGCAGAAACTGGATGCCGTATTTGTGATGCTGACGGACATTCTGGATGAGAATTCGGAAGTAATCTATGCCGGAGCACAGGCAGGCAGCCTTTTAAAGGAGTGCTTTGGAGAGCCGGATGAATCAGGCAGCTTTTACTTAAAGGGAGTAGTATCCCGTAAGAAACAGATGATTCCGACATTAATGGCAGGATTGCAGCAAGCGTAAATGCTTACGGCAGGATGATGGCAGGTATAAATGCTCATATCAGAGACAGAAATAAGATAACAACTTATACAGGAGAATTGAAATGGCGAAAGAAACATGGAAGCCGGGTAATATGTTATATCCGGTTCCAGCAGTGATGGTAAGCTGCCAGAGACCGACAGAAAAACCGAATATTATTACGGTAGCGTGGGCAGGAACGGTATGTACGAATCCGCCAATGCTTTCCATATCTGTCCGTCCGGAACGATATTCCCATGGAATAATCGCGGAAACCGGCGAATTTGTTGTAAATCTTGTGACGAAGGATCTGGTCTGTGCCACGGATTATTGTGGCGTAAAATCCGGCCGTGACGTTGACAAGTTTGATGCCATGCATCTGACACCACTGAACCTTCCGCAGGTATCGGCACCGGGAATTGCAGAAAGTCCGGTAAACATTGCCTGCAAGGTAAGCCAGATATTACATCTTGGAAGCCATGATATGTTTCTGGCAGATGTAGTAGGCGTTACCGTTGATGATTCCTATATGAATGAAAAAGGTAAATTCGAACTGAATCAGAGCGGGCTGGTGACTTATTCCCATGGAGAATATTTTCTGCTGGGTAAGAAGCTTGGAAGCTTTGGTTACAGCGTAAAGAAGCAGAAGCCTTTAAAGAATGGCAGAAAGAAGAAAGCGAAGTAAAAGAGCGAAATAAAAAAGAATAAAATAAAAAGGACAAAATAACTGAAAATATAAGAAATTATAGAAAGCGGAACAGAGAGAAAAATCTTCTCGTTGTTCCGCTTTTTGAATAACATTTATTTTAGATATTTATTTTAAAAGTAAATCCATCAGACAGGCAAATACATCATCTGCCTGATTCTGCCAGTTGGTGCAGATGGCTTCCGCCTGTTCCTTTGTCTGGACAGTTAAAGTAAAATCAAGGCGGGTACGGCCTTTTTCCCGGAGCTGGCATCGCACACCGTATTCCTGTTCCGGTGTTTTGTAATAATCGGATAGATATGCATTTTCTGTTTTAATGGCAAGCTTATTTGCCTGAAAATAAGCAGCAATATCTTCTTCAATAGAAGGGGATATTTTGTCATGAAAAAAATGCAGCGTTTCTTTTCCTGCAGGAGTAATGATATATCGTGTACTGTTGTGGGTGTTTTCCGTACGGACAAGCCCGGAATCCATCAGGTCATGAATGACCTGCTGAATCGTAAAGTAGTCGGTATATTCCCTGTCTAAAAAGAAATCTGAAATCTGCGCATTGGACAATGGAAAATCAATATGTTCAAGCATGTGCAGAATAATTAATTTATATAAAGTAGCTGGTTCAGCCATAAAATCACCTCTTAGTTGCTAAGCGTCCCTGGTAAGTATTTCGTTCTTTTAAGCGGCGGTGAATCTGATTTAAAACAGTCCGTTTTCCAGTGCTCCACATCGGCGCAATCAGTAAATCCTTCGGACCATCGCCGGTAATCCGGTGAATCACCATTTCCGGCGGCAGAAGCTCCAGACAGTCAATAATCATTTCACAGTATTCATCCATGGAAAATACCGGAAAATGCGTCTTTTCATAATAAGCGGCTAAATCGGTGCCGGATAATACATGAAGCAGCTGTAGCTTGATTCCCCAGACCGGGAGATTTGCAATTGCCTGAACGGAAGCAGACATCATTTCTCTGGTTTCGTGGGGCAGTCCTAAAATCAGATGAACAATCACCTTGATAGAAAGGGCGTGAAGGGTGAAGAGACTTTTTTGAAAAGTCTCATAAGTAAAGCCGCTTCGTGTAAACTCTCTGGTGTCATCATGGATTGTCTGTAAACCAAGTTCCACCCAGACGGTTTTCTTTTCATTGATTTCGGCAAGCAGTGAAAGAATCTCAGGCTGCAGACAGTCAGGTCTTGTGGCAATGGAAATAATAACCACATCCGGGTCATTTACTGCCTGCATATAAAGATCCCGCAGGTGTTCCACAGAACCATAAGTATTCGTGAATGCCTGAAAATATGCAATGAATTTGTTGCAGTTTCTTTTTGCTCTCAGAATCCTTTTTTCAGTTTCTAACTGCTCTGTGATCGAAAGTGTGGGAGAGGCGGCGAAATCTCCGGAACCACCGGCAGAGCAGAAAATACAGCCTCTGGTATCTAAGCGTCCGTCACGGTTGGGACAACTGAGTCCGGCATTTAATGCAATCCGGTATACCTTTTCGTGATAGGTATTTTTTAAATAGAAGTCCAGAGAGTGGTAGCGCTTCTCCCCCCACAGTGTAATCGTGCCGTTTTTCATTAGCGGATGTGTGATTTGACTGCCTGGCTTACCACTTCGGCAACACGCGGGTCAAATGCTTCCGGCATAATAAAGTCTTCATTTAATTCCTCATCAGATACTAACCCTGCAATTGCTTTTGCAGCAGCAAGCTTCATTTCTTCTGTAATCTGGGAAGCGTGTCCTTCTAAAGCACCTTTGAAGATTCCCGGGAAAGCAACGACGTTGTTTACCTGATTCGGGAAATCGCTTCTTCCGGTTCCGACCACTTTAGCACCTGCAGCTTTGGCAAGGTCTGGCATGATTTCCGGAGTAGGATTTGCCATGGCAAAAAGAATGGCATCTTTATTCATGGATGCAACCATTTCCTGAGTCACGATATTCGGTGCGGAAACACCAACGAAGATATCAGCACCCTTTAATGCATCGGCAAGGGTACCGGATTCATTGGAAAGGTTGGTAACTTCGGTCATTTTCTTCTGCATCCAGTTTAAGTCAGGATAATCTTTGCCGATGATTCCCATGCGGTCACACATAATAACATTTTTAAAGCCGTAAGTCAGTAACAGTTTGGTGATGGCAACACCGGCAGAACCGGCACCATTTACAACAACGCGGCAGTTTTCTTTTTCTTTTCCGGTTACTTTTAATGCGTTGATGATTCCGGCAAGAACAACAATAGCAGTACCATGCTGGTCGTCATGGAAGACCGGAATATCAAGCATTTCCTTTAAACGCTCTTCAATTTCAAAACAACGTGGGGCGGAAATATCCTCTAAGTTGATGCCGCCGAATCCTGGAGCAATATTTTTAACAGTTTTTATAATTTCTTCGGTATCCTGTGTGTCAAGGCAGATTGGAACAGCGTTGACATTTCCAAATTCTTTAAACAGTACACATTTTCCTTCCATAACCGGCATGGCTGCATACGGTCCGATGTTTCCGAGACCGAGAACAGCGCTTCCGTCTGATACAACGGCAACGGTGTTGGCCTTCATGGTATAGGTATAAGCTTCTTCTTTATTTTCTGCGATGATACGGCAAGGAGCCGCAACACCAGGTGTGTATGCGATAGATAAATCTTCCCGGGTCTTTACCGGTGTCTTGGAGATGGTTTCTAATTTTCCATTCCATTTTTTATGCATTTCAATTGCTTTTTCGTTGGTATCCATAGTTCGTCTCCTTTTCTTAGCCATTGATTACTTCCGTCTAGTATCATATCATTAAAAAATTTTTAAAGCAAGAAAAAGGACTTCCTATTTGAAAGAAACTGTTGTATAATACGAAAAGACGAATCTTACGTTCCAATTATTTTTATTTCAAAAAGAAATCCCAATTATTTAGCAGATAATCAAATAAGCAAGAGGTAAGGAGAATAGAATGAGAGAGAAGTATGAAAGTCTTTCTGCGGCAGTGCTGCGTGAACTGGCGAAAGCAAGGGGAATGAAAGGAATTTCTACCTTAAAGAAAGCTGAATTAGTAGAAGCTATGCTGGCGGAAGATGAAAAGGAAGCAAAGGTGCAGGAAGCAAAGAAAGAAGCAGAAGGTACAACAGAAACTACGGAGCAGGTAGCAGAAACCAGAACCTATCGCGCAGAACGTCCGCACCGGGAAAATGCAGCGAGGGGACATGAGGGCGAGATACGTCGAAGCACAGTAAGACATACACCGGATGAGCATATTTCGGAAAAAGATGAAACGGAGCGTGTGGCAGAAGAAAACAAGGACTTAGACAGCGGTGTGAAGGCACATGGAATTCTTGAAGTTATGCCGGATGGATTCGGATTTATCCGTTGTGAAAATTATCTGCCGGGAGAGCATGATGTCTATGTTTCTCCATCCCAGATTCGTAAGTTCAATCTGAAAACCGGAGATATTGTGACCGGAAATACCAGAATTAAGACACAGGCTGAGAAATTCTCTGCATTATTATACATTACTTCTATTAATGACCTGCATCCGTCAGAGGCTGTAAAGCGGAAGAATTTTGAAGATTTAACTCCGATTTTTCCGGATGAGAGAATCCGGCTTGAGACAAGCCATAGTGCAATGGCAATGCGAATTGTAGATTTAGTATCTCCGATTGGTAAGGGACAGCGTGGAATGATTGTTTCCCCACCAAAAGCAGGTAAGACTACATTATTAAAAGGTGTGGCACAGGCAGTAAAGCAGAATAACCCGGAGATGCATCTGATTATCTTATTAATTGATGAGCGGCCGGAGGAAGTTACCGATATTAAGGAAGCAATTGAAGGACCAAATGTAGAAGTTATTTATTCTACCTTTGACGAATTGCCGGAGCATCATAAGAGAGTATCCGAGATGGTAATTGAGAGAGCAAAACGTCTGGTAGAACATAAGAAGGATGTTATGATTCTCTTAGACAGTATTACAAGACTTGCAAGAGCATATAACCTTACAGTTCCGCCAAGTGGAAGAACCTTATCCGGTGGTCTTGACCCGGCAGCCCTCCATATGCCGAAACGTTTCTTTGGTGCAGCCCGTAATATGCGTGAGGGCGGAAGCCTTACGATTCTTGCAACAGCACTGGTAGATACCGGAAGCAAGATGGATGATGTTGTTTACGAGGAATTTAAGGGAACCGGTAATATGGAACTGGTGCTTGACCGTAAGTTATCTGAGAAACGTGTATTCCCTGCAATTGACATTGTAAAATCCGGTACAAGAAGAGAAGACCTCTTACTGACACAGGAAGAGCAGGAGGCTGTATTTATTATGCGTAAGGCAATCAATGGCATGCGTACCGATGAAGCGGTTGAGAGCATCTTGAATATGTTTGTCCGGACGAAAAACAACCGGGAATATATCCAGACTGTAAAAAAGACAAAATTTGTTTAAAAACACTTGCATAACAGCTTTTCCTATGCTACAATGAATAAGCTGTTTATTCGGAAACTAAACAGTATCGCACTTAAATTAGACAAATGTCGTAATTGCGAAGCAATTCATATATGAGAGGTGAGAGACATGAGAGAAGGAATCCATCCAGATTATTATCAGGCAACAGTTACATGTAACTGTGGTAACACATTCGTAACTGGTTCAACCAAAGAGGATATTCACGTTGAAATTTGTTCCAAATGCCATCCATTCTATACTGGACAGCAGAAAGCTAACCAGGCTCGTGGACGTATTGAGCAGTTCAATAAGAAATACGGCATGAAATAGAAATTGCACAATGTGACTGAAAGATAAGGTTGAGGTTTCTAATCTCAACCTTTTTTTAGAAACAGGAAGAGAGGTCACACATGAAATATTCGGGAATCGGTGGACAGGCAGTTTTAGAAGGCGTAATGATGAAAAATAAGGAAAAGTACGCCGTGGCAGTCCGGAAACCGGATGGAGAGATTACCGTTGATACCAAAGAGTATTATGGACTGATTAAAAACAAGACATTGCGTAACATTCCAATTTTACGTGGAGTATTAAGTTTTGTGGAGTCTTTGGCACTTGGAATATCAACGCTTACATATTCCGCATCTTTTTTTGAAGAGGATGAGGAAGATACCAAAGTAAAAAAGAAAGAATTATCAAAAGAGGCAGCAGCAAAAAAAGAAAAAGCAGAAATGGGTATTACTGTTGCATTTTCCTTTGTACTTGCCATTGGAATCTTTATGATTCTGCCATATTATCTTTCTTTGATTTTTCAGAAATTTATTACATCCCATGTGGCACTGGCGCTGATTGAAGGTGTTATCCGAATGATGATTTTTTTGGCATATATTGCTTCAATTTCCTTAATGAAGGATATCCAGCGTGTATTCATGTATCATGGAGCAGAGCACAAATGCATTAACTGCATTGAACATGGAATGGAACTGAATATAGAAAACGTGAGAAAGAGTTCCAGACTGCATAAGCGGTGTGGTACAAGTTTTCTCCTGTTTGTAATGATTATCAGTATTATTTTCTTTGCATTTATTGATGTAAAGAGCCGGATTTTGAAGGTAGTGCTTCGTTTGCTGCTGATACCGGTGATTGCTGGTGTGTCATATGAATTTATCCGGCTTGCCGGAAAAAGTGATAATCCGATAGTGAATTTCTTAAGTAAACCAGGATTATGGTTACAGAAGCTCACTACAAGAGAACCGGACGATTCTATGATTGAGGTTGGTATTGCTTCCGTGGAAGCAGTATTTGACTGGAAAAAATATTTGAGCGAAATGTAAAAGAAAAGGGCGTAATATATGACTTATAGAGAGGCAGTGGAATTTGGTACAAAGTGTCTTACAAATGCAGGAGTGCCGGATGCCGCACTGGATGCATGGTATCTTTTACAGATGGTATGCAAGATTGAGCGCAGTTACTACTACGTTCACGGGGAAGAAGATATTACACAGGATGCTCAGAAGGAATATGAGATTGCAGTACAAAAACGTGCCGAACATATTCCGTTACAGTATATTATTGGAGAACAGGAATTTATGGGGCTTCGATTTAAAGTAAATTCCAATGTTCTGATACCGCGGCAGGATACCGAGACTTTAGTGGAGCAGGTATTGAAGATTGTAAAGCCGGGGATGAAAGTATTAGACCTTTGTACAGGGTCTGGTTGTGTATTGATTAGTGTGTTGAAAAATGCACCGGAACTTACCGGTATGGGAAGCGACATTTCCAAAACAGCTTTATTAGTAGCGAAGGAAAACGCAAAGCTGCATGAAGTGGATGCCGAGTGGGTACGGAGTGATTTATTTGATAATATAACAGAGACCTTTGATGTCATTATGGCAAATCCACCATATATCCCGACAGGAGAGATTCTGTCACTGATGCCGGAGGTACGGGATTTTGAGCCGGAAAACGCATTAGATGGCGGAGCGGATGGTCTTGATTTTTATCGGAAGATTGCCGGACAGGTAAAGGATTATTTGAATCCTGGCGGATATGTTTACATGGAAATCGGATATGACCAGGGAGAAGCAGTCTCAGAGCTGATGCGTAACGCAGGATTTACAGAAGTTGAAGTAATCAAAGACCTTGCACGAAATGACCGTGTGGTAAAAGGGAAAGGAAATTAAAATGTTTGATCGTTTAGAGGATTTATTGATTCGTTATGAAGAGTTGATGAGTGAGTTAAGTGAACCGGATGTGGCAAATAATCCGGAGCGTTTTCGTAAGCTGATGAAGGAGCAGAGCGATTTAACTCCTATCGTGGAAGCTTATAAAGAATATAAACAGTGTAAGCAGAATATTGAAGATTCTCTTGCTATGCTGGACGAAGAAACAGATGAAGAAATGAAGGAGCTTGCAAAGGAAGAGTTAAATGATTCCAAAGCAAGAGTAGAAGAATTAGAGCAGAAACTAAAAATTCTTCTTCTTCCAAAAGACCCGAATGATGACAAGAACGTTATCGTGGAAATCCGTGCCGGTGCCGGCGGAGATGAAGCTGCTTTATTTGCAGCTGAGATTTATCGTATGTATGTCCATTACGCTGAAAGCAGACGCTGGAAAGTAGAGACAATGGAGTGCGAAGAAATCGGAATTGGTGGAATGAAGAGTGTTACTTTCATGATTACCGGACAGGGTGCTTACTCTGTTATGAAATATGAATCCGGTGTACATCGTGTACAGCGTGTACCTGAGACAGAGTCCGGCGGACGTATCCATACGTCTACCATTACAGTAGCAGTAATGCCGGAGGCAGAAGAAGTTGATGTCCAGATTGATGAAAAGGATATCCGAATCGACGTTATGCGTGCATCCGGAAACGGTGGACAGTGTGTCAATACTACAGACTCTGCAGTTCGTCTGACTCATTACCCAACCGGAATTGTAATCTACAGCCAGACAGAGAAATCACAGTTGCAGAATAAAGAGAAAGCATTTGCACTTTTACGTGCCAAATTATACGACATGGAATGCCAGAAGGCGCATGATGCAGAAGCAGAAGCCAGAAGAAGCCAGATTGGTACCGGTGACCGTTCTGAGAAGATTCGTACTTACAACTTCCCACAGGGACGTGTAACCGACCACAGAATCAATCTTACCCTTTATAAACTGGACAAGATTATGAATGGTGATATCCAGGAAATCTTAGATGCGCTGATTGCAGCAGACCAGGCAGCAAAATTGGCAAAGATGAATGAGAATTAATAAGAATTAGTAAGAATTAAGAAAAGCGGTCTTTTGATTAGGTCAAAGGATTGCTTTTTTCTTGTGGTTAGGAGTATGGTTTGAATAATAATTAATGATTTAACGGAAATGTAAATCATTCTAATTATAAAATGGGCGAAGATTTTGAAAAACAAATATGAGGTCGTATAAAAAAGCAAGAAATGGAGAGATAATAACAGAGAATTGATTATAATTAAATTGAAAAAGGACATAATTATGGTATAATTAGACCGTGAATAGGGAGGTGTATATTATGCCACAAATAATTCCAATTAAAGATTTGAAGAATACATCAGAGATATCGGATATGTGCCATAAGGCAGCGGAACCAATTTATGTTACGAAAAATGGGTATGGAGATATGGTAATTATGAGCATGGAGACTTATGAGTCAACCATGAGACAGATTGCCATGTACAGAGATATTGAAATATCTGAAAAGCAAATAGAGGCAGGACAGGTAAAGGATGCCAGAACTGCGCTTAGAGAAATGAAGGCGAAGTATGGCATATAAAATAAATGTTACTGAACATGCGGATGAACTGCTTGATAATCTTGTGTATCATTTAATTTATTGCTTAAGGAATGAACAGGCAGCAAAGCATCTGTTGGATAGTATAGATACTATCTATGACAGGCTAGAGGTTAATCCATTTCAGTTCCCAGAGTGCAGAGATGCATATCTTGCTAAAAGAGGATATCGTGAGGCAGTTGTGTCACAGATGAATTATATTATCGTTTTTGATGTGAGAGCGGATGTTGTAAATGTAGTTGGTATTTTTCATCAGTTAGAGAATTATCAAAGTAAATTATAAAAAATATGTTGTATTTATCCTACAAATTAAATTTAGTATAATAGAAATACTACAAAGTAAAATTTGGCAATGGAAGATATTGCAACTAATAAAAATGACAGGTCTGTTAGTTCCGTATAAATAAAATTCAATTGGAAATACTATTTGAAGAAGTAGAATATTTAGATGAGGTGAGCAGATATGGAACAGGAAACACAGGAGCAAACTAATAAGTTTAATAATAAAATCTATTATATTCTTCCAGAGTTTTCAGGTAAGAATGTTCTTATTATAGAAGTTGCTAAACTAATGTGAAAAGACCAGCAGTTTATTCGGCAGGGAATAATAAGAGGGATTTTGCCGATTGGAGTTGCATTTAAGAAAACAATCCCAAATGGTAGTTATGGAGGGAAAGAATCATCTCAATACGATTTTTATGTTAGTCCAAAATTATTATGGGAATATACTGGAATAATTTATAAAGAATAATATAAAAGTAATACAGGAGAGGTTATTGTGTGCCACCACCAAAAGTTAGGTTTCAAATCTAACGATTGGTGGCTGTTTTTTGCTAAATATAACTACAGAGTATATACCGCAAATATCTTTCTATTAACTCCTTGCACTTCCCCTTCATCTACGGTATAATCGTAAAGTCCGTGTGCAACCAATCGCATGCGGGGATAAGAACGAATATATTGTGTTATGGATAGAGTGAAGGAGCAGGAAATGAAGAAGAAAATATGGGCGGCAGCTTTGATTTGCATTGTCGTATTAGGAATGCTGGACGGATGCGGACCAAAGGAGAAAGATGCAGACAAGGAAGCAGCAGGAAATACAGAAACAGAAGCAGTGGAAGGGATACATGCCACAGAGACGGAGACAGAGGCACAGGGAAATCTTAAGGAAGATATCTGGTATGTTTTATCCGGTATGTATCAGCACAAAATGGAAACCGAAGAGAATACCGCTGTGATAAAAAATGTCAATGTATACAATATGGCAGGAACCATGGATGGTGAGACCTTTGTGCAGGCATCTGATTTTACCAATCATTTAAATCAGGCGGAGTATGAGATAAGCTGGAATCGTACTGAGGCAGACGAAGAAGGAAATACAGTTTATACGGTTACTTTATCTGCAAAGATTCCATGGAATGGCATACAGACGGATGCAGAAGCTTATATCGAATATGAGGACATCAGCCTCGTGGATGCAACTACCGGAATGGTGCTGCCGCAGCATGTAGCTGCAACAGACAGTTCCATGGCTATGATGGCAGAAGTGACTTGTGCCGGCACAACATATCAGGTGGCAGCCACAGAAGATACAGAGACAACATTTGGTGACTGGACGGTAGAGGATGGCAGTGAGTATCCGATGGTGACTTACTATGAAATAAAAGAGACTTATAAAGTAACAGCACCGGCAGAATATAAGGGACTGCTGTTCGTATTACAGACACAGCGTACCGCAGAAGAATATGAAAATGGAATTGTAAAGGGTCTTGGAACAGATGAAGCACATACATTTGATGGCACAATCAATGATGGAAGTGTGGCAATTGAGTTAGACCGGGATTATGAGTATATCAATGCAGAATAGAAACTGAGCAAAGAGGGCAAAGCTTACTTTGTATCAGCATGAAACAGAATCGTCGAAAGGTGGTTCTGTTTTTCCACGTCTAAAGGAGCATATAATGGATTATAGCAGATTAGAAAAAGGAATTATGGATTTCATACAGGAAGAGCAGGTAAAACTTGGATACCGGAAAGAAAAAATCCGGTTATATTATCCTTTGAGTTCATTAAAACATTTTCTGGGAGAAGAAGTGAGCGGAAAATCAACGGAAGAATTGGAAAAAGAATTTTATGAAGCAGCAGGAATACGGCTTGGCAGAGTAGAAATTAGCAGAAACAAGGACCGCTTTTGTTTTGTAGTGCCAGAAGAAGGTGCAGAATATGTGCATGAAAAAAGAAGTGGAAATTCTTTTATTAAAAAGCTGGTGGCTCTGCTGCAGACACATCCTTGCACCATAGAGGACATCCATAAGCTGTTCTTAGGAACCGGCGAGAAGATACATTTTGAGAAAATTGAGACAGAGGATTTTGACTATCTTATTTATTTTGAAAGCGGAGAGGATTCCTATTATTATTGCTTTGAGGACGAAGGCTGCCATATCATCTATCATCGCTTTATGCCGGAGGATTACCGGGATTTGTTTTCTGACAACATAGAGTAAGCGAGGAAGAAAAGATGCAAAAGAAAATAAGCAGAGTAATTGCTGTATACAATCATTTTTGGGGAAAATATCGTTACGAATCCTAAGCTTGTCCTAGCTATTCGAAGGGAAAAATGGTAAAATAGAACTAATGATGTAAGTTAAGAAAAGAAGAAAATTCACAGAAATAAAAGATAGTAAGAGGAAGAAGAATGGCAGCAAAGTTTTATGCAGTCCGAAAAGGAAAGAAACCGGGTATTTATATGAGCTGGGATATATGTAAGCAGCAGACCGATGGTTTTCCGGGAGCAGAGTTTAAAAGCTTTCCAACAAGAGAAGCGGCAGAAGAATATATCGGTCAGAAGCAGCAGACAGTAGAAAAAGAGCCGGAAAATTATGCCTTTGTGGATGGTTCCTATAATATTGCAACTAAGGTATACGGATATGGCGGCTTTCTGATGGCAGATGGGAAAAAAGAAGTACTGCAGGGTTCAGGCTCGGAAGAAGAAATGGCTTCCATGCGTAATGTGGCAGGAGAAGTATTAGGAAGTATGGCTGCCATTGAGAAGGCGGTGGAGCTTGGACTGGCAGAGCTTACGATATATTATGACTATATGGGCATTGAAATGTGGGCAACAGGAGCATGGAAACGGAATAAGACAGGAACCATTGCTTATTATGACTATATTCAGAGCATAAAGGATAAAATTACGCTTCATTTTGTAAAAGTAAAAGGGCACTCAGGGGTAGAAGGAAATGAAGAAGCAGATCGGCTGGCAAAAGAGGCAGTCGGAATTGAAATATAGTATCTGCAGATGAGTGGATACGGGGATAAAAAGGAGGAAAGAAATGGTTTCATTAAAGGACGTGGCGAAGCGTTGCGGTGTCTCAACGGCAACAGTAAGTAAAGCGTTGAATGGACATAGTGATATTGGGGAGAAGACCAGGATACGGATTAAAGAAGCAGCACAGGAGATGGGGTATTTTCCGAATGCGGCAGCAAGGGCATTAAAGACGAACCGTTCTTATAACTTAGGAGTACTTTTTAAAGAGGAGGCCGGAAGAGGGCTTACCCATGAATATTTCTCTGGCATCTTAAATGGATTTAAAGAAAAGGCGGAAGAATTAGGCTATGATATCACTTTTATTAATAATGAGCATGTGAATCATAAGATGTCATATCTTGAACACTGCAAATACCGGAATTTTGACGGAGTTGGAATTGTGTGTGCCAGGTTTGAGGAACCGGAGGTACAGGAACTTTTGCAGAGTAATATTCCGATTGTTACTGTAGATTATGTATATCACAACTGCACGGTTGTTTCTTCTAATAATGTAAAAGGGATGAATGAACTGGTACGTTATATTTATTCCAAGGGACACCGGAAAATTGCATACATTTATGGGGAAAAACATTCGGCTGTTACCAGAGATCGTCTGACCAGCTTTTTCCAGACAATGGAGAGCTTTAATCTGAATGTTCCGGATGACTACTTAAAGGAAGGAGAATATTTAGATACCAGGCTTGTGGCAAAGGCAACCAGGGAACTTTTAAATCTGCCTGACCCGCCGACCTGTATTCTCTACCCGGATGATACAGCATTAATTGGTGGGATTAATGTAATTGATGAAATGGGACTAAAAGTACCGGATGATATTTCTATTGCAGGTTTTGATGGAACAAAAGTATCCCAGATGATGAGCCCAAAGATTACAACCATACGGCAGAATACCAGAAAGATTGGAGAAGAGGCCGTAAAACGTCTGGTACAGAGAATCGAGCAGCCTAAGACAACGCTGGTGGAGCGTGTGATTATCAATGGAGAACTTTTGGTAGGAGAATCAGTAGGAGGAATCTGATATGGCACTGCAATTTGTGCTGGGCAGTGCTGGAAGCGGAAAGTCAGGCTATGTATTCCGCAAAACAGTCAAAGAAGCTCAGAAGAATTTAAAGAAAAATTATTATGTAGTAGTACCGGAACAGTTCACGATGCAGACGCAGCGTGAACTTGTTCGGTTACAGGAAAAAAACAGTATTATGAATATAGATGTGGTCAGCTTCCAGCGACTGGCATATCGTATTTTCGATGAATTAGGAAAGACGAATATGGCAGTTTTAGAAGAGACCGGGAAAAACCTTGTATTGCGTAAGGTTGCCGAAGAGCGGATGGATGATTTATGCGTCATGCAGGGAAATATGAAAAAGATGGGATATATCAGTGAAGTGAAGTCCCTGATATCAGAGCTGACACAGTATAATATCGATCCGGATACTTTGGAAACATTTATTGAAGAGCAGAATATGCCACCGGCATTTTCCTATAAACTGCAGGATATCCTGACCATGTACCGGGGCTTTCGAAGTGCAATTTCCGGGATGTATATTACTGCTGAAGAAGTTTTAGAAGCCTTCTGTGATATGGCAGAGGAATCAAAGCTTTTACAGGATGCCGTGCTGGTTTTCGATGGATTTACCGGATTTACACCGATTCAGAATAACGTGCTATACCGCCTGATGGGAATTGTATCAGATATATATGTGACAGTAACCATTGACCCGGCAGAGGATATTTATTCCTATCATGATATGCAGGAGCTGTTTGCCATGAGTAAGAAGACTGTAGCCAGCCTAATGAAAATGGCGGAAGAGAAGCATTTTGAAGTAACAGAGCCGGTGGTATTAAAGAATCCCAAAGCTGACCGGTTCCGGGAGGCACCGGTACTACGGTTCTTAGAGCAGAATCTGTTCCGTACCAGACATCATAGCTACGAAAAGAAGGATGAGAAAGAAATCAAAGAAGGCATAGAGATTTTATCCCTGCCAAATCCAAGAAGAGAACTGCAGTATGCAGCAGAAGAGATTGCAAGGCTGGTGCATACCGGAGCATACCGCTACCGGGATTTTGCCATTATTTCCGGTGCCATAGAAGAGTATGGAAGCTATGTGCCGCAGATTATGGAGGAGTTTGGCATTCCGTTTTTCTTAGATACAACGAAAAATATTTTACTGCATCCATTTTTGGAATTTGTCCGGTCTCTTTTGCAGGTAATCGAGGACAATTTTTCAGAGGAAGCAATGTTCCGTTATCTGCGCTGCGGATTATCACAAATCAGTGAGGATGAGATTGACCTGCTGGAAAATTATGTACTGGCAGCAGGCATCCGTGGAAAGAAAAAATGGGAGGCAAGATTTATTTATACCACCCATGAGGTTACGGAAGAAGATTTAGAAGCATTAAATGAACTCCGGATCCGTGTAATGGAGCCATTTTTGGAATTGACGGCTGTATTTCGTAAAAAAGGTGCTACCGTACGGGAATGCACGACAGCACTCTATCAGTTTATTGTGTCCTTACAGATAGAGCAGCAGTTAAAATACCGGGAGAATCAGTATAAAGAGGCGAAGGACTTAGCCAAGGCAAAGGAATATGCACAGATTTATCGCATCGTAATGGATATTTTGGATAAGATGGCAACGCTTCTGGGTGATGAAGTCATGGACATATCCGAATATGCCAAGGTCTTAGAGGCTGGCTTTGAAGCAGCCAAAGTAGGCGTGATTCCGGGTGGCTATGACTGTGTGATGATTGGTGATATCGAAAGAACCCGTCTTGACGATATAAAAGTATTGTTTATCGTGGGAGTCAATGATGGTATTGTGCCAAAATCCGATAATCGTGGCGGCATCATTTCCCAGCTGGAAAGAGAAGAACTTGCGAAAAATCATATGGAACTGGCTCCTACAGCAAGGGAACGTGTTTTTATCCAGCGTTTTTACCTTTATCTTGCAGTGACAAAGCCATCGAAAAAACTTTATCTTACCTATGCAAGGGTAGGCAGTGATGGAAGTGCAAAGCGCCCGTCCTATTTTATTCATATGATTGAGGGACTGTTCCCGGGGTTAAAAGCAGAGCTGATAACGGGAGAACAGGTTGATGAAACACTGGTAACACCGGAGAGCAGCATGGCATTTCTGTTAGAGGGACTGTATCAGGAAGATGCCGGATGGAATGATGAGAAGGAAGTACTCTGGCAGGCTTTGCTGCACTGGTATGAAGAGGAACCGGCATATCGGGAGCAGGTAAAAGCTATTCTTGATGCAGCAGAGCTTAAATATCATGCAGAGCCAATCAGCCGGGCTGTGGCAAAGGCTCTTTATGGAAATGAGTTAAAGAACAGTGTTACGCGGTTGGAACAGTATGCAGCCTGTGCCTGTGCCCATTTCCTGACTTATGGACTGCGTTTACAGGAACGGGAACTCTTTGAATTCCGTATGACGGATATGGGAAATATCTATCATCAGGCATTGGAAAATTATAGCCGGTATCTGAAAGAATCATCCTATAGCTGGTTTGATATTACTGAAGAAGCACAAAAACAGCTTATGGAGCGGGCAATGGAAGAAGCAATTGCTTCCAGTGGAAATGCAGCCATGGCAGATACAGCGGCAAACCGTTATCAGGTAGCAAAGATGAAAAAGATTTTTGCACGGACCATCTGGGCACTGACCAGCCAGATCCGTCAGGGAAAATTTGAACCATCGCAGTTTGAGGTGGGATTTTCCTATACGGATGATTTAAATGCAGTGAATTTTAAACTCAGTGAAGAAGAGCATATGCGGCTCCAGGGAAGAATTGACCGTATTGATACTTATGAAGACAAAGATAAGTTATATGTAAAGATTATTGATTATAAATCCGGTAATACCGGTTTTGAACTGCTATCTCTGTATCATGGACTGAAGCTTCAGCTTGTGGTTTATATGAATGCAGCAATGGAATTATTTGCAAAGCAAAATCCGGCAAAAGAGGTAGTGCCGGCAGGTATGTTCTACTATCATATTGATGATCCGATGGTGGAAGGAACCGGTAGTGAATCTGAAGAAGAGATTCGAAGAAAGATATTGGAAAATTTACGTCTGGATGGAGTGGTAAATACAGAGGATGATATTTACCGTGCCATGGATGTGGAACTTTCCGGTAAATCCAATGTCCTTCCGATTTCTGTAAATAAGGACGGAACGGTGCGAAAGAGCGATAAGGCTGTGGATAAGGAAGAATTTAGGCTGATTGCGGATTATGCCAATTATCGGATTGCAGAAGCCGGAAATGCTATTTTAAAGGGAAATACAGAGGTGAATCCGTATCTTTTAAAGAACCGGAGCAGCTGTGATTATTGTCCGTATGCTGCGGTCTGTGGATTTGATAAAAAGATTCCGGGATATGAAGTAAGGCGTTTGGAAGAATTATCTTCCGAGGAAATCTATGAACGCATGAAGGAGGTTTTTTAAGAAATGGGAATGACATGGACAAAAGAGCAACAGCAGGTCATTGATTTAAGAAACCGTAATATCTTAGTGTCTGCGGCAGCAGGATCCGGAAAGACAGCCGTACTGGTAGAGCGAATCAAAGAGCTGGTATTGGATAAGAAGCATCCGGTAGATATTGACCATCTTCTGGTGGTAACCTTCACCAATGCGGCAGCAGCCCAGATGAAAGAGCGTGTAGCAAAAGCATTGGAAAAGGCATTGCAGGAGAATCCTTCCGATGTGAGATTACAGCAGCAGGCTGCACTGGTGCAGAATGCGCAGATTACTACCATAGACAGTTTCTGCCTTTATGTGCTTCGGAATCATTTTCATGAAATCGGTCTGGAACCAAATTTCCGTATTGGAGATGAAGGCGAGTTAAAGCTTCTTCGGGAAGATGTAATGACCAGATTGTTTGAACAGTGTTATGAAGAAAAACATCCGGGTTTTTTGCATCTCATTTCCAGTTATGGAACCAGTAGAAGTGACGCACCGGTGCGGGATATGATTTTTAAACTTTATTCCTATGCACAGAGTTATCCATGGCCGAAGCAGTGGCTTCGGGAAGCCTTAAGCTGTTATGAGATAAAAACAGAGCAGGAATTAGAGCAGGCACCTTTTATTGAAATGACGGTAGAATATGGGAAACAGATGGTAAAGGGCTATTTAGAGCAGGCAGAGCATTATCATGAACTTTGTCAGGATGTCGATGGTCCCTATATGTATGAGGAAGCCTGTGAGCAGGATGTAGAGCTGATGGAGAAATTGCTTTCCTGCAGTACTTATCAGGATTTTTATGAAGAATTAGGAAAATGTAAATTTGCAACATTAGGAAGAGCAAAGGATTATATCGGAAGTCCGGAAAAGCAGGAGCAGGTAAAGACAGAACGTAAGAAGCTTAAGGACGGAATCGGAAAGTTAAAAAGTGATTGCTTTGCCCTTACTTTTCAGGAAATCTTAGAGCAGCTCACATTGGTGCAGCCATCAGCAGAAGCGTTAGCTGAAGTGACGGAGCGTTTTATCGATGCTTTCGCAGCAAGAAAGCAGGATAAGAATCTGGTGGATTTCTCAGACCTTGAGCATTTTGCATTAGAGATATTGGTGGAGGAAGAAACCGGAGAGCCTACGGAGACTGCAAAGGAATTTCAAAATGCCTATGAAGAAATTATGATTGATGAGTATCAGGACAGCAACTATGTGCAGGAGACGATTCTCCGGGCAATTTCAAGAGAAGTGGTCGGACAGAATAATCTTTTTATGGTAGGAGATGTAAAACAGAGCATTTACCGTTTTCGTCTGGCGAGACCGGAGCTTTTTATGGAAAAGTTTGATACTTATGAGACAACAGATGCACCCTGCCAGCGGATTGATCTGCATAAGAACTTCCGAAGCAGAAATACGGTGCTTACTTTTACCAATGATATTTTCTATCAGATTATGAAACGGAATCTTGGCGGTGTGGATTATACCGATGAGGAGGCATTGTATTGTGGTGCAGATTATCCGGCGGGCGAGAAAGAGGATGCTTTTGACAGTGAGATTCTTCTTACAACTACACAGGAACTGGAAGAGGGAACAAAACAGCAGATTTCAAAACAGGAACTGGAAGCAAAAATGATTGCAGACCGGATTCGGAAGATGGTAGGCAAAGAAGAAGTGGTAGACGAAGAAACCGGAGAATTCCGGAAAGTCCGCTTTGGCGATATTGTTATTTTACTGCGTAGCTTAAGTGAATGGGCAGACCTTTTTGCAGAGGTTTTAAATGCCAATGGAATTCCGGCACATACGGTTTCAAGAACCGGATATTTTTCCACATTAGAAATCAGGACGGTATTAAATTATCTTAGGATATTAGATAATCCAAGACAGGATATTCCACTGGCAGCAGTATTAAAATCCCCAATGGCAGGTCTTTCCGATGAGCAGCTTGCAAGACTCCGGTTACTGGCAGAGGACAAGCCGTATCATCAGTGTGTAAAGATGTTTTTGGAAGCGGAAGAAGAGCTGACAGAAAAAGTATCAACAGCGGATGAAGACATGCGGGCGAAATTAAAACGTTTTTCCGAAACATATAAAAAACTTCGTAGACAGACCATGGATATACCAATGCACGAACTGCTGCAGAAGGTATTGAAGGAAACGGGATATGCCAGATATGCATCGGCATTGCCGGCGGGCAGACAGAGACTTGCAAATCTTCATATGCTGTCAGAGAAAGCTATTGCCTATGAGAAAACCAGTTATCGCGGACTTTATCATTTTATAAGATACATTGATGAGCTGCAGAAGTATGATGTGGACTTTGGGGAAGCAGAACTTGTGGGTGAAAATGAAGATGCAGTAAATATAATGAGTATACACAAGAGTAAGGGACTGGAATTTCCGGTCTGCTTTGTCAGTGGAATGGGCAAATCCTTTAATAAGCAGGACAGCCGCAGCAAGATGATTCTGCATCCGAACCTTGGCGTTGGACTTGATATTATTGAGGAAGACCGGCGGATAAAAGTACCTGCATTTTTTAAGAAGGTAATTGCAAGGCAGACAGAATTAGAAAGTCTCGGTGAGGAGCTTCGTGTCTTATATGTGGCATTTACAAGAGCCAAAGAAAAATTGATTATAACGGGCTGCATCAAGGATGAAGAAATGCTGCAGCAGATAAGAGAAATTTATTGCGGAAGTAACCGAAAAGCACTTAATTTTAAGGAGCGGGCAGAAGCAAAGACCTTCCTGGAGTGGATTCTTCCGGCGGCAGCCGCCAGTGGCAGCTGGGACAAGGTTTCCTATGTGACACCATGGAGCATGTTAGAGGACGAGGCGGCGCATCAGATAACAGAACATGTGTCATTGAGGCAGCGTGTGCAGCAGGCGGAGGAAGTTTCGGATACTCTGTATGAAAAGATAAAGGAACAGTTATCCTATCAGTATCCGCATCCGGATGCCATTCATCTGGTGACAAAATATTCTGTATCGGAATTAAAACACCGGGCAATGAGGGAGCTTGCAGCAAAGGAAGAAGAGGATGTTACACCGAAATTCTTAGAAGAAGTATCTACCCCATATGTCCCGGCATTTATGGAAGGAAAAGCAGAAGTAAATCAGGGAGCACTGCGTGGAACAGCAATGCATCGTCTGATGGAATGCTATGATTTTACGAAAATGCCGGATCGTTCCGATGAATTTGCAGAGAATATAAAAAAGCAGTTGACAGGACTGGTACAAATGGGTAAAGTATCTGAGGATATGCAAAAATTAATCCGTATACCATCCGTGGAATTATTCTTAAAATCGCAGCTTGCACCCCGTATGAAAGCAGCTGCAATGCGGGATGATTTGTTCCGCGAGAAGCCGTTTGTCATGGGAAATCATGAGATGGAAGAAGAGATGGTTTTAATCCAGGGAATCATAGATGTTTTCTGGGTGGAAGAAGATGGAATCGTACTGCTTGATTATAAGACAGACCGGGTAGATAGTGCCACAAGGCTGCGGGATATGTATAAAGAACAGCTGGATTTATATGCAGAAGCGTTAGAACGGATATTCCGGCTGCCGGTGAAGGAGAAGTATCTTTATTCCTTCCGGCTGAATCAGGCAATTGAAGTATAAGGTGTCATAAGCGATGAAGGAGAAAAAGTTTGTATAGGAAAGGCTTTTGTTTGAAGGCATTTGCTTGCCCATTGAAATACCGAAGTTCTAAGGCATATGTTTTCCTTTTTTCTATAAATACAGTCTTTCCAATGTTTGACAGACACATTGCACGGTTCGCTGCCTGCGGATACATGAATAGGCTTGTTAGGGGCACTTAGAATTTCGTCTGCAACCAGGCAACGCTGGTACAGGGATGTACCAGCGAGGCACAGATGAACACGGATGTGAATTTGTGCCGGTTGCCAGACGAAGTTCATATATTAGCCGAAATTCTTAGTGCCCCTTACAGGCGTATGCGGTATCCGCAGACAACGGACAGTGCGATGTGTCAGTCCAAGCAACGGAAAGACAGTTTATCATCAAGGAAAACATACGCCTAAGAACTACTGGTATTTCAATGAAAAAAGCAAATGTTCTCCAAACAAAACCTTTTCCGGTAAACTTTTTCATCCACTCACTTATAATATACTGGAACACAAGGAGAAAAAACGTGAAAATAATTTTAGCATCAGCTTCCCCACGAAGAAAAGAACTTTTAGAGCAGCTTGGACTTACCTTTCTGGTATTTCCGGCGCAGGGAGAAGAAAAGCAGGTGGGAGATACGCCTTCTGAGATTGTCATGAATCTGGCGAAGCAGAAAGCGGGAGAGATTTATGAGAAAATGATAGAAGCCAAAGTAGGAGAACAGGACAGTCTGGTAATCGGAGCAGATACTGTCGTGGTAAAGGATGGCAAAGTGCTGGGCAAACCGAAGAACCGGGAGGATGCATTTACAATGTTAAAAGGACTTTCCGGCAGTACCCATGAAGTTTATACCGGAGTTTCGCTCTGGATGCGGGAGAATGGAAAGAAAGTACAATACAGTTTTTATGAATGTACGAAAGTAACCATGTATCCGGTTACAGATGAGGAACTGAACCGTTATATAGACACCGGGGAACCGATGGACAAAGCAGGCGCATATGGAATTCAGGGAAAAGCAGCTGCATTTATCGAAAAAATCGAAGGTGATTACAACAATGTAGTAGGTCTGCCGATTGCCCGGATTTATCAGGAATTAAAACAATTAGGTATTGATGTGTATAAATTTTCTTAAGACAGGAGGAGAGATAAATGGAATACGATGAGGTATGTCTGAATTACTTTTTGGAGCATCAGTCACAGTTATTTGATGAAAATGTGGCAGACAGTTTAGAAGAGGCAGAAGCGTTTTTAGAGGACTGTATGGCGGTTATCTGTGACAGCATCAAAGAAGTAAAACAGTTCTTAGACGAAAGCGGTGCGGATGTATCCGGAATGAGTAATCATGAAATTGAAGAAGCAGAAGAAGTATTTTCACTGCCGGATGGCAGATATCTGGTGGTAGAAGCGTAAACGAAAGGGGTATTAAATATGAGCAATAATTATGATGTAATCATTATCGGTGCAGGTCCGTCCGGAATTTTCTGCGCCTATGAATTAAAGGAAAAGAGACCGGATTTAAAGGTTCTCATGATTGAAAAAGGAAGAAGCATTGAGAAACGCCAGTGTCCGAAGCGTAAGACAAAGGTCTGTGTAGGATGTCAGCCGTGTTCGATTACAACAGGATTTGCCGGAGCAGGTGCATTCTCTGATGGTAAATTATCATTATCACCGGATGTAGGTGGCAATCTGCCGGAAATCTTAGGATATGAAGAGGCATTATCCTTAATTAAAGAATCCGACGATATTTATCTGAAATTCGGTGCAGACACAAATGTTTATGGTGTGGATAAGGAAAAAGAAATCCGCGAGATTCGTAGAAAAGCAATCAATGCCAACTTAAAATTAATCGAGTGTCCGATTCGTCACCTTGGAACAGAAGAAGGATATAAGATTTATGCACGTCTGCAGAAGCATTTGTTAGACCTTGGTGTGGAGATTTTGTTTAATACCATGGTAGCAGATATTCTGGTAGAAGATAATGCCGTAACCGCTGTTGTAACAGAAAAGGGAGATACATATTATGCGAAAGAAATCATTTCCGCAGTAGGACGTGAAGGCGCAGACTGGTTCTCACATATCTGTAAGGAAAAAGAGATTGAAACAAAGGTAGGTACGGTTGATATCGGTGTCCGTGTGGAAGTGCGTGATGAGGTTATGGATTTCTTAAATACCAACCTTTATGAAGCCAAACTGGTTTATCATACACCAACCTTTGACGATAAAGTGCGTACTTTCTGTACCAATCCATCCGGTGAAGTGGCAACGGAATATTATGATGACGGACTTGCGGTTGTAAATGGACATGCATATAAGTCCAAGGATATGAAAACAAATAATACCAACTTTGCATTGCTGGTATCCAAGAACTTTACCAAGCCATTTAAGACTCCGATTGAGTATGGTAAACAGATTGCACAGCTTTCCAATATGCTTTGTGATGGCAAAATTTTAGTACAGACATTTGGTGATTTTAAGCGGGGCAGAAGAACTACAGAGGAACGTCTGGCAAGAAACAATCTGATTCCAACCTTAAAGGATGCAGTGCCGGGAGATTTATCACTGGTATTCCCACATCGTATTATGGTAGATATCGAAGAAATGTTAGAAGCACTGGATAAGGTTACACCTGGTATTGCCAGTGATGAAACATTGCTTTATGGTGTAGAAGTAAAATTCTATTCCAATAAAGTTGTTGTCAGCAAAGATTTTGAAACCAGCATTAAAGGTCTGCGTGCCATCGGTGATGGTGCAAGTGTAACCAGAGGATTACAGCAGGCATCTGCAAACGGAATCAGCGTGGCAAGAAGTATATTAAAGAGTCTTGAAGCATAAAAACATACCAAAGAATTGATTTTCGAATAAAGAATTGGTTTTCGAATAAGAAAAGGAAGAAAATTCATGGGACGAAAGAGTAAAATTGCCGCAGTGGTCTTAAGCATTTCCGTATTGCTTGGTGGATGCAGTCTTGGGAAAACTGACATTGTATTTACAACAGGATTATCTGCTAATGAAGTTTTTAAGATAGAGCATGAAAAGGTATCTTTGGCAGAAGCCAAGGTATATCTTTGTAACTACCAGAATCTATATGGAAATGTCTATGGAATCGATTTGTGGGAACAGCAGTATCAGACCGATGATTTAGAGCAGTATGTGAAGGACGTTACATTATCGGAAATGACCCGGGTAATCTGCATGGACCAGCTGGCAGAGCAGAAGGAAATTACTTTAAGTAAAGAAGAAAAGACCAATCTGAAGCTGGCTGCAAAAGAATATTATGAGTCATTGAATGAAGAGGAAAAAAGTTATATGGATGTCAGTGAGGCAACCATAGAGAAGCTCTATGAGAATTATGCACTGGCAAGCAAGGTGTATACATCTTTAACAACTGGTGTCAATGAGGAAGTCAGTGATGATGAAGCAAGGGTCATGGAAGCACAGCAGATTTATGTAAAGGATCAGAGCCGTGCAGGAGAGGTGGCATCCAGACTGGCAAATGGAGAGGATTTCCGGACAGTAGCAGCAGATTATAATGAGGCTGCCCAGATTGATATTACCTTTGGAAGAGATGAGATGCCAAAGGAAGTAGAGGATATTGCATTTAATTTAAATGATGATGAAATATCAGGAAGCATTGCGACAGAGGATGGTTATTATTTTATCAAGTGCATCAATAAATTCAATCAGGAGCTGACGGATGCAAATAAAGTTAAGATTGTTAAAAAACGTGAGAAAGAAGCATTTAATGACGAATATGACGCTTTTGTGGCAGACTTATCCTCAAGCCTCAATGAAAAAGTCTGGGATGAACTGGAACTTAAAACAGACGGAACCATAACCACCAACAGTTTTTTTGAAGTGCTGGATAAGTATTATCAGTTAGACGAGTAGAACAATAGTAGAAAAAATCTACAAAATCTGCCGCTGGCAACTATAAAAGGGAATCTGATGAAAATCAGATTCCCTTTTGGGTAGTTTTTCTTGAACTTTTATTTTGCCAGCAGCATCATGATATCGTTGCTACGCTGGATGAATTTTGTCATAGCATCTACGGATAATGGCTGGTTGCTTAAAACAGCTAAATCGTAAAGCTGCTGACAGAACATTGGTACATGCTCAGAATCTTTGTGATTTAAGATGTACTGGACCAGAGGATGACTGGTATTTAAGGTCAGTGTCTGGTCTGCCGCAAACATGGAAGTATCCATACCGCCCATGCCATTCATGGCATACATTTTCATCATATCCTGCATACGTCTGCCTTCCTCGGAGAGAGTAATAACAGAAGCAATGTCGGCATTTTTCAGTTTGGCAGCTTTAATCGTAAGCTTATCATTCTTTAAAGAATCTTTGAATACTTTGGACAGGGTTTTTTCTGCCTCTTTGGCATCCTCAGCATTTTCCTCTTTCAGGGAATCGGTAAGGTCTGCATCGATTCGCATGAATTTGAATTTCTCATTACGCTGCTCTAACTGGCTGATGAAGGAGGTATCGATATTGTGATTTAAGATAACTGCATCCATGCCCTGTTCCTTGAACATCTTGATATACTGTCCCTGCTGAACCGGATCGGTAACATAGTAAATCGGTTTTCTTTCATCCTTTTCTTCTGAGTCAGAAGCAGTATCAGCGGTCTTATCAGCATCAGAAGCATTGTCAGAAGCGGTATTTTCGGTACTACCTTCCGTATTTTCATCTGTTTTTTCGTCTTCTTTCAGAAGCTCCGGAAGAGTAAGGTACTTATCATCTAAGTTTTTAAAGAGAATGTAATCATTCATCTTGTCACAGAACTTGGTATCTTTTAAGCAGCCGAATTTGATAAATGGGCTGATGTCATCCCAGTATTTTTCGTAGCTTTCTTTTTCGGTCTTGCACATACCGATTAATTTATCTGCAACTTTTTTGCTGATGTAATCGGAAATCTTCTTTACAAAGCCATCGTTCTGCAGAGCACTACGGGAAACATTAAGCGGAAGGTCAGGACAGTCAATCACGCCCTTTAAGAGCATTAAGAATTCCGGAATCACTTCCTTAATGTTATCTGCGATAAATACCTGATTATTATATAATTTAATAGTTCCTTCGATGGAATCGTATTCCGTATTAATCTTCGGGAAGTACAGAATACCTTTTAAGTTAAATGGATAGTCCATATTCAGGTGAATCCAGAATAAAGGCTCTTTATAATCCATAAATACTTTCCGGTAGAAAGCTTTGTATTCTTCATCGGTACATTCGCTCGGAGTCTTAGTCCACAGTGGGTTCGTATCATTCAATGGAACCGGACGTTTTAAAATCTTAAGCTTTTCGGTTCTTGGAGATACTTCTACGACTTCTTTTTCGCCATTTTCATTTTCTTTTTCCTCTGTCTTTGCTTCTTCTACGATTGTTTCAATGACAGTATCGGTATCTAATTTATCTTCCGGTTGGATGGTCTCATACTGTGGCTCGGCATTTGCCTTGGTCAGATAGATTGGTACCGGCATGAAAGAGCAGTACTTCTCAATGACTTCTCTTGCACGATATTCGTTGGCAAATTCCAAAGAATCTTCATTTAAGAAAAGAGTAATTTTGGTGCCGACTTCGGTACGGTCACTGTCTTTCATATCAAATTCTGTACCGCCATCGCATTCCCAGTGAACAGCAGTAGCACCATCTTTATAAGAAAGGGTATCAATGTGAACCTCATCTGCAACCATGAAAGCGGAATAGAAGCCCAGTCCGAAATGACCGATAATCTGGTCTTCGTTGGCTTTATCTTTGTATTTCTCCAGAAAATCGGTAGCACCGGAGAATGCAATCTGGTTGATATATTCTTCTACCTCATCAGCGGTCATTCCAAGACCGTTATCGATGAAGGTAAGGGTTTTGTCGTCCGGGTTGACAATAACGTGGATTTCAGGCTTATAATCGGCTGGAAGGGTATATTCGCCCATCATTTCCAGCTTCTTTAATTTGGTAATGGCATCACAGCCATTGGAAATCAGTTCACGATAGAAAATATCATGATCGGAATACATCCATTTCTTTATAATCGGAAAAATGTTATCGCTGCTAATTGATAAATTTCCATGTTTATTACTCATTTAAAACACTCCTTTTCTTTCTCTATATAATTTCTTGTTTTATTTTGTAGTGTCAGACTACAAATCCTAATAGAAATATTATACTTTGCAAATTTAAAAGTCAATAGAAAATTAGCACTCTTTAAAAAAGAGTGCTAACAAAAATCCGCAACACCAGTATTTATTGGACGTTGCGGATTTCTTAAAAGTTTATAAACTTTCTTTTTAATCATTTTTTCATTCAGATTTAACAGCTTTATCTGGGCTTAAATTGCTTTCCTTGCAGATATAAATAGGCCGTTTTTTGACCTCCATATAAGTGCGGGAAAGGTAGGAACCTAAGATTCCGATGCACAGAAGCTGGATACCTCCGATAAAGATAACGATACATGCCATGGACGGCCAGCCGAAAGCGGAGCCACCGAATAAAAGCTGCCTTACAATAATAAAGATAATGGCAAGGAAGGAAATGATACACATAAACATTCCGGTAAAGGATGCAAGCTTCAACGGAGCTGTAGAGAAGGATATCATTCCGTCCAAGGAGTAGCGGACCAGCTGGAAGAAAGACCATTTGGTTTCTCCGGCAATCCGCTCTGTATTTTCAAATTCAATCCATTTGGTACGGAAACCGACCCAGCCAAATAACCCCTTGGAAAAGCGGTTGTATTCATTTAATTCTAACAATGCATCAACAAAAGGACGGTTCATCAACCGGAAATCTCTGGCACCATCTACGATATCTGTATCGGACATTTTGCGGATAAGCTTATAGAACATCCGGGCAAAGAAAGAGCGGACAGGCGGTTCTCCTTTGCGGTTTACCCGTCGTGTGGCAACCGAATCATAGCCTTCTTCCAGGATGGCATGAAGCATCGAAGGAAGCAGGGAAGGCGGATCCTGTAAATCTGCATCCATAATGGCAGTATAATCACTGGTTGAATTTTTCAGACCGGCATAAATAGCCGCTTCTTTTCCAAAATTACGGGAAAAGGAAATATAATATACACTGTTATCGGAAGAAGCAAGCTTCTTTAGGGTGGCAAGGGTATTGTCCGTTGAGCCATCATTGATAAACAGCAGCTTAAGAGAAATCTCTGTAAGCTGTTGTCTGATTTTTGAGATCTCTTCGTAAAAATACGGAAGTGCTTCTTCTTCGTTATAGCAGGGTACAATAATCGTCATTGTTTGCATAAAAGAATCAATCCTTTGCAAGGTTCTTGTTGGCAGTAGAGAGCATCAGTTTGATACGGTTCAACTGGTTTACTTCACTGGCACCTGGGTCATAGTCGATAGCCACGATGTTAGAAAGAGGGTACTGGTGACGCAGTTTCTTGATAACACCTTTACCAACCACATGGTTTGGCAGACAGGCAAATGGTTGTGTACATACGATATTATTGGTTCCGGTATGAATCAGCTCTAACATTTCACCGGTTAAGAACCAGCCTTCACCGGTCTGGTTACCCTGGGATACAATCTCAGAAGCATATTTTGCCAGTGTTTCAATGTGGGCAGGTGGATCAAAGTGTTCACTCTTTTCAAATTCGTCACGGGCAGCGGAACGGAGCCATTCGAAAAATCTGATACCGAGGTTTGAGACTCTTGCGGATTTCCGGCTCATGCCAAGGTGTTCTGCTTTAAAGTTCTGGTTATAGAAGCAGTAGAGCAGGAAGTCGGTAAGGTCAGGAACAACAGCCTCAGCACCTTCGGACTCCAGTAAGTCTACCAGATAATTATTTGCGGCTGGAAGGAATTTAACCAGAATCTCACCAACGACACCAACCTTAGGTTTCTTAATGTCTTTCATCGGAAGACGGTCGAAGTCACGGATGATTTCACGGCACATCTTTTTGTATTTCCGGTGGGAGACAAAGCCCTTCCTGGAAATAAATGCAATGACACGTTCCTTCCATTTCTCATGAAGTGCATTGGCAGAACCAGGTACTTCCTCATAAGGTCTGGTGCGGTAGAGACAGCGCATGAAAATATCGCCAAACTCCAGGGCATAAAGACCGTGCTGGATAAGCTGTGGTGTAAATTTAAAGCCTGGGTTCTTCTCTAAGCCGCTTAAGTTGATGGAAATAACCGGAACGTTTTTATAACCGGCTTTTTCCAAGGCACGGCGGATGAAACCGATATAGTTGCTGGCACGACATCCACCACCGGTCTGGGAGATTAAAATAGCAGTCTTTGTCATATCATATTTTCCGGACATAACAGCACTCATAATCTGACCGACAACCATAAGGGAAGGGTAGCAGGCATCATTATTTACATATTTTAATCCTACATCTACAGAGTCACGGTTATCATTGTCAAGTACAACCAGATGATATCCGGCAGCCTGGAAAGCAGGCTCTAAGAGTTCGAAATGAATCGGTGACATCTGCGGACAGAGAATTGTGTAACTGTCACGCATCTCTTCGGTAAATACTACACGGTTAAAGTTAGCGGGAACAATGGTACGTTTTTCCTGACGTTTTTCTTTGACACGGATAGCAGCAAGAAGAGAACGGATACGGATCCTTGCGGCACCTAAGTTATTTACCTCATCGATTTTCAGGCAGGTATAAATCTTGCCTGATTTGCTTAAAATGTCATTGACACAGTCTGTTGTAACGGCATCTAATCCACAACCGAAGGAATTCAACTGGATTAAATCAAGATTATCCTGTGTCTTTACAAAGTTTGCTGCAGCATACAGTCTGGAGTGGTACATCCACTGGTCCATAACAATAAGCGGACGCTCTACTTCATGGAGATGTGCTACGGAATCCTCTGTAAGTACAGCTAGACCATAGGAATTAATCAGTTCCGGAATACCATGGTTGATTTCCGGATCTACATGATATGGACGGCCGGCAAGTACAATACCGCGTTTTCCAGTCTCTTTTAAATATGCTAAAGTTTCTTCTCCTTTGTGCTTGATATCCTCTCTGGCATTGGAAAGCTCCTGCCATGCAGTTTTCGCGGCAGCTTTGATTTCTTCTGCCGGAATGGAGAACTCTTCGGTAAAGGTATGTACTAACTGCTCGGTCAGAACGTCAAGGTTGGTAAATGCCATAAACGGATTTAAGAAACGAACCTGACCTGAAGTAATTTCATCTACATTATTCTTGATATTTTCGGCATAGGATGTAACAATCGGGCAGTTGTAGTGATTGTTAGAATCCGGGAATTCATTTCTTTCATAAGGAATACATGGGTAGAAAATGAAATCTACCTGATGCTGAATCAGCCAGGATACATGACCGTGGGCAAGCTTGGCCGGATAACATTCGGACTCGCTTGGAATGGAATCAATACCCAGCTCGTAAATCTTTCTGGTTGACTGTGGAGAGAGTACTACTTCAAATTTTAAAGCTGCAAAGAAGGTTGCCCAGAATGGGTAATTCTCATACATATTTAATACTCTCGGAAGTCCTACGGTTCCGCGGGTGGCTTCTTCTTTCTTCAGTGGAGGATAAGCAAAAAGCCGTTCATTCTTATATTCAAAAAGGTTTGGAATATTTTCTTTATTCTTTTCTTTGCCAAGTCCACGTTCACAACGGTTACCGGTAATGTAGGAACGGTTGCCGGAGAAACGGTTGATGGTTAAAAGACAGTGGTTGGTACATCCCTGACAGCGGGTCAGCTTGGTATCAAAGGTCAGTGCATTGATTTCATCAATGGAAAGCATGGAAGTCTGGTAACCTTCCTCATGACGCTCCCTTGCAATTAAAGCAGCACCAAAAGCACCCATGATTCCTGCAATATCAGGTCTTACTGCTTCACAGCCGGAAATTTTTTCAAAACTCCGGAGTACCGCATCATTGTAGAAGGTTCCACCCTGAACTACGATATGCTCACCTAAATCCTTTGCATCGGAAAGCTTGATAACCTTGAAAAGAGCATTCTTGATAACGGAATAAGCAAGACCGGCGGAAATATCAGCAACGCTTGCACCCTCCTTCTGAGCCTGTTTTACCTTGGAATTCATAAATACGGTACAACGGGTTCCAAGGTCAATCGGGTTTTCAGCAAATAAAGCTTCTTTGGCAAAATCCTGCACACTGTAATTTAATGATTTTGCAAAAGTCTCGATAAAGGAACCGCATCCGGAAGAGCAGGCTTCATTTAACTGAACACTGTCAACGGTCTGGTTCTTAATCTTGATGCATTTCATATCCTGACCACCGATGTCTAAGATACAGTCTACATCCGGGTCAAAGAATGCCGCTGCATAGTAGTGGGCAACGGTTTCTACCTCACCGTCATCCAACATAAGGGCAGCTTTTAATAAAGCCTCTCCATAACCGGTGGAGCAGGAGTGTACAATATGTGCATCCGCCGGTAATAAGGAATAGATTTCCTTGATGGATTTGATTGCAGTAGCCAGAGGACTTCCATTGTTGCTGCTATAGAAAGAATAGAGAAGAGAACCGTCTTCTCCTGCCAGTGCAATTTTGGTTGTGGTGGAACCGGCATCAATTCCAAGATAGCAGTTTCCTTTGTAAGTAGAAAGGTCCGCTGTCTTTACATTGTGTCCGTTATGACGGGCAGTAAAGGCGTCATAGTCAGCCTGGGTTGCAAAAAGAGGCTCCATACGGGCTACTTCAAATTCCATTTTAATATCAGAAGACAATTTGTCTAAAATATCGGATAAATCGTAAGTGACATCTTCTTTATAATTTAATGCAGAACCAATGGCTGCAAACAGATGGGAATTTTCCGGTGCAATAATGTGTTCATCATCCAGTTTTAAGGTGCGGATGAAAGCTTCCTTTAATTCAGAAAGAAAGTGCAGTGGTCCACCTAAGAAAGCAACGTGACCACGGATTGGTTTTCCACAGGCAAGACCACTGATGGTCTGGTTTACGACTGCCTGGAAAATAGAAGCAGATAAGTCCTCTCTGGTAGCACCTTCATTAATCAATGGCTGGATATCAGTTTTTGCAAATACACCGCATCGTGCAGCAATCGGATAGATGGCATCATAATTTTTGGCATACTCATTCAGACCGGATGCATCTGTCTGGATCAAAGATGCCATCTGGTCAATAAAGGAACCGGTACCACCAGCACAGATACCATTCATACGCTGCTCCACATTACCACCTTCAAAATAAATAATTTTGGCATCCTCGCCACCAAGCTCAATGGCAACGTCAGTCTGTGGCGCATAGTCCTGTAAGGCAGTAGATACGGAAATAACCTCCTGCACAAACGGAATGCCAAGATGTTTGGCAAGGGTAAGTCCGCCGGAACCGGTAATCATCGGTGCCAGCTTTAAATTCCCAAGCTTATCAAATGCCTTTTTTAATAAATCCGTTAAGGTTTCACGGATATTGGCAAAATGTCTTTCGTAGTCTGCAAACAGCAGCTCGTTATTTTTTCCAAGAACAGCAATTTTAACGGTTGTGGAACCGATGTCTATTCCCAGTTTGTTAAGATTTTTGTTTTCCATAATAATCACCCTGTATTAGTCTGTTACTTCATATTAATAATGTGTTTCATAAATTCCAAAACAAAATCCATTATACGACAGTATTTTTCAAAAAACAATTCCTAATAAAAGAATTTATGGATTGTTTAGAAATAGTGGGGAATCTGAAATTTTTATGAAGAAATCCCAGTGTCGTTGACAAATCTTTGGGGATACTTCTATAATAGTAGACAGATTGCAATAAACTAATTTATGAAATATGAGGTGTAATATGAATTTTTTGAATAAAATGGAGCGCAAAATTGGAAAATACGCAATCCCGAATCTGATGATTTATCTGATTGCAGCATATTGCATCGGATTTGTGATTTATACAGTAAATCCGAACTTTATGTTGATGCTGACCTTAAGCCCTTATCATATTCTGCATGGACAGGTGTGGAGACTGATTACCTGGATTCTGATGCCGACAGATACCAGAGTATTCTCACTGCTGATTATGGCGCTTCTTTATTATCAGCTTGGTTCTGCACTGGAACGGAGCTGGGGCACGTTCCGTTTTAATGTTTATATTTTTGGCGGAATGTTATTCACTGTAATCGGAGCGTTTATTTTATATGGAATATATGCAGCAGCCGGAACAGGAAGCTTAGAAACAATTTCATTGATTTCAAGCCTTACTTTCACTACGAATTATATCAATCTGACCATATTCCTTGCCTTTGCGGTCATGTATCCGGAAATGCAGATTTTACTGTTCTTTATTATTCCGGTAAAAATGAAGTGGATGGCAGTGGTATACGCAGTATTGATTGCAATTAATCTGATTTTAACCAGCTGGGGCGGAAGAATTGCTATCATTATGTCTATTTTAAACTTCCTGATTTTCTTCCTGTCTACCAGAAATTACAGAAGGGTATCCCCGAAGGAAATTCACCGGAAGCAGGTATTTAAGGCTCAGATGCGGGAGCCGAGGAGAGGCAGCATGGTGACAAAGCATAAATGTGCAGTCTGTGGAAGAACCGAGCTGGATGATCCAAACCTGGAATTCCGTTTCTGCTCCAAGTGCGATGGCAATTACGAATATTGTCAGGATCATCTGTTTACTCATCAGCATATTAAGCACAGCTAGAAAAGGAAAACGCGACCGGACAACATTTTGACGGAACTCCAAAAATCGTTATTGATTTAGCGGACGTTTGACTTTATAATAGATATATTAGTGAAGAAACGAACCCAGGAGGAAGACAAAATGGAAAACGAAGCTGTCTCCAAGAATTTTATTGAGCAGATTATCGACAAAGATTTAGCAGAAGGACATTGCAAAACGGTGCATACCAGATTTCCACCGGAGCCAAATGGCTATTTGCATATCGGACATGCCAAATCTATTCTTTTAAATTATGGACTTGCACAGGAGTATAACGGCTTATTTAATATGCGTTTTGACGATACCAATCCGACCAAAGAGCGAAGCGAATTCGTAGAGTCAATCAAAGAGGATATTAAATGGCTGGGTGCGGATTGGGGCGACAGATTGTTTTTCGCATCCAATTATTTTGACCAGATGTATGAAGCAGCTGTAAAACTGATTAAGAAAGGGAAAGCATATGTTTCTGACTTAAGCGCAGAAGAGATGCGCGAGTACCGCGGAACCTTAAAGGAGCCGGGAAAAGAAGATCCGTCAGCCGGTAGAAGTGTAGAAGAGAACTTAGAACTGTTTGAAGCAATGAAAGATGGCAGGTATGCAGACGGTGAGAAGGTATTGCGTGCCAGAATTGATATGGCTTCTCCAAATATGAATATGCGTGACCCGGTTATTTACCGTGTGGCACATATGACCCATCAGAATACAGGAGATAAGTGGTGCATTTATCCGATGTATGATTTTGCACATCCAATCGAGGATGCCATTGAAGGAATTACACATTCTATCTGTACGCTGGAATTCGAAGACCACAGACCTTTATATGACTGGGTTGTCCGTGAGTTAGAGTATGAGAATCCACCAAAGCAGATTGAGTTTGCAAAATTATATCTTACCAATGTGGTAACCGGTAAGCGTTACATTAAGAAGCTGGTAGAGGAGCATATTGTAGATGGATGGGATGACCCGCGTCTGGTATCCATTGCCGCTTTGAGAAGAAGAGGCTTTACACCGGAGTCTATTAAAATGTTTGTAGAGCTGTGCGGCGTTTCCAAGGCAAACAGTTCGGTAGATTATGCAATGTTAGAATATTGTATCCGTGAGGATTTGAAATTAAAACGTTCCCGCGTGATGGCAGTATTAGATCCAATTAAGGTTATTATTGACAATTATCCGGAAGATCAGATAGAATACTTTGATGTGGTTAATAATATGGAAAATGAAGCTTTAGGCAGCCGTAAGGTTCCGTTTGCAAGAGAACTTTACATTGACAGAGAAGATTTCATGGAAGAACCGCCGAGAAAATATTTCCGTATGTTCCCGGGTAACGAAGTGCGTCTGATGCATGCATATTTTGTGAAATGCAACAGCTTTGTAAAAGACGAGAACGGGAAAGTGACAGAGATTCACTGTACCTATGACCCGGAATCCAGAGGCGGAAACAGCCCGGATGGAAGAAAGGTAAAAGGAACCATTCACTGGGTAGCAGCACCAACCGCAGTGAAAGCAGAAGTAAGATTATACGAGAATATTGTGGACGAAGAGTTGGGCGTATATAACGAAGACGGAAGCCTGAACTTAAATCCGAATTCTCTTACCGTATTAAAAGAGTGCTATGTAGAGCCAGGTCTTGCAGATGCAAAAGGATATGACAGCTTCCAGTTTGTACGACAGGGATATTTCTGTGTAGACGCGAAAGATTCAAAAGAAGATGCACTGGTATTTAACCGCATCGTTTCACTAAAGAGTTCTTATAAACTGCCAGCTCAGCAGTAGAGCGGAGGAATAGATATGAATTTATTTTCTGGATTGGAAAAATTCGGAATAAAGGCAACTGACAGTACAGACCTTTATGCCGATGAGAAAGCAGCAGAAAAGAAAACAAAAGAAAAAGTAGAAACAGCCGTAGTACAGCCAAAGGAAGAGGATTTCCTTTTAGATAAGACCGTGCGCTGCCCGGTATGTGATAAAGAATTTAAGACGAAAATGGTAAAAGCCGGTAAGGTGAAGCGATTGGAGCCGGATGCAGATTTGAGACCGAGACAGCAGTATGTGGATTCTTTGAAATATGATGTGGCATCCTGCCCGAATTGCGGATATACTTCACTGAATCGTTATTTTGAACATATTACCATGGGTCAGATTAAATTGATTAAGGAACAGATTAGCCGGAATTTTCATCCGCAGGCACCATCTGACGATGCAACATGGGATTATGATAAGGCAATTGAAATGCATAAGTTATCCCTGTTTAATTCGATGGTAAAGAAAGCGAGAACCAGTGAAAAAGCATATAACTGTCTGATTCTTGCATGGTTGCTTCGCACCAAAGCAGAGGAATTAGAGACTGCCGGTAAAAAAGAAGAGGCAGCAGCCTGCAGACAGGAAGAGGAATCTTTCTATAAAGAGGCCTATGATGGCATGATGAAGGCAGTAAGTACAGAGATGTTCCCGATTTGTGGAATGGATCAGAGTACTATGGATTATCTTCTTGCAAATATGGCATTCCATTATAAGCAGTATGATGTAACATCAAAATGCTTAAGCCGTGTTTTGAGTTCTGCAAGTGCAAATCGTAAGATTAAGGATAAATCCTTGGAATTAAAAGAAATTATTTTAAAAGAGCTTAAGAAAAACCGATAGGTGGATAACGGGATGAAGGAATTATGGATTGATTTACAGCCGGATTCTCCACACGCACTTTATGAGCAGATTTACGAATATATTCGTAAGGATATAGCAGACGGTAAGATTTCCCCGGGGGAAAAATTACCGTCTACTCGTTTTATGGCCAAAAATCTGCAAATCAGCAGGAGTACCGTGGAACTGGCATATGAACAGCTTACAGCAGAGGGGTATATTGAACCAAAACCCTGTGCAGGCTATTTTGTATGCGATATCAGCATGCTATATCAGCTGAGCCGTGGACAGGAAAAGCCAGAAGAGGGAAGACTCATGGAGCGGCAGAAAAAGCAGTATGAAATCAGTTTTTCTCCATATGAGATTGACCGGAAGCATTTTCCCTATGGAATATGGTATCGGATGCATAAGAGTGTAGTGCCGGAGGATAACCCGGATTTATTGCTTTCGGGAAATCCAAAGGGAGAACTGAATCTTAGAACGGCAATCAGCCGCTATCTCTATCAGGCGAGAGGGGTAGTCTGCGATGAAAAACAGATTCTTCTTGGTGCCGGTAATGAGTATCTTCTGTTATTGTTAGCTCAGATTATGGGGCGGGATAAGAAAGTGGCAATGGAGAATTATACTTATTTGCAGGCCTATTATACTTTCTGTAATATGGGATATCGGGTGTTGGCAGAAGAAATTGATGAAGATGGAATTTGTATGGAGGCTATCCGGAAAGAAAATCCGGATATGGTTTATGTCATGCCATCCCATCAGTTCCCGTTGGGAAATGTCATGCCGCTGCGAAGAAGGCTGGAACTTTTACAGTGGGCATCTGAAGGAGAAGAACGTTATATCATAGAAGATGACCACGATAGTGAGTTTCGTTATAAAGGAAAGCCGATTCCGGCTTTGTGGGGAAATGATACCGGAGAACATGTGATTTATATAGGAACTTTTTCAAAAAGTATTGCCCCATCTCTTCGAATCAGTTTTATGGTACTGCCCCATTCCCTGATGGAGCGGTACCACAGTTCCTGTGGTTTCTATGCCTGTACGGTGCCGCGGAACAGTCAGGAAGTATTGTGCCATTTTATGGAAGAAGGGCATTTTGAACGGCATCTGAACCGTATGCGTAATAACTATAAGAATAAGCATGATACTTTTATGCGTCTTTTAAAGCAGGAAGACTGGGTCTGCCGCATTTACGGTGATAATGCCGGCTTGCATGTATTGGTAGAACTGGAAGTGAAGTGGAAGGAAGAAGAGGTGGTAGAGCAGGCGAGAGAGCAGCATATTGAAATTCATGGACTGGGTGAATATGTGATTCAAAAGCCAAAGGAAAAGAAAGTTCCGACACTGGTGCTTGGATATGGTAATCTGACAGAAGATGAAATGGAACAGGGTCTTGCTGTATTAAGAGAGATTCTGGATAAATAAAAAAGACATTACATATCGGCGGCTGTCGAATGTAATGCCTTTTTTACTTTCTATATTGCGTTAGAAAATTCTATTTCTGGTTATTTTTTTCTAATTCCTGCATTTTCATAGCACGAACTTTTAATGGAAGACCAAACAGCGTGATGAATCCATCTGCATCATGGTGATCATAAAGGTCTCCGGTTGTAAAGCTTGCCAGTGACTCACTGTAGAGAGAGTATGGAGAAGTTGTTCCGGCTTTGATGATGTTTCCTTTGTAGAGCTTGAATTTTACTTCACCGGTTACATATTCCTGGGTAGACTCAACGAATGCCTGAACTGCTTCACGTAAAGGTGTGAACCATTTTCCTTCGTAAACAATCTGAGCCATACGATTGCCCATATCTTTTTTTACATCCATAGTAGCACGGTCTAATACGAGTTCCTCTAACTGACGATGTGCTTCCATCAGGATAGTTCCGCCAGGAGTTTCATATACACCACGGGATTTCATACCAACAACACGGTTTTCTACGATATCGATGATACCAATTCCATGTTTGCCGCCTAAACGGTTTAATTCACGGATGATATCGGAAACTTTCATTTTCTTTCCATTAACAGCAGTAGGAACACCTTTTTCAAAGGTCATGGTTACATATTCGCCCTCATCCGGAGCTTTTTCCGGAGAAACACCAAGAACTAAAAGGTGGTCATAGTTTGGCTCATTTGCAGGATCCTCTAACTCAAGACCTTCGTGGCTGATGTGCCATAAGTTACGGTCACGGCTGTAGCTCTGGTCAGTAGAGAATGGAAGATGAATGCCATGTGCTTTGCAGTATTCAATTTCGGATTCACGGGAATCCATTTTCCATTTGTCATCACGCCAAGGAGCAATAATTTTAATATCAGGAGCAAGTGCTTTGATAGAAAGCTCGAAACGAATCTGGTCATTTCCCTTACCGGTTGCACCGTGGCAGATAGCAACAGCATTTTCTTTTCGTGCAATTTCAACTAATTTCTTGGCAATACCAGGACGAGCCATAGAAGTTCCTAAGAGATATTTGTTCTCATATACGGCATCTGCCTGAACACATGGAACAATATAGTCATCACAGAATTCATCTGTAATATCTTCAATATATAATTTGGTTGCACCGGATAATTTTGCTCTTTCATCAAGACCGTCCAGCTCTTCACCCTGTCCGCAGTCAACGCAGCAGCAGATTACTTCATAATCATAATTTTCTTTTAACCATGGGATGATAGCGGTTGTATCAAGTCCACCAGAGTACGCTAAAACAACTTTTTCTTTCATAATAATAGGTATCCTTTCTTCAGATGTTTTTTAACTAGGACTAATATACAACAAAAAAATTAAATACGCAAGCGAAAAAATATACATAATATACTTATAAAAATGCATAATTATATACAAAGGGTACATATTTATGTATAAAAAACGGATAATATAATAATAAAAGAAGACTTATAGAATCACAAATTAACTGAAAAAGCGTGAAAACAGAAAATAATACTTGCATAATGTATAAAACGAATGTATAATTATGCACTGTAAATGGCATGCAAATTTCGTGTGTGCCATAATCTTAAGAAGAAAGAAGATGTAAAAATGATTAAAGCAGGAATTATCGGAGCAACCGGATATGCAGGAGCAGAACTGGTAAGGATTCTTATGGGACATCCTTCCGTAGAGATTAAGTGGTATGGCTCCAGAAGTTATATAGATAAGAAGTATGCAGATGTTTACCGTAATATGTTTGAAATCGTAGAGGATACCTGCCTCGATGATAATATAGAAGAGCTGGCAAAGCAGGTGGATGTTATCTTTACAGCAACACCGCAGGGTTTCCTTGGCTCTGTATTGAATGAGAAGATTTTATCCGAGACAAAGGTAATTGATTTGAGCGCAGATTACCGTATTAAAGATGTGGCTACTTATGAAAAATGGTATAAAATTGAGCATAAGAGTCCACAGTTTATTGAAGAAGCCGTTTACGGACTTTGCGAAATCAATCGTGAAAAGGTGAAAAATGCAAGACTGGTAGCCAACCCGGGATGCTATACCACCTGTTCTATTTTAACCGCATATCCGTTGGTAAAAGAGGGACTGATTGATGCCAATACATTGATTGTGGATGCAAAGAGCGGTACTTCCGGTGCAGGACGTGGAGCAAAGGTCAATAATCTGTTCTGTGAAGTAAATGAAAATATGAAGGCATATGGCGTGGCAACCCACAGACACACACCGGAAATTGAAGAACAGTTAGGTTATGCAGCCGGAAAAGAGATTACCATCAGCTTTACACCACATCTTGTTCCAATGAACCGTGGTATCTTAGCAACAGAGTACGCATCACTGGTAAAGAAAGCAGACGGAAGTTATCCAACCAAAGAAGAGATTCGTGCAGCTTATGAAAAATATTATAAGAACGAGAAATTCGTCAGGGTATTAGAGGATGGTGTGTGCCCGGAAACCAAATGGGTAGAAGGAAGCAACTATGTAGATGTGAACTTTGTAGTAGATGAGCGTACCGGAAGAGTGATTATGATGGGTGCGCTGGATAATCTGGTAAAAGGAGCAGCCGGTCAGGCGGTTCAGAATATGAATTTATTATTTGGATTAAAGGAATCGGAAGGTCTCGAACTGGTACCGATGTTCCCGTAAGCAGGAGAGAATATGGCAGAAGCTACATATATATTAAGAACAATGAAAGAAGACGATTTTAATGAAGTCCATGCACTCTGGATGAGCATTCATGGATTTGGCATCCGGAGCATTGATGATTCGGAAGAAAATGTGAAACGTTTTATCCGAAGAAATCCGGACACCAGTATCGTGGCATGTATGGATGGAAAAATTGTAGGAGCTATTCTTTGCGGACAGGATGGAAGAAGAGGATGCTTTTATCATGTATGCGTCCATGAGGATTACCGGAAACATGGTATTGGAAAAGCAATGGCAATGATGGCAATGGAAGCATTGAAAAAAGAAGGCATCAACAAAGTAAATCTGGTGGCATTTACTAGTAATGAGCTGGGCAATGGATTCTGGAAGAATATGGGCTGGACATTCCGGAAGGATATGAATTATTATGAATTTGATTTGAATCCGGAAAATGTAACTGTATTTAATCCATAAATAAATTTGGAAAGCAGACAGCTTAAGATAAAAGACAGAGGAAAGCAGGACAGGAGGCATATTATGAAAAAAGTAGAAGGCGGCGTTACCGCAGCAGAAGGTTTTCAGGCTGCATCCACAGCAGCAGGTATTAAGTATAAAGACAGAACAGATATGGCAATGATTTATTCCACGGAGCCATGTGCAGTTGCCGGAACATTTACCACGAATGTCGTAAAGGCAGCACCGGTAAAATGGGATAAGGACATTGTAAAGAACAGTGCATTTGCACAGGCAGTTGTAGTAAATGCCGGAATTGCCAATGCATGTACCGGAACAGAAGGATTAGGATATTGCAAAGATACCGCAAAGAAAACTTCAGAGTTAATGGATATTCCGGAGGATGCAGTTCTTGTGGCATCCACAGGAGTAATTGGAAAACAGCTTCCGATTGACCGTATCTGTGCCGGTGTGGAACAGATGAGTAAAAAATTAAGCGGTGATTTAACTAGTGGACATAATGCAGCACTTGCTATTATGACAACAGATACCCATGAGAAAGAGGCTGCAGTGGAGGTAGAGCTTTCCGGTAAGAAGGTTACCATCGGTGGAATGTGTAAAGGCTCGGGCATGATTCATCCGAATATGTGTACCATGTTAAGCTTTATCACAACAGATGCAGCAATTTCAAAAGAAATGTTGCAGGAAGCACTGAGCAGTACCGTAACAGATACTTATAACATGATTTCCGTAGATGGAGATACTTCCACCAACGACACCTGCCTGGTACTGGCAAATGGCCTTGCAGGCAATGAAAAAATCAAAGAGAAGAATGAAGATTACGAAACATTCTGTGAGGCACTTTATTATGTCAATGAAGCACTGGCTAAGATGATGGCGGGAGATGGCGAAGGCGCAACTGCTTTATTTGAAGTAAAAGTAGTGCATGCGGCATCCAAAGAAGATGCGGTTATCTTAAGCAAATCCGTAGTAACATCAAGCCTTACCAAGGCTGCAATCTTTGGACATGATGCTAACTGGGGACGAATCCTATGTGCATTGGGCTATTCCGGCGTGGAATTTGATCCGGAGCAGGTTGACCTTTACTTTGAAAGTGCAGCCGGCAAGCTGATGATTATCAAAGATGGTGTTGCCGTAGATTATTCCGAGGAAGAGGCAACTAAGATTTTATCTGAAAAAGAAGTAACAGCCATTGCAGATATGAAGATGGGTGAAGCCTGTGCAACAGCATGGGGCTGTGATTTGACCTATGATTATATTAAAATAAATGCGGATTATCGTTCTTAAAAAAGATTTGATTGAAAAAAATATACGAAAAAAGACTTTTTAAGAAAAGGAAAGAGGATTGGACAGATGGAAGAAAACAGTATGCAGGAAATATTGAAAAAAGCTGAGGTATTAATTGAGGCATTGCCATATATCCAGCGTTTCAACCGCAAAATTATCGTAGTAAAATATGGCGGAAGTGCAATGGTAGATGAAGAGTTAAAGCAGAGCGTTATCCAGGATGTAACTCTTTTAAAACTGGTTGGTTTCAAACCGATTATCGTTCATGGTGGCGGTAAGGAAATCAGCAAATGGGTTGCAAAAGCCGGAATGGAGCCGGAATTTATCAATGGACTTCGTAAAACCGATGCACCTACCATGGAAATTGCAGAGATGGTTCTTGGAAAAGTCAATAAATCATTGGTTCAGATGGTAGAAAAGCTTGGCGTGAACGCAGTAGGTATCAGCGGTAAAGATGGTGGACTGCTGAAGGTAAATAAGAAATTATCCAATGGACAGGATATCGGGTATGTGGGTGAAGTTAAGGAAGTAAATCCAAAGATTTTATATGATCTTCTCGAAAAAGATTTCCTGCCGATTATCTGCCCGGTAGGTCTTGATGATAATTATGATACCTATAATATCAATGCGGACGATGCAGCGTGTGCAATTGCCCGTGCCGTACAGGCAGAAAAACTTGCATTTCTTACAGATATTGAAGGTGTATACAAAGATCCGGATGATAAATCTACACTGATTTCCGAACTTAAGATTTCAGATGCACACAAGCTGATTGAAGATGGTTATATTGGCGGCGGAATGCTTCCAAAATTAAATAACTGTATCGATGCCATTGAAAATGGTGTATCCAGAGTACATATCTTAGATGGTAGAATTGCACATTGTCTGTTACTGGAAATCTTTACAAACCGAGGAATCGGAACAGCAATTTTAGGAGATGCGGAGGAAAAGTTTTATCATGAATAAACAGGAATATATGGATTGTGAAGATAAAGCATTATTACATACTTATAATCGTTTCCCTCTGGTATTAGATCATGGTGAGGGCGTATATCTTTATGATACCGATGGAAAGAAGTATCTTGATTTTGCGGCAGGTATTGCGGTAGAAGCGTTAGGATACAGCAATGAAGCGTATAAGCAGGCATTAAAAGACCAGATTGATAAAATTACACATACTTCAAATCTTTATTATAATGTCCCGATTATGGAAGCTGCAGAAAAATTCTTAAAAGTTTCCAAAATGGACAGGGTTTTCTTCACCAACAGTGGAGCAGAAGCCATTGAGGGAGCAATTAAGGCAGCAAAAAAATATGCCTATACCAGAGATGGTCATGCAGACCATGAGATTATAGCCATGAACCATTCCTTCCATGGAAGAACCCTGGGTGCATTATCCGTAACCGGAAATGCCCATTACAGAGAACCGTTTGAGCCACTCTGCGGTGGTGTGAAATTTGCAGATTTTAATGATATTGAAAGTGTAAAAGCACAGGTAACAGAAAAAACATGTGCCATTATCTTTGAAACCGTGCAGGGAGAGGGTGGAATTTATCCGGCAGAGGAATCCTTTATGAAAGAGATTTCAGCACTCTGCAAAGAGAAAGATATTCTTCTTATTTTAGATGAAATCCAGTGTGGAATGGGAAGAACCGGAGAAATGTTTGCATGGCAGCATTATGGAATCAAACCGGATATTATGACAAGTGCCAAGGCATTGGGCTGTGGAGTGCCGGTAGGAGCTTTTGCCATGACAGAACGTGTGGCAGAGAAATCCTTGGCACCGGGTGACCATGGAACCACATATGGAGGTAATCCGTTTGTCGGAGCAGCGGTCAGTAAGGTAATGGACTTATTTGAAGAATTAAAGCTTACAGACCATGTAAAAGAAATCGCAGTTTATCTGGAAAGCGAACTGGATAAGCTGGTAGAAGAATATGATTTTATTACAGCCCGCCGTGGTATGGGACTGATGCAGGGGCTTGTAAGCACAAAACCAGTTGGAACCATCGCGGCAGAAGCATTAAAAGAAGGTTTAATTATTATAACAGCTGGCGCAGATGTAATCCGTATGGTGCCGCCACTTGTGATTGAAAAAGAGCATGTGGATGAAATGATAACGAAACTGAAAAACGTACTGGATCGTATGTAGGCAGGGTATATGAAAAAGAAAACAAAGGAAATCATAGAAACAACAACGCTGGCAGTGGGAGTTATCCTGCTGTCAGCGGCTGCTTTTTACAGTAGCAAAGAAACAGGGAAAACAGAGTTAAAAACAGACAGAAAAGAGCAGATAACATCTGAGCAGGAAACAAAAGAAGCATATGAAGCAGCGCAAAAGGAGCTATCCTTTTGGTACAGCGATGCAGACTGCAGGAATTATTTTGAACAGTGTGCAGTGGATTATTATGCCAAAACCGGTATCGCAGTGGGGATCCGTTATGTAGATGAGGAATCTTATCTTGAACAGATTTATGATGCAACGATGACGGAAGAAGACTATCCGGATTTGTATCTTGCCTGGAATGATGCAAAAGACAAGGCGTATTTATATGGTGTTGCAACGGAAGAAGAATACCCATTGTTTTTTGATACACTGGTGATGGTATATCAGAAAGAGAATTTTCCGGAAGCACCGGAGAGTATTTCGGAAATTTTAGACTATGGACAGAATAACCTTTTAGGAGAAGGTGTAGGAAATCTGCTGGAATGGAATGTGGCAGATGGATTTTATGATTATCCATTTGTGGGGACTGAAGTGGAATGGAATGAGACGGACTATACCCTTTTGACGACATATGGAGAAAAATATAATGATGAATTAACTTTCTTTAAAAACCTTTCAGAAACTGTGGGAATTGATACGGATGAAATTGACAGAAATCAGGTGGTGGAGAATTTTAATCAGGGAGCATCTTTGTGTGCAATCATTGATTCTGATGATTTAAATAAGATGACAGCAGAAAATTATGGCGTTTGCGGGCTGCCGATGTTAGACGATACCACACCGATGCAGGGGGTTGCCAGAACGGGGATTCTTTTGGTAAATGAATTTTCGGGGGAAAAAGATATGGCGGCTGATTTTGCTGCTTTTATAGAAAAAGAAGAAGTGGATACCTTGCATGCAATGACTGGTCATATTTCTACAGATGAAGGTGCCAGCCGGGATGAAGCAGAACAGGCAGCTTTTATGCAGTATCAGAACAGCCAGCTGGTACCGGATGCTGCAAATGCAGGTGAGTTCTGGTCAGAATTTACAAGGCAGATGAAGGCATTGTGGAATGGTGGAAGTCTGCCACAGGAATAATTTGAAAATACTACTTGTATAAAGGGCAAATTTTCGTTAAAATAGAAAACAGTAAGCATTAGGGGACTTTCTTGCATAACAGAATTTATGTAAGGGAGTGATACGGATGAAAAAAGTCGGGTTATTAGCTCTGGCTTTATATTGTGGGATTATATATACGGCATGTGGAAAAGAAGATACCGTATATTTTGAGCCGGATACGCAAATGGAGAGTGAAGAGGTTACAGAAGCTGTCTTATGCCCGCCGGCTTCTTGTTATGTATATGTCTGCGGTGAGGTAGTGCACCCGGGGGTATATGAAGTGGCAGAAGGAGCCAGGGTCTGCGATGTATTAGAACTGGCAGGAGGCTTAAAGGATGCTGCAGCAAAAGAGGCACTCAATCAGGCAGAACCGATTGTTGACGGACAGATGATAAAGGTGCCGGATCAGGAAACTTACCTTTTGCAGCAGACAGGGAGTGCTGATTCGGCAGCAGAGCCGGAGGATGGTAGAATTAATCTGAATACTGCATCAAAGGAACAGCTTATGACACTTTCCGGAATTGGAGAATCAAAAGCTGAGACAATTATTTCTTACCGGGAAAAAAATGGCGCATTTCAGACCATTGAAGATTTAATGAATATTCCCGGAATTAAAAATGGCGTTTTTGAAAAAATAAAAGATAATATAAGGGTTAACTGAGGTGTAAAATGGCAAAAAAAGTTCTGGTTGTGGACGACGAAAAATTAATAGTGAAAGGAATCCGTTTTTCATTGGAACAGGATGGAATGGAAGTAACCTGTGCGTATGATGGTGAAGAGGCACTGCGTCTGGCACAGGAGAATAAGTTTGATATGATTTTACTGGATATCATGCTTCCGAAGATGGATGGATTTGAAGTGTGTCAGGCAATCCGGGAGTTTTCTAATATGCCAATCGTCATGCTGACAGCAAAAGGCGATGATATGGATAAAATTTTAGGATTGGAATATGGTGCAGATGATTATATCACCAAGCCGTTTAATATTCTTGAGGTGAAAGCCAGAATCAAAGCAATTATGCGAAGAACTGCTGCCAGTGAACCGAAGGAAGAAAATTCCAAAGTGATAGAGAGCGGCGATTTAAAATTAGACTGTGAGAGCCGCAGACTGTTTGTCCAGGGAAGAGAGATTAATCTGACAGCCAAGGAATTTGACTTGTTAGAGCTTCTTGTTATGAATCCGAATAAGGTATACAGCCGTGAGAATCTGCTGAATCTGGTATGGGGTTATGAATATCCGGGCGATGTTAGAACGGTGGATGTTCATGTGCGTAGACTGCGTGAGAAGATTGAACCGAATCCGAGTGAGCCAAAATATGTGCATACGAAATGGGGTGTAGGTTATTTCTATCAGAAATAACAGCGATAAGCAGAGGATGAAGGTACAGACTTATGAACAGAAAAAAAGGTATTCGTAATTTTTTGAAAAGCATGAAATTCCGGCTGATTTGTCTTTTTATGCTGATCGGTATTTTGACCGGAATTTTAATCCGGACCGGGATTTTAACTGCTTATGAGAAACATGCAGTTTCTAACCGGAGTGTAGATGTAATTGGTCAGGCAAAGATTCTTGCAAACCAGATGGTATCCACAGATTATATCAATGGAGCGGAGTCGGAAAGCATCACTTCACAGTTGCAGCAGATGTCACGTATTTATGATGGAAGAATTCTTCTGATAGATTCTTCTTTTCATATTATAAAAGATACTTATGATCTGGATACCGATAAAACAATTATTTCAGAAGAAGTCATAAAGTCATTCCGCGGTGAGGATTCTATGAATTATGATGTGGATAATCATTATGTGGAAATGACTATTCCGCTGACTACAGATAACGTAGAGTCAGGGGAGAAGAGTATTATCGGAGTGCTTCTTATCAGTGTTTCGACAGATAGTATTCTTGCCAATCTGGAATATATGAGAAATGCTGCATTAGTGCTTCAGATTTTCGGGGCAGTTTTACTGTTTGCAGTCAGCGTATTTTTATCCGTTCGTCTGACAAACCCGTTGAAGAATATGGCATCCTCTATTGCTGAGATTCAGAATGGATATGGAACCAGTGATGGGGAGCTGATGATTAAGGATTATTCTGAAACAGTTCAGATTTCGGAAAAATTTAATAAACTTTATAGCAGAATGAAGATGCTGGATGACTCCAGACAGGAATTTGTGTCCAATGTGTCCCATGAGCTGAAAACACCGCTTACTTCTATGAAGGTACTGGCAGACTCACTGAATGGACAGGAAGATGTTCCGGTAGAACTGTATCGTGAATTTATGTTAGACATTGGAAATGAAATTGAACGTGAAAATAAAATTATTAATGATTTGCTCTCGCTGGTTAAGATGGACAAGTCTGCATCAGATTTGAATATCACGTCAGTTAACATCAATGAGATGCTGGATTTGATTTTAAAGAGATTAAAACCGATTGCGGAAAAACAGCATGTAGATCTGGTGTTGGAAAGCTTCCGGCCTGTTACAGCAGAAATTGATGAGGTAAAGCTGACGCTTGCCATTACCAATCTGGTGGAAAATGCAATCAAATATAATAAGGAAGACGGTTGGGTACATGTGTCCCTGAATGCAGATTATCAGTATTTCTATCTTAAGGTAGAGGATTCCGGCATCGGTATTCCGGAGGATTCCTTAGAGCATATTTATGAAAGATTCTACCGCGTGGACAAGTCCCATTCCAGAGAAATAGGTGGAACCGGACTTGGACTTGCCATTACAAGAAATGCAATATTAATGCACCGTGGTGCAATTAAGGTATTTAGTACAGAGGGTGAGGGAACGCTCTTTACTGTGCGGATTCCGCTGAATTACATTGCCTAGGAGGTCTGGCATGAAGAAAATTGCAGGATGGCTGGGTTTTATCCTTCTGGTATCGCTGTTCACAGGGTGTGGCAGACAGGAGACGGATGACCCGGCGTATCATATTTATTATCTGAATAAAGAAAAAACAAAAGTGGTAGAGCAGCCATATGATTTAAAAGAGGGCAAGACAGAGGACATGATAGCCACTCTTTTAGATGCGTTGTGCACCAATACGGATAGCGTGGAGTATCAGAAACCGGTTCCTGGTGATGTTACAATTACAGACTGGTCACTGGAAAGCAATCAGCTGTTCCTTTACTTTAATGATAATTATTCCAAAATGCAGTCTACGGATGAGGTGTTGTGCCGGGCAGCAGTGGTAAAGACACTGGTACAGCTTCCGGATGTAAAATATGTATCTTTTTATGTGGGAGATGCACCGTTGGCAGACAGCCGGGATAATGTAATCGGACTGATGACAGAAGAAAGCTTTGTTGAGAATCCGGGAAAACAGATTAATTCCATTCAGACAACAACATTACATTTATATTATGCAAATGCTGATGGAAACGGACTGGTAGAATGCGAAAAAGAAGTACAGTACAGCAGTAATATTTCCATGGAAAAACTGATTATGGAGAATCTTTTAAAGGGACCGGATGATAAGAATTTGAAAGCACCACTTCCGGAAGGAACAAATCTTGTCAATGTTACGACAACCAATGGAATCTGCTATGTTACATTAGATGAGGCGTTCCTGAATCAGAATTATGAAATACAGGAGCCAATTGTCATTTATTCTATTGTAGACTCTTTATCAGAGATTTCAACCATCAGTAAGGTGCAGATTTCTGTAAATGGAAAGACCAGCGGTGTTTACCGGGATAGTTTTGCATTAGACCAGCTTTATGAACAGAACCTTGACTATGTGGTAAATGCAGATGAGAACGAGACGGTATCTACAGAAGCACAAATAGAAGAGACACCTTAGGAGAAGGTCTTAAGAAGAAGTATCTTATAAGTAACATATTAAGAAGAAACACCTTAGAAAAATATTTAGGAGGGGTTATATCGAAATTATAAAACGCCCCTTATGCTATGGAACGATATTGTTCCTGTGTGGTATTATTGTCTGCCTGTCTGTTCCGACGGTCATAAAAGTTATCCTTATCAGCTTTGTGGCAGGGTGTCAGATGTATCTGCTGTATGCTCTGCGGCAAAGAAAACGGAGGGTATACCGGTTTACAGCAGTACTTGGAATAGGATTTTTTCTGCTGGGAATTGCAAGAATCTGGTATATGCAGCAGCAAAGCTATACCATTGAGACGATTTTAAAAGAGCAGGAGACCAGCCTTTCTGTAGAAACAGATGCTTCCAGAGGCTGGCAGACGGAAAATGAAAAGACAATTTTACAGGGGAAGATAGAGAAAAAAGAACGAAAAAACAATCAGACAAGATTATATCTTAATCATGTTTTCTTACGGATTGGAGATAAAACCTATAAAACCAATTCTGTCCTGGTTCGACTGAAGCAAGAACCATCTGACCAATCGTGTCGTATAGGAACAACCATTGTATTAGAAGGAAATATCCGACAACTGAATCGCGCTGCCAATGATGGTAATTATGATGAATTTCAATATTATCACAGTCTGAATATGGATTATCATTTTGATGCCGAAAGGATTTGTGGGGAATATGGAAGAGAAGATGTACTGGCAGAGAAATTATTTGTGATAAAAGAAAAATTAAAAGAAGATTATAAAAATAATTTATCGGAAAGAAATGCTGGGATTCTTGGAACAATGCTTTTAGGAGATAAAGAACTTTTGAAAAAGGAAGTTTCAACAGTCTTTCAACAGGCAGGAGCCAGTCATGTGCTGGTAATCAGTGGAATGCATATTTCCTGCATTGGACTGTTCTGCTATGGACTTCTTAGAAAAAAAGGAAATTCTCTTTGTGCCTGTACGGCAGCGGTTGTATTTTTGTTCTGTTATGTGAAAATGACCGGGATGGGAATATCTGCTATCCGGGCATGGATTATGTTTGCACTTCTTATGGCAGCCAAGCTGTCCGGGCGAAGCTATGATAGCAGAACCGCTCTTTCTGTGGCAGTGCTGGTGCTTTTATGGAAAAACCCGTATCTGGTTGAAAATGCAGGACTCCAGTTTTCGGTAGCTGCAATTCTTGGTGTGGTAGTAGTGGCAAAATGTATTGGACAGTTGTTTCCGAGGGAGCAAAAACAGCAAACACAGGAACGGAAAACAGGCGATAAGGCGGCAAATAAAATACGGGAAAAATGGAAACGGCAAATCCGGCAGAACTTTTTAGTTTCGCTTTCCGTTCAACTTACAACACTTCCACTGGTGGCATACTATTATTATGAAGTGCCGGTCTATGCTTTGATTCTGAATCTGTTGATAGTTTCCTTGTTAAGTGCAGTTTTAATAAACGGGATAGTTGCAACATTGCTCATGTGTATGGGAAAAATTTTTGTAGGAAGGCTGTTTGCGGGACCGGTAATCATGATGTTGGAATTATTGCTGGACGGAATTTATGTTGGAGTCAGCTGGTGCAGCCGGTTCCCGGGAGCTACGAAGATAGTAGGACAGTGGCCGATACAGCGCATCATATTCTATTATCTGATGCTTGCAGCCACCTGTTTGCTGATAAAAAGCCGGACAAAGAAAAGCGGAAACAGAGATGGGAATAGAAATACAAATATACTCCTTAGAAAGTTTCCGATTGTTTTGATTGGAAGCGTGGTGTTACTTCTGGTTCTTCGTCCGGTAAAGAGTAATCATCTTATGGCAGTTCTTGATGTGGGGCAGGGAGATGGCATCTATGTACGACTGGGGGAAGATACCAATCTTTTTCTGGATGGCGGAAGCACTGATGTGTCTAAGGTGGGAACGTATCGGATTTTGCCATTTCTAAAAAGCAATGGAATCACGAAGATAGATTATTGGTTTATAAGCCATTATGACGAAGACCATGTGAACGGATTGTTAGAAGTTCTTGAGACGGAGTATTCTGTTGAAAATATTATATTGCCTGGAAAACAGCCGGATGTAAAGAATTATCAGAGCATATGTGCACTGGCAGAGCGGAGAAACATTCCCATCTTATATATGAAAGAAGGAGATTGCATAAGAAGTGGCGAGGATACCATAAGCTGCCTCCTTCCGGACGGAGAGTATCAGGCAGAGGATGAGAATGGAAAATCCATGATATTGCTCTATCAGACGAAATATATTTCCGGGATATTTACCGGAGATGCCGGAGAAGCAGAAGAAAATTGGCTCTTAGAAAAGCAGCGGTTGCGGAAAGTAGATTTTCTTAAAGTAGGACATCATGGCTCAAAGTATTCCTCGACAGAAAAATTTTTAAAAGCACTTTCGCCGGAACTGGCATTGATTTCCTGTGGGGAAAACAACCGATATGGACACCCTCATCAGGAGACTATAAATCGATTAAAAGAAGCTTCGGCAGAAATTTTTGATACGATGGAAGGCGGTCAGATTTCGCTGGAAGAGGAAAAGGGAAGGATCACAATTCACAGCTTTCGGTAAGTATACTTTGATAAAGAAGTAAAAATATAGTATAATATCCTTTATGAAAACAATAGATAATGACATTAAAATGGGACAATTAAAAAACGTATATCTTTTATATGGAACGGAAGACTATCTGAAACGGCAGTATCGTGATAAGCTAAAACATGCACTGGTAGAGCCGGATGATACGATGAATTTTTCGGCATATGAGGGAAAGGATATTAATCCAAAGGAACTGATTGATTTATCGGAGACACTGCCATTCTTTAAAGAAAAGCGTATGATTCTGGTGGAAAACAGTGGCTTCTTTAAAAACAGCTGTGATGACCTGGCAGAATATATGAGCCAGGTGCCGGAATCCACCTGCTTTGTTTTTGTGGAAGAAGAAGTGGATAAGCGTTCCAAATTATTTAAAGCGGCATCCAGGGCTGGAAGTGCCGTAGAATTTGAGACCCCGAAAGAAGATATGCTGATTCGCTGGATACTGGGCAGAATCCAGCGGGAAGGGAAGAAAATTACCCAGTCCGTGATGCAGCTTTTCCTGTCAAAGACCGGTTCCGATATGGAAAATATTGATAAGGAATTAGAAAAGCTTATCTGTTATACATTGGATAAGACAGAGATTTCTGCGGCAGATGTAGAGGCAATCTGTACCGGACAGACGGAAAATAAAATCTTTGAAATGATTGATGCCATCTCTGCCAAGAATCAGAAGAAGGCTTTGGACTTATATTACGATTTACTGGCATTAAAGGAAGCACCCATGCGGATTTTATTCCTGATTGCAAGACAGTTCCAGAATCTGCTTTTGATAAAAAGCATGTCAGCAAAAGGATATCCGGCTGTCAGTATTGCAAAGACTGCAGGGATGCCAAGCTTTGCAGTGCAGAAGAACCTTCGACAGGCAGGAGCTTTTAAAATAAATCAGTTAAAGGAAGCAATAGAAGACTGCGGACAGGCAGAAGAGGATGTCAAGACGGGAAGAATGGCAGACCAGTTAGCCGTAGAACTTCTGATTGTAAAATACAGTGCATAAAAAAAGAACGTTTCGAATGACGGTACGAAACGTTCTTTTTTATAATCGTTTATAATCTATGCTCTTCCGGCAATTATGCCATTTTGTTCACAGCTTTGTTTAAGCGTGAAATCTTTCTGGAAGAAGTGTTCTTGTGATAAACACCCTTAGTAGCAGCTTTGTTGATTTCAGATGTTGCAGCAACTAATGCAGCAGCAGCAGCCTCTTTATCGTTTGCAGCGATTGCAGCGTCTACTTTCTTAATAGATGTTTTAACTTTTGATCTAATAGCTTTGTTTCTATCAGCTTTGGTCTGATTTACAAGAATTCTTTTCTTAGCAGATTTAATGTTAGCCAACCTGTACACCTCCAATATGATTGTTTTATTGTTTTTGGTTGTTTCATTAAAGCCGGACACGGACGTTCTAATGTAAACATACCATGTTAGTTTATCCCACATATTTGCATCTGTCAATACATATTTGGAGAAAAAATGTAAAAAATAATAAAGAAAATTTATTTGGAAAAATTGTTTACAGGAAGTGAAGCTATGTTTCAGATAAGAACAGACCTCGCATTAGAGACGAGAGAAAAATTTGATGAAGATCATATTGAAGTAAAGGGAGTACGGGTGGATGAGGAGAGAATTTCACCGGAAATCATGATTACAAGAGTGTTCATTGACACAGAAAACGGAGCAAAGGCAATGAAAAAACCGAAGGGAACCTATATTACCATTGAGGCTTCGGACATGATGGAAGAAGATGAGGATTATCACAGAGAAGTGTCCGGGCAGCTGGCAAAAGTGATTGAAACCATGCTGCCGGGGAAAAAAGAAGAACTCAAAATATTGGTAGTGGGTCTTGGTAACCGGGAAGTGACACCGGATGCATTAGGACCTTATGTAGTAGATAATATGATGATTACCAGGCACATTATCAAGGAATATGGACAATATGCCTTTGGAAATAAGGCGACGAGCCAGATAAGCGGAATTGTGCCGGGCGTAATGGCACAGACCGGTATGGAATCAGGAGAGATTGTCCGTGGAGTCATTGAAGAGACGAAACCGGATATTGTAATTGTGGTGGATGCACTGGCGGCCCGCAGCGTGAAGCGTCTGAACCGTACCATCCAGATTACGGATACCGGAATCAATCCCGGTTCCGGTGTGGGCAATCACAGGCATGCCATTAATAAAGAAAGCATGGGAATTCCGGTAATTGCCATAGGAATTCCTACCGTAGTAGATGCCGCAACGATAGTTTCGGATACTATGAGTGACTTAATCGGAGCCATGCGGGAGTCAGCGCAGCTAAAAAGCGTGGGAAATGGGCTGGCAGGTCTGGATGAAATTGAAAAGCATGAGCTGGCGAGAGAACTTTTATCTCCACATTTGAATGCAATGTTTGTAACACCAAAAGATATTGATGAAGCGGTAAAAAGGCTGAGCTATACCATATCAGAGGGACTGAATCTGGCATTCTCCCGGTTCTAAAGGGACAGAAGCTGCATAGAATATAGTGTTTGCTATGGCAGAACAGGAGGTGCTGGCAGCATGAGAGTCTATGGGCAAAGATATCAGGGAAAAACGGAACTGGTCAGGAAACGAAAAAAATGGTACAGGCAGTCTGCTATTGCACTTTTTCTGTTGTATGCTTTTTTTCTTATGGTGAAAGCGGGAACCGGAAGGGAAACACTGGCAAAACGTTTTTTTTCCTATATACAGAATGAGATATCCATGTCCATGACCAGACAGTATATTCCGACTGTTGCCTATATGGCAGAGGGCAGGCAGGAACAGACACTGAGTGACTTTTTGCTGGAAAAAGTGACAGACCAGATACCACTTATCGGATATGCAGATACCATAAGGACTTATGAAACGACAATTGAGAGCAGCCTTTCAGAAGAAGAGATTGTTGCACTGGAAGGAAAGGATGAAGCGGAAGTAGAGGCCAGGCAGATGGCGGAGGCAGCCAGCAGAGAGAATCAGGACTGCATAGTGGCAGAAATGGAGCAGGAAAATGCGCAGGCAGGAGCAGATGCGGCAGCAGAAGCGGCAGAGCAGCCGGCAGCCCCGGATTATACAGCAGTCAGCTCTCAGCCGTTGGTGGAGATTCCAAGAGAAAAATTAAATGATTTTGATTATCTGATTCAGAATTTTTATCAGGTGGACAATACAACAACCATCAATAGCAGTCAGTTAAATGCAGAAGAATTGTTAAGTATGGATTTAACCATAAAAACGCCGGCAGACCAGCCGCAGATTCTGATTTACCATACCCATTCCCAGGAAATGTTTGCAGATTCCGACCCAAATGATGTAATGACGGGCGTTATGGGAACAGGGGAATATCTTACCAGCCTGTTACAGGAAAAATATGGATTTCAGGTCATGCATCATATGGGACAGTATGATGTGGGAGACAGAGATCACGCCTATGCCAATGCGGAGGGGCCCATTGAGCAGCTGTTAGCAGAGAATCCGAGTATAGAAGTGGTAATAGATTTACATCGTGATGCAGTGGATAAGCATATGGTGCGGGAGGTAAACGGGGTGCAGATGGCACCGATTATGTTCTTTAACGGATTGAGCCGGACAAAGGCGTTAGGAGATATTTCTTATCTCAATAATCCAAACCTTACCGGGAATCTTGCTTTTTCCCTGCAGATGCAGATTGCAGCGGCAGAGTATTATCCGAATCTTACCCGCCCGATTTATTTAAAAGGATACCGGTATAATATGCATTTTAAAGAGAAATATCTTTTGATTGAAATGGGTTCCTATACTAACACGCAGGAGGAGGCACGCAATGCCATGGTTCCACTGGCAGACCTTTTGAACAGAGTGCTGCATGGAGAAAATTAGAAAAATATTTCGTAATGAAAATGTAATAACTTTTTGGGAAAAACACATTGAAATCACTTGCATTTCTTATATAATAAAAGAGATGCGTAAAATAAAACGAAAGATATGGAGTTATCATGGAGTTTTCAAGCTTAGAATTTTTATTTCGGTTTTTGCCGATTTTTCTTATTATATATTATCTGGTACCGGTAAAGTATAAAAATCCGGTACTTTTCTTTGGCAGTCTGGTATTCTATGCCATGGGAAGCTGGAAGGATGCACTTCTTTTACTGTTTTCCATGAGTCTGAACTACATTCTGGTATTACTGATGGATCATATAAGAAGGAAGAGCAGCAGAAATACCATGCTTGTGATTTTGCTTTGCTATAATATCGGATTATTGTGTATATTTAAGTATACAAGATTGTCGCTTCCGCTTGGAATCAGCTTTTATACTTTTACCATGCTTTCCTATGTGCTGGATGTCTATAAGAAGAAAACAGCAGCGTTGAGGGATTATCTGGAGTATGGAACTTATATCCTTTTGTTCCCAAAGCTGATATCCGGACCGATTGCCCAGTTTGCCAATATGGCAGGGCAGTTAAAGAAACGTCCAATCCGTCTGGAGAAAATCGAACATGGTCTGACTCTTTTTATCATAGGATTGGGATATAAAGTAATTATTGCAAATCATCTGGCAATTCTCTGGCGTGATATTCAGGGCATTGGCTTTGAGAGTATTTCCACACCGTTAGCGTGGATGGGCGCATTCGGTTATTCTGCACAGTTATTCTTTGATTTCCAGGGATATTCCCTGATGGCAATCGGAATCGGAGAGATGCTTGGATTTGATTTGCCGAAGAACTTTGACCATCCGTATCGTTCCAGGACAGTGTCTGAGTTTTACCGCCGGTGGCACATTACACTGGGAAGATGGTTCCGTGATTATTTATATATTCCGTTGGGAGGCAACCGGAAGGGAAATGCGTGGACATTTTTCAATCTGCTGATTGTCTGGGGTGTAACCGGAATGTGGCATGGTTCTACCATTAATTTTCCATTATGGGGCTTGATTTTATTTGTATTTATTGCGTTGGAACGATTTGCAATCAGAAATTTTTTGGAGAAACATGGATGGCTGGCACACCTTTACATCTGGTTTGTAATCCCTCTGACCTGGGTCGTGTTTGCAATTACGAAGTTATCTGATTTGAAAGTATATTTTGCAAGACTGTTCCCGTTCTTTGGAACCGGAATCGCAGTCAATGCAGGCGATTATCTGAAATACGGCAGAACCTATGGAGTGTTTTTCCTATTGGCATTCGTGGTATCACTTCCTTTTATGGATAAGATATTAAAAAAATGCTGGAAGAAGTGGTGGATGAAAGCAATTTTGTTTGTTGTATTATGGATTTGTATTTATCAGATTGCAAATGGACTGAACAATCCGTTTATGTATTTTAGTTTTTAATGGGAGGCTGCCATGAAGAAATGGAAGAAATGTCCGCTTCTTATTGTTACGGCAATCAGTATGCTACTGGTAAGCGGTGTCGCCTTAGCCGGAACAAAGGGCGCATATAAAGAATATAATAAGGACTGGCCGAAAGTTCCGGCGGTGGCTGGCATGATGCAGGCATCCAAAGAGGGCATTCTGCCATGGGATAAGGCAGAACCGGAGGAGGATTTGGAAAGCGTATATGCTGACAAAGAGGAACCGGTAACGGAAGAAGCAACAGAAGCAGTTGCAGATACGGAGGCAGAAGCGGATAAGACTTATACTTTTACCGATGTAACCCAGGATTATTTTGATGATGCAGTATTTATCGGAGATTCCAGAACCGTTGGCTTAAGAGACTATGGCGGTTGGGATAATGCAACTTATTATGCCAGTATCGGACTTACGGTTTATGATATGTTTGATACGCCGATTGTCGAGGAAAACGGCGCGAAGATTACCGTTGAAGAAGCATTAAGCGAGCATCAGTTTGGTAAAGTCTATCTGATGATTGGAATCAACGAAATGGGAACCGGTACAGTAGACAGCTTTATGAAAAAATATGAAGAAGCTGTCAATCATATCCGGGAATTACAGCCGGATGCACTGATTTTCTTACAGGGCATTATGTATGTAAAACAGGAAAAGTCAGAAACCGACCCGATTTTTAACAATCCGGCAATCAAAGAACGGAATGACAGAATTGCAATGCTTGCAAATAATCACGATATATTTTATATTGATGTAAATGAAGTAGTGACTGACGAAACAGGAAATCTGAATCCGGAATATACTTATGATGAGATTCACCTGCTGGGAAAATATTATTCCCTGTGGACGGATTTCCTTTTGAAACATGGAATAAAGAAGGAGTAAATATATGTCAATCGACCAGAGTAAGATTCGTAATTTTTGTATCATTGCCCATATTGACCACGGTAAATCAACCCTTGCAGACCGTATTATCGAAATGACAGGGCTTCTGACCAGCCGCGAAATGCAGGCGCAGGTTTTAGATAATATGGATTTGGAGCGGGAACGTGGAATTACCATTAAGTCCCAGGCAGTCCGTATTATATATCATGCCAAAGATGGAGAAGAATATATTTTCAATCTGATTGATACACCGGGACATGTGGACTTTACCTATGAAGTATCAAGAAGTCTTGCTGCCTGTGACGGTGCAGTGCTGGTAGTAGATGCGGCACAGGGGATTGAGGCACAGACCCTTGCCAATGTATATCTGGCATTAGACCATGATCTGGAAGTGATTCCAGTCATTAATAAAATTGATCTGCCGAGTGCAAGGCCGGAAGAAGTAGTAGAAGAAATTGAAGATGTGATTGGAATTGAGGCACAGGATGCACCACGGATTTCTGCCAAAACAGGGTTGAATGTGGAAGAAGTATTAGAGCAGATTGTGCATAAATTACCGGCACCAAAAGGGGATGCCAAAGCGCCTCTTCAGGCGTTGATTTTTGATTCTGTATATGATGCTTATAAAGGTGTTATTGTATTCTGCAGAATCCGGGAAGGTTCCGTAAAACCGGGGACAACCATCCGCATGATGGCAACCGGGGCAGAAGCAGATGTAGTAGAAGTAGGATATTTCGGAGCCGGACAGTTCATTCCATGTGATGAGTTAGAAGCCGGAATGGTAGGTTATATCACTGCCAGCCTTAAGAATGTGAAAGAAACCCGTGTGGGTGATACCATAACAGAAGCAAAGCGTCCTTGTGATGCACCATTGCCGGGATATAAGAAAGTTAATCCGATGGTATACTGTGGATTATATCCAACAGATGGAGCCAAATATCCGGATCTTCGTGACGCTTTGGAAAAATTACAGTTAAATGATGCAGCCTTACAGTTTGAACCGGAGACTTCCATTGCATTGGGCTTTGGTTTCCGCTGTGGTTTCTTGGGACTGCTTCATTTGGAGGTAATTCAGGAACGGTTAGAGAGAGAATTTAATCTTGATTTAGTAACGACAGCACCAGGCGTTGTATACCGGGTACATAAGACTGATGGTACCATGATAGAATTGACAAACCCATCCAATCTTCCGGATCCATCCGAAATCGAATATATGGAAGAGCCGATGGTTGCAGCAGAAATTATGGTGACATCCGAATATGTAGGTGCCATTATGGATTTGTGCCAGGAACGCCGTGGTATCTATAAGAGTATGGAATATATTGAGCAGACCCGTGCAGTTATTAAATATGACCTTCCGTTAAATGAAATTATTTATGATTTCTTTGATGCATTGAAATCCCGTTCCAAAGGATATGCGTCCTTTGATTATGAGATGAAGGGTTATGAGCAGTCAGAGCTTGTGAAACTGGATATTCTTATTAATAAAGAAGAAGTGGATGCTCTTTCCTTTATTGTATTTAAGGATACCGCCTATGAGCGTGGAAGAAAGATGTGTGAGAAGTTAAAGGAAGAGATTCCGAGACATTTATTTGAAATCCCGATTCAGGCAGCCGTTGGAAGCAAGGTAATTGCCCGTGAGACAGTAAAAGCAATGCGAAAAGATGTGCTGGCAAAATGTTACGGCGGTGACATCAGCCGTAAGCGTAAACTGTTAGAGAAACAGAAGGAAGGTAAGAAACGTATGCGTCAGGTGGGAAATGTAGAGATTCCACAGGAAGCATTTATGAGTGTACTGAAGTTAGATGAGAAATAGATGACAGGAGAACATAGATGGAACTTTATGTGCATATTCCTTTTTGTGTAAGAAAATGTGAATATTGTGATTTCTTATCAGCACCTGCGGACGAGCGGTTACAAAACCGCTACGTGGGTGCTCTTTTGCATGAAATCAGATATTACGGACAGACAATGGGACGTCCGGTTCTTTCTACTATATATATAGGGGGCGGAACACCGTCTCTTTTAGCACCGGAATATATCGCACTTCTTTTAAAACAGATTCAGGTAAGCTTTGAGGTGGAAGCAGATGCAGAGATTACCATAGAATGTAATCCCGGAACTTTAAATGAGGAAAAACTTCTTACCTATAAAGAAGCAGGCATTAACCGTCTCAGCATAGGGTTACAGTCTGCCTTTGATGATGAATTAAAGATATTAGGAAGAATCCATACTTACCGGCAGTTCTTGGAGAATTATGAATGTGCCAGAAGATGTGGCTTTGAAAATATCAACGTTGATTTGATGAGTGCCCTGCCTTATCAGAGTACGGAGAAATTTGTCACCAGCTTAAAGCGTGTCATAGCATTAAAACCGGAGCATATTTCGGCCTATTCCCTGATTATCGAAAAGGGAACACCATTTTATGAAAAATACAAATTCGAGGCAGTGCTCCGGGAAGCCGGAAAGCCGACAGAGCATCTGCCATCTGAAGAGACGGAGTATGAAATTTATAAAAAGACTCAGGAGATTCTTGCAGAGGCAGGTTATGAGCATTATGAAGTATCCAATTATGCAAAGCAGGGGAAAGAGGCAAGGCATAATATCGGATACTGGAAGCGGGTACCGTATCTTGGGGTAGGACTTGGGGCAGCTTCCCTGATTGGAGAAGTACGCTACAGTAATATAAGAGAGATTGAAGCGTATATCAAAGCATGCGGTAATATTTCGGCGAAGGAAATAGATGGAGTACCGGCATTGAATCTCCATGAGAGTGCAGATGCAATCAGCCGCCATGCTCAGATGGAAGAATTCATGTTTTTAGGCCTGCGTATGTTAAAGGGAGTTACAAGAACAGAATTCAAAGAGACTTTTGGCGTGGAAATAGAAGCAGTATATGGCGAAGTCTTAAACCAGCTTCAGGAAGAGGACTTAATCGAGAAAAAAGCCGGTGTAATAAAGCTCAGCGACCACGGTATGGACATCAGTAACTATGTACTCGCCCAGTTTTTACTGGATTAAGTAGTGCGGTGTTGAACAGCATTAAATCAGAACAAATCTAAAGAAATTATAAAATTATAAAATGCTGTTGACAAAAAAAACGAATGGTGCTATCTTAAGTACATAGAAATTAGCACTCTTTCAAGTTGAGTGCTAACAACAAAGAAAAAGCAGTACAAAAAGCTTTTTCAAATACCTATAAAAGTTTCATTTTCAGGAGAACGTGAATGAACGAGAACGAATTAGATGAAAGAAAAACAAAAATCTTAAATGCAATCATTCGCAACTATCTGGAAACGGGTGAGCCGGTTGGTTCAAGAACCATTTCCAAGTATACGGATTTGAACTTGAGTTCCGCAACAATCCGGAATGAGATGTCGGACTTGGAAGAGATGGGATATATTTTGCAGCCACATACATCGGCAGGAAGAATTCCATCCGATAAGGGATATCGCTTCTATGTAGATAATCTGATTGCAGAGAAGGACAAAGAAGTATCCGATATGAAAGAGTTCGTAATTGAACATACGGAGAAGATGGAACAGGTATTGCAGCAGGTGGCAAAGCTGTTGGCGAACAACACGAATTACACCACCATGATAACAGCACCGCAGTATCACCACAACAGCCTGAAGTTCATCCAGTTATCCAATGTGGATGATGAACATATTCTGGCGGTTGTCGTATTGGAAGGCAATCTTGTGAAAAATAAGATGATTCCGATAGAAGAGCCGATAGACAATGAGCATATGTTAAAACTTAACATGCTTTTGAATACACATTTAAATGGATTGTCATTAGATCAGATTAATCTGGGCACCATAGCAGTGTTGAAAGAGAAAGCCGGTATCCATTCCAAAGTCATCAGTGATGTACTGGATGCAGTAGCAGAAGCAATCAGCGAAGACGAGGATTTGGAGATATATACCAGCGGTGCAACGAATATCTTAAAATATCCGGAGTTATCGGATTCGCAGAAAGCAGGAGAGCTTTTAAATGCGTTAGAAGAGAAGAAACAGTTAGTAAGTCTGGTGACGGATAACCTCAGCAATGAGGAGAACGGCATACAGGTTTATATAGGAGATGAATCTCCAATTCAGACCATGAAGGACTGCAGTGTGGTAACAGCTACCTATGAACTTGGTAAAGGCGTGAAGGGAACGATAGGTATTATCGGACCGAAGCGTATGGATTATGAGAACGTCATGGATAATCTGAAAAATTTGAAATCACAACTAGAAGGCATATTTGATAAGCCGAAGAAAGAATAGCATAGAAAGGTGGTAAGGAAGTGGCAGAAGAAAAGAAAGAAGAAGTGCTTGAGGAAGTATTAGAAGACTTAGAAGCAGAGGATGCAAAAAAACAGGAAGAAGCACAGAATACCGCCTCAGAAGAAAAAGAAGTTGAGGCAGAAGAAAAAACGGAAGATACCGAATCTGAACCGGAAGAAATAGAGAAAGAAGATGAGGAGAAAAAGAAAGGTATCTTTAAAAAGAAAGACAAGAAAGATAAGAAGGACGAACAGATTGAAGATTTAACCGACCGGCTGAAACGTCAGATGGCAGAATTTGAAAACTTCCGTAAGAGAACGGAAAAGGAAAAGAGCCAGATGTATGACATGGGAGCCAGTGCAATCTTAGAGAAAATCCTTCCAGTTATCGACAATTTTGAAAGAGGGCTTGCAGCTGTACCGGAAGAAGACAAAAACAATGGCTTCGTAGAAGGTATGGATAAGATTTATAAGCAGATGATGACAGTGCTGACAGAAGTTGGTGTAACACCGATTGAAGCAGCCGGTCAGGAGTTTGACCCGAATCTCCATAATGCAGTAATGCATGTGGAAGATGAAGAACTCGGTGAGAATGTAGTAGCCGAGGAGTTACAGAAAGGTTACAAGTACAAAGAAAATGTAATCAGACATAGCATGGTAAAAGTAGCGAATTAAGCATAGGAGGATAAGAACATGAGTAAAATTATTGGTATTGATTTAGGAACAACAAACAGTTGTGTGGCAGTTATGGAAGGTGGAAAACCTACCGTTATAGCAAACCAGGAAGGTGCAAGAACAACACCATCTATCGTAGCATTTACAAAAACAGGTGAGCGTCTGATTGGTGAACCAGCAAAACGTCAGGCAGTAACCAACGCAGAGAAAACAATCTCTTCCATTAAGAGACATATGGGAACCGATTACAAAGTAAGCATTGATGACAAACAGTATTCTCCACAGCAGATTTCTGCAATGATTTTACAGAAATTAAAAGCTGATGCAGAAGGATATTTAGGAGAAAAAGTATCAGAAGCAGTTATTACTGTACCGGCATACTTCAATGACGCACAGCGTCAGGCAACCAAGGATGCAGGTAAGATTGCAGGACTTGATGTAAAACGTATCATCAACGAGCCGACAGCAGCAGCACTTGCTTATGGACTGGACAACGAAAAAGAACAGAAAATTATGGTATACGACTTAGGTGGTGGTACATTTGATGTATCTATCATTGAAATCGGTGACGGAGTCATCGAAGTATTATCTACAAATGGTGATACCAGATTAGGTGGAGATGATTTCGATAACAAGATTACACAGTGGATGATTGACGAATTCAAGAAAGCAGAAGGCGTTGACTTATCTACCGATAAGATGGCTCTTCAGAGATTAAAAGAAGCTGCAGAGAAAGCTAAGAAAGAGTTGTCTTCTGCAACAACAACCAATATCAACCTGCCTTTCATTACTGCAACAGCAGAAGGACCAAAGCACTTTGATATGAACTTGACAAGAGCAAAATTCGATGAGTTGACACATGACTTAGTAGAAAAAACAGCAATCCCGGTACAGAACGCTATGAAGGATGCAGGCGTAACCAATGCAGACTTAGGCCAGGTATTATTGGTTGGTGGTTCTACACGTATCCCGGCTGTTCAGGATAAAGTAAGACAGTTAACAGGCAAAGAGCCAAGTAAATCCTTAAACCCGGATGAGTGTGTAGCACTTGGTGCTTGTATCCAGGGTGGTAAATTAGCAGGAGATGCCGGCGCAGGTGATATCCTTCTTCTGGATGTTACTCCATTGTCACTGTCTATCGAGACCATGGGTGGAGTTGCAACAAGACTGATTGAGAGAAATACAACAATTCCTACAAGAAAGAGCCAGATTTTCTCAACAGCAGCAGATAATCAGACAGCAGTAGATATCAACGTAGTACAGGGTGAGCGTCAGTTCGCAAGAGATAACAAATCCCTTGGACAGTTCCGTCTGGATGGTATCCCACCAGCACGTCGTGGAGTTCCTCAGATTGAAGTTACTTTCGATATCGATGCAAACGGTATTGTAAATGTATCTGCAAAAGACTTAGGAACCGGAAAAGAACAGCATATTACAATTACTGCCGGATCTAACATGTCTGATGCAGATATCGATAAAGCAGTAAAAGAAGCAGCTGAATTTGAAGCACAGGACAAGAAGAGAAAAGAAGCAATCGACACCAGAAATGATGCAGATGCCTTCGTATTCCAGACACAGCAGGCATTAGACCAGGTTGGAAATAACCTTGATGCGGCAGATAAATCTGCAGTAGAGGCTGACTTAAATGCACTGAAAGCTTTAGTAGATGCAAATCCACAGGCTGAAAACATGACAGATGATCAGGTTGCTGAGATGAAAGCAGCAAAAGAGAAACTGATGGAAAGTGCACAGAAAGTATTTGCTAAGATGTATGAGAACGCTCAGGCAGCTCAGGGAGCCGCTGGTGCAGGTCCTGATATGGGAGCAGGTGCAGCCGGTGGAGCAGCTGCAGGTTCCGCAGATGATGATGTGGTAGATGCTGATTACAAAGAAGTATAATTCTACAGATAAAAAGCAGTAGAAAGGGTTGGCAGTTTTACTGTCAACCCTTACAAACGGTAAAGAGGGAATAGATTATGGCAGAACAGAAAAGAGACTATTACGAGGTCTTAGGCGTTGATAAAAACGCAGATGACGCAGCAATAAAAAAAGCATATCGTGTCCTTGCCAAAAAATATCATCCGGATATGAACCCGGGGGATAAAGAAGCAGAAAAGAAATTTAAGGAAGCATCTGAAGCATATGCAGTACTGAGCGACCCGGAGAAGAGAAAACAGTATGACCAGTTTGGCCATGCAGCCTTTGATGGAGGTGCCGGCGGAGCAGGCGGATTTGATTTCTCAGGTATGGATATGGGAGACATTTTTGGAAGCTTTGGAGACATTTTCGGAGATTTCTTTGGCGGCGGAAGACGCAGCAGCAGCAGCAACGGACCGATGAAGGGAGCCAATGTACGTGCCAGTGTCAGAATTACATTTGAAGAGGCAGCATTTGGCTGTGAGAAAGAAATTGATTTAGTATTAAAGGATGAATGTAAGACCTGTCATGGTACAGGAGCGAAGCCGGGAACCAGTCCGGAGACCTGTAGCAAATGTCAGGGAAAAGGAAAAGTGGTATATACCCAGCAGTCCTTATTTGGTATGGTACAGAATGTACAGACCTGTCCGGAATGTAACGGAAGCGGTAAAATTGTTCGTGACAAATGTCCGGACTGTCGTGGAACCGGATACATTGCCAGCAAGAAGAAGATTAAGGTCAGCATTCCTGCCGGAATTGATAACGGTCAGAGTGTAAGAATCCGTGAAAAAGGTGAGCCGGGTGTAAATGGCGGACCAAGAGGAGATCTTCTGGTAGAAGTAGTAGTATCCCGCCATCCAATCCTTCAGAGACAGGGCATGGATGTATATTCAACAGCACCAATCAGTTTTGCACAGGCAGCACTGGGTGGAGAAGTAAGAATTACAACCATCGACGGCGATGTGGTCTACGAAGTAAAACCTGGTACACAGACCGACACCAGAATCCGTCTGAAAGGAAAAGGAATCCCATCCCTGCGTAACAAGGCAGTCCGTGGTGACCAGTATGTTACACTTGTGGTTCAGGTTCCGACCGGATTAAATGAAGCTGCAAAAGAGGCACTGCGCCAGTTTGATGCAGAGACCGGTAATTCATTAAAGACACAGAATGGTGCGGCAGGCACGAAAAAGAAAAAGGGATTTATGGGAAAAATTAAAGAGTCCTTCGATGATTTATAAAAATGATAAAGCTGTTTCCTGAAAAAGGGAGGCAGCTTTTTTTACGCGAGTAGCGAGAAAAATCGCATGCTTGCATGCAGATTTGGCGAGCACCGCGATAACTCGGGAAACCTGCAAAAGTGAGTTTCTCGTTGTTGCATTTTGTGACAACATATTGTATACTATTCCTGATTCATAAGTTTTTTGTAACCATATGTTGATTTAGGCAACCGTTTATGAGACAAGGAGAGAGATTTATGAAGCAGCATAACAGCGCTGTGATTAAGAAGGATGCAGCACAGTTTGAAAAATGGTGTTTTCAGCAGACTGTGGAACTGGAACATACAAGGAGAGAACTGGAAAATTCCAAACGCGAGATGGAACGCCATCAGAGGGAGTTAGAATTCCAGAAGCGGAAATTCGAGATGGAGAAGAATCTTGAACAGGAGCGGATGAAGCGGGAACAGCATCTTTTTGACATGAAGTGGAAAATATTAGAAAGTGAACTTCAGAAACTTGCTGCCGAAAAGCAGAAAATGGAGCGTCAGAGAGACTTTTACAGCAGAGTACATGAATTTGAACAGGAGAATAGAAACCAATCATCCAATGTGGTGAAGGGAGAAATGTTCTTTATGGGCGTGGGCAATGAAAAATCATTGCGGAAGCGTTATAAGGATTTGATTAAAATATATCATCCGGATAATCTCAATGGAGACACCGGTACGATTCAGGAAATTAACCGGGAATATCAGGTGTTGATGCAGAAACTGGAAGTAAAATATCAGTAATAAGATTGCAATAATAGCACAGCAATGACATAGCAATAAACAGGAAAATCAGCGGGCAGAAGAAATATGTTCCGCTGTTTTTGTGTTACCAGACATGCGTAGGCGTCGCTATGTATCTAAAGAAGCTGTCTGCTGGTTGCCGTTGATTCCCTTACAGTTGCGAAAAATAAAAAGCTATGTTAAGATTAAAATGTTTGCTTTTTATAATAGAAGGTTAAGATAAGAACAGGAGCAGAAACTATGAAATGGGATAAATATACAATAGATACAACAACAGAAGCTGAGGATTTTATCAGCATGATGTTATCAGAAAATGGCATTGAAGGAATTGAAATCGAAGACAATGTACCATTGACGAAAGAAGAAACAGGAGAAATGTTTATTGATTTTCCGCCGGAACTTCCACCAGACGAAGGAAAAAGCAAAGTCAGCTTTTATTTAGAGGCAGGCGAAGACCATACCGAGACTTTAAAGGCAGTCCGCATTGGTTTAGAGCAGTTAAGAAGCATGGTAGAAATCGGAAGCGGAGATATTACCTCCAGCCAGACCGAGGATATCGACTGGATTAATAACTGGAAACAGTTTTTTCAGTCTTTTTATATCGATGATATTTTAATCAAACCAACCTGGGAACCATTAAAGGAAGAGGATAAAAATAAATTCTTAATCGAGATTGACCCGGGTATTTCCTTTGGAACCGGAAAGCATGAGACAACACAGCTTTGTATCCGCCAGATTCGTAAATATTTAAAAGAGGGCGAGCGTGTTCTGGATGTAGGATGCGGCAGCGGAATCTTATCCATTGCAGCATTAAAGCTTGGTGCAGGCAGCGTAGTGGGCACGGATGTGGATGGAGATTGTATCACATCAACTCATGAAAATATGACAGTCAATCATCTGGCAGAAAATTCAGGTGAATTTTATGTTGGAAACCTGATTGACGATAAAGCATTTCAGGAAAAGATTGGCACAGGTTATGATCTGGTCGTAGCGAATATTTTAGCGGATATTATTATTCCGATGGCACCGGCACTTTATCAGTGTGCGAAAGAGCAGGGAGTGCTTATTACTTCCGGAATTATTGATTTTAAAGAAAACGAAGTAAAAGAAGCTTTAGAGCAGGCAGGCTTTGAAATCTTAGAAGTCAACCATCAGGGCGAATGGGTCAATGTAACTGCACGGAAAAATCAGAGGTAAAATAGATGCATCAGTTTTTTGTTGAAAAAAGCCAGGTGGGCAAAGAATATGTTACCATAACCGGAAGCGACGTAAATCATATCCGGAATGTACTGCGTATGAAAATCGGAGAGACGATTCGCATCAGTGACCGGGAAGGTGGCAATTATTTTTGTAAGATTGCAGAAACCGGAGAAAATTTCGTGCAGGCAGACATAGTATCTGTGGACGAAGAAGGAACCGAGCTTCCGTCTAAAATCTATTTATTTCAGGCACTGCCGAAGGGAGATCGGATGGAAACGGTGATTGAAAAGGCAGTAGAACTTGGTGTCTATGAAATCATTCCGGTAGCCATGAAATACTGTGTGGTAAAGCTGGAAGGAAAAAAGGCAGCACAACGGGTACAAAAATGGCAGGCGCAGGCAGAGACTGCAGCAAAACAGTCAAAGCGCAGTATCATTCCAAAGATTCATGAAGTAGTATCTTTCAAGGAAGCCTTAAAGCTGGCAGAAAACTGTGATATCCGCTTAGTGCCTTATGAAAATGAAAATGGCATGGAAGGAACCAGGACAGTATTAGAGCAAATCGAACCGGGGAAGAGTATCAGCATTATGATAGGACCGGAAGGCGGATTTGCAGAGGAAGAGATTGCAAAAGCAAGAGAGACCATGCAGTCCATTTCCTTAGGAAGAAGAATACTTCGGACAGATACAGCAGGTATCTGCATGATGTCCATGCTGATGCTGCAATTAGAGAGCCGTATATAACGAAAAAACAGTAAGAAAGTGTAGAAAAGTATGGAAGCATATCTGGATAATTCTGCGACCACCCGCTGCAGTGACCGGGCGTGTCAGTTAATGGTAGACCTTCTGACGAAGGATTATGGCAATCCATCTTCCCTTCATATGAAAGGAATTGAGGCAGAACGATTTGTTGAGACTGCAAAGAAGAAAATAGCAAAAACATTAAGAGTATCAGAAAAAGAAATCATCTTTACATCCGGTGGAACGGAGTCAAATAACCTTGCGATTATCGGTGCTGCAATGGCAAACCGCAGAGCGGGAAATCATATTATAACCACATCCATTGAACATGCATCCGTAGAGAATCCAATGGAATTCTTAAAGGAGCAGGGCTTTGAAATTACTTATCTTTCTGTGGATGAGAATGGAATTATTTCACTGGAAGAGTTAGAAGAAGCAGTGACGGAACAGACCATTCTTGTTTCCATGATGCAGGTAAATAATGAAATCGGAGCCATCGAGCCGGTTGCAGAAGCTGCAGAGCTTATTAAGAAAAAGAATCCGGATACACTGATTCATGTAGATGCAATCCAGTCTTATGGAAAAATGTATATCTATCCAAAGAAGCTTGGCATAGACATGCTTTCCGTCAGCGGACATAAGATTCACGGTCCAAAGGGAAGCGGATTCCTCTGGGTGAAGGAAAAGACGAAATTAAAGCCGCTGATATTAGGCGGTGGACAGCAGAAGGGAATGCGTTCCGGAACGGAAAATGTACCGGCAATTGCAGGTCTTGGAGAAGCAGCAGAAGAAATCTATGAGAATCTCGATGAAAAGAGAGCGCATCTTTACGGATTAAAGCAGCGTTTTATCGACGGAATCGAAAAGCTGGAAGGAACCCATGTAAATGGAAAGACCGGAGAGGATTCTGCACCACATATCGTCAGCGTCAGCTTTGAAGGAATCCGAAGTGAAGTATTATTACATTCACTGGAAGACAGGGGGATTTATGTATCTTCCGGTTCTGCCTGCTCTTCCAATAATCATGCAGGCAAACAGAAGGGAAGCAAGACCCTTAGAAATATTCATTTAAAGGAAAACCTTCTGGATTCCACACTGCGTTTTTCCTTCAGTGTGCATACAACGGAAGAAGAGATTGATTACGCATTAGAAGTACTGGGAGAGCTGCTTCCGGTATTGAAGAAATATACAAGACATTAAAAGAGAAAGGAAATCATATGTATAAATCATTTCTGGTAAAATATGGAGAAATCGGAGTAAAGGGAAAGAACCGCTACATTTTTGAAAATATGTTAATGGAGCAGATCCGTCATGCGTTAAAGACAGCAGAGGGCGAGTTTGAAGTAACCAAAGAGCAGGGAAGAATCTATGTCAATGTAGTATCCGATGACTATGATTATGACGAGACCGTAGAAGCATTAAGCCGTGTATTTGGTATTGTAGGATTCTGTCCATTACTTCAGGTAGAGGATGAAGGCTTCGATAAATTAGCGGAGACAGTGGTAGATTATCTGGGTAAAGAATATCCGGAAAAGAACTTTACCTTTAAAGTAAATGCAAGGAGAGCAAGAAAGAATTATCCTCTTGATTCCATGGAAATCAATGCTGAACTGGGTGGAAAAATCTTAGATGCGTTCCCGGAGAGCAAGGTAGATGTGCATAACCCGGAGGTTATGGTCTGCATTGAAATCAGAAGCCTTATCAATATTTATTCCAAGGAAATTCCGGGACCGGGTGGAATGCCGGTAGGTTCTAACGGAAAAGCAATGTTATTATTATCCGGCGGAATCGACAGTCCGGTAGCAGGTTATATGATTGCAAAACGTGGAGTAGCGTTGGACGCAACTTATTTTCATGCACCGCCATATACTTCAGAACGTGCAAAACAGAAGGTAGTGGATCTGGCAAAACTGGTAGCAAGATACAGCGGACCTATCAATCTTCATGTAGTGAATTTTACCGATATCCAGCTTTATATTTATGAGAAATGTCCACATGAGGAGCTTACCATTATCATGCGCCGCTATATGATGAAACTGGCAGAGCATTTTGCTAAAGAAAACCGCTGTTTAGGACTGATTACCGGAGAGAGTATCGGACAGGTCGCAAGCCAGACCATGCAGTCATTAGCGGCAACCAATGAAGTATGTACCATGCCGGTATACCGCCCATTGATTGGATTTGACAAGCAGGAAATCGTAGAAGTGTCAGAAAAAATTGATACCTATGAGACATCTATCCAGCCGTTTGAAGACTGCTGTACCATTTTTGTGGCAAAGCATCCGGTTACCAAACCGAACATTGAATACATCAAGAAATCTGAAACAAAGTTAGAAGAGAAGATTGATGAACTGATGCAGACTGCAATTGATACGGTAGAAGTGATTCACGTAGAAGCAGAGTAGTGCGCATCCTTGCGGAGCGTTTTTTACTTTACAGGAAAGCAATTTCCTGTAAAGTAAAAAAAGGGATTGCTTTCGCAATCCCCTCAATTCATTTACATCAATTCAATTATACAAGATAAGGTTTTAATGCTTCCATAATCTCATCCAGATTAGACTCTGCATGAATTGCTAAGTCGATTGGTTTGGATAAATCTAAGCTGAAGATACCCATGATAGATTTAGCATCGATAACGTATCTTCCAGAGATTAAGTCGAAATCAAATTCGAACTGTGTGATTGCGTTTACGAAGGATTTCACCTTATCGATTGAGTTTAATGAAATTTGAACTGTTTTCATAGTAAGACCTCCTTGGTTGCTATAAATACTTTTTCTTAATAGTAACTTCTTTGGAGGTAAAAGTCAACTAGAAGTGAGGAAAAAATCGAATGAAAAAAGCAGCATTGCACAATTTGGGATGCAAGGTGAACGCATATGAGACGGAGGCTATGCAGCAGTTATTAGAACAGGCAGGTTATGAGATTGTTCCTTTTACGGAACAGGCGGATGTCTATGTGATTAACACCTGTTCGGTAACCAACATGGCAGACCGGAAATCCCGCCAGATGCTTCATAAAGCAAAAAAAGAAAATCCGGACAGTATCGTTGTCGCTGCCGGCTGTTATGTCCAGACTTCGTCGGAAGAAGCAGCAAGGGATTTATCCGTGGATATCATTATCGGAAATGACAAGAAACATGAACTGGTGGAGCTTATTGAAAACTGTATGAACCAGAAGAAAAATGCAAACGAAGAAACCGAAGGAGTGGATGACTGGAAGGAAAATATCTGCGATATTAATGAGAAAGGCAGAGCATATGAAGCGCTGTCTATCAGCCGGACAGAAGAACATACCAGAGCTTTCTTAAAGGTGCAGGATGGCTGCAACCAGTTCTGCACATATTGTATTATTCCATATGCGAGAGGTAGAATCAGAAGCCGTAAGGCAGAAGAGGTCGTGCGTGAAGTGGAGACACTTGCAGCAAATGGCTGTAAGGAAGTAGTATTGACCGGAATCCATTTAAGTTCCTATGGATTAGACCATGGAGATAATCTTTTACATCTGATTCAGGAAGTGCATAAAGTAGAAGGTATCCGCCGGATTCGTCTGGGTTCCTTGGAGCCTGGAATCATCGATGAGAATTTTGTGAAAGAGCTGGCAAAATTAGAAAAAATCTGTCCGCATTTTCACCTGTCCCTGCAGAGCGGATGTGATGCAACCTTAAAGCGGATGAACCGGAAATATGATACAGCCACTTATGAAGCAGGCTGTAAGCTGATTCGAAAATATTTTACCCATCCGGCAATTACCACAGATGTTATCGTAGGATTCCCGGGAGAAACGGAGGAAGAATTTGAGGCAACGAAGGAATTCTTAGAGCGGATTCATTTTTATGAGATGCATATTTTCAAGTATTCCAGGCGCAAAGGTACGAAGGCAGCAGTGATGCCGGATCAGGTGCCAGAACAGGTGAAGACAGAACGCAGTAAGGTGCTTTTGGCACTGGCACAGGAAATGTCAGAAGAATTCCGGGAGTATTATGTTGGCAGACCGGAAGAAATATTATTAGAAGAAACCGGTGAAATCGCAGGAAATGTATATTTTACCGGATATACCAAAGAATATGTAAAGATAGCAGTGCCGGAGGCAGAAGGGGAAGAAAATATTTTGGTGAAAGGTGTAGTGACCGGACGGATTTCAGCGGATGTATACCGGATGGAAAATATTGAAAAAGCAGAGTAGAATTATCGGGAAAAGATAAGTGTATGAGAAGTGTATTTTGAATAATGGTTGAATTTTGCAGTACTTTATATTAGAATAGATTTAGCGATGCTTTTTCATTAGGAAGAACAAAAGAGCAAAATAAGGGCGTGAAAAAATGCAGAACATGAATAACACACAATATTTTAGAGTTGAAAAAGAACCGGAAATCAGGGTACATGATGTACTTAAGATTGTATACGAGGCATTATCCGAGAAAGGATACAATCCGGTCAATCAGATTGTTGGATATATTATGTCTGGTGATCCGACTTATATTACCAGTCACAATAATGCAAGAAGTCTGATTATGAAAGTAGAACGTGACGAACTTGTAGAAGAGATATTAAAGGAATATATCCATACAAATTCATGGAAGTAGGAGGCAGTTGATGCGGATAATCGGTCTTGACTTCGGTTCTAAAACCGTTGGAGTTGCCGTTAGCGATGAACTGCTTATTACTGCACAGGGAATTGAGATTGTGCGCAGAAAATCAGAAAATAAGCTGCGTCAGACATTGGCACGTATTGAAGAATTAATCAAAGAATATAACGTGGAGAAAATTGTTCTCGGCTTTCCGAAAAATATGAATAATAGTGAAGGCGAGCGTTGTGAAAAAACCTTAGAATTTAAAGAAATGTTAGAAAGGCGTACCGGACTTACAGTAGAGCTGTGGGACGAACGCCTTACTACTGTTGCGGCGGATAATCTTATGATGGAAGCCGGAATCCGAAGAGAGAATCGCAAAGAATATGTGGATCAGATAGCGGCATCCTTTATTTTACAGGGATACCTTGACTATCTGCAGAATGAAAAGAATTAGGAGTAAATATGGAAAAAGTAAATTTTACAGACCCGGATACCAATGAGTCAGCAGAATTTTATGTATTAGAGCAGACAACCATACGGGGAATCAATTACCTTCTTGTCACAGTAGACGAAGAGGGTGATTCGGATGCATTTATTTTAAAAGAAACACAGAATGAAGATGATCACAATACCATCTATGAAATGGTGGAAGATGATAAAGAGTTAGAAGCACTTGCAAAAATTTTCGCAGAATTAATGGAAGATGTAGACATTGAATTCTAGGAGAACTTATGTAATTGCGGACAAATGCAATGAGCGCGAAAAGAAAGAATTTATGGAGGTAATATTTTGAAAAAAGAAGCAAATTCAAAATTGAAAATCATTCCATTAGGCGGATTAGAGCAGATTGGAATGAACATAACTGCCTTTGAATACGAAGACAGTATTATTGTTGTGGACTGCGGTTTATCATTCCCGGAGGATGACATGTTTGGTGTAGACCTTGTTATCCCGGATGTGACTTATTTAAAAGATAATATTGACAAAGTAAAGGGATTTTTTATTACCCATGGTCACGAAGACCATATCGGAGCAATCCCTTATATTTTAAAAGAAGTCAATGTGCCGATTTATGCAACCAAGCTTACGATTGCAATTATCGAACACAAGTTAGAAGAGCATAATATGCTCAAGAAAGTAAAACGTAAGGTAGTAAAATACGGACAGCATATTAACTTAGGCTGCTTCCGCGTGGAATTTATCCGTACCAACCATAGTATTCAGGATGCGGCAGCTCTTGCCATTTATTCACCGGCAGGAACAGTTGTCCACACCGGAGACTTTAAAGTGGATTATACACCGGTATATGGTGATGCTATCGATTTACAGCGTTTTGGTGAGATTGGTAAGAAGGGTGTACTGGCATTGATGTGTGACTCCACCAATGCAGAGCGTCCTGGCTTTACCATGTCGGAGCGTACCGTAGGAAAGACCTTTGATAATATTTTTGCTGACCATAAGAACACACGAATCATTATTGCAACTTTTGCATCCAATGTAGACCGTGTACAGCAGATTATGAACTCTGCCAATAAGTATGGCAGAAAAGTAGTGATTGAAGGACGAAGCATGGTAAATATCATTACGATTGCGTCTGAACTGGGATACCTTACCATCCCGGAGCAGACCCTGATTGATATTGAACAGCTGAAGAATTATCCGGATGAGCAGACGGTTATCATTACAACAGGAAGCCAGGGAGAATCCATGGCGGCATTATCCCGTATGGCATCCGGCATGCATCGTAAGATAACAATTAAACCAAAGGATACCATTATTTTTAGTTCCAACCCGATTCCGGGTAATGAAAAAGCAGTGTCCGGTGTCATTAATGAACTGACCATGAAAGGTGCAGAGGTTATTTTCCAGGATGTTCATGTTTCCGGTCATGCCTGTCAGGAGGATATCAAACTGATTTACTCACTGGTAAAACCGAAATATGCAATTCCTGTTCATGGAGAATACCGTCATTTGGTTGCCCAGGCTAAGATTGCAGAAGAACTTGGCATTGATAAAGAAAATATTTTCCTCTTGTCTTCCGGTGATGTATTAGAACTGGATGAGGAAAGCGCAGCAGTTACCGGACATGTACAGGTAGGGGATGTCATGGTAGACGGACTTGGTGTTGGTGACGTAGGAAATATTGTATTGCGTGACAGACAGCATCTGGCAGAAGAAGGAATCATTATTGTTGTAATGACATTGGAAAGTGGCTCCGGAATGGTGCTGGCAGGACCGGACATCGTATCCAGAGGATTTGTCTATGTACGTGGGGCAGAAAGCCTGATGGAGGAAGCTCGTCATGTATTAGAGGGAACCATGGAACACTGCATGGATAAGAATATTACAGACTGGAGCAAGATTAAGACAGAAATCAAAGATGCTTTAGGTGATTTTGTCTGGAAAGAGACAAAGCGCAGACCGATGATTATTCCAATTATTATGGAAGTTTAATGTGGGTGGATGAACATGAGCGTAGTAGAAGATAAGGTAACAGAACTTGTAAATGCAATTCAGGATACCAATGAATATAAGCGTTATCAGGAAGCAAAGAATAAGCTGCATGCGAATCCGGAATTAGAGCAGATTGTATTTGCATTCCGCCAGAAGAATTACCAGATTCAGAACAGTAAAAATGTGGATCTGTTCTGGGAAGTAGACCATCTGGAGCGGGAAAATATAGATATCCGCAAGAATCCGGTTGCAGAAGAATTTATGACAGCAGAGCTTGCATTCTGCCGTCTGTTGCAGAAAATTAATTTCAGACTGGTTGGCGGCCTGAATTTTGAAGTAGGTTTTGTAAACGAAAGATAATGGAGAGGTTGTGCGATGAGTGCCAGTAAGATTGTGATGAAAATTGTCCGAATCAGTTTTTCTGTTCTTGTTGTTGTACTGGTGATTTTTGTACTTTTTAAGGCAGGAAGCTATGCATATGATTTCGGATATCGCGTGTATACAGAGCAGCCGGTGTCATCCGGTGATGGCAAGGATATTGTGGTTCAGATAGAGGCTGGAATGTCTGGTAGTGATATTGGAAGTATGTTAGAGGAGAAAGGACTTATCCGTGATGCCAGGCTTTTTGCAGTGCAGTTAAAGCTTTCTGCGTATTCTAAAAAAATCAAACCGGGAATATATACGCTGAATACTTCCATGACAGCGAAAGAAATGATGGAAGCCATGTCACCGGTTTCGGAAAAAGATACAGAGGGTACAACGTGATAGTAGAGGAACGATTAGTAACGTATATCAATTCCTTAGACAGTGGAAATACACCGCTTTTAGAGGAAATTGAGGCAGAGGCAAAGAAGAATTATGTGCCGGTTATCCGTAAGGAAATGCAGAGCTTTTTAAAATCCATGCTGGCATTAAAGCGGCCGGAGCGAATTTTGGAAGTGGGAACTGCAGTAGGATTTTCTGCACTTCTGATGGAAGAATATAATCCGGTGCCATGCCTGATTACAACCATAGAAAATTACGAGAAAAGAATTCCTATTGCACAGGCAAATTTCAAACGTGCCGGAAAAGAGAAAGAAATCACACTGATTCCGGGAGATGCCACAGAGGTGTTAAAGACGTTAGAAGATCCTTATGATTTTCTTTTTATGGATGCAGCAAAGGGACAGTATATCAATTTCCTGCCGGATATTCTTCGGCTGATGAAGTCTGGTGCATTACTGGTATCTGACAATGTGCTGCAGGAGGGAGATATTATCGAATCCCATTATGCAGTAACCAGAAGAAACCGGACCATTCATAAGAGAATGCGGGAATATCTTTATGAACTGACACACAATGACAGTCTTACCACATCGGTGCTTCCGATTGGAGACGGTGTTACCATTAGCATTAAAAAATAGATGATACAGATTGAAATATTAGGAGAAATAAATCAATGAGACCGGTAGAATTACTGATTCCAGCCAGCAGTCTGGAAGTATTAAAAATTGCAGTCATTTATGGAGCGGATGCCGTATATATCGGCGGAGAAGTATTTGGACTTCGTGCGAAGGCAAAAAACTTTTCCATGGAGGATATGGCAGAGGGCATCCAGTTTGCCCATGAGCATGGTGTAAAAGTTTATGTAACAGCAAATATACTGGCTCACAATGGGGATTTGGAAGGTGTAAGAGAGTACTTTACCCAGTTAAAGGAAATCAAGCCGGATGCCCTGATTATTTCCGACCCGGGTATTTATACCATTGCAAAAGAAATCTGCCCGGAAATCGAGCGTCATATCAGTACCCAGGCCAATAATACCAACTATGGAACGTATCAGTTCTGGTGGAACCAGGGCGCAAAGCGTGTGGTAACAGCAAGAGAGCTTTCTTTAAATGAGATTGCTGAGATTCGCAAAAATATTCCGGATGAAATGGAAATCGAGACATTTGTGCATGGAGCAATGTGTATTTCCTATTCCGGAAGATGTCTTTTAAGTAATTATTTTACCGGAAGAGATGCCAACCAGGGAGCCTGCACTCATCCGTGCCGCTGGAAATATGCAGTGGTAGAGGAAAAACGTCCGGGAGAGTATCTGCCGGTTTATGAAAATGAACGTGGTACCTATATTTTTAACTCCAAGGATTTGTGCATGATTGAGCACATCCCGGAATTGATTGAGGCAGGTATTGATTCCTTTAAGATAGAAGGACGGATGAAGACAGCACTTTATGTTGCTACTGTAGCACGTACTTACCGGAAAGCCATTGATGATTATCTTACCTCACCGGAGAAATATAAAGAAAATATGGACTGGTATTTAGAACAGATTTCTAACTGTACTTATCGCCAGTTTACCACCGGCTTTTTCTTTGGAAAGCCTTCGGAAGAGAGCCAGATTTACGATAATAACACTTATATCAAAGAGTATACCTACCTTGGAATTGTAGGAGAACGCAACGAAGAGGGATTATATCAAATTGAACAGAGAAATAAATTCTCCGTAGGGGAACAGATTGAAGTCATGAAACCGGATGGAAGAAATATTCCGGTTACCGTAAAACGGATTGTGGACGAAGATGGAAATGAAATGGAATCAGCACCACATCCAAAACAGGTGCTTTACATTGATTTAGGACAGGAACTGGAGATGTATGATATTTTACGCAGACAGGAGGAATGACCTATGGAAGAAAAGTATGTTGTTTATGTCGGAACGTATACCCATGAGAACAGTATCGGAATCCATTTATATGATTTGGATGCAAAAAGCGGAGAAATGAAGGAACGGAAAGTGGTTCCCATCAATAATCCTTCCGATTTGCTGGTATCGAAGGATGGCAGATTCTTATATTCCATTGCAGATGAAGGCGTGGAAGCATTTCACATTCTGCCGGACGGAGACCTTGAGCCAATGAACAAGCAGTGGATTGGCGGTATGCGTGGCTGTTATGTGGAAGTGGACAGTAAGAACCGTTATCTTTTCGTAGGCGGTCATCATGATGGCAGAGTGACCATGATGAAGTTGGAGGAAGACGGCAGCATCGGAGAAATCGCAGACGGTATTTTTCATAAGGGAATAGGACGGACCATTGCAGAGCGAAGCTCCAAGCCACATGTAGACTGCGTGAAGCTGACACCGGACGAGAAGTTCTTGTGTGCAGTGGATAATGGATTAGATCATGTAAAGATTTACCGGATTGACTATGAGAATGGCAGGATGAAGCTTGCAGATATCATCCGTTGTCCGTTGGAATCTGCACCGCATATGATTCGCTTCAGCCGTGATGGAAGATTTGCTTATATTCTCTATGAACTGTTGAATCAGATAGAGGTATTTTCCTATACGTTAGAAAATGACCAGCCGCATTTCGAGAAGGTTCAGACCATTACAACGACCACACCGAAGGAAGCTGATGTCTGTGCTGCATCCGGTCTGGAAGTGACAATGGATGGTGAATATTTATTCTGCAGTAATGCAGGTGCAAACTCCGTATCGATTTATGAAATTGATAAAGAGAGCGGATGTCTTACCATGATGTGTAATTCGAAAATCAGTGGTGATTATCCGAAAATGATTGGTATCTGTCCGGACAGAATGCATTTCATGAGCCTTAATAATGAGACCAATGAGATTACCATGTTTAAGGTAGATTATGAGAAGAAATACATTCTGATGGAAGAGAAGCCGATTCCGGTAGACAAGCCGAATTGTATTTATATCCATAAACTAAGTTAAAAGCGAACTACAGGAAACATGCTTTAACCAGGCAGTTTTCGGTATTCATGTAAAAAGGGTAAAAAGATGTCGTTTGTTAAAAAAATAACAGACGACATCTTTCTTTTTTGGAAAAATTATGATAGAATAACACGGTTGAAGCCTACCGGTCCGGAGGCTATCAATGGAAGTGCTTGGCCGCAAAGCCTTAAAATGCGGAGAAAAAAGAAAATAGAAAAAGAAAATTCAAGAAAAGAGGAAGAGACTATGAGTGAAAAAAACGTAGCTTTTACCAGGGACAGAAGTATCCCAAAATCTTATGAGCTGGTTCTGACAGCTTTATTTACCGCCATTATTGTCGTAATGGCATTTACCCCGTTAGGATTTATTCCTTTAGTAGTAATTAATGCAACGATTATCCATATACCGGTTATTTTAGGTGCAATTTTCTGCGGACCGAAAAAAGGTGCCTTTTTGGGATTTGTATTTGGATTAACCAGTTTTATTAAAAATACATTGATGCCAACTTCTATGTCAGCATTTGTATTTTCACCGATACTGGCAAGCAGCATCGATGGCGCAGCAGGAGTGGTAAAGAGTACCATTATCTGTTTTGTACCACGAATTTTAGTAGGTATCATCCCATATTTCGTATATCGTGGAATTGTAAAATTAACTACATCCAGCCATGCAAAGGCTGCAAAGGTAATCAGTAATCTTGTAATCAGTGTACTTTTACTGGTTGGTATCCATGCGTTCTTTGCTAAAATGCTGACAACAGATTCGAAGGAAATGATTGGCTGGATATCAGGTGCAGCTGCAGCAGTTATTTATTTTATTGTAGTGGAATTGACCGGAAGAAAGAAGGATGGTAGATTCTTGGGCTATGTCTATGCCGGCGTGACCGGTGCATTGACCAATACACTGCTTGTAATGCCGATGATTTATATTTTCTATAAAGAGGCATATGCCAATGCATTGAGCATTGAACCGGGCGCAGTTATGGGGGTAATCCTTGGCGTTATCAGCTTTAATGGAATTATAGAAGCAATTGTAGCAGCCGTTCTGGTAGCCGCAATTGGAATGGTATTGAATAAAGTACACAGGAGGTAATTCATATGTTAAAGGGCAGGAATATATTACTGGCAGTGACAGGCAGTATTGCAGCATATAAAGCGGCTTCGCTTGCCAGTATGCTGGTAAAGCAGCACGCAGATGTGCATGTAATTATGACGAAAAATGCAGAGCAGTTTATATCACCGGTTACCTTTGAGACACTGACCGGAAATAAGGTAATTGACGATACCTTTGACCGCAACAGCGGATATCATGTGGCACATATTGCCATGGCACAGGAAGCAGATGTGGTGATGATTGCTCCGGCTTCTGCAAATGTCATTGCAAAGCTGGCACACGGAATTGCAGATGATATGCTCACTTCTACCATGTTAGCCTGTGAGGCTCCGATATATCTTGCCCCAGCAATGAATACACATATGTTTGACAATCCGGTAACACAGGATAATCTTAAGAAGCTAAGAGAATATGGTTATCACATCATTGAGCCATCCTCAGGCTATCTTGCCTGTGGCGATACCGGAAGGGGAAAACTTCCGGAACCGGAAGAACTGTTAGAATATATTCTGCAGGAAGCTGCCTGTGAGAAAGACCTGACAGGAAAGAAGGTTCTCATCACAGCAGGAGCCACCCAGGAGGCAATTGACCCGGTACGTTATGTGACCAACCATTCCACTGGAAAAATGGGTTATGCACTGGCAAAGAATGCGGCAAGAAGAGGGGCAGAGGTAACACTGGTCACCGGACCGACCAGCCTTGAAAAGCCTTTTTTTGTAAATACAATTCCGGTGGTTACGGCAGAAGAGATGTATCAGGCTGTTACAGATGCATTTGCAGAACAGGATATTGTAGTCATGGCTGCAGCAGTAGCAGACTACCGTCCAAAGACCGTTGCGGATGAAAAAATCAAAAAGGTCGATGGCGGACTGACGTTGGAAATGGAACGCACGAAAGATATTTTAGGAACAGTTTCTGCCCGGAAGGAAAACCAGTTCCTGTGTGGATTTTCCATGGAGACACAGCATCTGAAAGAAAATTCCAAAGCCAAGTTAGAAAAGAAGAAGCTTGATATGATTGTTGCCAATAATCTTAAGACAGCGGGAGCCGGATTTGGTACCGATACCAATGTGGTAACTTTGATTACAGAATCAGAAGAAAAAGAGCTTCCGATTATGTCGAAGGATGAAGTGGCTTCAGCTATCTTTGATGAGATTCTAAGCAAAATGCAGACGTAGAAAATAATAATAATCCCTGTCAGCGGAAGGTCACCTGAGTTTGTGACTTGGAGCTGACAGGGATTTTGCTATTTCTGATAGAAGCCTTTATTTCTGGTAGAAATCTTTGATTCCATCCATCCGGGCACTCATGTTAGAAAGCATGGCATCGAAAATAGTAATGGCAGCCATGGATTCGACAACCACAACAGCTCTTGGAACGATAATCGGATCGTGACGTCCTTTGATATTGATTTCAATTTCCTCGCCGTTTTTATTTATGGTCTTCTGGGTGGAAGCAACGGAAGGAGTCGGCTTGATGGCAGCACGGAATACAATCGGCGAGCCATCACTCATGCCGCCTAAGATACCGCCAGCGTGGTTGGTTTCTTTTGTGACAGAACCATTTTCATCCGTTACAAAGGCATCGTTGTTGGTAAGTCCGGTAGCAGCAGCAACTGCAAATCCATCACCGATTTCAAAGCCTTTTACAGCACCAATGGAGAAAATTGCTTTGGCTAAATTTGCATCGATTTTTTCGAATACCGGGTCACCGATTCCGGCAGGAACACCGGTAATAACACATTCGATAATACCGCCGGCAGAGTTCTGCATGGCTTTGCATTCTTCCAGATAGGAAGCGGCTTTTGCAGCAGCATCTGCATCCGGCATATAGAGCGGATTCTTCGTGATTTCTGCGGTGTCAAATCTGGTTTCGTCAATGGTGATGGGACCGATGCTCTTACTGTAGGTGAGAATCTCAATGCCAAGTTCCTTTAAAATCTTTGCGGCAACCGCACCGGCAGCCACACGTCCGATAGTCTCACGGCCGGAAGAACGTCCGCCACCACGGTAATCCCGGAAACCGTATTTGGCATCAAAGGTAAAGTCAGCATGTCCCGGACGATAGTAGGAAGCAATCTCACGGTAGTCTTTGGAATGCTGGTTTTCATTTACCACAATCAGTGAGATTGGAGTTCCGGTGGTTCTGCCTTCAAAGACACCGGAAAGAATATGTACTGCATCATCCTCTTTTCGCGGGGTAGAGAAAGCAGATTGTCCCGGTTTACGCCGGTTTAAATAGGTCTGTATATCTTCTTCACAAAGGGAAAGTCCGGCAGGACAGCCGTCAATTACGACACCGATTCCTGTTCCGTGTGATTCTCCCCAGGTTGTAATTTTAAAGTTAGTTCCAATAGTTGAGCCTGCCATAGCATCCTCCTGAGTTGTTTTTGTAAAAAAGTCAGACTCTATTATAGAAGATTTTTCAGATACTGGCAATCCCACAGTTGCAAAAAGTGCGAAAACAAGGTATGCTAGGATAGTATTTGTAAAAAGAACAGAAACAGGAGATTATATGTACGAATTATTAAAACAGGATGGAAGAGCAAAGAGGGGCATTTTTCATACCGTACATGGTGATATACAGACCCCGGTGTTTATGAATGTAGGAACGGTCGCTGCCATAAAGGGAGCTGTTTCTACCGAAGACTTAGAGCAGATTAAGACACAGGTGGAATTATCCAATACCTATCATCTGCATGTACGTCCGGGAGATAAATTAATCAAAGAGCTGGGCGGACTGCACAAGTTCATGGTGTGGGACAAACCAATCCTTACCGATTCCGGTGGATTCCAGGTATTTTCACTGGCAGGACTCCGTAAAATCAAAGAAGAGGGAGTCTATTTCCATTCCCACATTGATGGAGCAAAAATTTTCATGGGACCGGAAGAAAGTATGCAGATACAGTCTAATCTGGCATCCACCATTGCCATGGCATTTGATGAATGTGCACCGGCACTGGCTGACCGTGGATATGTAGAGGCATCCGTAGCCAGAACAACCCGCTGGCTGGCACGCTGTAAGGCGGAAATGACAAGACTGAATGGGTTGGAAGATACCATTAATAAAAATCAGATGCTGTTTGGAATTAACCAGGGAGCCATTTATCCGGATATCCGGATTGACCATGCAAAGCGAATCAGTGAATTGGATTTAGATGGCTATGCAGTAGGTGGACTTGCAGTAGGCGAGACCCACGAAGAGATGTATGATATCTTAGACCAGACCGTTCCATATCTGCCACTTGAGAAACCAACCTATCTTATGGGTGTCGGAACTCCGGCAAATATTTTAGAGGCAGTAGACCGTGGCGTGGATTTCTTTGACTGTGTATATCCGACCCGTAATGGTCGCCATGGACATCTTTATACCAATCAGGGAAAGATTAATCTTTTCAATAAGAAATATGAAAAGGATATGCGTCCAATCGAGGAAGGCTGTCAGTGTCCGACCTGCCGCCGTTACAGCAGAGCCTATGTCCGCCATTTATTAAAGGCAAAGGAAATGCTTGGTATGCGTCTTTGCGTATTACACAATCTGTATTTCTACAACACTATGATGGAAGAAATCAGAGACGCCATCGATGCCGGCAGCTACAAGTCATACAAAGAGGAAAAACTCTATGGTATGAACCAGATAAACCGGGAAAAAGAGGCACAAATCTAAAAAAAGAATGAAATATCGGGAAAATACTTGTGAAACGCAGTCTTTTTGTGTACAATGTTTTTTATGAACTTAAGTTGTAATTCAGGAGGAAAAGAAATGTCTATTTTAGCATCACAGCAGGCACAGGCCTGGGGAAGCATTATTATGTGGGTAGTAATTATGGTTGTATTCGTATACTTCTTCATGATTCGTCCACAGAAGAAAGAAGCAAAGAAAAAAGAGCAGATGATGTCAGAGTTAGCAGTAGGTGATACCGTACTGACAACCAGCGGTTTCTACGGAATCGTAATTGACGTATCTGAAGATGATACTGTTATCGTTGAGTTTGGCAGCAACAGAAACTGCCGTATCCCAATGCAGAAAGCAGCAATTGCCGCAATCGAAAAACCGGAAGAAGCAGTAGAAGCAAAAGAAACCAAAGAGAAGAAATAAGATAAGACCTTAGAAAATCCGTGGAGTGTGCGAGATGTACAAACCACGGATTTTTTGTATACAAGGAACAGACAGTTGCCTGAAAAAATGCAGGTATGTTATAATAGAATAAAATTGCAACAAATAGAAATTGTTATAAATTCATAGAAAATGAGGTGAGAATGATGTCATACAGCATGAAAGAATTGTTAGATAAATATATAGCAGAAATTAAAAAAATATATGGAACACATTTGCAGGAAGTGATTTTGTATGGCTCATACGCCAGAGGGGATTTTAAAGAAGATTCAGATATTGATATCATGATATTGCTTGATATAACAGATATGGAAATGAAGCAATATCAGCATCAGTTATCTTATGCGACATTCGATTTTAATATGGATAATGACCTGGATATTAAGCCGATAACAAAGAATGATGAACATTTCCGCAAATGGAGTGAAGCATATCCGTTTTATGAGAATGTAAGGAAAGAGGGAGTAAGGTTATATGGAGCAGCATAATAATGATGATATGAAAAAAGAACTCGCCCAATATAGGGTGGAAACAGCAAAAGATGACTTACGTGCAGCAAAAATATTATTAGATGCAGGGGAATATAAGGCAGCAAATAACAGGGCATATTATGCTATTTTTCATGCTATCAATGCAGTGCATGCAACAGCGGAATGTTTTGGTAAACTGGTGGAAAAGTATATATTGGAATATAAGAATGAATCTTAATTATGAGGATATACAGTATGAGAATATTTAAGAAAAAATCCACGCCATTACCCTATGATAAAATAAATAAGAAGCCTGTTGTTAAAGCCAGCATCTGCAATGGAGAACAGGTGGCGGGCTTTAAAGATATCCATACAGGAAAAATAGAGGAAATAATGCTGATAAAAAATGAGGCAGACCTTGATACTTTCCGGAAAATGTATGGAATTGAGGGAAAAATAGAAAAGGAATATTAAGCAAGGCATAATAGAAATTCAAGAACAGAAAGTAAAGGAGCATAACCATGCAGACAGACATTAACGCAGCATATTTTAAAAGCATCATTGACCAGGACCGTTGTTCCGTTGTGATATGTAATTTAAAGCACGAAATCATTTATATGAATCCAACTGCAGTAAAAAGCTATGAGAAATGGGGCGGTGAAAGCCTTGTTGGAAGAAGCCTTTTAAACTGCCATAATGAAGAATCGCAAAAACGCATCCAGCAGGTAATCGACTGGTTCGCAGCAGATGAAAGCCACAATCTCATCTATACATCCCATAATGAGAAGCAGAATAAAGATGTGTATATGGTTGCTTTAAGGGATGCCGAAGGAAAGCTGATTGGCTACTATGAGAAGCACGAATTCAGAAATGCGGAAACCATGGAAAAATATGATTTGTGGTAAGATGAAATATAGGAAAATGAGATAGTTTCATATCATAAATAGAGCGGTACATCGACAAAGGTGTATCGCTCTATTTAAATTCAATAATATCATTTGGAGTACAGCCTATAATGGTGCAGAGCTTTTCTAAGGTGAGTACAGTAATATTTTTGTTGTGTTTTAATCCATCCAGAGTTTTATTATCAATGCCCATCTTTAGAAACTGGTATTGGGATATCTTTTTGGACTTCATAGTATTCCACAAATTAGCAGACAGCAAATTATCAAAGAATTTAGAAGGGGAAGCAGGTTTCCCTGATTTTGTTGTGCTGGAAAGGAAGAAAAGTCGAGATGCAGCTAAATATGGGTGCATAGAAGCAAAACGACCGTATGATAATATGGAGATAACAGAGCAGATAGAAGGACACCTTAATTCTTATGGAAAAGTAATTTATACAAATGGACTCATATGGAAATTTTATAAAGTGAAAGAAAAGCCAGTAAAAGAGTTTTGCTTGGGTTGTATAGACCCTGATAATCAGGATTCCGTAATCTGGGAACCGGTAGATAACTGGTATAAACTGATGAGCTTTTTAGAGGACTGGAACTGGAAATCATAAGATAGGGTTGCCATAGAATAAGACACAAAAAGCCAGGCATATCACACGACGTATAGCTATCTGTGTGATATGCCTTTTCTAATTCCCTAGAAGTTACTGTCATTCCATCCCCAGTCTTCAGTCGGGAAGTAAGCAACATAGATTCGTTTCTTCGGAATACCAAGCTCATTTTCTAAGAGCGTGCAGACATTTCTTGTCATAAGATTCATCTGTGGCTTGGTCGGATAGCCGTAGCATTTCACTTCTACATAAGCAATATCTTTGGTGCTTCCTAAAAAGCAAAGAGAAGCATTCCCTTCGAACCCGGTCATCACCCAGTTCTCGCCTTTGCCGAGACAGTCTCTGGTGATGATGCAGAGCTCCTTGGACAGGGCATCTTTTTTGGCAATATCTAAAGTAGCAGTAGTTTTCATGTTAATAAATGGCATTTGAAAATCCTCCTTGCAAATTGATAAGTTAATTGGCTCGTTATATAGGTGAGAGTGAAAAAGCTATGATTCATCAGAATATGGATGCTTGAAGCAAACGGTTAGAGGCACCTGGCATTTCGTACAATATCAGGCAGCACCGGCACATGGATGTGACGGTGAGGTGCAGCTTGAACATGGATGTGAATCTGCACCGGTTGCCGTACGATGTCAAGCATACTAGGAAAATGCCTGATGCCTCTTACCGGTTTGCTTTGCATCCGCATCCGATGAATCATAGAGTATTCCTCAACTCCTATAAAATACCTACCTCAAGTCTACTGTACCAGTCCCCATCTGACAAGAAAAAGATTTGTATAATAACAACAAATCATATCAAGAGAATAGAATATAACCACAGTTTATAAATGCTATGAGAAACTATAATGGTAAAATTTATTGAATTCTTCGGATAAATAAGCTATGATATAGGATAATGAGCATTACCATAATCAGTAGTTATGAAATTGGGATGCATGCAATAGGAAAAGAAAGAAGGATTTACCCATGAATTATAATGTTGGAGTAATTGCCGGTGACGGAATTGGACCGGAGATTGTAAGCGAAGCAAGAAAGGTGTTAGATGCCATTGGAGCAAAATTCGGACACACCTTTACATATGACGAGATACTGATGGGCGGTTGTTCTATCGATGCAACCGGTGTACCGCTGACCGATGATGCCATTGCTCATGCAAAAGCGGCAGATGCAGTTCTGATGGGTTCCATCGGAGGAAATACAGCAACATCCCCTTGGTACAAATTAGAGCCATCCCTTCGCCCGGAGGCAGGTCTTTTGAAATTAAGAAAAGCATTGAACCTTTTTGCAAACTTAAGACCGGCATACCTTTATGAGGAATTAAAGGAAGCATGTCCACTGCGTGATGATATTATCGGAGACGGATTTGACATGATGATTATGCGTGAGCTGACCGGCGGACTTTATTTCGGAGAGAGAAAGACAGAAGAAGTTGACGGTGTGATGACGGCAACCGATACTTTGACATATAACGAAAATGAAATCCGCAGAATTGCAAAACGTGGATTTGACATTGCCATGAAACGCCGCAGGAAAGTAACCAGCGTTGATAAGGCAAACGTACTGGATTCCTCCAGACTCTGGAGAAAGATTGTAGAAGAAGTAGCAAAGGACTATCCGGAAGTAACATATGAGCATATGCTGGTAGATAACTGTGCCATGCAGTTGGTAAAAGACCCGAAGCAGTTCGATGTAATTTTAACTGAGAATATGTTTGGAGATATTTTATCCGATGAAGCAAGTATGGTAACCGGTTCCATCGGAATGTTATCCTCTGCAAGCTTAAATGATACGAAATTCGGTCTTTATGAGCCAAGCGGCGGTTCTGCACCGGATATCGCAGGAAAAGGAATTGCAAACCCGATTGCAACCATTTTAAGTGCAGCGATGATGTTAAGATATTCCTTTGATCTCGATAAAGAAGCAGATGCCATTGAAAATGCCGTAAAGAAGGTATTAAAGGCAGGCTATCGTACCATTGACATTATGCCACAGGAAGAAGCAAAGAAAGCAACCGTAACCCAGGTAGGAACAGCCAGAATGGGTGACTTAATCGTAGAGAATCTGTAAGAGATAAGAAATTTTCAGACAGAACAATAAAAAAGAGAGGAAGAATAAAGATGAAGAGTGATAATGTAAAAGCCGGAATGCAGCAGGCTCCGCACAGAAGTCTTTTTAACGCTTTGGGATTTACCGAAGAAGAAATGAAGAAACCAATGGTTGGTATCGTAAGTTCTTATAATGAAATCGTACCGGGCCATATGAATCTGGATAAAATTGTAAACGCTGTAAAATTAGGTGTTGCAGAAGCAGGTGGAGTACCGGTTGTATTCCCTGCTATCGCAGTTTGTGATGGAATTGCCATGGGACATATCGGAATGAAATATTCTCTGGTAACAAGAGACTTAATTGCAGATTCCACAGAGTGTATGGCATTAGCCCATCAGTTTGATGCACTGGTTATGGTGCCAAACTGTGATAAGAACGTACCGGGACTTCTGATGGCAGCAGCAAGAATTAATGTCCCTACCGTATTTGTTTCCGGTGGTCCGATGTTAGCAGGTCATGTAAAGGGACGTAAGAGAAGTTTATCTTCCATGTTTGAGGCAGTAGGCTCCTATGCAGCAGGTACAATGACAGAGGAAGAAGTAAGAGAATATGAAGAGAAAGTATGTCCGACCTGCGGCTCCTGTTCCGGTATGTATACCGCAAACTCCATGAACTGTCTGACCGAGGCACTTGGTATGGGCTTACGTGGAAACGGAACTATTCCTGCCGTATATTCCGAGCGTATCAAATTAGCAAAACATGCCGGAATGGCAGTTATGGATATGTATCGGAAAGATATCCGTCCAAGAGATATTATGACAAAGGATGCTATTTTAAATGCACTGACCGTAGATATGGCGTTAGGCTGCTCTACCAACAGTATGCTTCACCTGCCTGCAATCGCACATGAAGTAGGATTTGATTTTGATATTTCCTTTGCAAATCCAATCAGTGAGAAGACTCCGAACCTCTGCCACTTGGCACCGGCAGGCCCGACCTATATGGAAGACTTAAATGAAGCCGGCGGTGTCTATGCTGTCATGAAAGAATTAGCAGATGCAGGACTTTTACATACAGACTGTATGACCGTAACTGGTAAGACCGTAGGCGAGAATATCAAAGATGCAGTCAATAAGAATCCGGAAGTTATCCGTCCACTGGATAATCCATACAGTAAGACCGGTGGTCTTGCCGTATTAAAGGGAAATCTCGCTCCGGACGGCGGTGTTGTAAAACGTTCCGCAGTCGTAGAAGAGATGATGGTTCATGAAGGACCTGCAAGAGTATTTGACTGTGAAGAGGATGCCATTGCAGCAATCAAGGGTGGCAGAATTGTTGCCGGAGATGTAGTCGTGATCCGTTACGAAGGACCAAAAGGCGGCCCTGGTATGCGTGAGATGTTAAACCCGACTTCTGCAATTGCAGGAATGGGACTTGGTTCATCCGTAGCATTGATTACAGACGGACGTTTCTCCGGTGCAAGCCGTGGAGCTTCCATCGGTCATGTTTCACCGGAAGCAGCCGTAGGCGGACCAATCGCATTGGTAGAAGAAGGCGATATCATCAGGATTAACATTCCGGAAATGAAGTTAGAGCTTGCAGTATCCGATGAAGAACTGGCAGCCCGTAAAGCAAAATGGCAGCCAAGAGAACCAAAGGTAACAACCGGATATCTGGCACGTTATGCTTCCATGGTTACTTCAGGAAACCGCGGTGCAATTTTACAGATTCCAGGTACCGGGGAAGAAAAATAAGAACCGGTAATCTGTAAATATACAGCAGAAAGATAAGTTGGAAAGAGAGGGAATTTCAATGCTCTTAACAGGTGCTGAAATTGTAATAGAATGTTTGAAAGAGCAGGGCGTGGATACGGTATTTGGTTATCCGGGCGGTGCAATTTTAAATGTATATGATGAGTTATATAAACATAGTAATGAAATAAAACATATTTTAACTTCCCATGAGCAGGGAGCTTCCCATGCGGCAGACGGATATGCAAGAAGCACCGGAAAAGTTGGGGTGTGCTTTGCCACCAGCGGACCGGGTGCAACTAATCTGGTAACCGGAATCGCAACCGCATATATGGATTCTGTTCCAATGGTAGCAATTACCTGTAATGTCAATGTGCCGCTTCTTGGCAAAGACAGTTTCCAGGAAATTGATATCGCAGGAATTACCATGCCGATTACCAAGCACAACTTTATTGTAAAAGATGTCAATGATCTGGCAGATACCATCCGCCGGGCATTCCGTATTGCAAAAAAAGGAAGACCGGGTCCTGTTCTTGTGGATATTCCAAAGGATGTCACTGCAAATAAGGCAGAATATAAAGCACAGCGTATTGAACCGGTACTGCGTGTGACAGAAACCATCCGGGAGGAAGATTTAGAAGAAGCAGCAGCTTTGATTCAGAAAGCGAAAAAACCATATATCTTTGTGGGCGGCGGTGCCGTGATTTCCGACTGTTCGGATGAATTGAGAGAATTTGTGGATAAGGTGGATGCACCGGTTTGTGATACCCTGATGGGAAAAGGTGCATTTAACGGAACGGATGAACGTTATACCGGAATGCTTGGAATGCATGGAACCAAGACATCCAATCTTGGAGTCAGCGAGTGCGATCTTCTGATTGCAGTAGGTGTCCGTTTCTCAGACCGTGTGCTTGGAAATGCTAAGAAATTTGCCTATCATGCAAAAATCTTACAGTTTGATGTGGATGCGGCAGAGATTAATAAAAATATCATGGTAACAAACAGCGTGATTGGTGATTTAAAGAAGATTCTTGCAAGAATCAATCCGATGTTATCTCCGATGGAGCATAAAGAGTGGATGGAGCACATCATGGAATACAAGAAAGAATATCCATTGAGCTATCATCCGGAAGGATTAAGCGGTCCGTTCGTAATCGAAGAAATCTATCGTCAGACCAACGGAGATGCTATCATGGTAACGGAGGTCGGACAGCATCAGATGTGGGCAGCACAGTATTATAAATACAAACAGCCGAGAACACTTCTGACATCCGGCGGACTTGGAACCATGGGTTATGGACTGGGGGCAGCAATCGGTGCGCAGATAGCAAATCCGGATAAACAGGTTATCAATATTGCCGGTGACGGATGTTTCCGTATGAATATGAATGAGATTGCAACAGCAGTCCGTCAGAAGCTTCCGTTAATCGAAGTTATCATCAATAACCATGTGCTTGGAATGGTAAGACAGTGGCAGACACTTTTCTATGAGAAGCATTATTCTGCAACTGTTTTAGACGATGGAGTAGATTTTGTAAAACTGGCAGAAGCCATGGGAGCAACGGGATATCGTGCAACCAGTCAGGCAGAATTTGTCGATATTTTGAAAAAAGCACTTGCAAGTAGTACACCAGTTGTTATAGACTGTATAATTGATAGTGATGATAAGGTGTGGCCAATGGTAGCACCGGGGGCAGCTATATCTGAGGTGTTTACCGAGGAAGATTTAAAATAATAAGCCATTACATATAGAAAGATATGTGTAAGAAGTGAGGAGGAATTAGAAAATGAGCAGAGTATATAATTTTTCTGCAGGTCCGGCAGTATTACCGGAAGAAGTTTTACAGGAAGCAGCAGATGAGATGTTAGACTACAGAGGATGTGGAATGTCCGTAATGGAGATGAGTCATCGTTCCAAAGTATATGACAACATCATCAAAGAGGCAGAAGCTGATTTAAGAGACTTAATGAATATCCCGGATAATTACAAGGTATTATTCTTACAGGGTGGAGCTTCCCAGCAGTTTGCTGCAATTCCAATGAACCTGATGAAAAATAAGAAAGCTGCATACATTGTAACTGGACAGTGGGCTAAGAAAGCTTACCAGGAAGCAAAAATGTATGGGGATGCAGTAGAAGTAGCATCTTCTGCGGATAAGACCTTCTCTTATATTCCGGATTGTTCAGATCTGGATATTCCGGAAGACGCAGATTATGTATATATCTGTGAAAATAATACGATTTATGGAACCAAGTTCAAAGAACTTCCAAATACCAAAGGACATACACTTGTTGCAGACGTATCTTCCTGCTTCTTATCAGAACCGGTTGATGTAACCAAATACGGAGTAATCTACGGCGGCGTTCAGAAGAACGTTGGACCTGCAGGTGTTGTAATCGTAATCATTCGTGAAGACTTAATTACAGATGATGTTCTTCCGGGAACACCTACCATGTTAAAATACAAGACTCAGGCAGACGCAGATTCTCTTTACAATACACCACCATGCTACGGCATATATATCTGTGGTAAAGTATTCAAATGGTTAAAGAAGATGGGCGGACTCGAAGTTATGAAACAGCGTAACGAAGAGAAAGCTAAGATTCTTTATGATTTCTTAGATCAGAGCAAGTTATTCAAGGGAACTGTAGTTCCAAAAGACCGTTCTCTTATGAACGTACCATTCGTTACCGGTGATGCTGACTTAGATGCAAAATTCGTCAAAGAAGCAACCGAGGCTGGTTTTGTAAACTTAAAGGGACACAGAACCGTTGGCGGTATGCGTGCCAGCATTTACAATGCAATGCCAAAAGAGGGTGTTGAGAAGCTGGTAGCATTTATGAAGAAGTTTGAGGAGGAGAACGCATAATGTTTAACTATACATGTTTAAATCCAATCGCTGGTGTAGGCTTAGACCTTTTGTCAGATGAATATAACAAAGTAGATGATATCAAAGATGCACAGGCAGTCCTGGTAAGAAGTGCAGCAATGCATGATATGGAACTTCCAAAGACTTTAGAAGTTGTTGCAAGAGCAGGTGCAGGTGTAAATAATATCCCATTGGATAAATGTGCAGAAGCAGGTATCGTAGTATTCAATACACCGGGTGCAAACGCAAATGGTGTAAAGGAATTGGTATTTGCAGGAATGTTATTGGCAGCCCGTGACGTAGTCGGTGGAATCGAATGGGTAAAAGGCGAGGAAGGCAATGCAGATGTTGCAAAACTTGCTGAGAAACAGAAGAAGAACTTTGCCGGAAGCGAAATTGCAGGAAAGAAGCTTGGCGTTATCGGACTTGGTGCCATCGGTGTTAAAGTAGCAAATGCTGCAACACATCTTGGAATGGAAGTATACGGATATGACCCATACATTTCTGTAAATGCTGCATGGAGCTTATCACGCAATGTAAATCATGTAAATGCTGTAGAAGAAATTTACAAGAACTGTGATTATATCACAATTCATGTTCCGCTTTTAGATTCTACCAAGAAAATGATTAATGCAGAAGCAATTGCAATGATGAAACCTACCACTGTAGTATTGAACTTTGCAAGAGACTTACTGGTTGATGAAGAGGCAATGGTAGCAGCATTAGAGGAAGGAAAGATTGCAAAATATGTCAGCGACTTCCCAAATCCAACCACAGTTGGAAAGAAAGGCTGTATCGTAACTCCTCATATTGGAGCTTCTACCGAAGAATCCGAAGATAACTGTGCAGTAATGGCAGTAAAAGAGATTCGTGATTTCTTAGAGAATGGAAATATTACACATTCTGTAAACTATCCGGACTGCAATATGGGCGAGTGCAAGAGTGCAGGAAGACTGTTACTGTTACACCGTAACGTAAAGGGAATGATTAGCAGCTATACTTCTATTTTAGGAGATGCAAATATCAACATTTCTGATATGACTAATAAGAGCCGTGGCGATTATGCATGTACACTGCTTGATGTAGATGCACCTGTTACCAAAGAAGTAGAAGAGAAACTTCAGACCTTAGATGGTGTATTAAAGGTTCGTATTGTAAAATAATAAATGCAGGTGAGAAAAAGATAATATATGGACTGCCCGGTTACGCCGCGACAGTCCATTTCTCTTACGCAGGAAACTCACAAAGCGTGTTTTTCGCAATTACGCAGGAAGGAGAAAACAATGGCAGATATCAGACCATTTTTATGTATCAGACCAAGAGAGGATGAGGCGGCAGAGATTGCAGCACTTCCGTATGATGTATATAACAGGGAAGAAGCAAAGAAAGCGGTAGAAGGACATGACAAAAGCTTTCTTCGCATTGACCGTGCCGAGACACAGTTTGATGATTCCGTAGATACTTATGCACCGGAGGTATATAAGAAAGCCCATGACATGCTCTGGGATATGGTGGCAGAAGGTGATTTCGTAAAAGAAGAGAAACCGTGCTATTATATTTACGAACTGACCATGGGCGGAAGGGTGCAGACCGGTATTACAGCCTGTGCTTCGATTGATGATTATCAGAATCAGGTCATTAAAAAACATGAGAATACCAGAGCAGATAAAGAGCAGGACAGAATCAACCATGTAAATATCTGTGATGCACAGACCGGACCGATTTTCTTAGCATACCGTTCCAATGATGTCATCAATGCAGTGGTAGAGAAGGTAAAGAAGACGGCACCTCTTTATGATTTTGTGGCAGAGGATGGAATCGGACATCGTGTATACAGAATTGCAGAGGCAGAAGATATTGCGGCTATCGAGGAAGCATTTGCAAAGATAAAAGAAATCTATATCGCAGACGGTCATCATCGTGCAGCATCCGCAGTAAAGGTAGGGCTGATGCGGAGAGCAGAGCATCCGGATTATGACGGAACTGAGGAATTTAACTATTTCTTATCCGTATTATTCCCGGATGACCAGCTTATGATTATGGATTATAACCGTGTGGTAAAAGACTTAAATGGAATGACAGAAGAGGAATTCCTTGGAAAGATGAACGACCTGTTTGAAGTGGGAGCACCACAGAAGGAAGCGGTTCATCCGGCTGAAAAAGGAAGTTTCAGCATGTACCTTGGGGATAACTGGTATGCCTGCCGGATGAAAGAAGCGGATTTAAGCAGTGACCCGGTAGATGGACTGGACGTATCAATTTTACAGAATGTGTTACTGCATCCGGTACTTGGCATTGAAGACCCGAAGACCGATAAGCGGATTGATTTCGTAGGTGGAATCCGTGGACTGGAGGAATTGGAGCGCAGAGTACATAGTGACTGTAAAGTGGCATTTGCCATGTATCCGACCAGCATCGGAGAGTTGTTTGCAGTAGCAGATGCCGGAAGACTGATGCCGCCGAAATCCACCTGGTTTGAGCCAAAACTTCGCAGTGGATTATTTATTCATGCACTTTTATAATAACTTTCATAAATAACTGGAGGATATTAAAATGGGATTTTATCTGACCGCATTAGAAGCCAGCACAGAGGGCATTACAGCGGAAGAAGTCAGCGATACTATTGAACAGATGAAGAAACCGGGCGTGGTACGTACTTACCTGGAGGGGCTGGTGCCGGATTTGCTGGCGTTTCTCTTTCAGGTGGTGATTGCCTGCGTGGTATATGCCATTGGCGTAAAGTTAATCAAACTTTTCCGGAAACTCGTCCGGAAATGGCTGGATAAAAAGGATGCTGACAAGGGTGTAAAACAGTTTATGGATGCACTGGTCAAGTGCATTGGATATTTCTTCTTGATTGTAATCATTCTTTCGCTCTTTGGAATTGCAACCACATCTGTAATGGCAATTGCAGGTTCTGCAGGATTGACGGTAGGCCTGGCACTGCAGGGAAGCTTATCCAACTTTGCCGGTGGCGTATTAATACTGATGTTAAAACCGTTTAAAGTGGGGGATTATATTGTAGAAGACAGCCATGGCAACGAAGGAACGGTAACAGAGATTTCGATTTTCTACACCAAGTTAAAGAGTGTTGACAATAAGATTATCGTAATTCCAAATGGAATCTTAGCCAACAGCAGCCTTACCAATGTAACCTACAGTGAGAAACGCAGGATTGACCTGGAAGTAGGGGTGTCCTATTCGGCGGATTTAAAGAAGACGAAGGCTGTGATAGAGCAGTTGCTTCTTTCCGAAGAACGCCGGCTTAAGGACGAGGCGGTGCAGGTCTTTGTATCGGAATTGGGAGACAGCAGTGTTACCATTGGTGCAAGAGTGTGGGTGCCGACTGATTTATACTGGGATATCCGCTGGGCACTGACTGAGGAGATGAAAAATACCCTGGATGAAAATGGAATCGAAATTCCATTCCCGCAGCTTGATGTCAACGTAAAGAATCCGGTATAAAATCGGGCAAAAATCGGGCAAAAAAGTGAAAAAGTTTGACAAATATTGGAAAATATGCTACTGTTAGCCATGTAGTCGTGCACAATTTTGTGCAACTTTTTAGATTTATTGTGTATTAGGAGGAAAAAGAAATGCAGGGAACTGTAAAATGGTTTAACGCAAAGAAGGGTTATGGATTTATCTCAGATGCAGAAGGAAATGATGTATTCGTTCATTTCTCCGCATTAAATATGGATGGATTCAAAGAGCTTAAAGATGGAGAAGCAGTTGAATTTGAGGTAGTAGAAGGAGAAAAAGGACCTCAGGCAGCTAACGTAGTTCGCTTAGGTTAATTCGTATAGAGTTGAATATGAAATAAGCGCAGAGCAGGAAGATGGATATCCGTCTTCCTGTTTTTAGGTTTATCAGGTGTAAATGTAAAAAAAATGTGTTATACTGATAAAGACTGTGAGTCAGATTATGAGAACATGGAGGATAAAACATTTGAATTTAGCAGCGTTAACAGCATATGAATTAATCAAAGAAGAAAATCTGACAGACATCCATGCAAAGGGATATCTGCTTCGACATAAAAAGAGTGGAGCTAAAATCAGCCTTATTTCCAATGATGATGAAAATAAGGTCTTTTATATTGGATTCCGTACTCCGGTAGAGGACAGCACCGGCGTACCACATATCATTGAGCATACGGTATTGTGCGGTTCGGACAAGTTCCCGGTGAAGGACCCGTTTGTGGAACTGGTGAAGGGTTCTTTAAATACATTCTTAAATGCCATGACTTACCCGGACAAGACCGTTTATCCGGTGGCAAGCTGCAATGATAAAGATTTTGCTAATCTGATGGATGTATACTTAGACGCTGTGTTCCATCCGAATATCTATAAGAAAGAAGAAATCTTCAAACAGGAAGGCTGGCACTATGAATTAGAGGATAGAGATGCACCGGTTACCATCAATGGGGTGGTATACAATGAGATGAAGGGCGCATTTTCTTCTCAGGAGGGTGTCTTAGACCGTGTAGTATTAAATTCCCTGTTCCCGGATACCACATACAGCAATGAGTCCGGCGGTGACCCGGAAGTAATTCCGGAGCTTACTTATGAGCAGTACCTTGATTTTCACCGGAAATTCTATCATCCATGTAATTCTTATATTTACCTTTATGGAAATATGGATATGGACGAAAAACTGGAATTTCTCGATAAAGAATATTTAAGCCATTATGATAAAATCGAAGTAGATTCCGCAATTCAGCTGCAGGCTCCTTTTGAAAAGCCGGTAACCATCAGCAAGCCATATTCCATTGCATCTTCCGAAAGCTTAGAGGACAATGCATATCTTTCCTATAATGTGGCAATCGGAACGAATCTTGAGAGTGAACTGACTCTGGCATTTGATGTCTTGGATTATGCACTATTAAGTGCACCGGGAGCACCGTTGAAGCAGGCACTTATTGATGCAGGAATCGGAAAAGATATCATGGGCGGATTTGATAACAGCACCTTACAGCCAATTTTTTCTGTGGTGGCAAAGAATGCCAATAAAGAAGACGAAGAGAAGTTTGTAGGAATTATCGAAGATACTTTAAAGAAAATCGTCAAAGACGGTCTCAATAGAAAATCCCTGTTAGCAGGAATCAACAGTGAAGAATTCAAATTCCGTGAAGCAGATTACGGTAATTTCCCGAAGGGATTAATTTATGGATTATCCTGTATGGACAGCTGGCTTTATGATGATGACGAACCATTCTTATATCTTAAAATATTAGACGTATTTGCAGCATTAAAGGAAAAGATTGAAACAGGATATTTTGAAGAACTGATTCAGAAATATCTTTTGGATAACAGCCATAAATCCTATGTATCCATTGAACCGGAAAAAGGCTTAAATGCCAGGCTGGAAAAAGAATTAGAAGAGAAACTGGCAGCTTATAAGAATGGCTTATCAGAAGAGGAGATTGATAAGTTAGTAGAGGATACAAAGCATTTAAAACTGTATCAGGAAGAGCCGTCACCAAAGGAAGACCTGATGAAGATTCCGATGTTAAAACGGCAGGACATGAAGCGTGAAGCACAGCCACTGGTATATGAAAAGGTAAGCTGCAATGGCATCGAAACCATTCATACCAACATTTATTCCAATGGCATTCATTATCTGAATCTGATGTTTGATATCAGTGATATTACAGAAGAAGAACTGCCATACCTTGGGGTGTTAAAAGCTGTACTTGGTTATATGGATACAGAGCATTATAATTATGCAGACTTAGCAAATGAGATTAATCTTATGACCGGCGGTATCTCTTCCCAGATTAATATTTATGCGGATACTAAGAAAAAAGACAGTTTCCATGCAAAATACGAAGTACGTTCCAAGATTCTTTATCAGAATCTGGAAGAGGGGCTTAGACTTCTTTCTGAGATTCTGATGGGCACACAGATTACAGATGAAAAACGTCTCTATGAGATTTTAGCGCGTATCAAATCGAGACTGCAGATGTCCTTAAGCTCTGCCGGACATTCCGTATCTGCCATGCGGGCAATGTCTTATTTCTCACCGGTAGCCCGATTCAATGACCTGGTTGGCGGAATTGCACTGTACCGGACGATTGCAGAATTAGAAGAACATTTTGAAGAAAAGAAGCAGTTCTTAATGGATAAATTAAGAAGCCTTACAGAGAAAATATTTGTAAAGAACAGACTGTTGATTTCCCTGACGGCAGACGCAGAAGGATATCAGCTGTTAGAAGAAAAATTCCCGCAGTTCTTAACTGTTTTACCGGATGGAGAGAAAGAGGGAGAAGCAGTTACCTTCCATTGTGAGAAAAAGAATGAAGGCTTCTTAGATGCATCCAAAGTACAGTATGTATCCAGAGCTGGAAATTATTTATCGAAAGGATATTCCTATACCGGAGCACTTCGTATCTTAAAAGTAATTTTAAGCTATGATTACCTTTGGATTAATGTCCGGGTAAAGGGTGGTGCATATGGCTGTATGAGCGGATTTATGCGGAACGGAGATGCATATTTCACTTCTTACCGTGATCCGAACCTTAAGAGCACAAATGAGATTTACGAAGGTATCCCGGCATATTTAAGAGCTTTTGATGCAGATGAACGTGATATGACAAAATATATCATCGGAACAGTAAGTGATATGGATACCCCGTTGAATCCGGCTGCCAAGGGCATGCGTTCCGTAAGTGCTTATCTTACCAATATTTCTTATGAGGAATTACAGCGTGAGAGAAATGAAGTTTTAGATGCACAGCCGGAAAACATTAAAAATCTCGCAGTGCTTATTGAAGCGGTACTCGCACAGGATGCCTTGTGTGTCATCGGTGCAGAGGAAAATGTAGAAGCAGAAAAAGATATGTTCTTAGAAGTAAAGAATCTTTATTAAAAGCTGTGGGTAATAGTCCCGCAGCATACATAAGAAGGAGTAAGTATGACGGAAAATTTTAAATCAGGCTTTGTAACACTGATTGGACGGCCGAATGTAGGAAAGTCCACCTTGATGAATCATCTGATAGGACAGAAGATTGCAATTACATCCAATAAACCGCAGACTACCAGAAACCGTATCCAGACTATTTATACGGATGAAAACAGAGGACAGATTATTTTTGTGGATACACCTGGTATCCATAAGGCAAAGAATAAGCTGGGCGAATTTATGGTAAATGTGGCAGAACACACATTAAATGAAGTGGATGTCATTTTATGGCTGGTGGAACCGAGTGATTTTATCGGCGCAGGAGAGCAGCATATTATTGAAAAGTTAAAAACTGTAAAGACACCGGTTATTCTGGTTATCAATAAATTAGATACCTTGGATAACAAGGATAAAATGCTGGAGTACATTGACACTTATCGTAAAGTTTATGACTTTGCGGAAATCGTACCGGCATCTGCACTGCGGGGAGAAAATACGGATGTTATCATTGATTTGATTTTTAAATATCTGCCGTATGGTCCGATGTTCTATGATGAGGATACCATTACTGACCAGCCGGAGCGTCAGATTGTGGCAGAGCTGATTCGTGAAAAAGCCTTACATGCTTTAAATGAAGAAATTCCTCATGGAATTGCCGTTTCTATTGACCAGATGAAGAAACGCAAAGGCAGGAAAATGTTTGATATTGATGCCACGATTATCTGTGAGCGGGATTCCCACAAGGGAATTATTATCGGCAAGCAGGGAGCCATGTTAAAGAAGATTGGTACCAATGCCAGATATGAAATTGAACACCTCTTAGATGCCAAGGTTAATTTGAAACTTTGGGTAAAAGTGAAAAAAGACTGGCGTGACAGCGATTATATGATTAAGAACTTCGGATACCGGGAAGAGGAATTCTAAATATTGACAGTATTATCTTAAGTGCTTCTGGAAAACCTAATTTCATACAAGTATGAAGAAAGGGCAGGAAGGAAGCATATGGTAAGAGCAAGCTGGAATCATTTTACTTTGACCGGAAGTGTAGATGATTATCTTAAGTTTAAGGAACAGGAAAAAGAAGAACAGGATGGATTGGGCAGCCTGAAAGAGAAAGTAAGAGGTGAACAGGACCGTGGGCACAAACGTGATGGTTACGGGTATGGTGCTTACCGCAATGCCAATCAGTGAATATGACAAACGAATTACGATACTGACCCTGGAGAGGGGAAAGATTACGGCGTTTGCCAGAGGTGCAAGAAGACCGAACAGTACACTGCTGGCAGCCTGCAATCCCTTTTCCTTCGGACAGTTTGAAGTCTATGAGGGCCGTACCTCCTACAATGTGGTGCGGGCAGAAATTAAAAATTATTTTACCGAACTCACCACAGATTTGAATGATACATACTATGGATTTTATTTTCTTGAGATGGCAGAATATTATGCCCAGGAAAACAGTGATGACCGGGAAATGCTAAAGCTGCTTTACCAGTCCTTAAAAGCACTTGGAAAGAATAATTTTGATAACCGGCTGGTCCGCGTGATTTATGAATTGAAAATGATGGTGTTAAACGGAGTATATCCGAATCTTTTTTCCTGCCAGAAATGTGGAAGAAAGGAACCGATGCAGTTTTTCAGTGTGCAGCGCGCCGGGCTTCTTTGTGATTCCTGCAGCGAAACCGAGCATGGCAGACGGTTAGATGCATCTACCATTTATACGATGCAGTATATTATTACCACGGAATCAGCAAAGCTTTTTCATTTTGCAGTATCAGAAAAAGTGTTGTTTGAACTGATTCGGACGGTGAAGGAATTTCGGGAAAAATATGCACCCCATACATTTAAATCAGAGCAATTTTTAGAAGGGCTTTTCTGATTTATGGAGAAGCCGGGCATTTTGCCTGAGGTAACGCTTGAAATACCAAACCGAAAATAGTATAATTGTTGAGATTATGAGATACAGGGATTTGGAGGTTCGTATGAAGAAGAAGATAAGTGCACTCCTTGTAATGCTGTTAGCCTGTGGAATATTTGGCGGCTGCGGTGCTACAAAAGATGCAGATACCACAACGCTCTTTCCGGAGAAAAAGGGTGGAATCACAGAAGTTGCAGTAGGCGACTTTGACAAAGACAATTATGATGAGAATGAGTTAGAACAGTATGTAAAGGATTCCATCAAAGAATATGAAGACAATGATGGCGCCGGGACAGTAAAATTAAAAAATCTTTCCGTAAAAGACGGAGTCGCAAAGCTTGGTATGCATTACAGTGACAGCACAGCATATTCTGCATTTGTGGGAGATACCGTATTTACCGGAACGGTGGTACAGGCAATTGCTGCCGGATATGATTTTAATACAGATTTCGTAGCGGTAACAGATGGAGCTGCCGGAGATGCAGCGGACAGCAAAGATGTCATGAAAAATGATGACTATCATGTTATCGTATTAAGCAAGGGTGTAGATGTTACGGTTGATGGAACACTGCAGTATGTTTCATCCGGGGTAACCGTCAAGGATAAGAACACCGCAACTGTGGATGAAATTCCTGCTGGTGAGACAGCAGAAGCAAGATATATTATTTATAAATAGAATGCGAGGAAGAATTTTATGGAAAAATCAATGGAAAAAATTGTAGCGTTAGCAAAGGCAAGAGGTTTTGTATATCCGGGTTCCGAGATTTACGGCGGACTGGCAAATACATGGGATTACGGTAACCTTGGTGTAGAATTAAAGAATAATGTGAAACGTGCCTGGTGGCAGAAATTCGTACAGGAAAATCCATACAACGTTGGTGTAGACTGTGCCATTCTTATGAACCCGCAGACATGGGTAGCTTCCGGACATTTAGGCGGATTTTCAGACCCTCTTATGGACTGTAAAGAGTGTCATGAACGTTTCCGTGCAGATAAGATTATTGAAGATTATGCAGAAGAGCATGGCATTACATTAGAGACTTCCGTAGATGGCTGGAGTCAGGAAGAAATGATGAACTTCATCAAAGATAACAGTGTTCCATGTCCATCCTGTGGAAAACATAACTTTACAGATATCCGTCAGTTCAACCTGATGTTCAAGACCTTTCAGGGTGTAACTGAAGATGCAAAGAATACAGTATACTTAAGACCGGAAACAGCACAGGGTATTTTCGTTAACTTCAAAAACGTGCAGAGAACATCCCGTAAGAAAGTGCCTTTCGGCATTGCACAGATTGGAAAATCTTTCCGTAACGAGATCACTCCTGGTAACTTTACTTTCCGTACCAGAGAGTTTGAACAGATGGAGCTGGAGTTCTTCTGTGAGCCGGGTACCGACCTTGAGTGGTTCCAGTACTGGAGAACCTTCTGCCATAACTGGCTGTTAAGCCTTGGCATGAAAGATGAAGAATTACGTCTTCGTGACCATGATCCTGCAGAGCTTGCATTTTACAGTAAAGCAACTACCGACTTTGAATTCTTATTCCCATTCGGATGGGGCGAACTGTGGGGAATTGCAGACCGTACTGACTATGACCTGACACAGCATCAGAATACATCCGGCCAGGATATGTCTTACTTTGATGATACCAAGAATGAAAAATACATTCCATACGTTATTGAGCCATCTCTTGGAGCAGACCGTGTGGTACTTGCATTCCTTTGTGCAGCATATGACGAAGAGAACATCGGAACAGAAGAGAAACCGGATATGAGAACCGTTCTTCATTTCCATCCGGCACTTGCACCGGTTAAGATTGGTGTGCTTCCACTTTCCAAGAAATTAAATGAGGGCGCAGAAAAAGTATTTACACAGCTTTCCAAGAAATACAACTGTGAATTTGATGACAGAGGAAATATCGGTAAGCGCTATCGTCGTCAGGATGAAATCGGAACTCCATTCTGTGTAACTTACGATTTTGAATCTGAAACAGACGGAGCAGTTACGGTACGTGACCGTGATACCATGGAGCAGGAGCGTATCAAAATCGAAGATTTGGATACATATTTTGCAGAAAAATTCACTTTCTAAATCAAACACCTAATTTTTAACAAAACAGAGTGGTCTGATTTCGAAAAAATGGTTGCGAAACTATAAAATTATGATAAAATAAATATGTGCGCTTGTGGACAAGTGGCACGCGTAATGGGTGACATTGTGGATATCAATTGTTGTTGATAACAGACGATGTTCGCATATCAATAAACCAAAGTAAATTTATTAGGAGGAATTCAAAATGGCAAACAAATGGGTTTACATGTTCAGTGAAGGAAACATGTCCATGCGTAATCTCCTTGGTGGAAAAGGTGCTAACCTTGCCGAGATGACTGATATCGGTCTTCCAGTACCACAGGGATTCACAATCACAACAGAGGCTTGTACTCAGTATTATGAGGATGGCCGCAAGATTAACGACGAAATCATGGCACAGGCTATGGAAGGCGTTAAGAAAATGGAAGAGATTAACGGAAAGAAATTCGGAGACCTCAAGAATCCATTACTTGTTTCTGTTCGTTCTGGTGCCAGAGCATCTATGCCAGGTATGATGGACACCATCTTAAACCTTGGACTGAATGACGAAGTAGTTGCAGCAATGATCGCTGGAAACCCAGATCCTAAATTCGAGCGTTTCGTATATGACTCTTACAGACGTTTTATCCAGATGTTCTCTGACGTTGTTATGGAAGTTGGTAAGAAATATTTCGAGCAGCTCATCGATAAGATGAAAGCAGACAGAGGAGTTAAGTTCGACGTTGAACTTACAGCCGCTGACTTAAAAGAATTAGCAGAGCAGTTCAAAGCTGAGTACAAGAACCAGTTAGGAACCGATTTCCCATCTGATCCTGTAGAGCAGTTAAAATTAGCTATCGAAGCTGTATTCCGTTCATGGGATAACCCACGTGCAAACGTATATCGTCGTGATAACGATATCCCATATTCCTGGGGAACAGCTGTTAACGTAATGCCTATGGTATTCGGTAACTTAAATGATGAGTCTGGTACAGGTGTTGCATTTACCCGTGATCCTGCTACAGGCGAGAAGAAATTAATGGGTGAGTTCTTAATCAATGCTCAGGGTGAGGACGTAGTTGCTGGTGTTCGTACACCTATGCCAATCGCTCAGATGGAGCAGGAATTCCCAGAAGCATATGCTGAGTTCATCAAGGTTTGTGAGACTCTTGAGAATCACTACCATGACATGCAGGATATGGAGTTTACAGTAGAGAACAAGAAGTTATACATGCTTCAGTGCCGTAATGGTAAGAGAACTGCTCCAGCAGCTCTTAAGATTGCATGTGACCTTGTTGATGAAGGACATAAGACAGAAGAAGAAGCAGTAGCTATGATCGATCCTCGTAACTTAGATACACTTCTTCATCCACAGTTTGATGCAGCAGCATTAAAAGCAGCTACACCAATCGGAAAAGGTTTAGGAGCTTCTCCTGGAGCAGCTTGTGGTAAGATCGTCTTCACAGCAGAAGATGCAGAAGCTTGGAACGCTCGTGGAGAGAAAGTTGTACTTGTTCGTCTTGAGACATCTCCGGAAGACATCACAGGTATGAAAGCTTCCCAGGGTATCTTAACTGTTCGTGGTGGTATGACATCTCACGCAGCCGTAGTTGCCCGTGGTATGGGTACATGCTGTGTATCCGGATGTGGTGATATCGCTATGGACGAAGAGAATAAGAAATTCACTCTTGCTGGAAAAGAATTCCATGAGGGAGATTTCATCTCTATCGATGGTACAACAGGTAACATCTACGATGGCGAAATCAAGACAGTTGACGCTACCATCGCTGGTGAGTTCGGTCGTGTTATGGCTTGGGCTGACAAATATAGAAAACTTAAAGTTCGTACAAATGCAGATACTCCTGCAGATGCTAAGAAAGCTCGTGAGCTTGGAGCAGAAGGTATCGGACTTTGCCGTACAGAGCATATGTTCTTCGAAGAAGACAGAATTGCAGCATTCCGTGAGATGATCTGTTCTGACACTGTAGAAGAAAGAGAAGCAGCTCTTGAGAAGATTCTTCCATATCAGCAGGGAGACTTCAAAGCTCTTTATGAAGCACTGGAAGGATGCCCGGTTACTATTCGTTTCCTGGATCCACCTCTTCATGAGTTCGTTCCTACAGAGGAAGCTGACATTAAGAAATTAGCAGATGCTCAGGGCAAAACTGTTGAGCAGATTAAGACAATCATCGATGGACTTCATGAGTTCAACCCAATGATGGGTCACAGAGGATGCCGTCTTGCTGTAACATATCCTGAAATTGCTAAGATGCAGACAAAAGCTGTTATCCGTGCAGCAATCGAAGTTCAGAAAGAGCATGCAGATTGGAATGTGAAACCTGAAATCATGATTCCATTAGTATGTGAAGTTGAAGAACTTAAATACGTTAAGAAAGTAGTTGTTGAGACAGCAGACGCTGAGATCGCAGCTGCAGGCGTTAAATTAGAGTACGAAGTTGGTACTATGATCGAGATTCCTAGAGCTGCTCTTACAGCTGATGAAATCGCTAAAGAAGCTGACTTCTTCTGCTTCGGTACTAACGACTTAACTCAGATGACATTTGGATTCTCCCGTGACGATGCTGGTAAGTTCTTAGATGCTTACTATGACAAGAAGATTTTCGAGAACGATCCATTTGCTAAGTTAGACCAGACTGGTGTTGGTAAACTTATGGATATGGCACTGAAACTTGGTAAGCCAGTTAATCCGAACCTTCATGTTGGTATCTGTGGAGAGCACGGTGGAGATCCTTCATCTGTTGAATTCTGCCACAAGATTGGTCTTGACTATGTATCATGTTCACCATTCCGTGTACCAATCGCTAGATTAGCAGCAGCACAGGCAGCTATCGCTAACAAATAAGAATGGAACAAAATATAATATGTAGTATTCCTGGCATTGCCTGGATGCTATATAGTTAAAGATAAGCCCCTCCGGTTGGAGGGGTTTATTTTACTTTACAGGAAATTGCTTTCCTATAAAGTAAAAATTACCCTTGTAAATTTGTATTATTTGTATTATAATGCATAATACAAAAGAAAACTGACATATCAAAGAAAAAGGAAGAAAGAATATTCGGAAAGAGAATATCAAAAAACAGAAAGGAGGGACCTTGGGTGGTTATATCCATAAATGAAACGTCGGAAGTGCCAATTTATCAGCAGATTCGAAATCAGATTGTACTTGGAATATCCGATGGAAGATTAAAGCCGGGAGAGCAGCTTCCCACTGTACGTGCATTGGCCGGAGAAATCGGAATCAATTCCATGACGGTGAATAAAGCCTATGTACTTTTAAAGCAGGAAGGTTATATCTATACAGACCGGCGGAATGGAGCCCATGTGCGGAAGGAATTTTCCGAAGCAAAGGAATTATCGGAGAAATCCAAAGAACTATTGCAGCAGATTATTTCTGAAGCCAAAATCTGTGGTATGACACAGGAAGAATTCTTAAAGATATGTGAGAATATGTATAAGGGGTGAGAAGAATGTTTCTAAATATTATATTTTTTGCAACATTGTATCCTGTTTTATTTATCATATGCATTGTATTTGCATTACAGAATTCCTATAAGGATGGCATGCTTTTTGCTGTAAATATGAAACGTGAATGGGGAGAGGATGAGAATGTAAAAGCAATCCAGAAGCGCTTTAAAAAAGAAATGATATGGTATAGTCTTATTCTTGCAATTATTCCGTTTAGCTGCCTTTTTATTCCATACTTTTCCATACAGATGACAATCTGGATGGTGTGGCTGATTGGAGCAATTATTATGCTGACACTGCCAACCATATTTGCCAATAACCGTCTGAAACAATGGAAACTGAAAATGGGCTACTATGAAGAGCAGTCAGCAGAACGATATGTGGAATTAAAAAATGCAGGAACTGTTCGCTGTATGCATTTCCTGCCGTTTTTTGTAGCGCTTGCCATAGGGACAGTAGCTGCAATTGCGGTTACTCCTTTTGCTAAGGTGATGGGAATCTCCTGCCTCATTGGTGCCGCAAGTGGATATATTTTTCTGCTGGTAGCAATCTGGACGGACCGGCAGCCGGTACAGGTAATAAGCAGCAACAGCGATATCAACATTAATTATACCAGAGCCAAGAAAAGAATCTGGAAGAACATGTGGCTGTGTGCTATCTGGCTGAATACCGCATTAATCCTGTTTTTAATTTTGGTATCTTTTATGCAAAAGCAGGTGGGAATGATTTACCTTGCAGGCATAATTGTATTTGTAATTCTTCTGACCGCTATGTGCATTCCGGCTATTGTGACATTGGGAAGAGTAGAAAAAGCATATGAAGATAAGCATGATTTAATCGGTGGAATCGAAGATGACAGAAACTGGATTGGCGGCATGCTTTACTATAATCCAAAAGATCCGCATACAATCGTGGATAAGAGAGTTGGAATCGGAACTACAGTGAATATGGCATCCAAAGCCGGAAAAGGCACGATATTGTTTATTATAATAGCATTACTGATGCTTCCACTTGTCTGTGTATGGGTGATTGCAGAAGAATTTACACCGATTCATTTGGAAATTGAAAATCAGTCCCTTTGTGCAGAACAGATTCGTACAGATTATGAGATATCACTGGATGACCTGGATGATGTGGAAATACTGACAGAGCTGCCAAACTGGTCAAGGGTAAATGGAACCGGCATGGAAACCTTGGAAAAAGGAACCTTTAAAATCAGGGGTGAAGGAGAATGCCAGGTATTTTTAAATCCACAGAATAAAAAGTTCCTGTATTTTACTGCAAATGGAAAAAACTACTATATGAGTGGCATTGACGATACCGAGACAGAAGAGATTTATCAGGAAATCATGAATCAAAAATAGGGTGATAGGACAACCCCCTGAAAAGAAACGGCCTGCCTTACCGGACACTCTGAATCATCAGAAGTGTCTGATCGGGCAGGCTATTTTTTGGGAAGTTCATTTTAATGGAAGTTAGTTCCTGTTGGAAATTAGTTTCCGGTAAAAATATCAGTGTTTTCTTCGGATATGTACTTCCGGAATAGCGACATTATCAAAGCTGACGCTGGAAGTATGTTCGTCCTTGGAGGAGTTCTGTTCCTCAGCTGTATGAGTAGTGGCATCAGAAGCAGCTTTGTGTACTTCCGGAATGGCAACATTATCATAAGTCAGATCATAATTTTTCTTTTCACGTTCTTTTCTTGCATTCTTGATTTTATTTTTAAAATGAAACATAAGGTGCTCCTTTATTTACAAAATATTAATAAAAAATGTAATTACAAGGCTGTTGATGAAATCGGCAAACAGACTTCCCACCAGTGGAATCAGAAGGTATGCTTTGACGGATGGAACATAGCGGTCACAGAGAGCCTGCATATTTGCCATGGCATTTGGCGTGGCACCCATACCGAATCCGCAGGTACCTGCAACAAGGACTGCTGCATCGTAATCCCGCCCCATAATATTGAACTCAATAAAGTAAGTAAATACAGCAATCAGAATGACCTGTGAGCTTAATAAAATGATAAGCGGAAGTGCCAGAGAAGCCAGTTCCCATAATTTTAAAGTAATCATAGCCATACCAAGAAATAATGACAGGGAAATACCACCCAGGTCATTAATTTCTCCCATATGGATCGTGGCATTGCCATGGGAGTATTCCACAATATTACGAATCAGTGCGGCTGCTAACATGGCACCAATATAAATTGGAAAAGTCAGTCCTGTTTTTGTCAGAAAATAGGAGAAAATAGTACCAAGTCCAATGGCAAGGATAAGCTGGAAAACAGCGGAAGCATACATGTTGGTATGGCGTTCGTGTTTTTTCTCATCTTCCACTAAGAGGCTGTCATCTTCGGAAGCAACAGTAGCAAGAAGATTTTTCTTTTCTACAAGACGTTTTCCTAAAGGACCGCCAATCAGGCTTCCTGTAATCAGACCGAAGGTAGCAGCAGCCGTACAGATGGTAGTGGCACCATGGATATTGAAATCCTCCAGTACCGGTCCAAAAGCACCTGCTGTACCATGTCCGCCCACCATTGGAATGGAACCGGTACACATACCGATTAATGGATTTAATCCTAATAGTTTGGATAATCCAACGGCAAGAAAGTTCTGGGTAATAATAAGGGCAATGACCAGTCCTAAAAATACTGCCATGGATTTCCCACCACTTTTTAAGACTTTTAAGTTAGCCTGAAATCCTACGGAAGTAAAGAAGAATACCATACATACTTCCCGCAGGGTATCATCAAAGGAAAATTCTGCAACTCCGGTACTGTAACAGATACAGGTGAAAATCGCAAAGAGCAGACCGCCGATAACGGGTGCCGGAATACAGAATTTTTCCAGAAAATGTATTTTCTTTCGTAAAAAACTCCCCAGCATGAGTACCAGTACAGCGACAGCTAAGGTCTGGTACATATCTAAATGTATATTCATAGTGTTCCTTTCTGGTTTTGTGTGTCGTTTTCGGAAGAAAGTGTAATGCCCTGTTTCTCATAATAGGCAACAGCTCCCGGATGGAATGGAATCGGCATGCCATCAGTAGCATAAGTTTCATCTAATTGCAGGTTTAAAGAGGTTGCATACTGTAAATCCTTCGCATGGGAAAAAAGCCATTCCGTCAAGTGCTCTACCGTATCGGAAGAGAGCTTGTCGGAAGCAAGGAGAACCGCTTTGACACCAAGGGTATGGATATCTTCCGTCTGTCCGGTGTAAGTATTGGCAGGAATGGTATATTCACTATAGGATGGATAAGCAGACAGCAATTTATTCCTGCATTTCTCATCAATATCCAAAAGACGGATATCACATTCTTTGGCTAATTCTTCGATTACAGTTGTCTGGATACCGGCAGTACAGAAAAATGCATCGATTTTTCCATTGATAAGCTGGTCAGCAGCATCGGTATAATCGAGGTTTACTGTTTTCACCAGCTCAGTGGTAAGTCCGCTCATGGTCAGAATCTGGTTAGCGTTCTGTTCAGTACCGGAATCCTCCGCACCGATGCTGACGGTTTTGCCCTGTAAATCATCCAGCGTCTGAATATTGGAGTCTGCACGGATGACAATCTGACAGGCTTCCGTATAAAGCCCGGCAATAGCGGAATATCCCTGACAAGGCTCTCCCTCAAAAATTCCACTGCCTTCATAGGCGGAGGCAATCAGGTCAGACTGGGCTAATCCAAGTTCGATATATCCACCGGAGAGCAGCCTTAGATTGGCAGCAGAGCCTGCGGTTGTCTTAACTTCAAACTGATAGGTATCATCCTCCGAGGAGGCAAGCCCGGTAAAGGTATTGGCAAAGGTATAGTAGATTCCACCTATGTCAGCGGCACCAAAGCGGATGGTTTTCTGATAACCACTGCATCCACTCACAAAAAGCAGCGCAAGACATAGAAGAAGACGGAATGGTTTTTTCATATATAAAATCCTTTCTTTTTAAAATTCAATCCCAGTAAAGTATTTTACAATAATTTTTTCAGAAAAGGAAGAGCGAAAAATTAGTGAGAAAAAATATCGTTAATCCTATATTTTTTTAGAAAAAAAGAGATTATAATGTGATGGAATGAAATGAAGGAGGAAGGATTTATGCAGAAAATAACAGTAAAAGTAGATGGTATGCAGTGTGGAATGTGTGAGGCACATGTAAATGATGCAGTGCGGGCAGCATTTCCGGTAAAGAAAGTAACTTCATCCCACAGTAAAAAAGAGACCGTAATTATTATCGATACCGATATTCCGGAGGAAAAAATCAAAGAAGTGATTAAAAACAGTGGATATGATGCGTTAGAAGTAACAAAAGAACCATATGAGAAGAAGGGATTATTTTCAGCACTCCGCAAATAAGCAGAATATCTTAAGAAAAATAATATATATATTATCGGCATAGTATGTTAAAATGAGGAATCGGAAATAATAGGAAAAGAGGACAACGAAATGTTATTGAATTTTGTAGAAATGCTGAAGGTTATTTTTCTTGGAATTGTAGAAGGAATTACAGAATGGCTTCCAATCAGCAGCACAGGACATATGCTTTTAGTGGATGAATTTATCAGGCTTGATATGACAGATTCATTCAAAGAGATGTTTTTCGTGGTGATACAGTTGGGAGCTATTCTTGCAGTAGTGCTTTTGTTCTGGAAGAAAATGTTTCCGTTCCAGTTTAAAGACAAGACACAGCCGGTCATCCGGAAAGATATTTTTTCTTTATGGTTTAAGGTTGTAGCTGCCTGCATACCGGGAGCTGTGGTAACGCTTTTGTTTGATGATTATGTGGATGCACATTTTCATACACCGCTTGTGATTGCTGCTGCATTGATTTTCTATGGTTTTGCGTTTATTCTGATTGAAAACTGGAATAAAAAGCGGAAAGTAAGGGTGGAAAGCTTAAATGATATTACTTATCAGACAGCATTTTTTATCGGACTTTTTCAGGTACTTGCAATTATTCCGGGAACCTCCCGTTCCGGTGCAACCATTATCGGAGCACTTTTAATCGGAGTATCCCGTGTGGCTGCGGCAGAGTTTACATTTTTCCTGGCTGTGCCGGTTATGTTTGGCTGGAGCCTGATCAAACTTATTAAGTTTGGCATTGCGTTTTCTGCTCAGGAACTTTGTGTCTTAGGCTTAGGCTGCGTGGTAGCATTTGCGGTATCTGTAGTAGTCATCCGTTTCCTGATGGGCTATATCAAAAAACACGATTTTAAAGTATTTGGCTGGTACCGGATTATTCTTGGAGCCATTGTTTTAGGCTATTTTGCACTATAGGAACCGGTTAAGAAAATGAGAGATTCTTCCGATATAAAGAATGGAACAGATTGTTTTAAGCAAAAGGATTTGCTTATAGATATTTTCAAGGAGGAATTTTTATGAACACAAATGCAGTAAATCAGGTGGCAGAAAACGTTTCTGGTTATACGGAATCGGAAAAGAGCAGCAAAGTCTCCGGAAAAACCATTGGAGAGCCAAAGCTTTCGGATAAGGCGAAAGAGTATTATGAGAAGCTGAAAAAGAAATTTAGCACGATGGATTTCATTCTGGTATCCAAGGATATGAAAGAGACAGCAAAAGCCAATGCAGGACAGTATGCCAATGCCAACAAAATGGTGGTTCTAATTGATGAAGAGAAGATTGAGCGGATGGCAGAAGACGAGTCTTACCGGAAACAGTACGAGGGAATCATAGCCAATGCATCCAGTCAGCTTGCAACCATGCAGAGTCGGTTTGCGAATGGACAGAGTGGTGTGAAGGCATATGGCATTCAGGTAAATGATGGCGGCAATGCATCATTTTTTGCAGTTGTAGATAAGTCTTTAGCTCTTCAGAAGAAACGTATCGAAAAGAAACAGGAAGAAAACCGTGCAGAACGTAAGAAAGCTCAGAAGGAAGCTTATGAGAAACGTCTGAATAAGTCGGATGAGGATGCTGCTTCTGTTAAGAAATCGGACAAGACTGACAGCACGGATAAAACTGGTAAGAGTGAAGATCTGGTAACGGTTACTGCCGGTTCGCTGGAAGAACTGGAAAAGAAAATCCAGGATATGTTATATGACAGCATGAGCGATTATGTATTTACACCACAGGAAAAACAGGTTGGCTGGAATGTAGATTTTCGTGGATAATAAATAAAAGGCAGGATACAATATGGAAAAGAGCCCCTATCTATTGCACTCCGGGCAGTCCTGACTTTCTTAATCCACTGGAAAATCAAAGTGGAGAAAAAGGACTGCCTGGAGTAGAGGTACGGTTCGTATGCTGACGTTCCGGAAGGGAATGGATAAACTGGCGTGGTGTCGTTCCATAGCGTTTTTTAAATTCCCGGTAGAAGTAGGAAAGGCTGCTGAAACCGGCAGTCATGGCGGCATCTGTAATGGAAAGCTCCTGCTGTTCTAAGAGGTCGGCAGCCTTTTGCAGGCGCAGGCTCTTGATATAATCTAAGCATGACATTCCGACATATTTCTTAAAAAAGCGCATGAAATGGTATTCGCTGAAATAGCAGGAGGATGCCAGGCTTTCAATAGAAATATTTTCGGTATAATGTAATCCGATATATTCTAAGACACCCTTAATCTTCTGGGTATGTTCGCTTTGAAGCTGTGGCTGCTCAGAACTTTTGCTACAGTACGGAAGTAGAAGGGTAAGAAGTTTTAACAGCAGGGATTTTAACATCAGTTCATATCCCGGCTGGGCAGCGGAATAACAGCTGCTGATTTCATAGAACAATGCGAGGGCATCCGGGTAGACCGGGTGCTCTTTTACTATATGAAAAGGGGGAATCAGCTGCTGCTTGGCAAGGGGCATCAGATATCGCATGGCACAGATATCTGCAGAGGATGCACCAAGGAAATCAAGGTGAAAGACATATGTTTCCGAATGCATATGCCCGGCAGGTAATATGGCAATGGAATGCAGAGCCAGTGGAGGAATAAAAACGAAATCTCCAGGCATAGCCTGAAAGCTTTCAAGGTCAACCTGATACGTACAGACACCGCTGGTAATCAGGGTAAATTCAGCCTCTTCATGCCAGTGTGGCGTAACAATGGGATACCGTTCCTGCAACGTAGTAAGATATTTCTTTAATGGAAAAATTCGTTCGCCATGAACGGCCTTTTCTTTTTGTTCCAGAGGGAGTTGTTTTTTATCTTTCATGGGAACCTCCTTTTAATGTTGCTTATTTAAACAGCATTTATCCTGATTTTTTATACAAACAAAATGAAAGAAATGGAATTTTGGATGCAGACGATGGATGTGAATTTGCGCCGGTTGGCAGATAAAATAATATTAATACTGAAATTCTTAGTGCACCTTACTATCTTTATGCAGCATCCACACTCGACGGACGGTGCAGATATCCTCGTCAAAGCAAGCGGAAAGACAGTTTATAATCAAGAAAAAATGTATCTAAGAAATGCTGCTATTTTGTATCCTATAACCTACCTTCCACCGTCTGCATCTGAAATCCATAATCATATCGTTAATTTTGTTTTACATAAAAGAGCAGGATTGTGCAATAAAAACGCAAATATCACGGAAGAAACTTCCTGAAATTTCGTATATAATAACAGTATCATACAAAGAACGAAGTGTAAATACAGGAATAATGGAAATATGGAGGATGAGAACATGAAGAAAAAATGGTGGCATGACAAGGTGGCATATCAGATTTATCCAAAGAGCTTTCAGGACAGCAACGGAGATGGAATCGGTGATTTGAGAGGAATCATATCCAGACTGGATTATTTAAAGGAACTGGGTATCGATATCGTATGGCTTTCACCGATTTATAAATCCCCATTTGTAGACCAGGGATATGATATTTCAGATTATTATAATATTGCTGAAGAATTCGGAACCATGGAAGAGTTTGATGAGTTGCTTGCGGAAGCAAAGAAACGTGAGATGTATATCGTAATGGATCTGGTGGTAAATCATTGCTCCGACCAGCATGAGTGGTTCCGGAAAGCACTGGCAGACCCGGATGGAGAGTATGCAGATTATTTCTATTTTGTGAAAGGAAAAGATGGCAAGGCTCCAAGTAATTACCGTTCCTATTTTGGCGGAAGCACCTGGGAGAAGGTGCCAAATAGTGATAAATACTATCTTCATATGTTTGCCAAAGAGCAGCCGGATTTAAACTGGGAGAATCCGGTAGTGCGTCAGAAAATCTATGAAATGGTGAACTGGTGGTTAGACAAAGGCGTGGCAGGATTCCGTATAGATGCAATTATCAATATCAAGAAAGATATTAACTTCCCGTCCTTTGAGCCGGATGGACCGGATGGACTTGCAACCTGTATCAAGATGGTGGAAGCAGTAAATGGAGTAGGAGATTTCTTAGAGGAATTAAAGCATGAGACCTTTGAGAAGCACGATGCCTTTACAGTAGGAGAAGTCTTTAATATGAAGGAAGATGAACTCTTGGAATTTATCGGAGAGGATGGACATTTCTCTACGATGTTTGATTTCAGCGCCCATGTGCTTACTTTTGGTGAGCATGGCTGGTACGACCAGAAACCATTACGTTTTGAGGAATGGCGGAAAGTAATTTTCGATTCCCAGCAGGAATTACAGGGAAAATGCTTTAAGGCAAACATTATTGAAAATCATGATGAACCAAGAGGAGCAACCCATTATCTGCCGGAGCATGCCAGAAATGATGCAGGAAAGAAGATGCTTGGAACCGTATCCGTTCTTTTGCGTGGAATTCCATTTATCTATCAGGGACAGGAAATCGGGATGACCAACTGCAAACGAAATGATATTTCAGAATATGATGACATCAGCACCATCGACCAGTATCAGGAGGCGTTGCGTGCAGGACTCAGTGAAGAAGAAGCCTTGAAATGCTGCTATGAGAACAGCCGTGATAATGCCAGAACACCAATGCAGTGGTCCGATGGAAAAAATGGCGGATTTACCGATGGAACGCCATGGCTTGCCATGAATCCGAATTACATGGAAATCAATGTAGCAGCCCAGGAACATAAGGAAGATTCTGTATTGGCTTATTACAGGAAATTAATTGCACTGCGGAAGGCAAAAGAATACAAAGATACTTTCACTTATGGTATTTTTAAGCCGGAATATGAAAATGTAGATGACATATTTGCTTTTGAACGGGTAAATGAAGAAAGCGGTCAGAAGCTTTTGATTCTTGCAAACTTTGGAACAGAAGAGCATACCATCACATTAGAGCAAAGAATTGCCAAGGTATTGTTAACCAATGAAGGCCGCCAGGAAGCAATCAATGCTGAGGCAGCCTTAAATGGAACAATTACATTAGACAGCTGTGAAACCGTTGTCTTAGAATTAGAAAAGTAAGATTTGTGGAAGCAATGTAATCTGGAAATTTATTCCATAATCTTGCCATCAACAGAGATGGTAACAACCTGCCATGGAATCATCTTCCCGCTTTGCTTTAAGGCATTCTGGACAGCCATTACAATGCCGCCGCAGCACGGAACCTCCATGCGCACAATACTGATCTCTCTGATATTGTTATTGCGGATAATTTCAGTAAGCTTTTCACTGTAATCCACATCATCCAGTTTGGGACATCCAATCAGGGTGATGTGGTTTTTTATGAATTTTTCATGGAAATTGCCATAGGCAAAAGCTGTACAGTCTGCAGCAATCAGCAGTCTTGCATTGTCAAAATACGGAGCATTTGTAGGTGCTAATTTAATCTGAACCGGCCACTGGGTAAGCTGGCTTTCCGGTGCGTTTCCTGCTGTGACTGCGTTGGATGCAGTACCGGATGCGGTATTAGAGCCTGCAGAAGTATTTTCCGTGTTTTTACGCTGCATGGAGCGCATCCGGCTGCCCGGACATCCGCTGAAAACCGGAGCTGCGTGATTGGCTGAAACTGCAGGTTTTACTGAATCCGCTTCACGGTTCTTTAAGTGTTCTTTTACAGCAGCTTCGTCATAAGCCGCGGCTTCTCTCTGTACAAAGGTAATAGCACCGGTAGGACATGCCGGAAGACAGTCACCTAACCCATCGCAGTAATCCTCCCTTAAAAGCTGGGCTTTTCCATCGACCATGCCGATGGCACCTTCGTGGCAGGCGGATGCACATAAACCGCATCCATTACATTTTTCTTTATCAATATGAATTATTTTACGAATCATTTTAGATTCCTCCTCGTTGATTTTGTATGGTCAGTATACTATAATAGCAATAAATAATCGGTTGGAAAAACAACGGAGGTTGTAAAATGAAAAAATTTCCTGTAGAAATGAAAAAGTCACCTTTTTTTGAAGGAATTGAGGATACAGAAGAGGAGAAAGTCTTAAAGGGATTAGATGCCCATGAGATGACTTATGATAAAGAAAATTATATTCTGCACTGCGGAGAGCAGGTAAAAGAAATGGGAATGCTGGTTTCTGGTGGACTTTTGATTGTGCAGGAGGATTTCTGGGGAAACCGGAATCTGGTTGCAAAGATAGGTCCTGGGGATGTTTTTGCAGAGACCTTTGCCTGTATGCAGAGGCGGAATATTAATGTAAATGTGATTGCAGAAGAGGCAGCAAATGTGCTGTGGCTGAACGTTCAGAATATATTGGATGCAGATGGAGAAACGGAAGGCTGGAAACTGGTTCTGCTTCGGAATTTATTAGAGAATATGGCAGAAAAGAATCTTCGCTTTAATGAAAAATTAACCCATATGGGAAAACGCAATACCAGGGAAAAGTTATTGTCCTATCTGTCGGCAGAGGCACAGAAGCATGGAACATCAGAGTTTGATATTCCATTTTCCAGACAGCAGTTAGCAGATTATCTTTCTGTGGAACGAAGTGCGATGTCAACGGAACTTGGAAAATTAAGAGATGAGGGAATGCTTTCTTTCCGGAAGAATCATTTTTGCCTGAACAGAGATGCATATTTATAATAGAAGAAAATGCACTCTTGAGAAATTGTACTGAATTCAAAACTTGATTTTTATTTAAAAGAGGGTACAATAATATGCAGTTAAAATAATATAGAGAGAGTAGAGGAGAGAAAGATATGTTTGGTTTTGGTCAACTGATTGATATTTTGAAGAAAAGCCCAAAGAAAATTGTGTTTACAGAGGGAAATGACCCAAGAATTTTAGAGGCAGCATCCCGTCTGCTGGCAAGTAATTTTTTAAGCCCGATTCTGGTTGGAAATGAGGCTGAGATTCAGAAAGCAGCAGAGGAGAGCGGATTTAATATTCGCGGAGCCAAGATTATCGATCCATTACATTTTGAAAAATTTGATGAGATGGTTACCATGTTCTGTGAATTAAGAAAGAGCAAAGGCATAACACCGGAGCAGGCAAAAGGAATTCTTTCACAGGCTAATTATTTCGGAACCATGTTAGTAAAAATGGGATATGCTGATGCACTGTTAGGTGGAGCAACCTATTCTACAGCAGATACTGTTCGACCGGCGTTACAGTTAATTAAGACAAAACCGGGTAACAGCATTGTATCATCCTGCTTTATTCTGGTACGTCCTTCTGCAACCGGCGAGAATGAAGTACTGGCAATGGCTGACTGTGCAATCAACATTCATCCGACAGAAGATGAACTGGTTGAAATTGCCGGAGAAGCAGCAGAGTGTGCAAAGATATTCGGTGTAGATCCAAGGGTAGCATTCTTAAGCTATTCTACATTAGGCTCCGGAAAGGGCGAGGATGTAGATAAGATGCGTAATGCGGCAAACAAGACAAGAGAAAAATATCCGGAGCTTCCAATCGAAGGAGAGCTTCAGTTTGATGCAGCTGTATCTCCAAGAGTTGCACGTACCAAATGTCCGGAATCCAAAGTGGCAGGACATGCAAATACCTTTATTTTCCCGGATATCAATGCAGGAAATATTGGATATAAGATTGCACAGCGTCTTGGTAACTTTGATGCATATGGTCCGATTCTTCTTGGATTAAATGCACCAATCAATGACTTATCCCGCGGATGTAATGCATCAGAAGTATATTCCATGGCAATTATTACAGCTGCATTAGCTTAAACTGTTAGAATGAAAAGGTGACGGTATGCATAACGAATTAACACAAAGTGATATCAAGAAGATGGAAGAAGAAATTGAATATCGGAAATTAGTGGTACGAAAGAATGCAATCCGTGCTGTACAGGAAGCAAGAGAACAGGGTGACTTAAGTGAAAACTTCGAGTATTATGCTGCCAAGAAAGATAAGAATAAAAACGAAAGCAGAATTCGTTATTTAGAGCGCATGATTCGTACTGCAGTCGTGGTATCAGATGATTCTAAGGAAGACGAGGCAGGTATCAATAATACGGTGACGGTTTATATTGAAGAAGATGATATGGAAGAATCCTTCAAATTGGTGACTACCATGCGTGGAAATTCGTTGAAAGGATTAATCAGTATCGAATCTCCTATGGGGAAAGCAGTGCTTGGCCATAAGGTAGGAGACCGTGTCAGTGTGAAGGTAAATGACGATTACAGTTATGATGTTATAATCCGTAAAATTGAAAATACCGGAGAAGAGAACGAGAAAATCCGAAGCTTCTAAAAGATAATAAGAATAAGAACCGGAAAACGGTTTAAAAAGGCGAGAAGAGGTCTGTAAAAGGTGTTACTTTTGCAGGCTTCTTTTTTTACAGGAAATTGTTTTCCTGTAAAGTAAAAAACTCTCCGCAAGAATATGCCAAGGCACATCCTTTTTGTATATTTTGCACAAATTGTGAAATGAATTTTTGTGAATGGAAATGACGGAACGTGATTGACTATGACTGGTTTTGAACGTATAATAAAACCATAGAAAGCAGAAAATAGGAATGGGAGGGATGATATGCTGACAGAGGAAAGATATGGAAAAATCCTTTCCCTGCTGGAAGAACAGGGTAGTGTTAAAGTGACTGAGCTGATGCAGCTTTTCGATGCTTCCGAATCAACGGTACGAAGAGATTTGAATACTTTAGACGAAAATGGAAAGCTTTTGAAGGTTCATGGCGGTGCAATTTTAAGAGGAACAGTTTTTCATACACAGGATGATGATGTGCCACTTCGAAGAAACATGCATCGTGATGAGAAGGCAGCTATAGCGAAGTATGCAGCATCCTTAATTACAGCAGATGATTTTATTTATCTGGATGCAGGAACTACAACAGACTGCATGATTGATTTTATGGATGTGAAGCCATCCTGTGTGGTAACCAACGCAGTAGCCCATGCAAAACGGCTCTCTGAACTGGGATGTGAGGTTTATATCATCGGCGGAGAGTTCAAGGCATCCACAGAAGCTGTGGTAGGTGCTGAGGCAGTGGAGTCCTTGGATAAATATAACTTTACAAAAGGCTTCTTCGGAACCAATGGAATTAATGTAGAAAAAGGATATACCACACCGGATGTGAAAGAGGCTATGGTAAAGAAGAAAGCAATGGCAAATTGCAGACAGTGTTATATCCTGGGAGACAAGAGTAAATTTGCACAGATATCCAGTGTGACATTTGCACCATTTGCTTCAGCAGATGTGATTACAACAGGTCTTACCTTAGAATCTTATCGGAAGTATAAAAATATAAAGGAGGTGGAAGAATGATTTATACCGTAACGTTTAATCCGTCACTGGATTATGTTGTGGATGTAAAAACCTTCAAAACCGGTCAGGTAAATCGGACGGAACAGGAGAAAATGTTTCCGGGAGGAAAGGGAATCAACGTATCCATTGTATTGAATCATCTGGGATTAAAGAGTACCGCATGGGGCTTCTTAGCAGGCTTTACCGGAGAAGAAATCAGCAAACGCCTGGATGAAGAGGGGGTAAATACCGATTTCATTCAGGTAGAGAAAGGAATATCCAGAATTAATGTGAAGCTTCGTTCCACAGAAGAGACAGAAATCAATGGCCAGGGGCCGATGATCCGCAGCACAGATATCGAGAAGCTTTATGCCAAATTAGATACCTTAAAAACCGGAGATGTGCTGGTACTGGCAGGAAGCATACCGGATGTTATGCCACAGTCCATATATATGGATATCATGAAATACCTGGAAGGAAAGGATGTCATGATTGCCGTAGATGCAACCAGAGAACTTCTGGCAAATGTACTTCCGCTTCATCCATTCCTGATTAAACCGAATAATCATGAATTAGGACAGTTATTTGGTGTGACAATCAGCAGCAAAGAGGATGTAAAGAAATACGCAGCAAAGCTGCAGGAGCAGGGTGCAAGAAATGTACTTGTTTCCATGGCAGGTGACGGGGCTGTGCTTTTGACAGAAGAGGGAAAAGCTTTTGAGAGCGAAGCACCGGAAGGTAAAGTAAAGAATTCCGTAGGAGCAGGAGACTCCATGGTGGCAGGTTTCCTTGCAGGATATTTAAAGAATAAGGATTATGCGCAGGCGTTTAAGATGGGAGTCTGTACCGGAAGTGCCAGTGCATTTTCAGAAGAACTTGCAACGAAAGAAGAAGTAGAACAATTATTAAAGAATCATGCATTTCCATTTTAAGAAAAAGGAGGAAGGTATATGAGAATCAGAGATTTGCTGGCACCGGAAAGCATTCAGTTGAATGGCTCAGCAACCGGAAAGGAAGATGTATTAAACCAGATGGTTTCCCTGATGGTAAAGAGTGGAAAAATAGCAGATGAAGAGACTTACCGGAAAGGAGTCTTTGCAAGAGAGGAAGAGAGTACCACAGGAATTGGAGAGGGCATTGCAATTCCTCATTGCAAATCAGCAGCCGTAAAGAAACCGGGATTAAGTGCAATGGTATTAAAGAATGGGGTAGATTTTGATGCCTTAGATGGAGAGAAGGTTCATTTAATCTTCTTAATTGCAGCACCGGATACAGAAGATAATGTACATCTTGACGTATTAAGCCGTCTGTCTGTTCTTCTGATGGATGAGAATTTCACCAACGGATTAAAACAGGCTGCTTCGGTTGAAGAATTCTTAAAAGTCATTGATGAAGCAGAGTCTGAGAAGGAAGAAAAGGAAGAACAGAAGGAAACAGAAATAAAGGAACCGGAAGAAAATCAGAAAAAGATTCTTGCAGTAACCGGATGTCCGACTGGAATTGCCCATACATACATGGCAGCAGAAAGTCTGGAAAAGAAGGCAGCAGAATTAGGTTGCTTTATTAAGGTGGAAACAAGAGGCTCCGGCGGAGCAAAAAATGTGCTTACTGCAAAAGAAATTGAAGAGGCAGACTGTATTATTGTAGCAGCTGATACCAAAGTCCCGATGGATCGTTTTGCCGGAAAACCGGTTATCATCTGTCAGGTTTCCGATGGAATCAGTAAAGCAGATAAATTAATACAGCGCGCTATGGCAAAGGATGCACCAATTTATAAAGGCAGCGGCGAAGCATCAGAAAGTGAAAGCATGGGCGGAGAAAGCTTTGGACACAAAGTTTACAAGCATCTGATGAATGGTGTTTCCCATATGCTTCCGTTTGTTGTCGGTGGTGGTATTATGATTGCCATTGCATTCTTAATCGACAGCTTTGGTGTAGACCTTGCATCACTTCCTACGGATGAGCGTGCTAATTTTGGTACAATTCTTCCGGCAGCAGCATTCTTTAAGTCCATTGGAGGACTGGCATTTGGCTTTATGCTTCCTGTACTGGCTGGCTATATTGCCATGAGTATTGCAGACCGTCCTGGACTGGTAGTAGGTTTCGTTGGAGGAGCAATTGCAGCAAATGGAAAATCAGGTTTCCTTGGAGCCTTAGTAGCCGGATTTGCCGCAGGTCTTATCATCCAGTTATTAAAGAAAATCTTTGACAAACTGCCAAAAGGCCTGGATGGATTGAAACCGGTTCTACTGTATCCGCTGCTTGGTGTATTGTTAATAGGTGCATTGATGACCTTTATCATCGAACCACCGGTCGGAGCTTTGAATATTGCAATTAATACAGGACTGGCACATATGAATGGTGTAAGCTCGGTATTACTGGGAGCATTGGTAGCTGGAATGATGGCTGTGGATATGGGTGGTCCTTTAAATAAGGCAGCATATGTATTTGGAACTGCATCCATTGCCGCTGGAAACTATAATATTATGGCAGCCGTTATGATTGGCGGTATGGTACCACCAATTGCCATTGCACTTGGAACCTTATTCTTCAAAAATAAATTTACAGCAGAAGAAAGAAAAGCCGGACCGACAAACTTTATTATGGGATTATCCTTTATTACAGAAGGTGCAATACCATTTGCAGCAGCGGATCCGCTGCGCGTGATTCCAGCCTGTGTGGTAGGTTCTGCAATTGCAGGAGCAATGTCTATGGCATTTAACTGTACACTGATGGCACCACATGGTGGAATCTTCGTATTCTTAGTAATGGGTAATGCAATCTGGTATCTTTTATCATTGATTGTAGGTTCAGCAGTATCTTGTCTACTTTTGGGATTGTTAAAAAAGAAGATTGTATGATATAATAAGTGATGTACTCACAAATAGTGAGCATAAGCGAGTCAACATACTTGCAAATTAAAACTATGGTATAAAAAACGGGAAAAAATATAACTTTTTAGGAGGAAGAACATGAAGGAATTTACTTACACAATCACAGATGAGCAGGGAATCCATGCAAGACCGGCAGGATTACTGGTAAAGGAAGCTGCAGGATTTGCAAGTGCAATTACCATTGAAAAGGATGGTAAGAAAGTAGATGCAAAGAGAATCCTTGGCGTTATGGGGCTGGGTGCTAAGAAAGGTGCAGAAATCACACTTCGTGCTGAAGGTGAAGATGAAGATGCAGCAATTGAAAAATTAAGTGCATTCTTACAGGAGAATCTGTAAAGCCAGGAAGAATATTTAAGCTGAAGTGCATTTCGGAAAAGGTGTTCACAGCGATGAAAAGGGACCTGTCACTTATGATAAGTGGCAGGTCCTTTTATGATGATTTGTATTATTTTAAAATTCCTTAGTTATTTGAGATAAATGTCAATTCATCAGAGGAATAGAATGTCTCATAAGAATCATAATCACGTACTTCAAATTTAATAGAAGCATTGGTTACATCATCAATAGATGTAATATCATCATTTGCTTCAATTGACATAAAGGTACCGGTTCCAGGAAGAAGATATCCATATCCGTAATCATCCTGCATAAAGTCATTGATTGAGAAATCATCGGATTCAGCAACACAGGTTTTATCTGTAGTGTTCTCAATATAGAATACAAATACAAGTGTATCATCCCAACCGGTTGTTGTGCCGACATAATATGCATTGATGCCATTAGAGGAATCTAATGCAACTGCACCCGGAACAGAGGAAATAGAGAATGGGGTATAGGAATCGGAAAGATTGATATCCTGTACAACACCATCATCAATCAAAGTATCATAAGTATCAGAATCATAGAAGCTTACCTGAAGTTTAATATTATCAATGCTGTCAAAACCGGTTAAAGTGAAATCATCAGTAGAAATGCTAAGTTCTTCGTTGCTTTTTTTGCCGGCAGCGACGTCACCTGAAATATAACCATACATGGTTACACCATTGATTGCACAATAATCAACATTGATTCCAAGGTCGTTAGAAGTATTGTTTTCAACAGTAACTTTAATTTCCGGAATTACAGAATCATCATAGTAGCTGTATACAATACTGGTAGCTGTAATGGTAACATCATTAGCTGAGTATAATACAACATTATCTAAAGGAACTTCTTTGTCATCGCCATAGCTGTAATCACTGTCATCATAGTCATCACTATCATCTGAATCGGAATCAAAATCAAAGTCATCAAGATCAGATGTGATACCACTGTTGTCAAAAAGTTCTTTTCCGGCATTGCTTAAGGTTTTAGAAACATTGATAACTGCATATACAATAACACCGATAGAAAAGATGGTTGCCAGAATGGAAATAATTAATCCGGCAATTGCTGCACCACGAAGGTCACGGTTCTTACCCATTCCAAGAATGGAAAGAATGATAGCAGCGATACCAAGAATGATTCCGATAATTGGAACAAACCATCCGAAAGGTAAAGCAGCGATACCAAGAATCAGACCAAGGACACCAAAAACACAGGATTTTTTCGGTGCATCACCATTGAGATTGTAGGAAGGTGCTGCATTGTAGCTGTTTCCATTATAGGTGTTTCCATTGTTAAATGCCTGCTGTCCGTAATCTGGCTGATTGTAAGCCGACTGATTATAAGCGTTCTGATTAAAGCTGTTTGGATTATAATCGGTCTGGTTGAATGCCTGCTGCTGATTTGCATTTGGTGCATCATAGGTCTGAGGACCATTTTCCGGCTGGTTGTAAGTCTGCTGCTCAGGAGCCGGCTGACCATAGTTCATCTGAGCATTGTTGTCTGGGTTTGGATTTCCGGCAGGTTCATTCCCGGAAAAACCATTTGGATTGTCGTTTACATTTTCACCATTTAAATTATACATAACTTTCTCCTTTTCATATATTACGTGAATGGTTACACTCTATTAAGGTATCATATTAAAGTCAGCTTGACAATGTTTTTCTTTTTTTTGCATGATTTTGCAAAAAAAACAGAAAAAATTTTATAAAAATACATTGACATCATCACTTTACAGTGATAAACTGAGAACAATTAATGAACTGAATAAATAAAATCAGTGAGCAAAAGTAGTACGGTAAATGATTTCTTTACAGAGAGCCGGCGTTGGTGGAAGCCGGTAAGATAGTTTATTCGGAATGGATTTGTCAGATGCAAAGTGAACAATAGTAGCGGATGCCGTTTTCCCACGTTACAGGGACGAGGATATCGAAGGAGACTTCTGTATCCAAGAGGTTATGTTTGAATTAGTGGCGGATATTTTCTGATTGAAAATATCCGCTTTTTTAGTTACTTACAGGTAAAAAGCAGACATAGCGAAGATGGGTGGCACCACGCGATAAGCGTCCCTGACTGGAAAAGAACATTTTCCGGTCAGGGACTTTTTCTTTGCACGAGCAGCATTTATAAAGCCGGTTTATAGGAGGATGATTATGGTAAGAAACAGAAAAGTATTCAAAAAAACAGTGAGCATTGTCAATGAAAAATCAACAGACATGTACGAAAGTCTGGTAGGAGATAAAAAAGGCTTCCTGTTAGAAAGTTACGATAAGAATTATGACCGCTATACTTTCTTTGGCATGGAGCCGGAAGAAATTGTAACATCAAGAGGAAATGCACTGGTGATTACAAAAGCAGATGGCACAGAGGAAGTAAGAGAAGGAAATCCGCTGGAGCGTCTGAAAGAATATTACAGTGAATTTCATATCGAAAAAGAAGATGAAGAGCTGTCCTTCTCCGGTGGACTGGTTGGAAATCTTGGATATGATTTCGTAAGATATTCTGAAGTGCTTCCGGACAATAACCCGGATGAAATCGGAATCGAAACCATACAGATGATGTTGATGACTTCTTTCCTTATGGTAGACCATGTAGCAGAAACACTGACTGCTGTAGTATTAGAAGAGCCTTCGGAAGAAGGAAGAGAGCAGGCAATGGAAAAGGCAGGACAGATGATAAAGAAAGCCATGGAGAAGAAGGAATGCAAACGGAACTTCTACCACGATGGAAAAATTATTAAGAAGTCAGACAGTATCGAAGAATATGGCGAAAAGGTAGAGAAAATCAAACATTATATCAGAGAAGGCCATGTGTTCCAGACCGTATTGTCACAGCGCTGGACGATTGAAACCAGACAGACCGGTTTTGAATTATATAAGGAATTAAGAGAATTAAATCCTTCTCCATATCTTTATTATTTTAATTACGGAACCTTTGAAGTAATCGGAAGTTCACCGGAAATGATTGTAAAGAAGCAGGGAAATAAAGTGTTCACCTGTCCGATTGCAGGAACCCGGAAGAGAGGAAAAGATGAAGCAGAAGACAAACGGCTACGGGATGAACTACTTTCCGATGAAAAAGAGCGGGCAGAACATGTTATGTTAGTAGACCTTGCAAGAAATGATATGGGAAGAATCAGTGAATTTGGAACCGTCAAGGTAACACAGTTTATGGAAGTACAGAATTATTCCCATGTAATGCATATTGTTTCCCAGGTAGAGGGACGCAAGAAAGGAGAATCCCATCCATTAGATTTGGTGGCATCCTTCCTTCCGGCAGGAACCTTAAGCGGAGCACCAAAGATTCGAGCCATGGAAATCATTGATGAATTAGAAAGTGTACGAAGAGGCTTATATGGTGGAGCAACCGGATATATTGATTTCGGTGGAGACATGGATTTCTGTATTACAATCCGGACCATGGTAAAGAAAGGAAATGAGGTATACCTTCAGGCAGGAGCCGGAATCGTAGCAGATTCCGTACCGGAAAATGAATATTATGAATGCTGCAATAAAGTAATGGCATTGGCAAAGACTTTGGTTGAGGAGGAGAACTTATGATACTGCTGATTGATAACTACGATTCATTTACCTATAACCTGTATCAGTATATAGGAACTTTTACGAAGGACATTATCGTAAAACGGAATGACAAGATTACAATAGAAGAAATCCGCACCATAAACCCGGAACGCATCATTCTTTCTCCGGGACCAAAAGCACCGAAGGATGCCGGCATCTGTATGGATGTGGTGAAGGAATTTTATAAGACAATTCCAATCCTTGGCATCTGCTTAGGACATCAGTGTATCGGGGAAGCCTTTGGCGGCGTAGTGAGCTATGCAAAGGAATTATATCATGGAAAACAGTCCCTGATTGCCCATGACGGCACAGGAATCTTTCAGGGAATTGAAAGCCCGATTCAGGTGGCAAGATATCATTCCCTGGCTGTTCAGAAAGATAGTCTTCCGGAGTGCCTTGTGGTAACGGCGGAGACAGAGGATGGAGAAATCATGGCAATGCGCCATAAAGATTATCCGGTAGCTGGATTACAGTTCCATCCGGAATCCATTTATACACAGCATGGAAAGCGTATGATAGAGAATTTCTTGAATGGGAGGATATAGAACATGATATTAGATGAAATTGTTGCAGATAAAAGAGAGCAGCTATTTCGGGATAAGCAGAAAACAGATCTGACCGTGATGCGGACTTTGGCAGAAGAGAAGTTAAGGGAAGAAGCAGCAAAGAAAGAAAATGTAAGAAGCTTTTATCAGAATCTTGCCAAAGATGGACTTTCCATTATCGGAGAATTTAAAAATGCATCCCCAAGCCTTGGAAAGATAGAAAGCAGGATTACATTGGAAGAGCGGATGGAAGATTATACCGCTTCTGTGGATGCGGTATCCTGCCTGACAGAAGAGAAGCATTTCCTTGGAAATACTGATTATTTCCGGAAAGTAAGAAATCTGACTCCGCTTCCAATGTTACGGAAAGATTTCATGATTGAAGAATATCAGTTTTATGAAGCAAAAGCCATTGATGCAGATGCGGTATTACTGATAGCAGCAATCTTAGATGACAAGGAAATGTATGACTTTTATCAGCTTGCAAAGGAATTAAAGTTAGATGTACTGGTGGAAACCCATGATGAATGGGAAATGGAACGGGCATTGAAGCTGGATGCAGACATCATTGGAATCAACAACCGTAATCTTAAAGATTTTACCATTTCGCTGGAACGAACCAAAACACTTTCTAAGATGGTGCCAAAGGATAAACTTTTAATTGCAGAAAGCGGAATTGTAAGAGATGATGATGTGGCATATCTTGCAGATTGCGGTGTCAGCGGATTCTTAATCGGAAGAGCATTTATGGAACATGAAAATCCCAAGGCACTGGCAGCCCACTGGAAACAGGTTTATAAGGATGCTGAAAAGTAAGGAGAAATGGCATGGCAAAGATTAAGATTTGTGGCATCACAAGAGAATCTGAGACAGAAGTGCTGAACCGGATGCAGGTAGATTATGCAGGCTTTGTATTCTTTGAAAAAAGCAAACGAAACGTTTCGATAAAGCAGGCAAAAGAAATTAAGAAACATTTGAAGCATTCTATTAAAACTGTAGCAGTTACCGTAAATCCGGCACTGGATTTGATAGATGAAATCATAGAAGCAGGTTTTGATATTCTGCAGATTCATAAGATGCAGGAATTTCCTGAAAATCTTAAAATTCCGGTCTGGGTAGCATATCAGGTGCGAAGCAGGGAAGAAGCAGAAGAAATAAATGTTCCGGATGGTATTTCCGGCATTTTATTAGATGCGCCGGAATATGGCAGTGGAAAGACTTTTTCCTGGCAGGATTTTCCAATGAAAAAAAGAAGGGAATGGCAGGAAAGAAGGATACCATTTATTTTAGCCGGTGGTTTAAGCAGTGAAAATGTAGAAGAAGGTATCCGGTTATTTGAACCTGATGTAGTAGATGTCAGTTCTTCGGTAGAAGGAGAACATGGAAAAGATCATAAAAAAGTAGAAGCATTTGTAAGAAAGGTGAGAGAACATGAATAAGAAGAGTTATTATGGAGCATTTGGTGGACAGTATGTAGCAGAATCATTGATGAATACTTTAAAAGAGTTGGATGATGCTTTTGAAAAGTATACAAAGGATGAAGAATTTTTAAAGGAAGTGGACTATTATCTTAAACAATATGTAGGAAGAGAGACACCACTTTATTTTGCCAGCCGTCTGAGTGAGGCATATGGAACAAAGATTTATTTAAAAAGAGAGGATTTAAACCATACCGGAGCCCATAAGATTAACAACGTAATCGGTCAGATTCTTCTGGCAAAGAGAATGGGAAAAACCAAGGTAATCGCAGAAACCGGAGCCGGTCAGCATGGTGTGGCAACTGCAACCGGAGCAGCTCTTTTTAATATGGAATGTACCGTATATATGGGAGCGGAGGATATGAAACGTCAGTCGCTGAATGTAATGCGTATGGAAATGCTGGGAGCTAAAGTAGTGCCGGTTACATCCGGAAGTAATACCTTAAAGGATGCTACGAATGAGGCAATTCGTACCTGGGCAAAAACCGCAGAGGATACCTTTTATGTAATCGGTTCCGCTGTTGGACCGTATCCTTATCCGAAGATGGTAAAATATTTCCAGAGTGTCATCAGCAAAGAAGCAAAGAAACAGATTTTAGAGCAGGAAGGAAGACTGCCGGATGTGGTTATGGCATGTGTTGGCGGAGGTTCTAATTCTATCGGAATGTTTGCAGATTTTATTGAAGAAAAGGACGTAAAACTGATTGGTGTGGAAGCTGCCGGAAAGGGAATTGAGACAGGAGAACATGCCAGTGCCATGGCATTGGGCGAGCCTGGCGTATTACATGGTATGCGTTCCTATTTATTACAGGATGAGGATGGAAATGTGCAGCTTGCCCATTCCATTTCCGCAGGACTGGATTATCCGGGTGTTGGACCGGAGCATGCCTATCTTAAGGACAGCGGCAGAGCAGAATATGTTGCAATCAAGGATGATGAAGCCATGGATGCATTAATGGAGCTTTGTAAATTAGAGGGTATCATACCGGCAATCGAAAGTGCCCATGCAGTGGCATATGCAAAGAAGCAGGCGAAGAAAATGAAACCGGATGATATTATGGTGGTTTGTCTTTCCGGAAGAGGCGACAAGGATGTAAATACAATTGCAGATTATCTTGCAGGAAAGGGTTATTTAAACTAGGAGGTGCAGCATGAACAGAATCGAAGAAAAATTAGCACAGTTAAAAGAACAGAACAAAAAAGCATTTATTACATATATGACAGCAGGAATGCCGGACTTTGATAAAATGCAGGAGATTATCCGCACACAGGAGCAGGCGGGAACAGACATCATCGAGCTGGGAATTCCATTTTCAGACCCGGTAGCAGACGGCCCGGTTATTCAGGATGCTTCCTATCATGCCATCTTAAAAGGTGTGAATTTAAAGAAAGTATTAGAAGCCATGAAAAAGCTTCGCAGTGCAAAAATTGAGATTCCAATCGTATTTATGATGTATTACAATACCATATTTCACTATGGTGTGGAAGCCTTTGTGGATGCTTGTATCGAAAGCGGAGTAGACGGACTGATTATTCCGGATCTGCCATTAGAGGAACAGGATGAGATAAAGGAATTTTTACAGAAGGAAAATGCACCGATTCTTATCCAGCTGGTATCTCCGGTTTCGAAAGACAGAATCCCTGAGATTTTAAAGGATGCAAGAGGATTTGTTTACTGCGTATCTTCCATGGGTGTAACCGGACAGGAAGCAACCTTCCATAAGAGTGTAATTGATTATCTTGGCAGTGTAAAAGAAGTATCAAAGATTCCTGTTATGATGGGCTTTGGTATCCGTACTGCAGAGGATGTTGCACCGATGAAAAATATTATCGACGGAGCAATTGTAGGCTCACATTTCATCAGACTGATGGAAGAAAATGATTATGATTTACAGGCAATTGGAACTTATTGTGGCACATTTAAAAAAGAACTGAATCAGTAAAGGAGAAATTTACGATGAAAGAATATATTGAACTGGTTGCAGAAGGAAAAGATTTAACAGAAGAACAGGCAAAAGCAGCAATGGAAATCTTATTAAGCGGGGAAGCATCCCAGGCACAGATTGGTGCTTTTTTAATGGGACTTCGTATGAAAGGTGAGACCTTAGATGAATTAACCGGGTTTGCAGGAGTACTCCGGGATAAGGCAGATACTATTTCACCGAAGGTTTCTAATTATGTGGATCTGGTTGGAACCGGTGGAGACTGTACTTATACTTTTAATGTGTCTACCACTTCTGCCTTTGTCGTTGCAGCAGCCGGACTCCCGGTAGCAAAGCATGGCAATCGTTCCATTTCTTCAAAGAGCGGAGCCGGTGATGTATTAGAGGCACTGGGCGTAAATATTATGGCAGAGCCTGCAAAAGTAGAAGCCTGCGTGGAGAAAGCCGGAATCGGATTTATGTTTGCACAGCTCTTTAACAAATCCATGAAATATGTAGGTCAGGCAAGAAAGGAAATGGGTGTGCGTACTGTGTTCAATATTTTAGGACCTCTTGCCAATCCTTCCAGAGCAAAAAATATGGTGGTAGGTGTTTATGATGCAGCCCTGACAGAAAAAATTGCCCTTGCCATGAGCAGGCTTGGCGTTGAACGTGCCTTTGTAGTAAGCGGCAAAGACAATATGGATGAAATCACAACAACAACTGAGACCGTAATATCTGAAATCAAGGATGGAAAAGTAAATACATTTACCATAACACCGGAGCAGTTTGGTTTAAAACGTGCTTCCTTAGAAGAACTGCGTGGTGGTGATGGAACAGAAAACGCCGTTATCACAAAGAAAATTCTCTCCGGAGAAGAAAAAGGCGCAAAACGCGACATCGTATTACTGAATGCCGGTGCAACCCTGTATGTTGGTGGAGCAGCATCCACCATTGAAGATGGAATCACCCTTGCAAAAGAAGCAATCGACAGCGGAAAAGCAGCAGGGAAGTTAGCGGAGCTGGTGAAGGTATCAAACGAAGCGTAGAAGAAACAAAACACTGAAAAAACAGATGAGTAGCAGAAGCGAAAAACTTCGGAAATCGAAGTGATGTAAAGTACATAGTATTGTTAATTGTCAACCCTATATAAAATACAAGTTGACAATTGGACGGCGCATACCCTATAATACCCTATGGATAGAAATCTATAGGGTATTTTTGATGGGTGATTGAAAAATAAATATAGTATTCTTTTTAAATTTTGCATATTCAAAGGATATTGGCTTTTGATTGATATGAAATGCCGGAAGTTCTTAGGTGCATGTTTTTCTTGCATAGAAACTGTCTTTCCGTTGCTTTAACCGGATATCGGAACTGTCCGTTGGGTACGGATGCTGTATGATACCTGCAAGGGGCACTAAGAATTTCGGATAAAATATCACAATATCCGGCAACCGGTGCAAATTTGCATCCGTGCTCATATGCACCTCGCTGGCACGTCCATGTGCCAGCGTTGCCTGAAACAGACGAAATTCTAAGTGCCCCTAACAGTTACATAAATGCATCCGCACTTCAACGAACAGTTCTGATATCCTGTTAAACATTGGAAAGACGGTTTTTATAAAAAAAAGAAAAACATGCATCTTAGAACTTCGGTATTTCAGAGCAGAAAAGCCAATATCCTTTGAATAGTTAAATTTACTGAAAATATATTTATTTTTCAATCACCCAATAACAACAAACGTTAGGAGAAAATTATGCAGAACACAACAACAGAAAAAAGAAAAATCACAACCCAGCAGATGGCACTGGTAGCAATCATGACAGCACTGACCTGTATCCTGGCACCATTTTCATTGCCGATTGGTCCGGTACCAATTTCCCTTACCAATCTGGTTATTTACTTCTCATTGTATTTACTGGGTTGGAAGCTTGGAACGTTAAGCTACGTCATTTACCTTCTGATTGGACTGGTTGGTGTACCGGTATTTTCAGGATTTACCGCAGGACCGGCGAAACTTTTTGGTCCAACCGGTGGATATTTAATCGGATTTATTCCAATGGCAATCATTGCCGGTATTGTAATTGATAAATATACTGAGAAATGGCTCTTATGTCTGCTGGCAATGATTGTTGGAACGATTGTCTGCTATGCATTAGGAACAGCATGGCTTGCTTATGAAGCAAAGATGGACATGATGGCAGCATTATGGGCTGGTGTAATTCCTTTTATTCCTGGTGACCTGGTGAAAATGGCACTGGCAATTTTGATTGCACCAAAAATCAGAGTTCAGGTATGCAGGGCAAGATAATTTTTCATAGTCTTTAGAGCTGTTTTTTCCAGACGGCTGACCTGAGCCTGGGAAATATGAATCTCATCAGCAATCTCCATCTGGGTTTTGCCTTCAAAGAACCGTAGCTTAACGATATGATTTTCTCTGTCGTTGAGCCGGTTCATTGCATCGGAGAGGGCAAGCCCTTCCACCCAGTTATCTTCTTTATTCTTTTTATCACTAATCTGATCCATCACATAGAGTGTATCACCACCATCCGTATAGACCGGGTCATAAAGACTGACCGGACTTTGAATGGCATCTAGGGCATAGACGATTTCTTCTTTGGTAAGTCCGGCTTCTTTTGCAATTTCCTGTAAAGTAGGCTCCTGCATGGAATTTTTCATCAGGATTTCTTTGGCATGAATGGCTTTATAGGCAGTATCCCGCAGGGAACGGCTGACACGGATGCTGTTGTTATCCCGCAGATAGCGGCGGATTTCGCCAATAATCATAGGGACGGCATAGGTGGAAAATTTTACCCCCAGTGTATCATCAAAATTGTCAATGGACTTAATCAGTCCGATACATCCAATCTGAAAGAGGTCATCAATATTTTCCTGATTTCCGGAAAAACGTTTAATCACACTTAAGACCAGACGAAGATTTCCTTTGATATATGTTTCCCTTGCAGTCATATCCCCCTGTTTGATTCTGGCAAATAGAGCAGCCTTTTCTTCTTCCTTTAGGATTGGAAGCTTTGCGGTATTTACGCCGCAGATTTCAACTTTGTAGACGGACATGATGCGTACCTCCGGGTTAAAATGTTTTTGCAGCCACTGGCTGATACAGAAAGGATGTCCTTATTTACATAAAAATATGCCGAAAACAATAAAAATTTAATAATTTTTCATCTTGAAAAACGAATGAGTGAAAGCTATGATATACATAAAGAGAAAAAATGGAAGTGGAATAATATGCAGGATGCAATAGATAAGAGAAATGAAAGAGATCGAATTGCTCATAGTATTGTGAAACGCTGGAATGTTCATTACATGTCGGAAGAAGAGATTTTAGCAGCACGCAAGAAACAGCAGGATGAACAGCAGGCACAGGAGATTCTTGATCGTCTTGCAAGAGTGGCTGCAGAGGAAGAAGAAAAAAAGCAGCGTGAGATTGATGCGGCAGTAAGGCAGCAGATTGAGGAAGAAAGAGCACGTTTACAGAAAGAAGAAGCAGATGAAACGATTTCAGATGATAAGTTATCTGCTATTTTAAGAGAAAAGAGTCCTGAACGAAAAGAAACACCGCAGGCAGCGGAAGTGTCACAGGAGGTGGAAACACCGCAGGTGGTGGAGAAACAGACAGACAGTGGAGAACAAGTGTCTGAGGTCATAGAAGCGACCGTTGAAACAGAACAGGAATAAGTCGGGTTCTAACGGACAATATCTCATTCATATATTGTAATAAGAAGTGAAACTGGAGCATAAGTATGGATGATGCCTTGCTGTTACAGAAGTATCATGGATTAGGAAATGATTATCTTGTACTTGACCCGAATAAGAATAAGATACATTTATTGGAACGTCATATTGTAAAACTGTGCAGAAGAAATATTGGCGCAGGAGCTGATGGCATTTTATATGGACCGATATGGCAGGATGAGAAGCTTTATGTAAAGATATTTAACCCGGATGGAAGTGAAGCAGAGCGCAGCGGAAATGGTGTTCGGATTTTTGCAAAATATTTATTAGATGCCGGATATATCAGACACAGACCGTTTAGCCTTTATACCAAGGCAGGCGAAGTAAGGATTGATTTTTTAAATGAAGACGGAAGTCTTATGAAAGTAAATATGGGAATACCACAATTTACCGGAGGGGTACTTGCTTATGTAGGTACGCCTCCGGAAATTATAAACAGGCCTCTGGTTTTTCATGGCCATCCTTACCGGGCAACCTGTGTTTCCATGGGAAATCCGAACTGCGTGATTCATTTAGATGAAATCAGTAAAGAAAAGGCAATGGAATTAGGACCTTATGTGGAAAATGCATCTTATTTTCCAAACCGGATTAATATGCAGCTTTGTAAAGTAATGGATAGAGGTCATATCCGGGTGGAAATCTATGAGCGGGGAGCCGGATATACCTTAGCTTCCGGAACCGGAGCCTGTGCAGCAGCGGCAGCATCCCATAAGCTGGGACTGGTGGATGACAGAATTGAAGTCACGATGCCGGGTGGGCAGTTACTGATAGAAATCGGAGAGGATGGCAGTGTGTTCCTTACCGGAGAGGTGCAGAAAATCGGAACAATTCTGATGGCAGAACACTTTCTGGCGTAGTTGACAACTGCTTGCCTTTGAGTATAAAATGGAAAAATAGAATGCTCAGAAAGGAACATGAGAAAGAATGAGAAAGATACTGGATTTAATAACAGATGAGATGGTGAAAGCATTTGAAGCAGCCGGACTTGATGCAAAATATGCAAAAGTAACTGTTTCAAACAGACCGGACTTATGTGAATATCAGTGCAACGGCGCTATGGCTGCTGCAAAAGAATATAAGAAAGCACCGATTATGATTGCGGAGGAAGTAGTAGCACAGCTTAAGGATAACGCAATGTTTGAATCCTTAGAAGCTGTAAAACCTGGCTTCCTTAACTTAAAGCTGAATAATGAATTTGTGGCTTCCTATATCAGTAAGATGCAGGAGGATACAGAGCGTTTAGGCTGTGATAAGGTGGAAAATCCAAAGACCATCATGATTGACTATGGCGGACCAAACGTTGCAAAACCACTTCATGTAGGACATTTACGTTCTGCTATTATCGGTGAAAGCATCAAACGTATTGGTAAATTCATGGGACACAATATGATTGGTGATGTGCATCTGGGTGACTGGGGTCTTCAGATGGGACTGATTATTACTGAGTTAAAGCTCCGTAAACCGGAACTTTGCTATTTTGATGAAAATTATGAGGGAGAATATCCGGTTGAGCCTCCATTTACCATTTCCGAGCTGGAAGAAATTTATCCGACAGCCAGCGGAAAATCCAAAGAGGATGCAGCTTATAAAGAAGCTGCCATGCAGGCAACTTATGAACTGCAGCATGGAAGAAGAGGCTATCAGGCATTACTTTCCCATATTTTAAATGTATCTGTAACGGATTTAAAGAAGAATTATGCTAATTTAAATGTATCTTTTGAATTATGGAAGGGTGAGTCTGACGCACAGCCATATATCCCGGACATGGTACAGAAGATGAAGGATGACGGTTATGCATATATCAGTGATGGTGCACTGGTAGTAGATGTCAAAGAAGAGACTGATACGAAAGAAATCCCGCCATGTATGATTTTAAAATCCGATGGGGCTTCTCTTTATAACACAACAGACCTTGCGACGATTGTATGGCGTATGAAAGACTATCATCCGGATAAAATTATCTATGTAGTGGATAAACGTCAGGAGCTGTATTTTACACAGGTGTTCCGTTGTGCCAGAAAGACACATCTTGTGGATGATGATACAGAGCTTCAGTTTTTAGGTTTTGGTACCATGAATGGAAAAGACGGAAAACCATTTAAGACCAGAGAGGGTGGTGTCATGCGGTTAGAGACGCTGCTTTCCAGCATCAATGATGAGATGTACCGCAAGATTACAGAGAACCGTACGGTAGAAGAAGCGGAAGCAAAGGCAACCGCAAAAGTAGTTGCACTTTCCGCAGTAAAATACGGAGACCTTTCCAATCAGGCTTCCAAGGATTATATTTTTGATATCGACCGTTTTACTTCATTTGAAGGAAATACAGGTCCATATATTCTTTATACGATTGTCCGGATCAAATCCATTCTGAACAAATATAAAGAAGCAGGAAAAGAAGCAGGAACAGCAGCAATTCTTCCGGCACATTCCGAAAGCGAGAAGGCATTGATGTTAGAGCTGACCCGTTTCAATGCCATGATGGAAAATGCCTACGAAGAGACAGCACCACATAAGGTATGTTCTTATATCTATGACCTGGCAAATGCATTGAATCATTTTTATCATGAGACAAAGATTATGGCAGAAGAAGACGAGGCAGTGCAGGCTTCCTATGTTCGTTTATTAACACTGACCAGGCGGACATTAGAGGTTTGTATCGATGTATTAGGTTTCTCTGCACCAGACAGAATGTAAAGGAAAATATATGATTGACAATAGAATGGGTGCCATCTTTGATTTAGATGGCACTCTTTTAGACTCCATGGGAGTATGGCGGAAAATTGATGAGGATTTTCTTGGCAAAAGAGGATTTGTTGTGCCGGATGATTATCTGGTAGCAATTACTTCAAAGAACTTTGATGCGGCAGCAGAATATACCAAAGAGCGTTTTAATCTGCCGGAGTCCGAAGAAGAGATTATCAAAGAATGGTTTGATATGGCGATTGAAGCTTATACCAATGAAGTAAAGTTGAAAGCCGGTGTTATAGATTACCTGAAGCAATTAAAGGCAGAAGGAATTAAGATTGCAGCAGCAACTTCTTCCGATGAGAGGCTGTTTCGTCCCTGTCTTACCCATTGCGGCATCATGAAATATTTTGATGCATTTACAGTGACGCAGGAAGTGAAGCGGGGAAAAGGATTCCCGGATGTGTACCAGCTTGCAGCAGAAAAGCTTTCTTTGAAACCGGAGCAGTGTGTGGTATATGAAGATATTTTAAAGGGTGTGGAAGGTGCAAAGATGGATGATTTCTATGTGGTAGGTGTGGAAGATATCCATTCCTCCTATGAGAAAAATGAAATCATGCAGCTATCTGACCGCTATATTCTAAGCTTTGAAGAATTATTAGATTAATTCCGTTACACAAAAAACACAGTTTGACCGCATTTTTATCACAAAAACATCGTCTTTTTAACACAACTTTCTCATAAACTTTCTGAGGTGAGATGTTATAAGGAGGACGAGACGTGATAGAGATTAGTCATTTGACGAAAAAATACGGGACGCATGTAGCGGTAGATGATTTGAATCTTACCATTGAGCCGGGAAGAATTTATGGCTTCTTAGGACCGAATGGTGCAGGCAAATCAACTACAATGAACATGATTACCGGATATCTGGGGGCAACAGAGGGAACCATTAAAATCAATGGATTTGATATTTTGGCACAGCCGGAGGATGCAAAGAAATGTATAGGCTATTTGCCGGAGCTGCCACCTTTATACATGGATATGACGGTGGAAGAATATCTTTTGTTTGCAGCAGAACTTAAGAAGATTCCAAAGGAGAAACGGAAACTCTATGTAGAAGATGCCATGGCAACCACAAAGATTACTGATATGAGAGGCAGACTGATTAAAAATCTGTCCAAAGGATACCGGCAGAGAGTCGGACTGGCGCAGGCAGTCTTAGGTTATCCGGAAGTTATTATATTAGATGAGCCTACAGTAGGCTTAGACCCGAAACAGATTATTGAAATCCGTGATCTGATTCAGAGTCTTGGAAAGAAGCATACTGTAATTTTAAGTTCCCATATTCTTTCGGAAGTCCGGGCAGTATGTGATTACATATTTATTATTTCCCATGGAAAATTAGTTGCATCGGAAGAAACAGAAGAACTGGTAGAGCGGATGTCCGGTGGACAGGTAATAGAGCTTAAGTTAAAAGCTGAAGAAGAAAAAATAAAAGAAGTTTTTGCAGATGCAGAACATATTACTGCAGTAGAAACGAAAGAACTGCCGGAGGATGGAGTTACTGAGGTGACTGTAACGGCAGAAAAAAATAAAGATGTCAGAGAAGAGATTTTTCATATTTGTGCAGAAAGTGATATGCCGATTTTGGAAATGATAAACGGTGGTAAATCGCTGGAAGATATCTTTCTTGAACTTACATCAAAGGAGGAAGAATAATGCGTGCAATATGGAAAAGAGAATTAAAATCTTATTTTCAGACGGTGACCGGATGGCTTTTTATTGCAGCAACACTGGCACTGTTTGGCCTTTATTTTTATGTATACAATATGTATTATGGTTCGACCGATATCAGCAGTACTTTATCAGCAGTAACGTTTCTGTTTCTGGTTACTGTGCCGATTCTTACGATGCGTACCCTGGCAGAGGAGCGGAAGAATAAGACAGATCAGCTGATTTTAACTTCGCCGGTATCAGTAGAAAAAGTGGTTCTGGCAAAATATCTCGCCACCGGAACCGTATTTACCATCAGTGTAGCGGTTATGTGTCTGGCACCGTTAATTATGTCAGCATATGGAAACGTTGCTTTTGCAAAGAGCTATGTGGGAGTACTGGGTTTCTGGTTATATGGTATGACCTGTATTGCCATTGGAACCTTTGTATCTTCACTGACAGAAAGTATTGTAATTTCTGCAGTATTAACCTTTGTATTTCTCTTTGTGGGATATCTGATGACCGGAATTACCAATCTGATTTCACAGAATGGAAATATTATTACAAAGATTTTAGGCTGTTATGATTTGACAAAACACATGGATATGCTGATGCAGGGAATTCTTGATGTATCCGGCATTGTATATTATATTTCCATGATTATCCTGTTTTTGTTCCTGACGGTACAGTCCATACAGAAGCGTCGCTGGAGTATGAGCAGTAAGAAATTAAAGCTTGGCGTATTCAGTTCTGCCATGGTTGTGATCGGAATCGTGGTTACAGTCGCAGTAAACCTTGTAGTAAATGCATTGCCATCTTCCATTACGTCTATTGATTTGACAGCACAGAAGATGTATTCCATTTCTGATGATACAAAAGAGATTCTTCATAATCTGGATGAGGATGTCACAATTTATGTTCTGGAAGCGGAAGGAAATATGGATGATACTCTTGCAACGACATTAAAGCGTTATGAAGGCGAATCTTCCCATATTTCGGTAGAATATAAAGACCCCTCCGTTTATCCGAATTTTTACCGGGATTATACGGATGATACATCTATCACCAGAAAGAGTCTGATTGTGGAAAGCAGTAAACGTTCCAAAGTAATTAATTACAGCAATATTTATGAGACCAGTATGGATTACAGTACTTATAGCAGCCAGACTACAGGTTATGATGGAGAGGGACAGCTTACCAGTGCCATTTCCTATGTCACATCGGATGAAATGCCGGTTATGTACGAACTGCAGGGACATGGTGAGACAGCATTGAACGGTAATTTTAAAGATGCTATTGAGAAAGCAAATGTCACTTTAAACAGCCTCAACCTGATGCAGGCAGACAGCATTCCGGAAGATGCACAGGCACTTATTATCAATGGGCCGACCTCTGATTTTTCATCCGATGATGCGTCAAAAGTAATTGATTATATCAATAAAGGTGGAAAACTTTTTGTAACGCTATCTTATACAGATGCTGATATGAGTAATTTTTATTCGGTTTTAAATGAGTTTGGCATTACTGCAGTAGACGGAATGGTGATGGAGAGCAATACCGGTTCTTATTATCAGGCACCATATTATCTTTTACCAAATGTAGAAAGCAGTGCGCTGACTTCCGGTGTGGATGGCTATGTATTTACACCGTATGCAGTAGGTCTTACCTATAATACCGATACCGAAAATGTAACCTATACACCTTTACTTACCACTTCGGATGCAGCGTACAGTAAGACAGATGCTACAAGCTCCTTAGAGCAGACGGAGGATGATATTGCAGGACCGTTTACGGTAGGATTAAAGGCGGAAAAAACCATGGATGATACAAGCACAGATATTCTTGTATATTCTTCCATGAGTATGTTTACGGATGATGCAGACAGTATGGTATCCGGAAATAATTTATCCGTATTTTCAAAATCCATTGCAAGCTATATTCCGGAAGACAGCAGTTCAGCAGTTGTGATTCCGGTCAAAGAATATGACAGCGGTACCCTGACCGTACCGGCTTCGGTTGTCATTGCATCAGCTGTAATCGGCATTGCAGTAATTCCGTTATTGCTTCTTGCAATCGGTATCGTAATCTGGATGAGAAGGAGAAAGAAGTAATGAAGAAACAGAAAAAACAGTTGATTGCTTTATGCATCCTGCTTCTTATCTGTATTGTTGCATGGGTTAGCCTGACGAAGTGGAATAAAAGCCAGGAACAGAAAAAACAGGAAGAGGAAGAAGCATCCAAAGTTATGGTGACAGACATCACAACAGAAGACGTAAAAGCATTTTCTTATCAGTATAATAATGAGACACTGTCTTTTGTAAAAGAAGATGACACCTGGTATTATGAGGCAGATAAAAGCATTGCATTAGACCAGGATGCCGTGGAAACATTGGTTACCACCGCAGCACAGTTTACAGCAGACCAGGAAATCAGGGATTATGAGGACTTGTCAGAGTATGGACTTGAAACGCCGTCAAATACCATTACACTGACGACAGGGGATGGAACAACAACACTTCTGATTGGAAATAAAAATGACATGCTGAGCCAGTATTATGTAAAGACGGATCAGTCTGACAGTATTTATCTGGCAGGAAGTGCAGTATATACCACTTATCAGAAAGGAATCGCAGATTTGACTGCAGCAGAAAGCACAACCGAAATTGCGGAATAAAAGGATTGACAAGTAAAATATCCATTGGTAAAATATATGAGAAAGTGTGGAAGAGAAATAGTAATCATTGGAAGCCTTCAGAGAGAAAACGGCAGGTGAGAGTTTTTGACGGAAGATGATGAACCAGTCTTGGAGCTGCATATCCAAGCAGAAGTGAAGGTATGTCGGGTTCTCCCGTTACAGAGAGAAGGCATAAGAAGATGTGCCGGAGTGCAGGAGCAGTCCTGAATTTAGGTGGTACCACGGATGAAACATTCGCCCTAAGCTAAATCATAGCTTAGGGCTTTTATATTGCTTTAAGCAGATGAGTTGCAAGAATAGAAAAAGGAGATAAGAAAATGAAACTGGAAAAATTAGTTGGTGACCGGTTTAAAGAGAGACCGGCAGATTGTGTGATTGACAGTCATGCACTTATGGTAAAAGGTGGATACATCAAATATGTGGCAAATGGTATCTATTCTTCATTCCTGCCATTAAAGAGAATTACACGTAAGATTGAGCAGATTCTTCGTGAAGAGATGGACAAGGTAGACGGACAGGAAGTACAGTTCCCGGTTGTTATGCCTGCATCTATCTGGGAAGAATCCGGAAGATATGAAAGCATCGGAGACGAGCTGCTTCGTTTCACAGACAGAAACGGTGCCAAGATGGTACTTGGCATGACCCACGAAGAAGCAGCCGTGCAGCTGGTTCGTGAGTATGCACAGAGCTATACCAAATATCCTTTTATGATTTATCAGATTCAGACCAAATTCCGTGATGAAGCAAGACCTCGTGCCGGATTAATCCGTGTAAGAGAGTTTACCATGAAGGATGCATATTCCTTCCATACCAGCCAGGAAGATTTGGAGCAGTATTATCAGAGAGTACACAAGGCATATGAGCGTATTTTTGAAAGAGCCGGTATTCCGGAAGTGGTATCCGTTGCATCTGATTCCGGTATGATGGGCGGAAGCCTTTCCCATGAGTTCATGCTTCTTACTCCGATTGGAGAAGATTCCATTGTACTTTGTGATGATTGTGGATACAAAGCAAATATGGAAGCTGCAGAAAATATTTCTGACATTCCAAGAGCCGCAGAATCAGCAGAACTGGAAAAGGTTCATACACCAAATATCCATACCATTGAAGATATCTGTGAATTCTTTGGCGATAAGACAAACAACTCCTGTAAAGCAGTTGTTTATCAGAAAAATTCAGATGACAGCTATGTGGTTGTATTTATCCGTGGCGATCTGGAAATCAATGAGACCAAGCTTGTTAATTATCTTGGTGATCAGATTCATGCTGCTGTTATTACAGAAGAGTGCGGATTAAATGCAGGCTATATCGGACCAGTTGGCTTACATATCAATGCACCTCATGTGGTTTTATATGATAAGTCTCTGGAAGGAAGAAATAACTTATCCTGCGGAGCAAATGAAGAGGAATACCACTTCAAAGGACTTGATATGGAGCGTGATGTAAAAGACGCAGAATATCATGATTTTGCTAAGGTATACGAAGGCGGAATCTGTCCGAAATGTGGTAAGAAGACCGTCCGTATTTCTAAAGGTATTGAAGTGGGAAATATCTTCCAGCTCGGAACCAAATATACCAAGTCCATGAAGATGACTTATGTAGATAAAGATGGTGAGAGACAGACTCCAATCATGGGCTGCTATGGAATCGGTGTCGGAAGACTTGCTGCTGCTGTATGTGAAGCACATCATGATGAGTATGGTCCAATCTGGCCAAAAGAAATTGCTCCATGGCAGGTCCACCTTTGTGCAGTAAGACCGGACAATGAAGAAGTAAAGGCTTTTGCTGATGATTTATATGAGAAAATGCAGAATGCCGGTATTGAAGTTATCTATGATGACCGTACCGTAAGTGCCGGCGTTATGTTTGCAGATGCAGACCTTCTTGGAATTCCACTTCGTGTTATCGTAAGTCCTAGAAATATGAAGCAGGGAATCGTAGAAGTGACATCCCGTGATAAGACCTTAAAGGAACAGGTTCCGGTAGAAAACGTATTTGAAGAGATTCAGAAATACTTATAAGAAGAGATTAAAAATAGCATATTGTGAATGAATATGAGAAGAACTCCTGCCGGTTGGAAAACAATCAGCAGAAGTTCTTTTTGTGTGAGTAGCGAGAAAAATCGCATGCCTGCATGCAGATTTGGCGAGCACTGTGATAACTACGAGAAACTCGCAAAGCGTGTTTCTCGTAGTTAGTGCGTCTGTTTATTAATATAGCTTGTCTTAAATTTTGAATACATAATCTTCTGGCTGCGGTACAGTCCGTAATAGCCGGAGAGCATATAGCTGAATGCAATCGCAAGAAGCAGGAATGGCATTGCAGCGAAACCGAACATTTCAAAGCTGATCAGCAAAGAAGTAATCGGGCTGTTGGTGACACCACAGAAAATAGCGGCCATACCGATGGCGGCACATAAGGTTGGGGAGAAACCGGTCAACGTTCCAAAGAGACAGCCGAAGCTTGCACCGATAAAGAAAGTAGGAACAATTTCGCCACCTTTAAAGCCGGCACCAAGGGTCAGGGCGGTAAAAATGATTTTTAAAAGAAAAGCTTCCGGAGCCACTGTGCCGTCAAAACATTTGGAAATAATATTAACGCCAGTTCCATTGTAATCCTGATTACCTACCAGAAGGGTGAGGAGAATAATGATGCAGCCGCCTGCCGCAGCACGAAGGTAAGGATTTTTGATAAATTTACGGTAAATGGCTTCACTGTAATGTAAGGAAATACAGAACAGGATACTGACCAATGCACATAAAACGGCAAGAACCGTTACGGTAACTGCAGAAGAAATTCCAAATTCCGGAATGTCTAAAATAGCAAAGGACGGCGGCGCAATCTGAAAGTGTAATGCCAGACCATGTGCTACTAAAGCAGAGATAACGCATGGCACTAATGCAGAATAGTGCATGATACCGACACTGACTACTTCCAGCGGAAAAATAGCGGCAGCCATCGGTGTTCCGAATAAGGCGGAAAAAGCAGCACTCATGCCGCACACAATCATAATATGTTTATCTTTTTCATCAAAACGGAAAAGTCTTCCGAGAGAATTTCCGATGCTTCCGCCAAGCTGAAGTGCTGCACCTTCCCGGCCGGCAGAACCACCAAAGAGGTGTGTGATTAAGGTGGAGATAAAAATAAGCGGAGCCATACGCAGTGGAATTTCATCCCCGGAATGGATGGCGGAAAGCACCAGGTTGGTTCCAGTATCCTTTTCATCATGGAGAAGATGATAGAGCAGTATAATCATGATTCCACCCAGCGGAAGAAAGAAGATGAGCCATGGATAAGCAGTTCTTGTATCGGTGACCCATGTCATGCCAAAGTAAAAGGCAATTCCCACCATACCGATGAGAAGACCGGACAGAATAGAAAAAATAATCCATTTTATGGCGGTACGCAGACGGCGTAGATTGTGTTTGATTTTATGTATCACAAGTTCTTTGGTAACTGGTTCATTCATGATGTAGTAACTCCTTTTTATATAAAGTAAATATTATAAGCAGAAATTGTTTGTATTTTTTGAAAAATATATATTCTATAAGAAATAGTAGCATTCTGGAAATAAATTTACAAGATGAATGAAGAGATAAATGAAGAGAATTTTATTTGCAAAAAATAACCGGGGTGACTATAATAAGTGAAGGCTTTCTATAAAATCTGGAAATCACAGGCAATGGAGGAAGAAAGATGGAATCAGAAATCAGGATACGCCGGCAGATGATAGAGATTGGAAAAAGAATTTATCAGAGCGGAATGGTAGCTGCCAATGATGGTAATCTTTCTGTGCGTATATCAGAGAATGAAATTTTGTGTACGCCAACCGGAATATCCAAAGGATATATGACGGAAGAATGTTTATGTAAGATAAATCTGCAGGGAGAAGTCTTATCCTGTCAGGATGGGTTCCGCCCGTCTTCTGAAATGAAGATGCATTTGAAAGTATATGAAAAACGTCCGGATGTAAGAGCAGTTGTACATGCGCATCCGCCATATGCCACAACCTTTGCGATTGGCGGTCAGGCATTAAATCGTGCAATCATATCAGAATCCATTGTAAGTCTTGGCTGTGTGCCGGTAGCAGAATATGGTCTGCCGTCTACGCAGGAAATACCGGATGCCATTGCACCATATCTTGACTATTTTGATGCGTTGCTCTTAGCACATCATGGGGCACTGACTTATGGAAAGGACCTGACGGAAGCTTATTACCGGATGGAGTCGGTAGAATTATATGCAAGACTTCTTTACCAGAGTAAAATGATGGAAATGGACCGGGAGTTGGATGCAGATACGGTACACAAATTATGTCTGATGCGGGAAAAGGCAGGAATGAAGAATCCGGAAACAGTCTGTGGCAGTAAGAAATTATTATTTGAAAGCTGCCATGAGTGTATCCGCAGGAAAAATCTTTTGCCAGATGGATAGAAAAGAAAACGTTTGGCAGAAGGCAGCATTTTATAAGCAAGAAAAAGTTATTACAGAGAATAGCAGGAAACAGAAAAAGGAGATTAGAAGATGACAATAGAAGAAAGAGTAAAATTAGCAGAAGAAAAACACCACAGCGGATATAACTGTGCACAGGCAGTATTATGCAGTTACAGTGATAAGCTGGGTATTGATGAAGAAACTTTATTCCGTCTGTCGGAAGGATTTGGCGCAGGGATGGCAGATATGCAGGGAACCTGTGGTGCAGCAACCGGAATGTATATGATTGCAGGAGCACTGGGAAGCTCGGGAGCAATTGAAAAGGGCATGACCAAAGGCAGAACATATCAGACGGTAAAGGGACTGACAGCAGCATTTGATGAAAAAAACGGCTCTCATATCTGTAAAGAATTGAAAGGAATTGAAACCGGAAAGGTTTTGCGGAGCTGCGATGGCTGTATTGAAGATGCAGTCCGTATTGCAGAGCGCTTGTTTTCATAGAAAAAACACAATTTCATGGTAAAAGTGCACAAAAATGGAATGCCAAAATTATATAAGTGTACAAAATGTTAAAAACCCCATTGCTATTTTTGAGTAATGGGGTTATATTATATATATCCACTGAAAACGTTACCGAGAACGTAACCAACTAGGTTTCAGACAAGTCGGTATACAGATTGGGAAAGAGGTTTTCAGGAAGGATAGCATATTATATTTTAGGAGGATGTACTATGAAAAGAAAATTAGTATCTCTTATGTTAGTTGTATCTATGACAGCAGCTATGGTTGCTGGATGTGGAAGCGACGACAAGAAAACAGCTGACAATAATGCAGCAGGAACAGAGAAGACAGATGGCAGCAAAGAAGCAGCAAGTGGTTCTGTTTACTACTTGAACTTCAAACCAGAACAGGATCAGCAGTGGCAGGATCTTGCAAAAGCTTATACAGATGAGACTGGTGTTCCAGTTGAAGTTGTTACAGCAGCATCTGGTACATATGAAGAGACTTTAAAGTCTGAGATAGCTAAATCTGATGCACCTACACTTTTCCAGGTAAACGGACCGGTTGGTCTTGCAGCATGGAAAGATTACTGCGCAGACTTATCAGGAACAGATGTTTATTCACATGTTAAGAGTGATGACTTTGTACTGAAAGATGGAGACGAAGTAAAAGGTATCGCATATGTACTTGAGACTTATGGTCTTATTTACAACAAAACCGTATTAAACGCATATTGCGGAATGGACGGAGCTAAAGTTACTTCTATTGATGAAATCAACAGCTTCGCAAAATTAAAAGAAGTAGCAGATGATATTCAGTCAAGACTTGCAGAAGTAAGTGAAGCAGCTGGTCCTGAATATGACCTTAAGGGTGCATTTACTTCAGCTGGTATGGATTCATCCTCTGACTGGAGATTCAAAACCCATTTAGCAAACCTTCCAATCTACTATGAATACAAAGCAGATGGAATCGGATCTACAGATGCTATCAAAGGAACTTACCTTGATAACTACAAACAGATCTGGGATTTATACATAACAGATTCTACTTGCGAAGGCTCTATGTTAGCAAGCAAGACTGGTGATGATGCAACAGCTGAAATTGGCTTAGGCGAAGCTGTATTCTATCAGAATGGTACATGGGCATACAATGATATTATCAATGCTGGTGTATTAACAGATGATGACCTTGGAATGATGCCTATCTACATCGGAGTTGATGGAGAAGAGAATCAGGGACTTTGTACAGGATCTGAGAACTACTGGTGTATTAATGCTAATGCTTCTGAAGAAAACATCAAAGCAACAGAAGATTTCTTGAACTGGGTTATTACAAGTGACACAGGACGTGACGTTGTTGCTAACCAGATGGGCTTCACAACACCATTTGATACATTTGATGATGGATATCAGGCAAGCAATGCATTCATGGATGCAGTTAACCAGTCCATTGCAGATGGTAAGAATTCTGTAGCTTGGTGCTTTACAACAATGCCTTCTGAGGCTTGGAAAGATGGCGTAGGTTCTGCATTAACAGCTTATGCTGCTGGAACAGGTTCCTGGGATGATGTTGTAACTGCATTCGTTGATGGCTGGGCTTCTGAGTACGCAGCAGCAAACGAGTAAGACTTATCACATATAATCAGAACAATATGTGAAAAAAAGGGCGGGCGGATATCGCCTGCCCTTTATAAAAGGGAAAGGAAAAATATTATGAACAAATCAATTAAAAAATATTTTCCTCTTTTTGCACTTCCAACGTTAGTTGCATTTACAATTGGTTTTATAATTCCTTTTGCTATGGGTATCTATCTTTCTTTTTGTAAATTCACAACTGTTACGGATGCAAAGTTTGTAGGACTATCTAATTATACCAAAATCTTTGGAGATGAGACATTTGTTCACTCGTTATGGTATACAGCACTCTTTACAATTGTTTCCGTGCTTGCCATTAACTTTTTTGCATTCGTAATTGCGATGCTTTTAACAAAGGGTATTAGAGGAACAAATGCGTTCCGTACCATTTTCTTCATGCCGAACCTGATTGGTGGTATTGTATTAGGATATATCTGGCAGTTGATTTTCAATGGTATTCTCGCAAATTACAGCAGAACATTGGCATATAATGAAAAATATGGTTTCTGGGGTATGATTATCCTGATGTGCTGGCAGCAGATAGGTTATATGATGATTATCTATATCGCGGGTATCCAGAATATTCCTGGAGATTTGATTGAAGCTGCAGAAATCGATGGGGCAACTTCCTGGCAGGTACTTAAAAATGTAACCTTACCGATGGTAATGCCATCCATTACCGTATGTACATTTTTAACACTGACCAACGGATTTAAATTATTCGACCAGAACTTAGCATTGACAGCAGGTGAACCTGCAAAGAAATCACAGCTTTTAGCATTGAACATCTATGATACTTTCTATGGTAGAAACGGATGGGAAGGCGTTGGTCAGGCAAAAGCAGTTGTATTCTTTATCCTGGTAGCAATAATTGCACTTGGACAGAACTATCTGACCAGACGTAAGGAGGTGCAGCAGTAATGAGTAATGTAAGAAAAGCAAAACATGGCTGGATTTTTACCATTATATTTACTATTTTAAGTGTACTGTGGGTACTTCCGATTGTAATCGTATTTATGAACTCCTTTAAATTAAAGGCATATATTAACCGCTTCCCGTTCCAGTTAGGACCGTTTAAAATGACTGACGGATGGGACAGATTTGTTGCCGGAGTGCAGAAGGCATTTGTTGGATTAACCAACTATGCAGAAGGTATCCGCAAGATTAACTTCTTTAATGCGTTTGGAACATCATTATTTATCACAATATGTTCTGTTGCGGTAATTATTCTCTGCACATCTATGTGTGCATGGTATATCATCCGCGTGAATGATAAGTTTTCAAAAGGTTTATATTGCCTTTGCCTGTTTTCTATGATTGTACCTTTCCAGATGGTAATGTTTACATTATCCAAGCTGTCAAATATGTTACATCTTGGAAATCCGGTTGGAATCATTTTAGTATATCTTGGATTTGGAGCAGGACTTGCGGTATTCATGTTTACCGGCTTCGTAAAGAGCATTCCGCTTGAAATCGAAGAAGCGGCAATGATTGATGGATGCAGCCCGATTCAGACATATTTCCAGGTTGTATTCCCGATTTTAAAGCCTACTGCAATTACAGTTGCAATTCTTCAGGTAATGTGGATCTGGAATGACTACCTTCTTCCATATCTGGTACTCGATATCAGAAAATGGAAAACGATTCCGATTGCAATTCAGTATTTGAAAGGTGGATATGGCTCTATTGACTGGGGCGCAATGATGGCTATGCTGGTACTGGCAATTCTTCCAATTATCATTTTCTATGGAATCTGTCAGAAATATATTATCGAAGGCGTTGTTGCAGGAGCTGTAAAAGGTTAAGCATTTATATAATAAGTATTTCGCTATAGATATAGTGTAAAGGCAGGACAAAACATGACAATAAAAGATATTGCAAAAGAATCCGGGTATTCAGTAAGTACTGTGTCAAGGGTTCTGAATAACAGGGATGATGTGAGTCCGGAAGCAGAAAAGAAGATTCGGCGGATTGTTGCAGAACACAATTTTGTTCCAAATGGAAATGCGAAGCATTTGAAACAGATTGCGTCTAAAACCATCTGCGTACTGATAAAAGGTACGTCGAATATGGTTTTTTCAGGGATAGCAGAAGAAATCCAGACGATTGTAAATAAGACCAGTTATACATTGAATATGATATATCTGGATGAAGAAGAAAATGAAGTAGAACAGGCAATTATTCAGTGTCGTGAAAGAAAACCTCTGGGGATTTTATTCCTCGGAGGTAATCCTGCATTTTTTAGGGAAAAGTTTCATGAAGTAAAAGTTCCATCGGTATTAGTGTCTACTGCAGGAAAAGATCTTGGCTTTCCGAACCTGTCCAGTGTAGCAACAGATGATGTGGAAGCGGCAAAATGTGCCATGAATTATCTGGTGAATCAGGGACATGTTCATATTGGAGTAATTGGAGGAAATTTAAGTTCTTCTTATGTCAGTGAACAGCGTTATATCGGGTGCGAGAAATGTTTTGGTGAAAAGGGAAGAATATTTGATTACGATAAATATTTTGTGAAAGCAAGATTTGACTTTGGAAGTGCGTATCGGGCTACGGAAAAACTTTTGGAGAAGGCAAAGGATATGACTGCTATATTTGCGATGAGTGATGTCATGGCAATTGGAGCGATTCGTGCGATACGTGACAGAGGTCTTCTGGTACCGGATGATATTTCCGTTGTGGGGTTTGACGGAATACCAATGGCGGATTACTATAATCCAAAGCTGACCACTGTAAGACAGCGGTACCAGACGATGGCACAACGCAGTCTTGAAATACTATTTCGTACAATTGACTTGAAAACCAAGGCAGTACATGAAATAATACCTTTTGAACTTGCACTGGGGGAAAGTGTTCGTGAGATAGGAAAATAATCTAGTTTGCAGGAGGAATTTAATTATGAGAACAAGTGGGATATTAATGCATATATCTTCACTTCCGTCACCATACGGAATTGGTACAATGGGAAAGGAAGCCAGAAAATTTGTAGACTTTTTGGATAAATCAGGACAGACTTACTGGCAGATATTACCGATATGCCCAACCAGTTATGGAGATTCTCCATATCAGTCATTTTCAAGCTTTGCGGGGAACCCATATTTTATTGACTTAGATTATCTTTGTAAGGATAAGTTACTGACAAAAAAGGAATGTTTAAGCTATGAATGGGGAGAAAATCCGGAATTTGTAGAGTATGGAACACTTTATGAAAACCGTTTTCCTTTATTGAAAAAAGCATATCAGCGCTTTAAAAAAGCATTACCGGATGATTTTGCGGACTTTTGTGAGAAAAACAGTGACTGGTTAGAGGACTATGCACTGTTTATGGCATTGAAGGATGCAAATGGCGGGGTTGCATGGTTTGAATGGAAGAAAGATTTAAAACTCCGTAAACCATCAGCAATTGAAAATGCGAAAGAAGAATTTGCAGATGCTGTTGAATTCTGGAAAATGTTGCAGTATCTGTTCTTCAAACAGTGGACAGAGCTGAAAGCATATGCCAATGAAAAAGGTATTCAGATTATCGGTGATGTACCTATTTATGTTGCTGGTGACAGTGCAGATGTATGGGCAAATCCGGGACAGTTCTATTTAGATGAGAACCTGGATCCGATTGATGTATCCGGATGTCCTCCAGATGCATTCTCTGCTGATGGACAGTTATGGGGAAACCCGTTATTCCGTTGGGATGCTATGAAGAAGGATGGTTATACCTGGTGGACAAAACGTATCAAAGCAATGTCTGAATTGTATGATGTTGTTCGTATTGACCACTTCAGAGGTTTTGATTCATATTACGCAATTCCTGCAAAGGATAAGACAGCAAGAAATGGAGAGTGGAGAGAAGGTCCTGGTATGGACCTGTTCAATGCTCTGGAAAAGAAACTTGGCAGATTAAATATTATTGTAGAAGATTTGGGTTATTTAACACCGTCCGTAAAACAGTTGTTAAAGGATACCGGTTTCCCTGGAATGAAGTTAATCCAGTTTGCTTTCGACAGCAGAGAAGAGAGTGATTACCTTCCACATACATATCAAAAGAATTGTGTTGTTTATACTGGAACTCATGATAATGATACCATTATGGGATGGTTCAAGACGGCTCCAAAGGAAAGCGTTAAATATGCCAAAGAATATTTAAGATTAAACAAAGAAGAAGGATATAACTGGGGTACCATGAAAGCTGTATGGGGCTGTGTTGGTGATATGGCTATTGTTCCGATGCAGGATATTCTTGGAATTGGCAGTGAAGGACGTATGAATACACCATCTACACTTGGCATGAACTGGAAATGGCGTGCAGTAGATGGACAGATTACTTCGGCACTTGCAAAGAAAGTCTGCAAAAATATGGAAATCTACTGTAGAAAGAGAAAAACAAAAGAAGAGCTGGAAGCTTTAGAAACAGCAGAATAAAATGTATCATTTTATAGTAAACAATACCTCGGGAGGCGGCAGGTCCAAACGGGTCTGGGAGGAACTGCAGAATTACCTTCTGGAGCATGAAATAAGGTATAAAGCACATTTTACAGAGTATGAGGGTCATGCGAAGAAGCTTGCAGACCGTGTATGTGATATTGATAGAGAAAAAGTGTATCTTATTGTGGTCGGTGGTGATGGTACGTTAAATGAAGTACTGAATGGGATGCATGATTTTGAAAAAATCCGGTTTGGATACATACCGACCGGCTCCGGGAATGATTTCGCAAGAGGTATGAAAATCAATGGAACACCTACAGAAAATTTAGAGCGGATACTTCAGGCGGAAGAGACAACGCCGATTGACTTAGGCTGTGTCAGCTGGGTGGAAGAAGGACAGAAGGAACAGAAGATTTTTGCAATTAGTTCCGGTCTTGGACTGGATGCGGATGTATGTAAACAGGCACTGCATTCCGGATTAAAGAAAGCATTAAATAGACTGGGACTTGGTTCATTAACCTACGTCTGTCTTACGATAAAATCCCTGTTTACCATGCCGACAGCAGAGGCGAAGATAGTATTTGATGATGAAGTGGAAGAGCCGATTTCCCGGATGATTTTTATTGCTGGAATGAATCAGTATTGTGAAGGCGGTGGAGTGCCGATGGCTCCGGAGGCCGTGGCTACGGACGGAGAATTTTCAGTCTGCTGTGGCTATGGAGTGGCAAGGTGGCGCACCTTTTTCCTGCTGCCATTTCTGGTAAAGGGAAAACATACAGGATTTAAGTGCTTTGATATCCATAACTGCAGAAAATTCAGCGTGGATTTGGAAAAGCCAATGGTATTGCATGCTGACGGAGAATATTGCGGGGATGTGACACACGCAGAGTTTAGATGTCTTTCAGGAAAACTGAATATTTTGTTATAATGGTGACTTCCTCCTGCATATACATATAACAGTATAGGCAGGAGGAATTTATATGGAAAATTTTAATACAGGCACTTATGATATGTATAAAGATATCAGTGCAAGGACAAATGGGGAAATTTACATAGGTGTGATTGGAGCTGTGCGGACCGGAAAGTCATCTTTTATCAAACGTTTCATGGAGCTGATGGTACTTCCGTTTATGGAGGATGAAAACAGCCGCCAGCGTGCGGTGGATGAAATGCCACAGGCGGCCCAGGGAAAAACCATTATGACAACAGAGCCGAAGTTTATTCCAAAAGATGCTGCAAAAATCCGGCTGGGCGAAGATACCGAAGTAAAAGTGAGGCTGATTGACTGTGTGGGTTATATGGTAGAGGGTGCCACCGGACATCTGGAAAATGGCGTGGAGCGAATGGTAAAGACGCCTTGGTTTGAAGAGGAAATTCCTTTTACAAAGGCGGCGGAGGTCGGGACCAGAAAGGTTATTAATGACCATGCAACCATTGGAATTGTAGTAACTGCAGATGGCAGTTTCACAGATATCCCGCGGGAGAATTATGTGAAAGGTGAGGAAGAAACCATAAAAGAGCTGCAGAGAATCGGAAAACCCTTTGTTATGGTACTGAATTCCGTAAAACCATACAGCGAGGAAACGGCACAACTGGCAAAAGAATTAGAAGAAAAATATGAAGTCAGTGTATTTCCACTGAATTGTGAGCAGCTTCGAAAAGAAGATGTCTATGCAGTGCTGAAGGGTATCCTCTATGAATTCCCGGTTGTGAAGATGAATTTCTTTCTTCCGAAATGGGTAGAAATGTTGGAAATGAGTCATCCAATCAAAGAAAATGTGGTTGCAAATGCTGGAAAAATGCTGTCGGAAGTAACACTGATAAAAGATTTGATGGATTACAAGATGGCTCCGGAGGGAGATTACATTTCCAATATGATGATGCAGGCGGTGAATCTGGAAAATGGCACAGCAGATATCCGGCTGGATATTGCAGATCAGTATTATTATGAAAATATCAGTGAACTGACCGGAACAGAAGTGACCGGGGAATACCAGCTTATTTCCATGATAAAGGAGCTTTCTGAGAAACGTAAGGAATATGAGAAAGTAGCGGATGCGGTACAATCGGTAGAAATGAAAGGATATGGAGTGGTGAGTCCGAAGCTTTCAGATATTAAAATGGATGATCCGGTGCTGATTAAACATGGCAATAAGTTTGGTGTAAAAATCAAGGCAGTAGCACCGTCTGTTCATATGATCCGGGCAAATATTGAAACGGAGATTGCACCGATTGTAGGAAGTGAAGAGCAGGCAAACGACCTGATTCATTATATCAAAGAGGGACAGAGCACAGAAGATGGAGTCTGGGGAACCAGCATTTTTGGAAAATCCATTGGAGAATTGATGGAAGACGGTATCCGCAGCAAGATTGGCATGATGGATGATGAAAGCCAGATGAAGCTGCAGGATACCATGCAGAAGGTTGTAAATGATAATAATGGCGGATTAGTCTGTATTATTATTTAAGGATGCAAGCCGGTAATCCCGGGGCGATATTCCTTTCAGCTTGTGGAACGTCTTGGAAAAATGCAGCCCATTGTCAAAGCCTACGGAATTAGCTACAGCAGTAATGGATAGGCTGGAGTGTTCTAAGAGATAGCATGCCTGTTTTAAACGAAACTGGGTCAGATAATTTTTCGGCGACTGACCCAGTATGGTTTCAAAGGAGCGGTATAGATGGCTCCGGCTTACGCCTACATAATCAGCAATATCTTCTACGCGGATCGGGTAGGAATAGTTGGCGGAAATATAGGCAATTCCTTTCTGGACATAGTTGCTGGAACTGTTATACTGTTCATTATTGCTGGCATGTTTCATAAAAAGAGCCAGCGTCTGATAGAGTCGTCCGGTCATTTCTACAGAATCCATGAAATCATTTCCGCGGGCTTCATAGATACCGAGAAGGTGTTCCCGGATGGATTCGGAAAGCGGCGTCTGGTGAATCAGTGGAAAGTCTCTGGAAAAATCTGTGGCATTCAAAATAATGGCAGCGTCACTGCCATTAAAGCCTACCCAGGCATATTCCCACGGGTCTTTTTCGTCTGCATAATAGGTGATTTCGGTCTGAGGGTAGACAAGGAAGGTATCTCCGGTGGAAAGGGCATAAACTTTACCACCAACAGAATAATATCCTTTTCCGGATAGAATGTGATGAATCAGATAATGGTCCCGGATTCCCGGTCCCCACTGGTAAAGAGGTTCACATTTCTGGAAACCGACATTATAGACGGAAAGGGAAACCAGTTCTTTTTTATTTACTTTATAAGAATTCTTATATTTTGGGTCCATCGTATGCCTCCCTTCTGGAATTTGCAGATAGATTATAGATATATTATAGAGGCTGTCCTTTGCAGATGCAACAAAAATACATATTGTTTATACAATAGATACTGTTCAAATACAGGAATATAAGGTATACTCTTATTTGTAAGGAACACGAAAATACATATTTTAGTACAAAGGAGTGGAGAATATGTCTATTTTAGTTACAGGTGGAGCGGGTTATATCGGAAGTCATACCTGCGTGGAATTACAGCAGGCAGGCTATGACGTAGTAGTGCTGGATAATTTATCCAATGCCAGCGAAAAATCATTGGAGCGTGTAAAAGCGCTTACAGGAAAAGAAGTTACATTTTACCGTGGAGATATATTAGACCGTGATATCTTAAATGAAATCATGGAAAAAGAGAAGATTGACTGCTGCATTCATTTTGCAGGATTAAAAGCAGTTGGAGAATCTGTGGTAAAGCCATGGGAATATTATAATAACAACATTGCAGGAACATTGACTTTAGTAGATGTGATGCGCCAGCACGGCTGCAAGAATATTATCTTTTCTTCTTCCGCGACCGTATATGGTGATCCGGCACAGATTCCAATCACAGAGGAATGCCCGAAGGGACAGTGTACCAATCCATATGGCTGGACGAAATCCATGTTAGAGCAGATTCTTATGGATATGCAGAAAGCTGATCCGGAATGGAATGTTATCTTATTAAGATATTTTAACCCAATCGGAGCACATCAGAGCGGAACTATGGGAGAAAACCCGAATGGAATTCCGAACAATCTGATGCCATATATTACCCAGGTGGCAGTTGGAAAGTTAAAAGAACTTGGCGTATTTGGAAATGATTATGACACACCGGACGGAACCGGAGTAAGAGACTACATTCATGTAGTAGACCTGGCAAAGGGACATGTAAAGGCATTAAAGAAGATTGAGGAAAATGCCGGCTTAAGTATTTACAATCTTGGTACCGGACATGGTTATAGTGTACTTGATATTGTAAAGAATTTTGAAGAAGCAACAGGCGTAAAGATTCCTTATTCCATTAAGCCACGTCGTGCCGGCGACATTGCGACCTGTTATTGCGACCCTTCAAAGGCAGAGCGGGAGCTTGGCTGGAAAGCAGAGTTTGGTATTCGTGAAATGTGTGCCGATTCCTGGAGATGGCAGAAGAATAATCCGAATGGATATGAGGACTAGAAAGAAGCTGAAGAAAAAATTGCAAAAAAATTAAAAAAAGTGCTTGCAATTTAGAGGGCGTCGTGTTATAGTATCACTTGTCCGGTTCATTGGTCAAGCGGTTAAGACGCCGCCCTCTCACGGCGGAAACAGGGGTTCGATTCCCCTATGAACTGCTCACTATTAATAATTTAATAGCCCAACCCATAGAAGATGCTGAAAGCCAGATAATGGTTTTACAGCATTTTTTATTTACGCGAGTAGCGAGAAAAATCGCATGCTTGCATGCATATTTGGCAAGCACTGCAATAACTCGAGAAACTCGCAAAGTTTGTATCTCGTAGTTGTTCTAAAAAGCCTTAAAAATACATTGCTAAAAGTGCGAGGTATACAAAAAGGTATTCTGACATATGTTCGATTGATAAAATACGCAGGAAAGGAGAGTCCTGCAAAAGTGCTTACCCAAGATAAATCGACCACAAATCGGTTTATTTTTTTGCCCTTAAATAAAAGGGTATATGGTATGTCATAAGTGTAGTTGCAGTTTGTAGTGGTGGAGGACGTAGTTGCATAGTAGTCTGTAACAGTTGAAAGTTATGTAAGGCATTATTATTTGTACAAAAGCTTAAGTGGGGAATACTTGAATTCAAATCAATTTCGATTTTGATTGGTAGGAATATGAAAAATAAGAATTGAAAAACAGCATGCCTTCTGTTATATTAAAAACAGAGGGCATAATATTATAAATTAAAACCATTGTTTTCATAGGTTTATTTCATTTTATGAAAGTGGAATGATGTAAACATAGAAAAACAAAGATTCAAATTTATCTTATCTTGTTCAATTTAGCAATGCATTATAAGAATGGATTGTTTATTATTGGACTCTTTATGTCTTCTAGTAAAAATAAACTAGGAGGTATCATATGGATACAAATGATTTAATTGGTATCGAAAACCAAATTGATTACAAATTTAAAAACCGGGACTTGTTACAACAGGCATTTGTTCGCAGATCGTATTCTGTAGAAAATGGCGGGGCAAATAACGAAGTTTTAGAGTTCATTGGTGATAAGGCTCTTGATTTTGTTGTGGTTCAATTGCTTACAGAAGAGTACGGTTATATGGCATCTGAGTGCGATGATTTTGGCAGAGATGAATGCAATGAATTTTATTCTGAATGTGATGAAGGTGAATTGACAGAAATTAAGAGCAAACTTGTTCAAAGGAAGAATCTGGCAGAAAGAATTGATATGCTAGGGTTCGCTGATTTTCTTATTATGGGAAAAAGCGATATTAACGGACATGCGGAAGAAAAAGATGCTGTAAAAGAAGATTTGTTTGAAGCAATCATTGGGGCAGTAGTATTGGATTGTAATTGGAATATGAAAATTCTTAAACAGGTGATTGAGCAGATGCTGGAACCTGATTTGGAGAATGAAGATGATAATTATATTCAACTTTTGCAGGAGTGGTCATTACGAAAATATGGAATTTTACCATTATATCATGTGGAAAAATACAATACTGCACATTGGTATATGGGGGATTATGTGTGTAGTGAGTGGCCGATAAACGGAAAAAGACCACTATATAAGGCGTATCTAAAAATTGAAGAATTTGACAATATTATTCTTGGGTTTGGTAACTCACAGAAAGAAGCCAGAAAGGCTGCAGCAAAATATGTATACCAGTACCTGGAAGAGAATAACTTATTGTTTACTATTAGGGATGAAATAGAACACCCAAATAAACAAGATTCTATTAATCAACTTGAAATTCTTGCAAGGAGAGGCTATTTTTCCATTCCGCAATATAACTTTACAGAAAAATATGATTTGAATGGTAATCCAATCTGGCATTGTGAATGTGGAATTAAAGAATATGATAATATTTGCATGGCAGATGCAACAGCAAAAAAAGAAGCAAAAAAAAGAGCTGCATTTAAAATGTTAAAGATGGTTTTAGAGGAGAAATAGAATATGTATAGAAATATGCTTGATTACAATGATGGAGATATGCTCTGTCAGACATCAGATAATATCGCAATGGATATGGAGGGACATTTGATGTCAAGAGTGTCAGACAACATGGCACTGGATTTAGATACTGGAGAAATACATCTGATTTCATCCTGGAGTAGTGATGAAGAAGATGAATAAGTAAATGAAAGAGGCTGTAAAATAAGTCCCTTTGCTATAACTAAAAATTGTAAAAATACTAAAATTTACGAAAATTTCTCTTCTAAATCATCAAACATTATGTTACAATTTACTATGTTTCCGGTAATAAACAAGGAAAAAATAAGCAAATCTAACAAATGTATGATGGAGGGTGACATGAAGAGAAGAGGAAAAGCATTGGGGATGGCATTGCTGCTTATCATGATGACTGTTTTTTCAGTAGTCTCAGATGCGGCAATGGTAAAGGCTGACGAACTTTTGATTAAGCTGCATTATCACAGAGCAGACGACAATTACGATGGATGGGATGTCTGGATGTGGGGAGAAGGTGCGGATGGTGCAGCTTATGAACTGGCAGAGGAAGATGGTGACCATGTGGCAACCATGGAAGTAACACCGGGTACAACCTCTGTGGGATTTATTGTGCGTACAGCAGACTGGACCAAGGATGTTGATGAAGACCAGTTCATTGATATTTCCGAGATGGTATCCGGCACGGTGGATATTTATGTAGAGTCTGGTGTGGAAGGATATACCAAAGAATATGGTGATGATGCCGTAACCGGAACTAAATTATCCGGAGCCAAATATGATGGGGAAGGCGCAGTAACCGTTCAGATGACCGGAGCAATTGAAGGAAATCTGATGCAGGCATTTTCCATTAAGAGTGCCGATGGTGTGGCGGTTACTATCAAAGAAGTAACACAAGATGATGATTTCGTATATCAGGTAGTTGTGGAAGAACCATTAGATGCTTATAAGAGCTATCAGATTACATACGAAGGAACTGAATATAAAGTAGTGATGCCGAGCGTATATTCCACCAAAGAATTTGAAGAAGAGTATACTTATGACGGAGATGACCTTGGTGCAACCTGGACAAAAGACAGCACAGCGTTCCGTCTCTGGGCACCAACCGCACAGGCTGTTTCTGTAAATCTCTATGAATCAGGAACAGAAGGAACCGATGATTTAATCGAAGCCATTCCAATGACTGCAGATATAAACGGAACCTGGGTGGCATCAAAGGATGGAGATTTAAATGGTACCTATTATACTTATACCGTTACCATTAATGGTGAGGAAAAAGAGGCCAATGACCCATATGCAAGAACCACAGGTGTCAACGGAAAACGTGCCATGATAATTGATTTGGAATCCACCAATCCGGAAGGGTGGGACAGTGACAGTAACCCACATGCCGGAGAGGGTATTAATGATGCTGTTATTTATGAAATGCATATCCGTGACGTCTCTTCAGATTCCAGTTCCGGAATTGAAAACGTTGGAAAATATTTAGGACTGACAGAGACCGGAACCACAACTGAAAATGGTGTTCCGACCGGACTTGACCATATCAAGGATTTGGGAATCACACATTTACATTTACTTCCGTTTTATGATTATGGTTCCGTAGATGAAACAAAGCTGGATACACCGCAGTTTAACTGGGGATATGATCCGGTCAACTACAACGTACCGGAAGGCTCTTATTCCACGGATCCATATCATGGAGAAGTCCGGGTGAAAGAAGCTAAAGAAATGGTAAAGACATTACATGATAACGATATCAGTGTCGTTATGGACGTGGTTTACAATCATGTATACAATGCAGGAGAATTCTGTTTTAACGTAATTGTGCCGGAGTATTTCTCAAGAGTAAATGAGAATGGGACTTATTCTAATGGTTCCGGCTGTGGAAATGACACAGCATCCGAGCGTTCCATGGTGAAGAAATATATTGTGGACTCTGTGAAATACTGGACAGATGAATATCATATTGATGGCTTCCGTTTTGACCTGGTAGGACTTTTGGATACGGAAACCATGAACGAGGTAATCGAGGAAGTGCACAAAGACCACCCGGATGTTATCTTCTACGGAGAAGGGTGGTCGATGCAGACAAGCCTTACCAAAGAAGGATATTCCATGACAACACAGACCAATTCCACAGAAGTACCGGAAATGGCTTTTTTCAGTGATACTTTAAGAGATTTGTTAAAAGGAAATACATTTTCAACTACAGAAAAAGGTTTTGTATCCGGAGCAAATGGCAAAGAGAAGACCTTACAAAAATGCTTTATGGGATTATCACCGGAATGGTGTACTACACCTTCCCAGTCCATTAACTACGCATCCTGTCACGATAATCTTTCCCTGATGGATCGTATTATCCGTTCTACTCCGGAAGCTTCCGTGGAGGAGCGAATCCGCATGAACAATCTTGCAGCAGCCATTTATATGACGGCAGAGGGTGTTCCGTTTATGCAGGCAGGAGAAGAATTCTTAAGAAGCAAAGTGAAAGCAGATGGTGGTCTAGATGAAAACAGCTATGCCTCACCAGATTCAGTAAACAGCTTAAAATGGAGCAATCTGGAAGATGAACAGTATCAGAATGTTTTCCAGTATTATAAAGGACTGATTGCATTCCGTAAGGCACATCCGGTGCTTCGCCTTGACAATGCAGAGGATGTAAAAGCACATGTGACTCCGGTAGAAGATTTAGATGATAATGTAGTAGCGTTTGCAATTACCGGTGATGTTGACGGAGAGACAGCAGATGGAATGTATGTGATCTTCAATGCCAATAATGAGAAAAAAGAAGTAACTCTTCCGGAAGGAAACTGGAATGCATGCATTAATGATACCTTAGCAGGAACAGATACGATTGAAACAATTTCTGGAACAGCAGAAGTAGCTCCGGTTTCTGCGTTGATTTTAGTAAAAGGTGATGGGAACGGCAGCACAGCAGTAGCATCTGCAGGAACATTACCAGCATGGATGGCATATGTATTTACAATTCTGGTTGCCGTAGTGATTGGAGCATGTTCTGTCTGGTCACAGAAAAAGGCAGGAAAAGCCGGCAGAAAGTAGATAATTTGGAAATAAAATCTTGCAATTTAAGAAAATAGTGCTATAATAATACAGTACATGATGATTTAGGCTTTGAGAGTGGGCGTTGCGTCCACTCTCAATTCATGTTTAGAACAAAATTTAAGCAGATGGAAAGGTGGTTACATGTCCAGAAAAGAAATTTATGAACAGAAGACAGAAAGCTTCATTCAGCCAATCGTTGATAAGTATCATTTTGAACTGGTAGATGTGGAATATGTCAAGGAAGGTTCCGACTGGTACTTACGGGCTTACATTGATAAGGAAGGCGGAATTACCGTCAATGACTGTGAAATGGTAGCACGGGAAATGAATGAGATTCTGGATCGGGAAGATTATGTGGAAGACTCTTACATTTTTGAAGTGAGTTCGCCGGGACTTGGCAGACCGTTGAAGAAAGAAAAGGACTATGTCCGTTCTATGGGAAAAGAAGTGGAGATACGTCTGTATCGTGCCATAGACCATGAAAAGGAATTTTGTGGAGTCTTAAGTGCATATGATGAGAATACCGTAACAATTGAAGACGAATCTTATGGACAGAAGGTATTTGATAAGAAGGATATTGCATTAATCCGTCTTGCCATCGATTTTTAATCATTAACATAGCATACAACTTAGAAAATAAGTATATAGGAGGATAAAGAAATGAATAACGAGTTGTTGGAAGCATTGACAATACTGGAACAGGAAAAAAATATCAGCAAAGAGACTTTACTTGAGGCAATTGAGAATTCTCTGCTGACTGCATGCAAAAACCATTTTGGAAAGGCAGATAATATTAAAGTAAATATTGACCCGGAAACATGCGAGTTCCATGTGCTTGCTGAGAAGACCGTAGTGGAAAAAGTAGAAGATGATGTAACAGAAATCAGTCTTGCAAATGCGCGCATGATTGATTCTGAGTACAATCTTGGTGATGTGGTAAATGTAGAAGTTAAATCCAAAGAATTTGGACGTATTGCAACACAGAATGCAAAGAATGTAATTTTACAGAAGATTCGTGAGGAAGAAAGAAAAGCAATTTACAGCGAATATTACAGCATGGAAAAAGACGTTGTAACCGGAATTGTACAGAGATATGTTGGAAAAAATATTTCCATTAATCTTGGTAAAGCAGATGCCATTCTTACTGAAAATGAGCAGGTAAAGGGAGAGGTATTCAAACCGACCGAACGTATCAAGGTATATATCCTGGAAGTAAAATCTACACCAAAGGGACCAAAGATTATGGTTTCAAGAACCCATCCGGAATTAGTAAAACGTCTGTTTGAATCAGAAGTTACTGAAGTAAAAGATGGTATTGTAGAAATTAAGAGTATTGCCCGTGAAGCAGGAAGCAGAACCAAGATTGCTGTTTACTCCAATGACCCTGATGTGGATCCGGTAGGAGCTTGTGTAGGTATGAACGGAGCCAGGGTAAATGCTATCGTAAGTGAATTACGCGGTGAGAAAATTGATATCATTAACTGGAATGAGAATCCTGCTATGTTAATCGAGAACGCATTAAGCCCAGCAAAAGTTATTTCCGTAATCGCAGATGGCGAAGAGAAGAGCGCAAAGGTTGTTGTTCCGGATTATCAGTTGTCACTTGCTATCGGTAAAGAAGGACAGAATGCAAGACTTGCTGCAAGACTGACCGGATTCAAGATTGATATCAAGAGTGAGACACAGGCAAGAGAGTCCGGTGAATTTATGGATTATGAAAATGATTACGAGGACTATGATGAGGAGTATGAAGAAGGTTATGAAGAAGAAAACACAGGAGATGGTGAGTTCATAGATGGCAACGAATAAGAAGATTCCTATGCGGAAATGTGTAGGATGCCAGGAAATGAAAAGCAAGAAAGAATTGATTCGGATTATTCATACGCCGGAAGATGAACTTGTAGTGGACTCCACTGGAAGGAAGAATGGAAGAGGCGCATATATCTGTCCGAATATGGATTGCTTTTTGGCAGCAAAAAAGACAAAGGGCTTGGAAAGATCTTTGAAAATGGCGATTCCGGAAGAAATATATGAGGAGTTGCAAAAGGAGATGCAGAATATTGAAACAAGATAAGGTGTTATCCATGCTTGGACTTTCTGCCAAGGCAGGAAATGTTGCAAGCGGAGAATTTTCAACAGAGAAAGCGGTAAAAGAAGGAAAGGCTCATCTGGTCATTGTCGCAGGAGATGCTTCAGATAATACGAAGAAACATTTCCGTGATATGTGCAGCTTTTATGAAGTGCCATTTTATGCTTATGCTGATAAGGAGAGTCTCGGACATCATATTGGAAAAGAATTTCGGGCATCATTGGCAGTTACCAACGAAGGTCTTGCCAAAGCCGTCATAAAGCAATTGAAACTGTTAACAACTGAATAACGGAGGTAGTTATATATGTCAAAACTCAGAGTATATGAACTCGCAAAAGAATTAAATATAAAGCCGCAGGATGTTTTGGATTCCTTACAAGGAACCCAGTATGAAGTAAAGACATCCAGCAATAGTATAGATGAAGATGCACAGAAGCTGGTGCGTTCTAAAGTAAACGGAGCAGCAAAACCAGCAGCAGAGAAAAAGCCGGCAGCAGAGACAAAGCCGGCAGGTGAAGCAAAAGCTGCAACAGAAGCAAAGCCAGCAGGTGAAACAAAAGCTGCAGGCGAGGCAAAATCAACAGAGGCACCGGCTCGACCGAAGAAAAAAGCAAGTATTTCTGCTGTATTTAACCCACAGAACAGCAAGACCAATCCGGGAAGCAGACGTCAGGCTTATCACACCAATGCCAAGACAGGAGAAGCAAGAAGACCGGCACCGGCTGCAAGACCAGCTCAGCCTGCAAAACCGGCAGCACCAAAGCCTGCTGAGGTAAAAGCTGCAGAAGTTAAGCCGGCAGAGGTAAAAGCAACAGAAGTTAAGGCTGCAGAAGTAAAACCAGCAGAAACGAAAACTGCAGAAGTAAAGACTACGGAAACAAAAACTGTTCAGGAGAAACCGGTAGTGAAAACAGAAGAGAAGAAGACGGAGACAAGAAACTTTAACAATAACCGTCAACAGGGAGACAGACCGTATAATAACAACCGCCCGCAGGGAGACAGACCGTATAATAACAACCGCCCACAGGGAGACAGACCGTATAATAACCGTCAGCAGGGAGACAGACCGTACAATAACAACCGCCCGCAGGGGGACAGACCATATAATAACCGTCAGCAGGGAGACAGACCATATAATAACAACCGCCCGCAGGGAGACAGACCGTACAATAACAACCGCCCGCAGGGAGACAGACCGTACAACAATAACCGCCCACAGGGAGACAGACCATACAATAATAACCGTTCACAAGGCGACAGAAATGGAAGAGGCGGAAGAAATGGTGGAAGATTCGATCAGGAATTAAACCGTTTCAATAAAGAAGCTATCCAGGCAGGACCGGATGATTTAAGAAAAGAAAGCCGTGAAAACCGTGACCGTGACAATACCCGTAAGAAACAGGTGCAGGAGCACGATAAGTTAGGAAGCAAGAAACAGGAAAGATATGTAAATCTTGAGAAAAACGGCGGTAAGAAGAAACGTCCTGCACAGCCGAAACCAAAGGAAGAAGATACCATCCGCAGCGTATCCCTGCCGGAGCGTATGACGATTAAGGAACTGGCAGATAAGATGAAGGTTCAGGCTTCTGAAATCATCAAGAAGCTCTTTATGAAGGGACAGATGGTTACCGTAAACCAGGAAATCGACTATGACAGTGCAGAAGAAATTGCACTGGAATTTAACTGTATTGCAGAGCCGGAAGAAAAGGTAGACGTAATTGCAGAGCTCTTAAAAGAGGATGAAGAAAGAGAAGAAGATTTAGTTCCAAGACCACCTGTTGTCTGTGTAATGGGTCACGTTGACCATGGTAAAACATCCCTTCTGGATGCAATCCGTAATACACATGTAACAGACCGTGAGGCTGGTGGTATCACACAGCATATCGGAGCCTATGTGGTAAGTATCAATGGACAGAAGATTACCTTCTTAGATACACCGGGACATGAAGCATTTACCGCAATGCGTCTGCGTGGAGCAAAATCTACCGACATCGCAATTCTTGTAGTTGCAGCAGATGATGGTGTCATGCCGCAGACTGTAGAAGCAATTAACCATGCTAAAGCAGCCGGAATTGAAATCGTAGTAGCAATCAATAAGATTGATAAGCCAAATGCCAATATCGACCGAGTAAAACAGGAGTTATCCGAATACGAACTGATTCCGGAAGACTGGGGTGGAAGCACCATTTTTGTACCGGTATCTGCTCATACCCACGAAGGTATTGACCAGTTATTGGAAATGTTATTATTAACAGCAGAAGTCAGCGAGTTAAAGGCAAATCCAAAACGTAAAGCCCGTGGTGTTATCATTGAGGCACAGCTGGATAAAGGAAGAGGAGCTGTAGCAACTGTTTTAGTACAGAAGGGAACCCTTACAGTTGGTGAGCCGATTGCCTGTGGTAGTGCATATGGTAAAGTACGTGCCATGATTGACGATAAGGGAAGAAGAGTAAAAGAAGCCGGACCATCCATGCCGGTAGAGATTTTAGGACTTTCCAGTGTACCGGATGCAGGAGAAACATTCGTAGCATGTGACAGTGAAAAAGATGCAAGAAACTTTGCAGAGACATATATTTCCGAAGGAAAGGCAAAACTGTTAGAGGAGACCCGTTCCAGAATGTCTTTAGATGACCTGTTCTCACAGATTCAGTCCGGAGATGTAAAAGAGCTGGATATCATCGTTAAAGCAGACGTCCAGGGTTCTGTAGAAGCCGTAAAACAGAGTCTTGTAAAACTTTCCAACGACGAAGTTGTGGTTAAGATTATCCATGGTGGTGTTGGTGCAATCAACGAATCTGATGTTACTTTAGCATCTGCATCTAACGCAATCATCATTGGATTTAACGTAAGACCGGACCCTACAGCAAAGGTTACTGCTGAAAATGAAGGTGTAGATATCCGTCTTTATAAAGTTATCTATAACGCAATTGAAGACGTAGAAGCTGCTATGAAGGGAATGTTAGATCCTGTATACGAAGAAAAAGTAATCGGCCATGCAGAAGTCCGTCAGATTTTCAAAGCATCCGGTGTTGGTAACATTGCAGGTTCTTATGTATTGGATGGTAACTTCGAGCGTGGATGTAAAGTCCGTATTACCCGTGAGGGAACACAGATATTTGAAGGAAATCTTGCTTCCCTGAAACGTTTCAAGGACGATGTGAAGGAAGTAAAAGCCGGATATGAGTGTGGTCTTGTATTCGAAGGATTTAATGATATTGCAGAACTGGATCAGGTAGAGGCATATAAGATGGTAGAGGTTGCCAGATAATCTGATAGAAGGACAGGAAAATTATGCAAAAAAATAGTATGAAAAATATGCGGATAAATGGAGAAGTTCAAAGAGAACTCTCCAACATTATCCGGAGTGAAGTAAAAGACCCGCGTATTGCGCCGATGACCAGTGTGGTCGCCGTAGAAGTGGCACCGGATTTAAAAACCTGTAAGGCGTATATCAGTGTATTCGGAGACGAAGAAGCTCAGAATAATACAATCAAAGGTCTTAATAGTGCAGAAGGGTATATTCGTCATGCCCTAGCAAAAAGTATCAATTTAAGAAATACTCCGGAGATTCGGTTTATCCTGGATCAGTCCATTGAGTATGGTGTAAACATGTCAAAGAAAATTGATGAGGTGATTGGACAGGAAGAGTCCTAAGCCTCATCCGAAGAGAAAGAGAGCAGGTGTTGCCAATGAAATTAGAGGAACAGCTTTATGATGTGAAGCGTGTAGCAATAGCCGGTCATGTAAAACCTGACGGAGACTGTGTAGGTTCCACGTTAGCAGTATATAACTATATCAGAAAATATCATCCGGAAATGGAAGTGGAACTCCATCTGGAACCAATTCCAAACATTTTCAAATTCCTTGCAAATGCAGATAAAATCGACAGCTCTTATATAGAAAAAGAGCCATACGATTTATTTATTGCATTGGACTGCGGCGATGAGAAACGACTGGGAAATGCAGTGAAATATTTTCATGCAGCAAAACGCACCTTCTGTGTTGACCATCATATCAGCAATCAGAACTTTGCAGATGCAAACTACATTTTCCCGGAGGCAAGTTCAACCTGTGAGCTTGTATATGAACTCATAGATGAAGAGAAGATTACAAAGGAAATTGCAGAATGTATTTATGTGGGAATTGTGCATGATACGGGTGTGTTCCAGTATTCCTGTACTTCCGCAAAGACCATGAACATTGCCGGCAGGCTGATGGAAATGGGAATTGATTTCAGCCGTATCGTGGATAAGACTTATTATGAGAAAACTTACGAGCAGAACCGGATTTTGGGTCAGGCATTGGTGGACAGCCAGCTCTTTTTAGATGGAAAATGCATTGCATCTATCGTAACCAAAGAAGAAATGGAAAAATACCAGGTTCTTCCGAAACATTTAGAAGGAATCGTACAGCAGCTTCGTGCTACCAAAGATGTGGAAGCTGCAATCTTTCTTTACGAAAATGAGGATGGAAGCTTTAAAGCAAGCATGCGTTCCAGTGGTAAGGTAGATGTGGCAGTTATTATGATGTCCTATGGTGGAGGCGGCCATATACGGGCAGCCGGAGCAACCATAGAAGGCAATGCTAAAGAGATTCTTGAGGGAATCGTAAAGGACGTTGAAAAACAGCTTTTGAAATAGACAGGATAACGTATGGACGGAATTATTAATGTGAGAAAAGAAAAAGGATTTACGTCCTTTGACGTAGTTGCAAAGCTGCGTGGAATTTTAAAAATGAAAAAGATTGGACATACAGGTACGCTTGATCCGGATGCGGAGGGCGTACTTCCTGTATGTATAGGAAAAGCAACCAGAGTCTGTGACCTTTTAACTGATAAGGACAAGGTATACGAGGCAGTCATGCTTTTGGGAAAAGAAACGGATACCCAGGATATGACAGGAACCATATTAAAGGAATCCGAGGTAAATCTTTCCATAGAAGAAGTAAAGCAGTGTATTGAAAGCTTTGTGGGAGAATATGCACAGATTCCGCCGATGTATTCTGCACTGAAGGTCAATGGAAAGAAATTATGTGACTTAGCAAGAGAAGGTGTGGAAGTAGAACGCAAGGCAAGGAAGGTTCAGATATTAGATATTGCAATTTTATCAATCGACTTGCCGCGAGTGACCATGCGGGTGCACTGTTCCAAAGGAACTTATATCCGGACATTGTGCCATGACATCGGAGAAAAATTAGGTTGTGGAGCCTGTATGGAGTACCTGGTACGGACAAGAGTTTCAGATTTTCAAATAGAAGATGCAAAAACACTGCAGGAAATTGAGACAATAATGAAAAGTGGTAAGATAGAAGAGATTTTATATCCCATTGATACCGTATTTAAAAATCTGCCACAGATTCACAGCCGCAAAGATAGTACTGCACTTTTATATAATGGAAATAAGCTGCCGCTGCCCGTGATAGCAGAGGCAGAGACGATAGAGCATACGCTTGCTTCTTTTTATAAAGAAGATGACTGCAAAAAAGTCAGAGTGTATGACAATGCAAATCATTTTGTTGGAATATATGAATACCGTACAGCGGACAGGCTGTTTAAGCCGGTAAAACTTTTCTTTACACAGCAATGAGAAGGAAAAAGACATTTAAGCAGGTATAAAAAATGAAGTATATACATGGAACAACAGAATTTCATATTGAAGAAGAATGCGTGCTTTCCCTTGGCAAATTTGACGGTCTGCACAGAGGACATGAGACTTTATTAGAACATATGATGGAGCAGAAGAATAAAGGCTGTGCAACGGTACTGTTTACCTTTGCCATTCCGCCGAGACCGGGCAGGATAAATGAAGTCCAGAAGGTGCTTACGACGAATGAAGAGAAGGTTGCAATCTGTGAAGAGCAGGGCATTGATTATCTGATTGAATATCCTTTTACCAAAGAAGTCATGACCATGGAACCGGAAGCATTTATTGAAATGCTGGCTTCTTCCATGAAAATCCGTGGCATTGTGGTTGGAACAGATTTTCATTTCGGACATAACCGCCGCGGAGATTACCATCTGCTGGAAATATATGCGAAGAAGCTGCATTATGAACTTAAGGTAATAGATAAGGTTCAGTATGAGAATCGGGATATCAGCAGTACCTTTATCCGGGAAGAAGTAGAAAAGGGCAATATGGAAAAAGTAAAATACCTTCTTGGTTATGATTATTTTGTGGAAGGTGTTGTAATACATGGCAGAGAAATGGGCGCGAAGGTACTTGGAATCCCGACCATAAATATCATACCGCCGGAAAACAAACTGCTTCCGCCGTTTGGCGTCTATGTTTGTGATGTTGTAGTAGGGGATAAGACGTATCATGGAATCGCAGATGTTGGATGTAAGCCGACTATCGAAGGGGTTAATCCGGTGGCAGTGGAAACCAATATTTTTGATTTTAATGAGAATCTCTATGGAAAGAAAGTGCGTGTCTGCTTCCGGAGCAGAGAGCGCAGCGAGATGAAGTTTGAATCCTTAGAGGCTTTAAAGCAACAGCTCGAACAGGATATTGCCTATGGCAGATTTTATGTACAGCAGCATTAAATATATGAATTTCGTAAAATTTCGAACAATTGTTACATAATTGTTACATATTTATGTTGACATTATGAAATCACGTTGCTATAATCTTAAAATATGGAGAAGCATATTGATTCGAACAGATGCGGAAATGCAGGGTGCATTTTGCATCGTTGCAATGTCAGGAGGCATATTTTTATGAAGAACAATAGAAAGTGGAAGACAACAGCATTTATTCTTACCTGTGGACTTACAGTGGCGCTTGAGGGTGGCGCAGTTGCACAGACATCAGCAGGTTCCGGCTTAAATGCAGGAATATTTGCTACAATGGATTCCTATTATAATACAGATATTGTTGTTTCAGCAACCAATACTGTTACAACGATGGAAGGACAGTCTGAGGATGCGGCAGCAACCGATACAACGGTACCTGCAGATACAGCAGCAACCGATACAGCGGTACCTGCAGATACAACAATCTGTGGATATACCAATCTTGGTATTGCACAGGTTGACAGCAGTTTAAATGTAAGGGAACAGCCGGATACCAATTCTGATATCGTAGGAAAGATGCAGAACGATGCCGGATGTGAAATATTAGAGGACGATGGCGAGTGGCTTAAAATTGAATCTGGTCAGGTAACCGGATATGTAAAAGCAGAATATATCATTACCGGAGAGGCAGCTGTAGCAAAAGCCCAGGAAGTAATGAAGACCATTGCAACCGTTACAACACAGACTTTAAATGTACGTGCTGAGATGAATACCGATTGTACCAAACTGGCATTGATGCCGGAAGGAGAAGAATTAGAGGTTTTAAATCAGTATGATGGCTGGGTGGAAGTAGACTTAGATGGTGATGTAGGATATGCAAGCACCGACTATGTAGAGATTTCACAGCAGCTGCCAAAGGCACAGACCATGACAGAATTAAAATATGGTCAGGGTGTTTCAGATACAAGAGTATCACTGGTGGCTTATGCAACACAGTTTGTCGGTAATCCATATGTATGGGGCGGAACCAGCCTTACCAGAGGAGCGGACTGTTCCGGATTCGTATTATCCGTATATGCAAATTATGGCGTATATCTGCCACACTCATCCAGAGCACAGGCAGGATGCGGAACCAGAATCAGTGCATCCGAAGCACAGCCGGGAGATTTGTTCTTCTATGGTAGCGGTAAGGGTATCAACCATGTGGCAATCTATATTGGAAATGGTCAGATTGTTCATGCAAGTTCACCTTCTACCGGAATCAAGATTTCCAATGCATATTATCGTTCACCGGTATGTGTTGTCCGCGTATTAGGAAACTAGATAAGGAAACTAACAGAATTTTGTTTACAAATAATAAGTAGTATGTTATATTTGTTAAGTATGATTTAGCCGATATTCGGTAGATGGACACTCCGACCTTTTACTGATTATCAGGCGATAAGAAAATATAAGGAGGAAACGTAAATGTTATCAAAAGAAAGAAAAGAAGCAATCATCGCAGAATATGGTAAAACTGCTACAGACACAGGTTCACCAGAGGTACAGGTTGCACTTTTAACAGCCAGAATCAATGAGCTGAATGAGCACTTAAAAGTAAATCAGAAGGATCATCATTCCAGAAGAGGACTTTTAAAGATGGTTGGTCAGAGACGTCGTTTACTGGCTTACTTAAAGAAAGTTGATATTGAAAGATATCGTTCTTTAATCGAACGTTTAGGTTTAAGAAAGTAATTTCTTGTAAAAGGAAACCGTATAGAATAGAGCGGAGTTGTCCGCTCTATTTTTCGGTTGCTAGGCTTCCACAGGTTGCCGGATATCCGTAAGGAACTGCAAGTGCAGAGTCTTATGGATGACAATGTAAGAACGGCAGAAGGACGATTCCGAGACCACTGATTAGTGCAATTACAGATTGTGTTAATCAGTAGTTTCGGTCGATACACCTCCGGATGGCTGCAAACAGCACCATTTCGGAACTTCTGCCATAATAAGCAGGAATATCCTGTATACAAAAAAGGAGAAATGATATGTACCAGAGTTATTCAATGGAACTTGCCGGAAGAACTCTTACGGTTGATATTAACCGTGTGGGTAAACAGGCAAATGGATGTGCATTCATGCACTACGGTGATACCACTGTATTATCTACTGCAACAGCATCTGAAAAGCCAAGAGACGGAATAGACTTTTTCCCTCTTAGCGTAGAGTTCGAAGAGAAATCTTATGCAGTAGGAAAAATCCCTGGCGGATTTAATAAGAGAGAAGGAAAAGCATCTGAGAATGCAATCCTTACTTCCCGTGTAATTGACAGACCTATGCGTCCGTTATTCCCAAAGGATTATCGTAATGATGTAACATTAAACAACCTCGTTATGAGCGTTGACCCGGAATGCCGTCCGGAAATCGTAGCAATGCTTGGTTCTGCGATTGCAACCTGCATTTCGGACATCCCATTTGACGGACCATGTGCTATGACACAGGTCGGAATGAAAGATGGTGAATTTGTAATCAACCCATCCCAGGAAGTTTGGGACAATGGTGATTTACAGTTGACGGTTGCTTCTACCAGAGAGAAAGTAATCATGATTGAAGCCGGAGCAAATGAGATTCCGGAAGATAAAATGATTGAAGCAATTTACATGGCACACGACATCAACCAGACCATTAATGATTTCATTATGAAACTGGTAAACGAAGTTGGTAAACCAAAACATGAATATACAAGCTGTGCAGTTCCAGAGGAAATGTTTGCAGCTATGCGTGAGATTGTTACACCGGATGAGATGGAAGTAGCAGTATTCTCTGACGACAAACAGACCAGAGAAGAAAATATCCGTAAAGTAACAGAGAAAATGGAAGAGGCATTTGCAGATAACGAAGAGTGGCTTCCATTAGTTGGTGAGGCTGTATATCAGTATCAGAAGAAGACTGTTCGTAAGATGATTTTAAAAGACCACAAACGTCCGGATGGAAGAGCAATCAACCAGATTCGTCCGCTGGCATCTGAGGTTGATATTATTCCTAGAGTACATGGTTCTGCTATGTTTACCCGTGGACAGACTCAGATCTGTGATGTTGTAACATTAGCTCCATTATCTGAAGTTCAGAAAATCGATGGATTAGATGAGAATATTACAACCAAGAGATATATGCACCATTACAATTTCCCATCCTACTCTGTTGGAGAAACAAAACCTTCCAGAGGACCGGGACGTCGTGAAATCGGACATGGAGCACTGGCTGAGAAAGCATTGGTTCCGGTTCTTCCTTCTGAAGAAGAATTCCCATATGCAATCCGTGCCGTATCCGAGACCTTTGAATCTAATGGTTCTACCTCTATGGCATCTACCTGTGCATCCTGTATGGCACTTATGGCTGCAGGTGTTCCGATTAAGAAAATGGTTGCAGGTATTTCCTGTGGTCTGGTAACTGGTGAGACAGATGATGATTACATCGTATTAACCGATATTCAGGGACTTGAGGACTTCTTCGGAGATATGGACTTCAAGGTAACCGGTACACATGACGGTATTACTGCAATCCAGATGGATATTAAGATTCATGGATTAACAAGACCTATCGTAGAAGAAGCAATCAGAAGAACCAGGGAAGCAAGACTTTATATCATGGACGAAGTTATGTCCAAAGCAATTGCTGAGCCAAGAAAAGAAGTTGGACAGTATGCTCCAAAGATTCTTCAGGTTCAGATTGACCCGGCTAAGATTGGTGATGTAGTAGGTCAGAAGGGTAAGACAATCAACGAGATTATCGACCGCACTGGTGTTAAGATTGACATCAATGATGAAGGTGCAGTAAGCATCTGTGGTACCGATAAAGCAATGCTTGAGAAAGCTGCTGACATGATCCGTATTATTACAACTGATTTCGAAGAAGGTCAGATTTTCACTGGTAAAGTAGTAAGCATCAAAGAATTTGGTGCATTCATCGAATTTGCACCGGGCAAAGAGGGAATGGTTCACATTTCCAAGATTGCAAAAGAGAGAATCGAACATGTAGAAGATGTTCTGACTCTTGGTGATACAGTAACCTGTATCTGCATGGGCAAAGACAGAATGGGAAGAATCAGCTTCTCCATCAAGGATGTTCCTGCTCAGAACTAATTGCAGATTCGTGGCATGTGATTTTTCAATACTCACATAAATAAAATAAGGCGTATGCTTTTGCGGATGAAAATCCACAAAGGTATACGCCTTTTTACGTAAGTAGCGAAGAAAAAGTCTGGCAGAAAAAAAGAGCCGGGTTTGCTGAGTAAACTTCTTTTTCGGGTATCCGGAAAGCTCTGCCGGTGGTCAAAAATGCTGCACTGCATATATTATAAGAAAACATAAAATGGTGCAGTATGGAACGGGTCAGACAGATTACAAGGGTGAATGAAGCTCATAAACTAGGATATATTGGAAATAATGTCACTGTGGCCGTGATGGATACAGGAATTGGAACTCATATTGATTTTGGACAAAGAATCAGAGGATTTCGTGATTATGTAGGTGATAAGAAGATACTTTATGATGATAATGGTCATGGAACCCATGTTTCAGGAATTATTGCAGGTTCCGGTTTTGCTTCTCATGGACGTTACCGGGGGATGGCACCGGGAGCAGCGATATATGCGATAAAAGTATTAGACCGTATGGGAAAGGGAAATACCAGACTGGTGGTATCAGCATTAAAATGGCTGATTTCTAATTATGAGAAAATGAATATCAGAATCTTAAATATTTCCGTAGGAATGCTTGCTTCGGCCAGAAGGGAAGAACAAGAGGAATTGTTAGCAGCAATTGAAGCAGTCTGGGATGCAGGAATCGTAGTGGTTGCTGCTGCAGGAAATAACGGGCCAAGGGATAAGAGTATTACGATACCGGGGCTATGCCGGAAGATTATAACGGTAGGCAGCAGTGATGATGAGGAAGGAGAAGCAAAAAATCTGGGCCTGATGCGTGGGTATAGTGGGAGAGGTCCAACGGAAGCCTGCATTATGAAACCGGAAGTAGTGGCTCCTGGAACAGCGATTGTCAGCTGTAAGCGGATGGGAAATGGTTATGAGATGAAAAGTGGAACCTCTATGGCAACACCGGTGGTGGCGGGGGCGGTCGCGGTGCTTTTAAGCCGTTATCCAAATCTAAAACCGGCAGAAGTAAAACTGCGGCTTTATGAGACGAGTGTAGATACTGGCAAATCCAAGCATGCACAGGGCTGGGGGAGGCTGGATGTCATGCAGCTGATTCGATAAAATAAAAGAACATGGAAGAGATAAAAAGCAGAGAGAAAGAGACAGAGGGAAAGGAATACGCCGGACATTTGATTTCTGGGAGAAAATGCGGTAAAATGAAGAATACGCATAAAATAAGGGGTAGAAAAAGAAAGAGGAGGGAATAAGGTGAAGAAAATAGTTAAAGTTTTAATCAGCAGACTTTTTATCACAGTTTTACTTATTTTACTTCAGTTTGGATATTTATTTTATCTGCTGCTGGAAGTTGGTAAAATGTCTACTTACATCAACCTGATTCTCAATATACTTGCATTTATCGTAGCTTTATTCGTTGTAAATCGAAGAATGAATCCGGCATACCGGCTGGCATGGGTATTTATTATTCTGATGTTTCCGTTGCTCGGATTGTTGCTGTACGTGGTATTTGGAAGACCGGAACTCACCAGAAAGGCAAGAGAGAAAATGAACCGCGTAAATGAGGAAGTAGAACCGCTTCTTACAGAAGATAGAGCGTGCAGAGAACGGCTGGCAGAAGAAGATCCGGTTGCCGCTGGACAGTCTGCATATATCAGTGACTGGGCGCATTTTCCGGTTTATGAACATACGGTAACAAATTATTATCCGTCCGGAGAAGAAATGTTTCCGGTTATGTTAGAAGAAATCCGGAAAGCGAAAAAGTTTGTTTTTCTGGAATATTTTATTTTAGATGATGGAAAGATGTTCCGGGAGCTGATTCAGCTTTTGAAGGAAAAAGTGGAAGAGGGCGTAGAAGTACGTCTGATTTATGATGATGTTGGCTGCATTACGACACTGCCGAATAATTTCTATAAGGAATTGCAGAAAATCGGAATTAAATGTGCGGCGTTTAATCCGTTGCGGGCGAGACTGGCTGTCATTATGAATAACCGTGACCACAGAAAAATCCTCGTTATTGATGGAAATATTGCATTTACTGGCGGAATTAATATTGCAGATGAATATATCAATGAAATTGAGCGGTTTGGTTACTGGAAGGATACCGGAATCCGTATGAAAGGTGCAGCGGTATGGAGCTTTACCTGTATGTTTCTTGAAATGTGGAATTATATAATAAATTCCACGGAGGATTATGAGAAGTTCCGGCCGGATGCAGACTATGTGGCAAAGATTCCATCCGTTGGATATGTGCAGCCGTATAGTGATACACCGTTAGATCACGAAAATACCGGCGAGAATGTATACATGAACATTATTAATTCAGCACAGAAGTATGTCTACATTTTCACCCCGTATCTGATTATTGACCATGAAATGCTGGTAAGCCTTCAGAATGCGGCAAAACGTGGTGTGGATGTGCGGATTGTAACACCTGGAATTCCGGATAAGAAATTTGTTTATCTTCTGACACAGGCAGATTATGGTGTTCTTATTGAAAGTGGTGTAAAGATTTATCAGTATACACCGGGATTTATTCATGCAAAGAGTTTTGTCTGTGATGATAAAATTGCTACTGTAGGCAGTATCAATCTGGATTACCGCAGTATGTATCTGCATTTTGAATGCGGAGTCTGGTGTTATAAGACCGAGGCAGTGCTGCAGTTAAAAGAAGATGCACTTGCGGTAATCGGACAGTCACAGCAGATTGATCTGGAATTCTGCAAACACAGATTTGTAGGAGTACGGATGATACAGACCTGTCTGCGTCTGCTGGCCCCGCTTTTGTAGAAAAGTTTTTACAGGGAGAAGAAATAAGTAAGCGTCTTACGAAAATAATCCTGATAGGTAGCTTTTGGAATCGTAGTATCATATAAGACCCGGATGGAGCCGATTTCTTTTTCATTTAATGTATAGTAAAGTGTGCCGGCTTCTTTTCCCTGTGTTACCGGAGCTTTTATTTCTTCTGGAAGAGAAAGCTTTTTTTCAATAAGATTTAAGTCATTTCCGGCAGTATCAAGATAAGAAAAGGTTCCTTCATAGGAAAGACTGACCTTTTTATCGGTGCCACCCCGTACTGATAATTCCGGCAGAGCGGGCGGTGTGGTATCCTGATAGAGCCGGCATACGGAAAAACCATAGTCTAAAAGGGCGGACGCATCAGAAAAACGCACTTTATAATCCGGTGCAGCCATAATGACTGCGATGAGTTTAATGTTATCTTTTTCAGCAGTGGCTGAGACACAGTACTTGGCAAGACCGGTGGAACCGGTTTTTAATCCAGTGGCATAGGCGTATTGTTTGATGAGCTTATTGGTGTTGGTTAGACCAAATTCGGAAGACCCTTTTTTCGTGACATGGGTAATATTTTCCATCCAGATGGTGGAATAATTATGTATCTGCGGATATTTTGTAATTAATTCCCGGGACATTAGAGCAACATCATAGGCACTGGTCATATGATTGTCAACGTCAAGACCGCAGCAGTTAACAAAGTTGGTATCCTTCATACCAAGTCCGGCAGCCCGCTCATTCATCTGGGCAACGAAGGCATCTTCCGAACCGGCAATGAATTCTGCCATGGCAACGCAGGCGTCATTGGCACTGGCAACACTGATACACTTTATCATGGTATCAACGGTCTGGGTTTCACCCGGCTCTAAGAAGACCTGGGAACCGCCCATGCTTGCAGCATGTTCCGAAACTGTGACAACATCATCCAGGGAAATTTTTTGTGTGTCCAGAGCATCGAAAATCAGAATCAGCGTCATGATTTTCGTAATGCTGGCAGGATGCAGGATGGAATGAGCATCCTTTTCATAGATGATGGTTCCGGTAGATGCTTCCATTAAAAGAGCGCTGGGAGCGGACAATGTGACCGGAGCAGATGCATCGGAAGCAGCATCCGGATTGGAAGCATCTGGCATGGAAGCATCAGGGGATGGATTGTCGGATTCCGCAGGAGTTTCGTTTTCTGCAAGAACAGAAAATTGTGATGCCATTGGTAAAAAGGCCGGGCTGAGAAGAGACAGGCTTATGAAAATGGAAAGAATGGTATGCATAAGAATACCTCCGGTATGTTCTATTACATTTTAATAGAGAAGAGAAAGAAATATGCAGATAAAGCATGGTTTATTTTGTTGACGCAAAGAGGTGAAAGATGTTATTAAAAATCATTATTGTAATAGCATGTGTAATTTTGGTTTACATAATCTGGCAGTGGCAGGAATTAAAAAAATTTGCAAGAACGGATTATGAGATAAAAAGTGGTAAAGTGCAAAGAGAATATAAGGCAGCAGTACTGGCAGATTTGCATGGTTTTCAGTATGGAAAAGACAACATCCGGCTTTTAGATGCAATTAGAAGTGGACAGCCGGATCTGATTCTGATTCCAGGAGATATGGTGGTCAGCAGGAAAAGTGACACCTATGAGACAGCGTTAAAGATATTGGAAGAGCTGTGCAGGATTGCACCGGTTTATTATTCTTACGGAAATCATGAATCCCGTGCCCATGTAAGAAAAAGTGAGTATCAGGAGAAATTTTTCGCTTTTGAAAAGAAATTAAAAGAACTAGGGATTCATGTACTGCATAATGAAACAGAAGCTTTTGGAGAACTGGCGGTTACCGGGCTTGAAATTCCATTGTCCTGTTATAAAAAAGGAGTGGATGTGCCACTTTCACAGGATTATCTTGAGAAAACGCTTCCGGAGCAGACGGAAGATACATTTCAGGTGCTGTTAGCACACAATCCAAGATATGCGAAGGAATATGCAGACTGGGGAGCGGATTTGACTTTTTGCGGACATAATCATGGAGGACTGATACGGATTCCGGGGGTTGGAAGCCTGATTTCTCCGCAGTTTCAGTGGTTCCCGAAATATGATGCAGGAGCCTTTGATTTTGAGGGAAAGAAAGTAATCGTAAGCCGGGGGCTTGGAACCCATACCTTTCATATCAGAATCTTTAACCGGGCGGAACTTGTGTTTATGGTTATAAAACCACAAGATATTGCTTGATTTGTGGTATAAAGTTGTGAAAAACACTAAATCTTGTGAAAACACTTGCGTTTTTTCTTAGATACCGTTAAAATAGATGTGCTAGGAAAGAATGGAGAGGTTTTGAAATGGAATTAACAGTAAAGCTGCAGGTGTTCGAAGGACCGTTAGATTTGCTCCTTCATCTGCTGGATAAAAATAAAGTAAATATCTATGATATCCCAATTGTGGAGATTACCAATCAGTATATGGAATATATCCGGGAAATGAAGCGGCAGGATTTAAATGTTATGAGTGAGTTCTTAGTCATGGCAGCCACACTGATTGATATTAAATCAAAGATGCTTCTTCCGGCAAAAGAGACAGAAGAAGAGGAAGCAGAAGACCCGAGAGCAGAACTGGTAGAACAGCTTTTGGAATATAAGATGTATAAATGCATTTCCTATGAATTAAAAGACCGTCAGATGGATGCGGAAAAGGTGATGTTTAAGGAGCCGACGATTCCGGACGAGGTAGCTGCCTATGAAGAGCCGGTGGATTTAGAGGAACTGATGGCAGATGTCACATTGAAGAAATTGAATGATATTTTCAAATCCATCATGCGTAAGCAGGAAGATAAGATTGACCCGGTTCGTTCCAAATTTGGCAAGATTGAGAAAGAAGAAGTATCACTGTCCGATAAAATGGTATATTTAGAGCAGTATGCAATGACACATCCGCATTTCAGCTTTCGCAGTCTTTTAGAAGCACAGTGTGGCAAGATGGAGATTATCGTGACCTTCCTTGCAGTGCTTGAGTTAATGAAGATGGGCAAGATAACCATTTATCAGGATAAAATATTTGATGATATCAGAATAGAGTCCAAGGTTGCAGCCTAGGCTCTTATTATATGAGGGTAGTAATGGAAGAAAAGAATTATGAAGCAATTATAGAAGCAATTTTATTTACCATGGGGGAATCGGTAGAATTGGATAAAATTGCTAATGCAATTGAATTAGACAAACAGGAAACCAAAAAGAAAATAGAAGCACTCCGGCAGAAATATGAGCAGGAAGAAAGAGGTATCCAGATTATCGAACTGGACGGCGCTTATCAGATGTGTACGAAGAATGAAATGTATGAATATCTGATTCGGATTGCAAAACAGCCGAAGAAGCGTGTCCTTACAGACGTACTGTTAGAGACCTTATCCATCATTGCTTATAAGCAGCCAATCACCAAGGCGGAGATTGAAAAAATCCGTGGCGTATCCTGCGACCATGCAGTAAGCAAACTGGTGGAATATAATCTGGTCAATGAAGTGGGAAGATTGGATGCTCCGGGCAGACCGATGCTATTTGGCACAACAGAGGAATTCTTACGGAGCTTTGGTGTGCATTCCATCGATGAACTCCCGGTGCTGAATGAAGACCAGGTGGAAGAATTCAAACATCAGGCTGAACAGGAAGCAGAAATGAAGCTTGAAGTATAGCAACAGGGAATGTAGTAAGCGGGAGTATAATCATAGAAAGAAATGAATAGAATGCAGAGAAAATGTATTTCGGAGCGGTCATGAAAAAGAGACGGTGGAAGAAAATGACAGCATTATCTCTGCTTTTTATATTTTTTAGTTCCAATCATATTCCGGCAGAACCGCTGCCACAGGATAATCCGGATGAAACACAGGAAGAAAATGAAATAGAAAACGAAGAACCAAAGAATTTGTACGCGCTGTCTGCATGCTTAATGGATGCGGATTCAGGGCGTATTTTGTTTGGAAAAGAAGAGGATGTGCGCCGGGCAAATGCCAGTACGACAAAGATTATGACATTGATTGTAACCTTAGAGCATGCAGATTTAAATAACGTGGTTACATTTTCTGATTATGCAGCCTCCCAGCCGGATGTGCAGCTGAATGGAGCAAGTGGGGAACAGTTTTTATTAAAAGACCTTTGTTTCTCTCTGATGTTAGAATCCCACAATGATTCGGCAGTGGCAATTGCGGAACATGTGGCAGGAAGTGTGGAGGCATTTGCTGGCTTGATGAATAAGAAGGCGGCGGAGCTTGGCTGCATGGATACCTATTTCATTACGCCAAACGGACTGGATAAGGAAGATGAAAACGGATTCCATGGAACGACAGCAGCCGACCTTGCACGGATTATGAGTTATTGCATCAATGAGTCTCCCGTGAAAGAGACTTTTCTTGAAATTACGCAGACACCGTCCTATTCCTTTTCTAATATAGAAGGAACACGAAACTACAGCTGCAATAATCACAACCGTTTCCTTACGATGATGGACGGAGCAATCAGTGGTAAAACCGGTTTTACGGGCAATGCCGGATACTGTTATGTGGGAGCATTGCGGCGGGATGACCGTACCTATGTGGTGGCACTTTTAGGCTGCGGCTGGCCAAACAATAAGAATTATAAATGGTCAGACACAAAACAGCTGATGCAGTATGGAATCGATTCTTTTGAAAAGGTAAATCTTCTGGAGTTGGAAATCCCCAAGGAAGCAGAATGTCCCCTTGAGATAAGTGGGGCAAAGACAGAAGACTATAGCAGAATTAAGATGACAGAGGTTCAGAACAGGACAGAGGAAAAACAGATAGAAAATATACTGCTTCGTAAGGATGAATCCATTGAATTTAAATTGGAGAGAAAGCAGAGACTTGAGGCTCCGGTGGAAGCAGGAACTACTGTTGGAACCCTTAAGTATATACTGAACGGGCAGGTGGTGAGAGAGGAAGAACTTGTCTTAAAAGACAGTGTTCCGGCATGGGATTACCGCTACAGCTGCCTCAGAATGGTTGACCTTTTTTCTTTATAAAGTCAGAAAATCAGCCATAAAATGCGATATGTAAAATCTGTGAAAAAATTAACAATTTGCTATTGAAAAGTTTTGGTCAATGTACTACAATTACCCTAGCGAAAAATTTTATTTTTCTAAAATAGATGGAGGACTAAGAGATGAGCAACAGAAGTAATAACTTAGCAGAACAGAGAATTTGCCGTTTGCTGGATGAAAACAGCTTTATGGAAATCGGTTCTCTGGTAACCGCAAGAAATACGGATTTTAATCTGGCAGATGAAGCTACGCCATCAGATGGTGTCATTACCGGACATGGTCTGATTGATGGTAATCTGGTATTTGTCTACAGTCAGGATTCTTCCGTATTAAATGGAACAATTGGCGAGATGCATGCAAAGAAAATTGCAGCTGTTTATGACAGAGCAATGAAGATGGGTGCACCGGTAATCGGACTTTTGGATTGTGCCGGAGTTCGTCTTCAGGAATCAGTAGATGCTTTGAATGCATTAGGAATGATTTATGAAAAACAGGTTATGGCATCCGGAGTAATTCCACAGATTTGTGCTGTATTTGGCAACTGTGGCGGCGGACTTACCGTAGTACCTGGATTATGTGATTTTGCATATATGGAAGCTGATAAAGCAAAAATGTTTGTAAATGCACCAAACGCAATCGAAGGAAATTACGTTGGAAAATGTGATACTTCTTCTGCAGATTTCCAGAGCACAGAGACCGGCGTCATTGATATGGCAGGTTCCGAAGAAGAAATCTTTGCACAGATTCGTGAACTGGTCTGCATGCTTCCGGCAGATAACACAGAGAATGGTTATATGGAAGACTGTGAAGATGATTTGAACCGTGCATGCGAAAATGTAGATACCATGAAAGGCGATCCTCGTTTCGTATTAAGCGAGATTTCTGATAATCATAATTTCTTAGAGACAAAGAAGGATTATGCAAAGAGCATGGTAACCGGATTCATCCAGTTAAACGGACTGACGGTCGGTGCTGTTGCTAACTGCACAGAAGAATATGATGAAGAAGGAAAGAAAGTAGCAGAGCATGATGCAGCACTTTGTGCAAAAGGCTGTGAAAAAGCTTCTGAATTCATCCAGTTCTGTGATGCATTTGATATTCCTGTATTATCTCTTACCAATGTGGCTGGATTTACAGCAACAAAATGCAGCGAAAGAAGACTTGCAAAAGCTCTGGCTAAACTTACATATGCATTTGCAAATGCTACCGTTCCTAAGGTTAGCCTGCTTACCGGTAATGCTTACGGAAGTGCAGCAGTAATGATGAACTCCAAAGCAATCGGTGCTGACCTTGTATACGCATGGCCGGATGTTAAGACCGGTATGATGGATGCACGTCTTGCAGCAGAGATTATGTATACAGACGCTGATGCGGACAAGCTTGCTGAGAAAGCAAAAGAATATGAGGCATTACAGTCTAACGTTGTAACTGCAGCTAAGAGAGGATATGTAGACTTGATTATTGAGCCTGCTGATACCAGAAAATATCTTGTAGCAGCTTTTGAAATGCTGTTTACAAAACGTATGGATACTCCATATAAGAAACATGGAACAAAATAGAAAGGTGAATCTTATGAAGAAAAAATTGTGGATGCTTGTATGTGTTTGTCTGCTTGCATTTTCTGTTACGGCCTGTGGTAAGACAGATCAGACTTCAATAACATTCAATGGAGGCACCTATGACCAGTGGAAGGATACAGTACAACAGACAGTACAGCAGATAACTACTGTGTCAGAAGCTGATATTGATAATGCTCTTTCTTCCATTTCAGAGAAGAGCGATGCAGTAAACTACAACTTCTATAGCAGTTGGAAAGAAGCTGTTGCTGACGAAGGAGACTTCCAGGGATTTGGTGACTTTACCATGACAGAGTCAAATAAGACAATGGTAATGGAACAGATATTGAATTATACCAACCGTGATTTGAGTTTTACTGTTGTATTTGATACAACTACAGACACACCGGAACTTACCAGTATGACATTTGACAAGGTATATTCACTTGGCGAGAAAATGGGCAAAGCCGGAATGAATACACTTATGGGCATGGGTACCGTATTTGTAATCTTAATTTTAATCAGTATTATTATTTATGCATTCCGAATTATTCCTTATTTACAGAATAAGAAAAAGAATGCGGCTGATGCAACTGCTGCAAAAGAAGATAAAGTAGTAGAACAGATTGCTCAGAAAGAAGAGCTGGTTCAGGATGATTTGGAACTTGTTGCAGTTATCTCTGCTGCAATTGCGGCAGCAACAGGAAGTTCTACAGATGGATTTGTAGTACGTTCCATTAAGAGAAGATAGTTTGAAGAATAATTAGGAGGATATAAAGATGAAAAACTATACAATTACAGTAAATGGAAATGTTTATGATGTTACCGTAGAAGAGAACGGAGCATCTGCACCTGTAGCTGCACCAAGAAAGGCAGCAGCAGCTCCTGCAGCAAAAGCAGCAGCACCTAAGGCAGCAGCCGGAGCAGGAAGCATTAAGATTGAAGCCGGAGCAGCCGGAAAAGTATTCAAGATTGAGGCTCAGCCTGGAACGGCAGTAAAGAAAGGTGATGCAGTTCTGATTCTTGAAATTATGAAAATGGAGACTCCTGTTGTTGCACCGGAAGACGGAACAGTTGCAAGCATCGAAGTTGCAGTTGGTGACAGCGTAGAAGCAGGAGCATTACTTGCTACAATGAACAACTAGGAGGAAAATTATGTTAAGTTATGTTGGAGACACAATGAGTAACCTCCTGCATCAGACTGCATTCTTTAACCTGACCTGGGGTAACTACCTTATGATTGTAATTGCCTGCGTATTCTTATATCTGGCAATCAAGAAAGGTTATGAACCTCTTCTTCTGGTTCCGATTGCATTTGGTATGCTTCTGGTTAACATTTATCCGGACATTATTGCAAGTCCGGAAGAGACCAGCAATGGTGTCGGTGGTTTACTTTATTATTTCTATACTCTGGATGAGTGGTCAATCTTACCTTCTCTGATTTTCCTTGGAGTTGGTGCGATGACAGACTTTGGCCCTTTGATTGCAAACCCAATCAGCTTCCTTTTAGGAGCAGCAGCACAGTTCGGTATTTTCGGAGCTTACCTGCTTGCAATTCTGATGGGATTCAATGACAAGGGAGCAGCAGCCGTATCTATTATCGGTGGAGCAGATGGTCCGACCTCTATCTTCCTTGCCGGTAAATTAGGACAGGCTGCATTGATGGGACCGATTGCGGTGGCAGCATATTCTTATATGTCTCTGGTTCCGATTATTCAGCCGCCAATTATGAAACTGTTTACAACAAAGAAAGAACGTGCAATCAAGATGGAGAACCTTCGTCCGGTATCCAAACTGGAGAAGATTTTGTTCCCAATCGTAGTTACTACAATTGTATGTCTGATTCTTCCGACAACCGCTCCGTTGGTTGGTATGCTTATGCTTGGTAACCTCTTCCGTGAGTCTGGTGTAGTCAGACAGCTTACAGATACAGCATCCAATGCTTTGATGTATATCGTAGTTATTCTTCTGGGTACTTCCGTTGGTGCATCTACCAGTGCAGAAGCATTCTTAAATGTCAGCACACTTAAGATTGTTGCTCTTGGACTGATTGCATTTATGTTTGGTACTGCAGCCGGAGTCCTCTTCGGAAAACTGCTTTGCTGGATTACCAAAGGAAAGATTAATCCGTTGATTGGTTCTGCCGGAGTTTCCGCCGTGCCTATGGCTGCGCGTGTATCGCAGAAGGTTGGTGCAGAAGAAGACCCGACAAACTTTTTACTTATGCATGCAATGGGACCAAACGTTGCCGGTGTTATCGGTACAGCAGTAGCTGCCGGTGTATTTATGGCAATCTTTGGTATATAGGAGGATAGAAATGTCAGAAGAAATGAAAAAACCTTTAAAAATTACAGAAACTGTTCTTCGTGATGCACATCAGTCTCTGATTGCAACCAGAATGACAACAGAACAGATGCTTCCAATTATCCCAAAAATGGATGAAGTTGGATATTATGCAGTAGAGTGCTGGGGTGGAGCAACATTCGATGCCTGCCTTCGTTTCTTAAAAGAAGATCCATGGGAGAGACTTCGTAAGTTGAGAGATGGATTTAAGAAAACTAAACTTCAGATGCTGTTCCGTGGACAGAATATCTTAGGATATCGTCCTTATGCAGATGATGTGGTTGAGTATTTCGTACAGAAATCTATTGCAAACGGAATTGATATTATCCGTATTTTTGACTGCTTAAATGATGTTCGTAACCTTCAGACAGCAGTAACAGCATGTAACAAAGAAAAAGGACATGCTCAGGTTGCATTATCCTATACATTAGGAGATGCTTATACCTTGGATTACTGGATGGAAATGGCAAAGAGAGTAGAAGACATGGGTGCTGATTCCTTATGTATTAAGGATATGGCAGGACTTTTAGTTCCTCAGAAAGCAACCGAACTGATTCAGGCTCTGAAGTCTTCAACCAGCCTTCCAATCGAACTGCATACACATTATACTTCCGGTGTTGCTTCCATGACATACATGAAAGCAGTAGAAGCTGGATGTGACATTATCGATACCGCAATGTCACCATTTGCACTTGGTACCAGCCAGCCTGCAACCGAAGTTATGGTAGAAGCATTCAAGGGAACACAGTATGATACCGGTCTTGACCAGAACAAACTGGCTGAAATTGCTGATTACTTCCGCCCAATGCGTGAGGAAGCATTAGACAGCGGTCTGATGAATCCAAAGGTACTTGGTGTTAATATCAAGACTTTATTATATCAGGTACCGGGTGGAATGTTATCCAACCTGATTTCCCAGTTGAAAGAGCAGGGACAGGAAGATAAATACGAAGAAGTACTGGCTGAAGTACCTCGTGTTCGTAAAGACCTTGGTGAGCCACCACTTGTTACACCTTCTTCCCAGATTGTTGGTACACAGGCTGTATTTAACGTATTAATGGGAGAACGTTACAAAGTTGCTACCAAAGAGACTAAGGATATTCTTCTTGGAAAATATGGTCAGACTGTAAAACCTTTCAATCCGGAAGTTGTGGATAAGGTTCTCGGTGCTGACAAAGATAAGGCAATTACCTGCCGTCCGGCAGACTTACTTGAGCCTGAATTAGATAAGATTGAAGCTGAAATGAAACAGTACAAACAGCAGGATGAAGATGTATTATCCTATGCATTATTCCCGCAGGTTGCTACTGAGTTCTTCAAATATCGTCAGGCACAGCAGACGAAAGTTGATACAACAATTGCAGATACAAAGAACGGAGCATATCCGGTATAGGGTACCTTGCTATCTATAGCAGTAAAGAGGCGGCTACAGACAAATATGTCTGTAGCTGTTTTCCTTTTGATGGGTATAATGGAATATCAGAATTACATAAAAATTCTATGGACAAGAGGACAAAAGATTGCTATGATGAAGTCATGATTTGTCATGGGGTAGACAATTTTAATTGCAAAGCATTTGAAAATATTGTGGCAGTTCTTTCACGGTATTTGGAGAGGGAAAAGGTGAAGGACAATGAAACTGTATGAATTGGGGACAGGGGAGCCGGTGCAGGTGCTGGTGAAAGTGGAGAATGCTTCAGCAGAATATGATAGTACAGTTGCTTTTGGAAAAGAAGGCATTTTATTAATTGAGCCAATACGTTATGATGGAAAAATTATTAATTTTTCCGGAGATAAGGTGCATATCAGTGTAATTTATATGGAAGATGGAATCAAACCGCTGATATGGGAGGGGTGCAGAATGCAGACCGTCCAGGCAGGAAAAGAAAAATATCATGCAATTGTATGCAAGCGTGATGGAATAAAATGGAACCGCAGACAGGCGTACCGCCAGTATCTGGGACTGGATGGAATGTTGTCCATTGACAGTACAAGAGCAAATCGTTCTGTGGTTGTGAAGGATATCAGTGCTACCGGAGTGTCATTTGTGGGGATGCCGGATATGAATTATCTTACGATGGGACCGTTTCATTTGACGTTTGAAGATAAAGCAAGCAGGCTTAAAGTGCAGTTATCTGGTATGGCTGTTCGTCAGGAGCCGGTAGATGAAACGAAAGTGATTGTAGGATGTACGGTAAAGCAGGCAAATCTCGACTTGGGGACTTATGTCGCCTCCAAGCAGAAGCAGGAAATTGCCAGACGACATGGAAACTGACGAAAATCCTGCAAAAAAATGTTAAAACGACATAAAAAATGCAAAATATTTGTAGAATCGAGAAGAAGGAACTATGAATGGGAATACCAATGATTTGACCAGTCGAATCAACGAATGTTATGGAAGTTTAAGCAAAGGACAGAAAATATTAGCAACCTATATTACGGATAATTATGATAAGGCGGTATTTCTTACGGCAGCAAAAATGGGACAGGTAGTAGGTGTGAGCGAATCGACTGTAGTACGATTTGCTACACATTTAGGCTATAAGGGTTATCCGGAATTTCAAAAGGCTTTAGAGGAGATGGTTCGGAATAAGCTCAACTCCATTCAGCGTATGGAAGTGACTTATGGAAGAATCAGCCAGTCGCATATATTAGAAACGGTATTGCAGTCGGATCAGGAGAAAATTAAGGATACCTTGGAACATATTGATGAGCATGCTTTTGAACTGGCAGTAGATACCATTATCAAAGCAAAACATATTTATATTGTTGGAATACGAAGCTGCGCTCCACTGGCAGCTTTTATGGCGTTTTACTTTAATCTGATGTTTGAAAATGTGACATTGCTTCAGACCAATAATTCCAGTGAATTATTTGAACAGATGGTGCGAATCAGTAAGGATGATGTTATTATCGGAATCAGTTTTCCAAGATATTCCATGCGTACCTTAAAGGCAATGGAATTTGCCAATAACCGGAATGCAAAAGTAATTACATTAACAGATAGTGTGCATTCCCCAATGAATTTATATTCTTCCTGTAATCTGATTGCAAGAAGTGATATGGCATCTATTGTGGATTCTCTGGTGGCACCGCTTAGTGTTATCAACGCACTGATTGTTGCTCTGTGTATGAAGAAGCAGGGTGAGGTTGCCAAGACATTGGAGACCCTGGAGGATATCTGGAATGAATATCAGGTATATGAAAATGATGAAATTAATTATATTGATGATAAAATCAAAATGAGATATGCCAAATTAGGAGATGCAGATGAGTAAGGTACTTGTAATCGGTGGTGGACCGGCGGGCTGTTTTGCGGCAATTGCTGCAGCAGAACAGGGACATCAGGTCGTATTGTTAGAACGCAATGAGAAAATCGGGAAAAAATTATTCATTACCGGAAAAGGAAGATGCAACCTTACCAATGCATGTGATACGGAAGAACTATTTTCAAACATTCCAAGGAATTCCAAGTTCTTATACAGCGCAATCTATTCTTATGACAATTTCCGGGTCATGGATTTCTTTGAACAGAATGGTACACCGGTAAAGGTGGAGCGGGGAAACCGCGTATTTCCGGTATCAGACCATTCATCGGATGTCATTGCAGCCTTAAAACGCTCCCTGGATGCACATAAAGTAAAGATTATGTATCATACAGCGGTAGAAAAGCTTATGGTATCGGAGAATTGTGTACATGGAGTAATTACTGCAGAGGGAAAGAAAATGCCGGCAGATGCAGTAGTTATTGCAACAGGCGGCTGTTCTTATGCATCTACCGGTTCTACCGGGGATGGTTATCGTTTCGCAGAAGCCTGCGGACATACCATAAAAACCTGCAGTCCATCCCTTGTGCCTTTTAATGCAGAAGAGGAATATGTCAAAGAATTGCAGGGGCTATCGTTGAAAAATGTAAAGGCAAGCATTTATCAGGGCAAAAAGCTTTTGTATGAAGCTTTTGGAGAAATGTTATTTACCCATTTTGGCGTAAGTGGACCTCTGATGTTAAGCGCCAGCAGTGTGGTAAATGATGCGGTAAGAAAACAGCCGTTGCAATTATACATTGACTGGAAACCCGCACTCTCGGAAGAACAGTTAGATCACAGAATTTTAAGGGACTTTGAAGAGGCAAAGAACCGGCAGGTGATTCATGGAATTGAAAAATTATATCCGTCCAAATTCCTGCCGATTATTTTAAAACTTGCTAAGATTCCAGCAGAAAAGCGTGTCAATGAAGTAACCAAAGAGGAACGACAGCGACTGGTGGACTTGACAAAGAAGTTTCCGGTTACACTGACTGGTTTACGGGGCTTTTCGGAAGCCATTATTACAAAGGGCGGTGTTTCTGTAAAAGAAGTAAATCCATCGACCATGGAATCAAAATTAACAAAGCATCTTTATTTTGCCGGAGAGGTATTGGATTTGGATGCATTTACCGGCGGCTTTAATCTGCAGATTGCCTGGTCTACCGGATATCTGGCAGGAAGCAGCATTGGAAATGAATAAAGAGAATAAAAAAGCAGAAAAATCGGAGGATGAGAAATGAGCTTTAATATAGCAATCGACGGACCGGCAGGAGCCGGAAAAAGCACTATAGCAAAACAGCTTGCAAAGGAACTTTCTTTTATATATGTAGATACAGGAGCCATGTATCGGAGTATGGCATTGTATTTTATGAGAAATGGCATTGCAAAGGAAGATGAGGCAGCAATTTCAGATGCCTGTAAAACCGTGGAAGTATCGATTGCCTATGAGAACGGAGAACAGCAGGTGCTTTTAAACGGTGAGAATGTCAGCAAAGAAATCCGGAAAGAAGAAGTTGGAAAAATGGCATCTGCCACCAGTGTTTATAAGGAAGTCCGTAAAAAACTGGTTGAATTACAGCAGAAGCTTGCAGCAGATAAAGATGTTATCATGGATGGAAGAGATATCGGAACCTGTGTGCTGCCGAATGCCCAGGTAAAGATTTATCTTACTGCAAGTGTTGAAACAAGAGCCGAGAGAAGATATCAGGAATTGCTGGAAAAAGGTGCTGCCTGTGACTTGGAAGTGATTAAAAAAGATATTGCGGACCGTGATTATCAGGATATGCATCGGGAGATTTCACCATTAAAGCAGGCAGAAGATGCCATTCTTGTAGATTCTTCGGATATGGGAATTGAAGAAGTGGTAGAAACCATCAAAAATATTTATAGGGAAAAATGTTAATATGAAAAATGTCAGAGTTGCAAAAAGTGCAGGTTTCTGCTTTGGCGTAAAGCGTGCAGTAGATATGGTTTATGCACAGCTTGAAACAAACGATGAAACAAAGGATGGAATAAAAGACCCGATTTATACTTACGGACCGATTATTCATAATGAAGAAGTGGTAAAGGATTTAGAGGCAAAGGGCGTAACCGTAATCCATGATATTTCAGAAATAGAAGAATCAGAAAAGGGAACCATCGTCATCCGTTCCCATGGTGTAGGCGAAAAAATATATCAGACATTAGAAAATGCCGGTTACCATATCGTAGATGCCACCTGTCCTTTTGTAAAGAAGATACATCGTCATGTACGGGAATATGGAGATGCCGGTTATCATGTTGTAATTATCGGAAATGCCAGCCATCCGGAGGTAGAAGGAATCCGTGGATGGGGAAATGAAGAGGAAATTACGGTAATTGGAACGAGGGAAGCAGCAGAAAATTTCCGGGTTTCAGCAGGAAAAAAGGTTTGTATCGTATCACAAACGACATTTAACTACAATAAATTTCAAGAATTAGTTGAAATTATAAATAAAAAAGGTTATGATATAATTGTTTTAAATACAATCTGTAATGCAACGGAAGAGCGGCAGACCCAGTCGAGGGCTTTGGCAAAAGAAGTTGAAGCAATGATTGTGGTTGGTGGGAAGAGCAGTTCCAACACACAGAAGTTATTTGAAATATGTAAAAACGAATGTGCAAATACTTACTATATACAAACCATAGATGATTTGGATCCGGCAGTACTTCGGACCATTGATAACGTAGGTATTACCGCAGGGGCATCTACCCCAAATAAAATTATTGAGGAGGTTCAAAATAATGTCAGAAATGAGTTTTGAACAAATGTTGGAAGAATCTTTTAAAACAATAAGAAATGGAGAGGTAGTCGAAGGCGTCGTTATCGGTGTTAAGCCAGATGAGATCATCCTTAATATTGGATATAAGTCAGACGGAATTATTACACGTAATGAATATACGAACGAAGCAAATGTAGACCTGACCACCGTTGTATCCGTAGGTGACACTATGGAAGCCAAAGTTTTAAAGGTAAATGATGGAGAGGGACAGGTACTTCTTACTTACAAACGTCTTGCTGCTGAAAAAGGAAGCAAGCGTTTGGAGGAAGCATTCAACAATCAGGAAGTGCTTACCGCAAAGGTTACACAGGTATTATCCGGTGGATTAAGTGTTGTAGTTGACGAAGCAAGAGTATTTATTCCTGCAAGCCTTGTATCAGATACTTACGAGAAAGATTTATCTAAGTATGAAGGACAGGAAATTTCATTTGTAATCACTGAGTTCAACCCAAGAAAGAGAAGAATTATCGGTGACAGAAAACAGCTTTTAGTAGCAGAGAAAGCTGAAAAACAGAAAGAACTCATGGAGAGAATCCATGTTGGTGATGTTGTAGAAGGTACAGTAAAGAACGTAACAGACTTTGGCGCATTCATCGACCTTGGTGGAGCAGACGGACTGTTACATATTTCTGAAATGTCCTGGGGACGTGTTGAAAGTCCTAAGAAAGTATTCAAAGTTGGCGATACTGTAAAAGTATTCATCAAAGATATCAATGAGAGTAAGATTGCACTGAGCATGAAATTTGAGGATGAGAATCCTTGGAATAATGCTGCAGAGAAATATGCAGTAGGTAATGTGGTAACAGGTGTTGTTGCAAGAATGACAGACTTTGGTGCATTCGTAGAATTAGCTCCTGGAGTAGATGCATTACTTCATGTATCCCAGATTTCTAAAGAGCATGTTGAGAAACCTTCTGATGTATTAAAAGTAGGCCAGGAAGTAGAAGCTAAAGTAGTTGACTTTAATGAAGAAGACAAGAAAATCAGCTTAAGCATGAAAGCACTTCTGCCAGAAGAGGAAGCTGATACAGAAGAAGTTCCTACAGAAGAATAATAAGGTAGGAGGTAGCATATATGTTTGAAGGCTATGAAAAGTTTAAAAAAGATATATATGCAATGACCACGATTGACTTAAATGCTTACAAAGAGAAACAGATGCGTCGTAGGATTGACAGCCTTTTGGTAAAGAATAAGGCTCAGTCCTATGATGAGTATGTACATCTGCTTCATACAGATAAAGAGAAGTTTGACCAGTTTATTAATTTCCTGACTATTAATGTTTCAGAATTTTACCGGAACCCGGAACAGTGGAAGTTTTTGGACGAAGAGGTTTTCCCGGCACTTATAAAACAGTTTGGCAGCAATTTGAAAATCTGGAGTGCAGCGTGTTCTACCGGAGATGAGCCATACTCTCTTGTAATGGCTTTATCAAAGCATGTTCCGCTGAACCAGATACATATAATTGCTACTGATATTGATAAACAGGTACTTGAGAAAGCAAGAGTTGGACTTTATAACGAAAAGAGCATTGAATCTGTGCCGGATGATTTGAAGCGTAAGTATTTTACACAGGTAGGAAAATCCTATAAGATTTCCGATGAAATCAAAAAGCATGTAGAATTTCGGGAACATAATCTTTTGCGGGATCCATATCCATCAGGTTGTCATTTGATTGTCTGCAGAAATGTAGTAATTTATTTTACAGAAGAAGCAAAAGACGAGATTTATCGCAAGTTCTATGATTCTTTGGCAAAAGATGGAATGTTATTTATCGGAAGTACAGAGCAGATTATGAATTATCGTGAGTTGAATTTAAAAAGGCATCAGTCATTTTTCTTTCAGAAATAATGATGACATAGTAAAGACCTCATTCTCAAAATTGGGAAAGAGGTCTTTTTTTACAGGAAATTGCTTTCCTGTAAAGTAAAAAACGCTCTGCGAGGATGCACACTACGGCGTATAATGTAGGTATCACTTAATTTTCTTGTTTTTTATAGCTTCTAACAAGTGGTTTACATAACTTTTGATAAGCTCCGGCGATGAAAGAAATTTTTCCGTAAGTTCAAAGTAAGATATTTTTTCCTTATAGTCGTGTTTAAAAGAAGGAGAAATAAGCTCTTCGTACTGTGGAAGAAAGCTTCCTTCATGCCGGGTATAGCAGGTGGCAGCGGTAGCCTGTCTGCGGTGTTCTTTATCGACATATGATGCTACACTTTTGTGCATTGCAGTATCTTCAGCCGGAAGATAATAATAATCCTTATAATTTGGAAAGAAATATTTCAGGGCATCCTCTTCTAAACGGACGGAGAGGGTGCATTTTTTGCCCTTTGCATAGAAATAAACAGAACCCATGCGGCAGGAAATATGCTTTGGAAATGGAAATTCCGGCTCAATAGAAAGAATCAGTTCTTTCTTTTCCTGCTGCTTATAATCTGTATATTCAGAAACAGAAGCACTGCAGGATAAATACTGTCCGTAAAACAGATGGACATAGGATAAGACGGGAAGTAATGCAGGCATATCCAGAACATCTTCGTAGTTGTGGAGCAGAAGAATCTCCAATTTATCCGGACGTGGTTCCTTGGTATACGAATGATAGATCTCAATCAATTCACCGCCGGAATATAAGTCATCCCTGCCAATACCAAGAAAAGCTTCGATGGTCTTCTGCTTGTAATTTGGCAGCTGGAGAATATGCTTTATCTGGGAAATGGATTTGAAAATATCCACATAAGTAAAATCAGCAAAGTGCTCGTTACATTCATAAGTATTGCATTTTGCTTTCAGATAAGGAATATCAAAGCCGATTCCATTGAAAGTGATAATTGTATCAAAACCGTCTAATAGCAAAAGAAACTGTTCAAGTACTTCTTTTTCTTCTTCCGGTGTTTCGACAAAAAACTGTTTGATATAAAGCATCTGTTCTATGTGATAGGCACATCCAATCAGATAAAGACTGGTATGAGCCGGGGAAAATCCGGTAGTTTCGATATCGAAAAAGACAGAGGAAGAAGTGAATATTTCCTCATCTAAATTCGAAGCCGGACTATATGGAATTTCATGTACAATTGTTTTCATATCTGTCCTCCTGTTATTTTTTTATTATACACGATGTATGGGCAAAAAGTAATTATTCCTTGTTAAAAATCGACAAAAATATTGAGAAAAAATCTTTTTAGTGTGTCAAAAAATTCTAATTTGTGTTATAATACATTTTATGTTAAATGCATTGCATATGCAGTGTAATACTATCATAGAAAGAAGGGCACATAAGATGGGTTTAATGACATTTAAAGGTGGCGTCCATCCTTTCGAAGGAAAGGATTTATCAAAAGATAAGCCAATACGTGAATTATTACCCAAAGGTGAACTGGTATATCCGTTATCGCAGCATATTGGAGCACCGGCAACACCAATCGTAGCGGTAGGAGATTCCGTTTTGAAAGGGCAGAAGATAGCAGAAGCAGGCGGCTTCGTATCTGCACCAATCCATGCGTCCGTATCCGGAACTGTTAAGAAAATTGAGCCAAGAAGAGTTCCAACAGGTGATATGGTGAACTCCATTGTAATTGAAAGCGATGGTGAATTTAAGGAGGTAGAGTATCAGGCAGTAGAAGATGTCGGTGCTCTTTCCAAAGAAGAAATTATTAACCGTATAAAAGAAGCGGGAGTTGTTGGTATGGGTGGAGCAGGATTCCCAACCCACGTAAAATTATCTCCGAAGGAACCGGAAAAAATCGACTATATTATTGCCAACTGTGCAGAGTGTGAACCATATCTGACATCTGATTACCGCATCATGTTAGACCACACGGAAGAACTGGTAGAAGGCATGCGTATCATTCTCAGTATGTTTGAACATGCCAAGGGTGTATTTGCAGTCGAGAATAATAAACCGGATTGTATCGCAAAATTATTAGAATTAACGAAAGATGAGCCTCGTATGGAGGTCGCACCTCTTATGACAAAATACCCGCAGGGTGGTGAACGTCAGCTTATTTATGCAGTAACCAAACGTGCAATTAATTCCAAAATGCTTCCGGCAGATGCAGGATGTATCGTAGATAATGTTGCAACCATGGTTGCCGTATACCATGCAGTAAAAGAAGGAAAACCTGTTACAAGCAGAATCTTTACAGTTACCGGTGATGCAGTAGAAGATCCGGGTAACTTTGAGTTCTTAATCGGAACCAGTTTCCAGGAACTTTTAGATGCTGCCGGTGGATTTAAAGAGCAGCCGGAGAAAATTATTTCCGGTGGACCAATGATGGGCTTTTCCATGTTCGGATTAGATGTGCCGACAACCAAGACTACCTCAGCACTCCTTTGTATGACAAAAGATGAAGTGGCAGAAGCAGATGCAGATGCAACAGCATGCATCAATTGTGGTCGTTGCGTAGAAGCATGTCCGGAACAGATTGTTCCATCCAGATTATCTAAATTCTCAGAGCATGGAGATATGGCAGGATTTGAAAAATGGCATGGTCTTGAGTGCGTGGAATGTGGAAGCTGCAGTTTTATCTGCCCGGCAAAACGTCCGTTAGCACAGCTTATTAAGACAATGAAAAAACAGGTTCTTGCTGAAAAGAAAAAAAATAAATAACAAAGAAAGAGGTGGACTATTGTGAGTGAGTTATATCATGTATCATCATCACCACATGTACGAGCCAAAGATACAACAAGCAGAATCATGCTTTATGTAATTATAGCTCTGCTTCCAACAAGTATATTTGGTATTGTTAATTTTGGATATAAAGCAGCAGTATTGATTTTGGTATCTGTTGCAAGCTGTATTGCATCAGAGTGGATTTTCAATCTGATTGTACATAAGAAGAATACCGTCAGTGATTTAAGTGCGGTAGTTACCGGACTGTTACTTGCATTAAACCTGCCGGCATCCCTTCCATGGTGGGAAGCTGTAATCGGCAGTGTATTTGCAATCGTTATTGTTAAAATGATGTTTGGCGGACTGGGACAGAACTTTATGAACCCGGCACTGGGTGCAAGATGTTTTTTACTGATAGCATTTGCCGCAGACATGACAAACTTTACCGTAGATGGATATTCAGGAGCAACTCCTCTGGCTCTGATCAGAGAACAGGGCGTTGGAGCTGTTAATACCATGAATATGTTAATTGGTAAGACAGCCGGAACCATCGGAGAGACATCCGCTATTGCTATCTTAATTGGAGCAATGTTCTTAATCCTGATGGGTGTCATTACACTTCGGATTCCGGGAACCTATATCATTACATTTGTAGTATTTATCAGCTTGTTCGGCGGACATGGCTTTGACATCGACTATATCGTTGCTGAGCTTTGTGGTGGTGGATTAATGCTTGGTGCATTCTTTATGGCAACCGACTATGTAACATCACCAATCACACCGAAGGGACAGATTTTATATGGAATTCTTTTAGGTATTCTTACCGGATTATTCCGTATCTTTGGAGCAAACGCAGAAGGTGTATCCTTTGCAATTATTTTAAGCAACCTTCTGGTTCCTATGATTGAAAGGATTACAATTCCAAAGGCCTTTGGACAGGTAAAGGAGGCAAAGCAGCATGAATAAGAAGATTGTACATGACGCGTTGATTTTAACCGTATTTACCGTAGTAATCGGATTTATTCTCGGACTGGTATATGAGATTACCAAGGATCCGATTGCAAAGGCAGAAGAGGCAGCTGCACAGGCTGCATACAAAGCAGTGTTTGAAGATGCAGATTCTTTTTCCACCTATGATTTTGATGCAGAAGCCGCAGCCAGCCTGTTAGAGCAGAATGGTTACAGTGATGAAATCAATGGTGTGCAGGAAGCATTAGATAAAGATGGCAATGTATTAGGCTATGTGATTACTGTAACAGCTAAAGACGGAAGCCAGGGTAATATCACATTTTCTGTTGGCATAAAGAATGATGGAACCGTAAACGGCTATTCCATTACCAGTATGTCAGAGACACCTGGACTTGGTGACAAGGCAAAGACAGAAGACTTCTCCAAACAGTATAAGAATAAGAATGTAGACAGCTTTACCGTTGTGAAACAGGCACCATCTGCTGATAACGAGATTGAAGCAATTTCCGGTGCAACCATTACATCAAAAGCAATGACCAATGGTGTAAATGCCTGCATTACATACTTCCAGAATGAATTGGAAGGAGGCGCTGAATAATGAATAAGTATTTAGAACGCGTATATAACGGATTGATTAAAGAAAATCCTACCTTTGTACTGATGCTTGGTATGTGTCCGACACTGGCAGTAACCACATCAGCAATGAATGCACTGGGAATGGGATTATCTACAACAGTGGTATTGATTTTCTCTAACCTGTTGATTTCCTTATTCCGTAAAGCAATTCCAAATGGTGTCAGAATGCCGGCATACATTGTTATCGTAGCATCTTTGGTAACCATTGTAGAATTTATTATGAAGGCTTATACACCGGCACTGGCTAAACAGCTTGGTGTATATATCCCTCTTATTGTTGTTAACTGTATTATCCTTGGACGAGCAGAAAGCTATGCATCTAAAAATCCACCTGTATTGTCTATTTTAGACGGTGTTGGTATGGGACTTGGATTTACCTTCGGATTAACCTGTATCGGTATTGTCCGTGAGATTTTAGGTGCAGGACAGTTGTTTGGATTCCAGATTCTTTCACTGAAATGGTATACACCAATCAATATCTTTGTTATGGCACCGGGTGCATTCTTGGTACTGGCATTCTTAGTTGCTTTAATGAGTATTGTTCGTCAGAAGATGGAAGCAAAAGGCAAACCACTGGCAGAGCCTGCCGGCTGTATCAGTGGAGACTGTGCCGGATGCAGCATGTCTGCAACCTGCAGCGAAAAAGAGAAGAAAGCTGCAGATGCAGAGGAAAAAAGTGAATAGGAGGAATATGACAGATGCAGACATTATTATTGATTGCAATTGGTTCAGCCATTGTAAATAACGTAGTATTAAGCCAGTTCCTTGGTATCTGTCCTTTCTTGGGTGTATCAAAGAAAACAGAGACCGCTGCTGGAATGGGTGGAGCCGTTATCTTTGTCATAACGATATCCTCCTTTGTTACCTCATTGATTTATAAGTTTATACTGATTCCGACGGGAACACAGTATTTACAGACTATTGTATTTATTCTTGTAATCGCAGCGCTGGTACAGTTTGTAGAAATGTTCTTAAAGAAATCCATGCCTGCTCTTTATAAGAGCCTTGGAGTGTATCTTCCTTTGATTACAACCAACTGTGCAGTATTAGGTGTAGCACTTACCAACGTAACCAAAGAGTATGGTATCTTAGAGGGCGTTGTAAACGGTTTTGCAACCGCATTTGGATTCTTTATTGCTATTACAATTATGGCAGGAATTCGTGAGAAAATTGAATATAATGATATCCCTAAGCCATTTAAAGGAACAGCAATTGTATTAATTACAGCATGTCTGATGTCCATTGCATTTATGGGCTTCTCAGGAATGATTTAGGAGGAAAGAAAAGATGAGTGTACAGGCAATTATTATTGCAGCCGTTATTGTAGGCGGCGTAGGACTTTTTATTGGATTTTTCCTCGGCGTTTCCGGAGAAAAGTTCAAAGTAGAAGTAGATGAAAGGGAAGAAGCAATTGTTGGTGTTCTTCCTGGAAATAACTGTGGTGGTTGTGGTTATGCCGGATGTTCCGGTCTTGCAGCTGCTATTGTAAAAGGTGATGCCCCGGTCAATGGATGTCCTGTTGGTGGTGCGCCGGTTGCAGCAAAAGTCGGTGAAATCATGGGTGTTGCTGCAGAAGAAGGCACAAAGCAGGTTGCCTTTGTAAAATGTGCAGGAACCTGTGAAAAAGCCGGTCATGATTATGAATATACCGGAGTAGAAGATTGTGCTGCTATGGCATTTATTCCGGGCGGCGGAGCAAAGAGCTGTAGCTATGGCTGCCTTGGCTTTGGAAACTGTGTAAAGGCATGTCCGTTTGATGCAATCCATGTTGTAGACGGTATTGCAAAGGTGGATAAGGAAGTTTGTAAAGCATGTGGAAAATGTATTGCAGCCTGTCCAAAGCATTTGATAGAGCTGGTTCCATATGAAGCAAAGCATCTGGTACAGTGCAGTTCCAAGGATAAAGGCAAAGACGTTATGAAAGCCTGCTCCGTAGGTTGTATTGGCTGTCATCTCTGTGAGAAGAACTGTCCAAATGATGCTGTTCATGTCGTAGATAATGTGGCTTATATCGACCAGGAGAAATGTACCGGATGTGGCATTTGTGCCGAGAAATGTCCGAAGAAGATTATTTTATAATCGTTTCTGTGATAGAAAGAACGGGATTGTCATTGATTTGGCAGTCCCGTTTTGCGTAGTTGATGTTATATGAGGATTGGATATGAGAAAATTTAGAGAAAAGTATATTGGAAATAAAGATTTTTATAAAATGGTTCTGCTGGTAGCTATTCCAATTATGATACAGAATGCCATCACTAACTTTGTGAGTCTTTTGGACAATATCATGGTAGGACTGGTTGGAACGGAGCAGATGTCCGGTGTCGCAATCATCAATCAGTTGATGCTGGTTTACAATATCTGTATTTTTGGAGCAGTATCCGGTGCAGGCATTTTTGGGGCGCAGTTTTATGGAAAAGGGGACCATAAAGGAGTGCGGGACGCCTTCCGTTTTAAAATTGTAGCCTGTGGTTTCTTAGCAGTCATGTGGATGCTGATATTTGGCTTTGCAAATGAACCGTTAATTCGGCTGTTTTTGCATGACGGAGGAAGCACGGGAGATATTGAAGCTACATTATTGTATGCAAAACAGTATTTACAGACGGTAATGCCATCCATGGTTCCTTTTGCATTGATTCAGGCATATGCCCAGACATTACGTGAAACAGGAGAAACGGTTCTTCCGATGAAAGCCGGAATTGCTTCTGTAGCAGTAAATCTGATGTTTGACTATGTATTAATATTTGGTGCATTTGGACTGCCTGCATTAGGAGTAAGAGGTGCAGCGGCAGCAACCGTATTGGCAAGAGTTGTGGAATGCATTATTGTTGTCTTGTGGACCCATGCGAGAGCAGATAAGAATCATTTTATTGTAGGAGCTTACCGTGATTTTAAAATACCGGGAACACTGGTACGACAGATTATCATAAAAGGAACGCCATTGCTTTTAAATGAGACTTTATGGGCTGGAGGAATGGCAGTCCTGATGCAGTGTTATTCCACAAGAGGTCTTGCTGTTGTAGCTGGATTTAATATATCAAATACAGTAGCCAATCTTTTTAATGTTGTATTTATTGCGTTGGGAAGTGCGATATCCATCATTGTAGGACAGCAGCTTGGTGCTGGTAAATTGGAAGAGGCGGTGGATACGGACCGCAAGATGATTGTATTTTCTGTATTTTGTTGTTTTGTTATAGGAGCCTGCATGTTTGCGATTGCTCCGTTCTTTCCAAGAATATACAATACGACAGAAGAAGTGCGTGGACTAGCAAAACAATTTATCCGGATTGCATCAGCCTGCATGCCGTTATATGGATTTATGCATGCAACCTATTTCACACTGCGTTCCGGTGGCAGGACAGTCATTACCTTTCTTTTTGACAGTGTCTATATCTGGGTGGTAGATATTCCACTGGCATTTGTGTTAACCAGATTTACAGGAGTTCCGATTGTATCTATTTATTTATCCTGTCAGTTGATAGAGATTATAAAATGCATCATCGGATATGTTATGGTAAAGAAGAAAATCTGGGTCAACAATATGGTTATGGAGCAGCAATAGGATTATGTTTACATTTCATGAAATGGAATATTGCTGCCGATGCCGGAAGTGGTATGAAGTTCGTAATCGTCGGTGATAAAAATGGCTTCCGTGTCATCCAAGGATTCTATCAGCTTCATGCCGTCCTCTAATCCTAAAGCAAAACAGGTGGTGGAAAGTCCGTCACCATCTACGGATTTCGGACAGATAATGGTGACACCCAGCAGGTTATTGTCATAAGGATAACCGGTTTTCGGATTTAAAATGTGGTGATAGAAGTTATCACCCACATAGAAATAACGTTCATAAACACCGGAACTTACTACCGTTTCATCAGAGACTTCAACACTGGCAATGGCAGTGCCGTCATCGGAAAATGGTTTCTGGATACCGATATTATAGTTGCTTCCATCTGGTTTATCACCCAGCGTAAGGACATTGCCTCCAAGGTTAATCATGCCGGAGGTAATGTCTTTTTCATTTAAATAATCTTTCATTTTATCAGCAATATAACCTTTGGCGATGCCTCCCAAGTCAATCATGGCATCCGGATTGGAAAGACTAACTTCGTTTCCATCAATAACAATCGCATGATAGTCGATGGTGGAAAGTGTGGCTTCAATATCAGATTCAGATGGAACCGTACCGCTGTTATTTGGAAAGTCCCAGAGGGAAGACAATTTACCAATGGTGATATCAAACTGTCCCAGGCTTAAATCACCATAATAAATACCTTTTTGTAATAATTCAATCGTATCATCATCCACAGTAACCGGTGTGCCACCAGCATTGTTTATTTTACTGATATCGCTGTCTGCGATGGTATTGCTGAAAAGGTTCTCATAATGGGAAGCAAGCTTGAAGCAGTCATCAATATAAGAAGCATTTTCTTCTCCATATAGTGTAATAGTAATGACTGTATTAAAATAAAAATCAGATTTGGAAACGGGTTCTTTGCTGCGTCCGCATCCCACGAAGGAGAAGGAGCAGAAGAAGAGAAAGAAAGCAAGTAAACTGCAGGTTAATTTATAAGAAAATATCGTCTTTTTTGTTTTCATCATGTATACTCCGGTTCTTTTAAAATCATATAGCACAAGCATAGCACAAGGAAGATAAAATTTACAGATGATTTTTTTCGAAAGGTATGATAAAGTATAAAATGTATGCATATGAATAAAAAATTATAACCGGCATTCAGATAGTGAATATGCCGTAGATGATTAAGAGGCGGAAAAATGGATACACAGTTGCGTGAAACATTAAAGAATAAGAAGCGTGTAATTGTAAAAATCGGTTCTTCATCTCTTTTACATGAAGAGACCGGAAAATTAAATCTTTTAAAACTGGAACGTTTGGTAAGAGAATTATGTGATATTAAGAATCAGGGCATGGATGTATGTCTGGTCAGCTCCGGGGCTATTGCAGTAGGAAGACAGTCCATGGGATTAAAAGAAAGACCGGAGAAAATAGCTGTAAAACAGGCATGTGCGGCAGTGGGACAGGCGAGACTTATGATGACTTATCAAAAGCTTTTTTCAGAGTACCACCAGAATGTGGGACAGGTTCTTATGACAAAAAAAACTATGGTTGATAACGTGTCGAGAAAAAATGCACAGAATACTTTTGAAGAATTGTTTGAAATGGGAATTATACCAATTGTAAATGAAAATGATACCGTATCTACTTATGAGATGCAGTTTGGTGATAACGATTCCCTGTCGGCTATTGTAGCCTCATTGGTAGGAGCAGATTTGTTGATTCTTTTATCTGATATTGACGGGTTGTATACGGATGATCCGAGAAAGAATCCAAAAGCAGAATTGATACAGGTAGTAGAAAAAATTGATAATCGGATTGAAAACATGGCAGGAGATACAGTAGGTAGTGATGTTGGTACCGGTGGAATGACCACCAAATTAACGGCAGCAAGGATTGCAACCTTATCCGGAGCAGATATGATTATTGCCAATGCAAAGGATGTGGGAGTTCTGCATCAGATTTTCGAAGGAAAACCGGTGGGAACCTTTTTCAAAGCCAATAAAAATGATGATTTCTATATTGCAGATTATGTAGAAGAAAGCATGGGGTAAAAAGATGATTGAAAATACAATAGCAAGAATCAATGAATTATATCATAAATCCCAGAAAGAAGGACTGACACCGGAAGAAAAGGAAGAACAGGCAGCACTTCGCAAGGAATACATAGCAAGTGTAAAGCGGAATCTGAAGGGACAGTTAGATAATATTGATATGGTAAATGCAGATGGAACGGTAACCAATCTGGGAGAAAAATATGGAAACAAAGGCAAGCATCAGAACTAAGTATAAGACACTGCGAAATGCAATGCCGGAGAATATTGTAAGAGAAGAATCCCAAAGGATTTGTCAGAATATCAGTACCTGGGAAATCTTTCAGAAAGCACAAAATTGTTTCTTTTATTATCCCCTTGGGAAAGAAGCTTCTTTATTGCCTTTTTTTAAAGAAAGTATTCAAAAAAGAGCAGCTTTTCCCCGGGTGCGTGGAGAAGAAATGGACTTTTGTGAAGTCAATAGTACAGATGATTTTCAGGAAGGGTATTTTCATGTGATGGAGCCAAAGGATGAGATACCGGCGATGGATTTAGCAGAACTTGAGCAGGAGAAAACAATTGTATTCACACCGGGACTGGTCTTTGATATTAACGGTGGAAGAAGCGGATATGGTAAGGGCTTTTATGATCGTTTTTTTCAGAAATATAAGAAAGTAATCCGGGTTGGGATTGCACTTTCCTGTCAGTTGGCTGGGCAGGTGCCCATGGAGACCCATGATATTCCGATGGATTATCTTGTAACACCGGAGAAGATTTATAAAGTAACGGATAACAGAGACGAAAATAAGTAGCTGGAGGAAAATATGGAATTACAGGAATTAGGTAAGAGAGCAAAAGCAGCAGAAATCATCATGCGTAATTTGGGCATGAAAGAAAAAGAAAAGATTTTGCTTGAAGTTGCAGAACATTTAGTAGAAGATACCGATGCTATTTTAGCAGCAAACCAGAAGGATATGGATGCCGGAAGAGAAGCCGGAATGCATCAGGGACTTTTAGACCGTCTGATGTTAAATAAAGAGCGTATTGCACAGATGGCAGAAGGAATCCGCCAGGTAGCAGAATTAGAAGATCCGGTAGGAGAAGTCCTTTCCATGAAACAGCGCCCGAATGGACTTATGATTGGAAAGAAACGTGTACCATTAGGTGTCATTGGAATTATTTATGAATCACGTCCAAATGTAACAGCAGATGCCTTTGCTTTGTGCTTTAAAACTGGAAATACCGTGATTTTAAAAGGTGGAAGTGATGCCATTCATTCCAATATGGCAATCGTAAAGAGCATCAATGAAACTTTAAGTAATAACCAGCTGCCGGAAGGAGTGCTTTCTTTAATCGAAGATACCAGCCGGGAAACTGCTACTGCATTTATGAAAATGAATGAGTATGTGGATGTACTAATTCCAAGAGGTGGCTCGGGACTGATTCGTGCTGTGGTAGCCAATGCTACAATTCCGGTGATTGAGACCGGTACCGGTAACTGCCACATTTATGTGGATGAAACCGCAGACCTTGATATGGCGGTGAATATCATTAATAATGCCAAAACACAGCGCATCGGTGTATGCAATGCCTGTGAATCTTTAGTGCTGCATGAGAGCATCGTAGATGAACTGATGCCACGCCTTTCTGCAAAATTATCCGAAAGCCATGTAGAAATCCGTGGGGATGAGCGGGTTCAGAAAGCTACAAAAGATGCAGTGGCTGCAACAGAAAAAGACTGGGGCACCGAATATTTGGATTATATTATTTCTGCAAAGACAGTTTCAGATATTGATGAAGCCATTACACATATCAATAAATATAATACCGGACATTCGGAAGCAATCATTACCAATAATTATGAGCATGCGCAGAAGTTCTTAAATGAGATTGATGCTGCGGCTGTTTATGTAAATGCATCCACACGTTTTACCGACGGATTTGAGTTTGGCTTTGGGGCAGAAATCGGAATCAGTACCCAGAAGCTGCATGCCAGAGGACCGATGGGCTTAGAAGCACTGACGACCACCAAATATATCATTTATGGGGATGGCCAGATCAGAGAATAATAAGAAAAATATTAAGAAAACAGGAAAAGAAATGAGAGAAATAGAAAAGATAAATCACACCGGTGAAGTTCCGGTAATGGAACCGCAGAGACAATTTTATTTTATGGACCTTGCAAAGCAGTATGTGACGCAGATTTCCAAGAAGAAAGGCAGACCGCTTACCTTTCATGTGACAACTTTTGGGTGCCAGATGAATGCCAGAGATTCCGAAAAGTTATGCGGAATTTTAGAGACCGTAGGTTTTGAAGAGACCGATTCCGAGGAAGCAGATTTTGTCATTTATAATACCTGTACCGTACGTGAAAATGCCAACAATAAGGTTTACGGACGTCTGGGATATTTAAGCGGCTTTAAGAAAAAGAATAAAGATATGATGATTGCATTATGCGGCTGTATGATGCAGGAACCGGAGGTTGTGGAAAAATTAAAACAGAGCTATCGTTTTGTAGACCTGGTTTTCGGAACCCATAATATCTTTAAATTTGCAGAACTTCTGGTACGCTGCTTTGAAGAGCAGAAAATGGTGATTGACATCTGGGATGATACGAAAGAAATTGTAGAAGAACTTCCGGTAGAACGGAAATACAGCTTTAAGTCCGGTGTTAATATTATGTTTGGCTGCAATAATTTCTGCAGTTACTGTATTGTGCCATATGTAAGAGGAAGAGAACGCAGCAGAAAACCGCAGGATATCATAAGAGAAATTGAAAAATTGGTAGCAGATGGTGTAGTAGAGGTTATGCTCTTAGGACAGAATGTCAATTCCTATGGAAAGAACTTAGATACACCAGTGACCTTTGCACAGCTCTTACAGGAAGTAGAAAAGATTGAAGGTCTGGAAAGAATCCGGTTCATGACATCCCATCCAAAGGATTTATCCGATGAACTGATTGAAGTAATGAAGAATTCTAAAAAAATCTGCAGACATCTTCATCTGCCGCTTCAGTCCGGCAGCAGCAGAGTGTTAAAAGAAATGAACCGTCACTATGACAAGGAGCATTATCTTGCACTGGTTGAAAAAATCAAAAAAGCAATGCCGGATCTGGCAATTACAACAGATATTATTGTAGGATTTCCGGGAGAAACGGAAGAAGATTTCTTAGAAACCATGGATGTGGTAAGACAGGTAGAGTATGACAGCGCGTTTACTTTTATTTATTCAAAACGTACCGGAACGCCTGCTGCCAAAATGGAAAATCAGATTCCGGAAGATGTGATAAAAGACCGTTTTGACCGGTTGTTAAAACTGGTACAGGATATTTCCGCAAAGAAAGCCGGAGCATTAACCGGAAGCGTGCAGGATGTATTAGTCGAAGAATTAGATGAACAGCAGGAAGGCCTTGTAACCGGAAGATTATCCAATAACTCAGTGGTACATCTGCCGGGTGATGTATCCATGATTGGAACTATCGTACCGGTACTTTTAAAAGAATGCAAAGGCTTTTATTATATGGGAGAGGTTGCAGAGTAAATGAACCGTCGTTTTGGAAAAAATGATATCCTGTTGCTGGGAATGCTTGCAGTAGTTATTTTAGTTTTCTATGTAGGAATGACCTCTGCATTACAAAGCGGTGACAGTATTATCATTACGGTAAATGGCAGCGAATATGGCAGATATTCCCTGACAGAAAATAAAGAGATTCCAATTAAAATAGATGGAAAAGTTACTAATATCGTAACGATTGAAAATGGGACTGCCTATATGCTTGAGGCGGACTGCCCGGATCAGTTGTGTATGCATCAGAAAGCAATTTCCAAAGATAAAGAATCCATTATCTGTCTGCCAAACCGGGTTGTAGTAACCGTAGAAAGTGAGCAGAAAAATACATTGGATGATGTGGCAGGGTAGGTGAAAGCATGAAGAAAAGTGTAGCATATCTTGGTGTGTTTTTGGCACTGGCCATGATATTAAGTTATGTGGAAGCAATATTGCCCTTTGCCATTGGAATACCGGGAGTAAAGCTTGGACTTGCCAACCTTGTTACGGTGCTGATGCTGTATCTGATTGGCTGGAGAGAGGCTCTTTGTGTATCGGTGCTTCGTATTGTGCTTACCGGAATTTTATTTGGAAATTTGGTCAGCATCTGTTATGGACTTGCCGGCGGATTATTAAGCTTTGTACTTATGTTTATTCTGATTCGGATGAACTGTTTTCATGTAGTTACGGTCAGTATCTGTGGCGGAATCATACATAATATGGGACAGCTTATCGTAGCAGGATTTCTGGTAAGCTCATACTATGTCATTTACTATATGCCGGTTTTATTGATTGCAGGCTTTGTGACGGGTGCTCTGATTGGAATTGTGGCAAAGGAAGTAGGAGGAAGATTATGTATTCATATATCAAAGGCGAATTATCCGAAATAGTGGCAGAGAATCATATTGTCGTTGAAAATGGCGGAATCGGCTATAATATTTATATTCCGGGACAGGTATTATCTCTGCTGCCGGGAGTTGGCGAAGAAGTAAAAATCTATACTTATCTTTGTGTCAGAGAGGATGCATTTATTTTATATGGCTTTCTTACCAGAGATGATTTGAATGTATTTAAATTGCTGATTGGTGTATCCGGAATCGGACCAAAGGGTGCACTGGCAATTCTTTCTGTCATGTCAACGGATGATTTGCGTTTTGCAGTATTGTCTGATGATGCAAAAGCAATTGCAAAAGCTCCGGGTGTTGGAAATAAGACGGCACAGCGGTTGATTATAGAATTAAAAGACAAGCTTAGTTTAGAGGATGCCTTTGAACAGAAATTAAGCCATACACAGGAAGCTGTTTCTGGTAACGGCTTAAAAGGAATCCGCAATGAAGCAGTAGAGGCACTGGTTTCACTGGGTTATTCTTCTACAGAGGCTTTGAAGGTGCTGCGGGATATCGAAATTACGGAAGACAGTTCGGTAGAAGATATTTTAAAACTGGCTTTGAAGCAGATGGCATTCTTATAAGAGGAGCAGAAAATGGAAAAACGTGTAATTTCAACGCAGATGCAGGATGAAGATATCAAAATCGAAAAAACACTGCGTCCGATGACCTTGGATGAATATATTGGTCAGGAGAAAGCAAAAGCAAATCTTAAAGTGTATATAGAGGCTGCAAAACAGCGTGGAGAGTCCTTAGACCATGTATTGTTTTATGGTCCTCCGGGACTTGGTAAGACTACTCTTGCCGGCATTATTGCCAATGAAATGGGTGTACATATGAAAGTCACTTCCGGTCCGGCAATTGGAAAGCCGGGAGAAATGGCAGCTATTTTGAGTAATCTTGCAGAAGGTGACATTTTATTTGTAGATGAGATTCATCGTCTGAACCGGCAGGTAGAGGAAGTATTATATCCTGCCATGGAGGATTATGTCATTGACATTATGGTGGGAAAAGGCGCAACTGCCCGTTCAATCCGCCTTGATTTACCGCATTTTACGCTGGTTGGTGCCACTACCAGAGCCGGACTTTTATCGGCACCCTTAAGAGACCGTTTTGGAGTGGTACATCATCTGGAATTTTATAATGTGGAGGAACTTAAGACAATTATTGTCCATTCCGCAAAAAAGTTAGAGGTAAAGATTGATGAGGAAGGTGCAATCGAATTGGCACGCCGTTCCAGAGGAACGCCGCGTCTTGCCAACCGCCTTTTAAAGAGGGTGCGTGATTTTGCACAGGTGCAGTACAATGGCGAAATTACTAAAGAAGTAGCATCCTTTGCACTGGATTTACTGGAAGTAGACAAGATGGGTTTAGACCAGAATGACAGGAACATTTTGCTTACGATTATTGAAAAATTCCAGGGTGGCCCGGTAGGGCTGGATACCCTTGCGGCAGCGATTGGGGAAGATGCCGGAACCATAGAGGATGTTTATGAACCATATCTTGTAAAGAATGGATTTATCAACCGGACACCAAAGGGAAGGGTCGCAACAGAATTTGCATATCATCACTTTGGAATAGAGGGCTAAGAAAATAGTTGTTTTTCGACAGATTTATAGCTATAATATGCTATATGTAGTAGTCAGAGAATATTTTTAGGCAGATACGCAGAGAGGAAATGAAAATGGCAGCAAAAAATAATACAGAAGTGATTATTGATGGAAAAGTATATACTTTAAGCGGATATGAGAGTCAGGAGTATTTACAGAAGGTAGCAACTTATATCAATGATAAGATTGCAGAATTTAAAATGCTGGATGAATATAAGAGAATTCCAAGTGATATGCGTTCCACATTGCTGGCATTGAACATTGCAGATGATTACTTCAAAGCGAAAAATCAGGTTGAAAAATTAGAGCAGGATTTAGAGGTAAAAGACCGTGAAATCTATGATTTAAAGCATGAACTGATTTCCAACCAGATCCGCATGGAAAGTGATGCCAAATCTTTAAAGGATCTGGAAAAAGAAAATAAAGAGCTGCTTTTAAATAAGACCAGATTAGAAGCAACCTTAGAAGATGCTTTACTTGGTAAAGTAGATAAACTTGAAAAACCGGAAAAAACTGAAAAACCAGAGGAAAAGAAAGCAGACCATACGGAAGAAAAGAAAGAGGAAAAGCCTTCCGGAAAGAAAGCGTAATAGAGAATAAAAACTATGAAAGGGGGCAGACATTTATCTGTCCCTTTTGTTGCCATAGGAGATGAGGAAAGATGAAAGAGTTAGAACTTTTAGCACCGGCAGGTTCCTTGAAAACATTAAAGGCAGTCATTCATGCCGGAGCAGATGCCGTATATCTTGGCGGAAGTATGTTCGGCGCAAGAGCATATGCCAATAATTTTAACGAAGAAGAATTATTAGAAGCAATCCGTTTCGGACATATTCATGGACGCAAAATTATTCTTGCGGTGAATACCCTGTTAAAAGAATATGAATTAGGACAGCTCTATGATTATCTGCGCCCTTATTATGAAGCGGGAGTAGATGCTGCCATCGTGCAGGATATGGGCGTTATGGAGTTTATCAAAACTCATTTTCCAAATCTTCCGATACATACCAGTACCCAGATGACCATTACCAATGTAGAGGGAGCCAGGCTTTTAAAGGAACAGGGCGTTGAGCGTGTGGTGACAGCGAGAGAAATGTCCTTAGAAGAAATTCAAAGAATCCATGATGAAGTAGGCGTGGAACTGGAAAGCTTTATTCATGGCGCATTGTGTTACTGTTATTCCGGACAGTGCCTTTTCAGTAGTATCATCGGCGGAAGAAGCGGAAACCGTGGCAGATGTGCACAGCCATGCCGCCTTTCCTATGAAGTATTGCAGGGAGAAAAAAGTCTTACCGGACATCATGCAACACCGATTTTGAGCCTTAAGGATATGTGTACACTGCCATTTTTGTATGAACTGGCTGACCATGGGGTATATTCCTTTAAGATAGAAGGACGGATGAAGACACCGGAGTATGCTGCCGGTGTAGTAAGTATTTACCGGAAATATATGGATTCCTATCTAGATGGAAGCCGTATCCCAGTGGAAAAAAAGGATATCAGGGCACTTTTAGAGCTTGGAAACCGTGGTGGCTTTACCAACGGATATTACTATCATCATAATGACAGTGATATGCTAAGCGGAGAGAGTGCTTCCCATAATAAGAGCGAAGGTGTTCTTCAGGATAACATCCGTAGAGAATATGTAGACACCGAATTAAAAGAAAAGATTAAAGGAAAGTTAATATTAAATAAAGAATGCCCTGCTAAGATAGAAGTGCAATATGGAAAAATAAAAGTTTCTTATCAGGGAGATATGGTTCTTGTAGCGCAGAATCGTCCGTTGACGAAAGAAGTTGTAACAGAAAAGATTACAAAGACCGGAAATACACCATTTGTTTTTGAAAATCTTGAAGTTACAATGGATGATGATATTTTTATGCCGGTAAACCAGTTGAACCAGCTGCGAAGAGGTGCGTTGGAAGCATTAGAAGAAGTGTTGTTGAAACCTTATGAAAGAACGCTTCCAGAATTGGTGGAAACTTCTTCTGCTGAAACAGATAGGCAGACAACAGGAAATGCCATAAAAGAAAAGCAGATTTCCGGACAGTCATTATCACAGACTTCTGGACAACAATCCGCCGGTTCATCCACAGAAGTTAGGGTACTGATTGAAGACGCAGAACAGCTTCCGGCAGTATTAAAAGCCGATTTCGTGGATACGGTTTATCTTGATTGTATGTTGTATACAAGAGAAAATCTGCTCCGCAAGTTAAGTGAGGATATAGACAGGGTACATGCATCCGGTAAGAAAGCATTTTATGTATTCCCGTTCATTTTCCGGCAGCAGACCAGTCTTTTTTATGAAAAAATCATGCCGGAGCTAAAAAAGCTTCCATTAGATGGTATTATGGTGCGGAGTCTTGATGAGATTGCGTTTATAAAGGAATGGGGCAATGAAAACTGGCAGATGGTATCCGACAGTAATTTATATACCTATTCCAATGAAGCGGCAGAATATTTTTATCGTCTTGGAATGATACAGGATACAATTCCGGTGGAATTGAACCGGAAGGAGATTTTAAGAAGAGAAAACAGCCGGTCTGAAATGATTATCTATGGCAGACTTCCACTTATGATAACGGCACAGTGTATTCATAAGAACACGTTAGGCTGTATGCATCAGCACAAGGTGCTGAACTTAAAAGACCGTTATTCTGTACATTTTCCGGTGAAAAATTTCTGCTCGGAATGTTATAACGTAATTTATAATTCGCTTCCGGTCTGTCTCTTTAAGGAAGACGTAACCGTGAAAAAGATTGCACCGGCTGCCGTAAGGCTTTCCTTTACGACAGAAACTGAAGAAGAGACAGAACAGATTTTAACAATTTATGGCGATATTTATAAAAATGGTGGCATTTTGGGGCAGATGCCAATGGAATGCACCAATGGACATTTTAAACGAGGCGTAGAATAAAGCAGAGGTATTTATGGTTCATTTGATTGTGGAATTATCAAAATATGCACTTATTATTCTGTTTTCTGTGTATACATATGAATGTTTTTCGGTATTCCGGAATATATCAGAACGAAAACAGGAAAAGAAATTTAAACGGCAGGCAAGGATTTTGTATGTGATTCATTTTACGGCATATTTAGTCATATTTGCGGTGACAGAGGATGCATATACTTTTATTTTTTATCTGGCGCAGATAATTCTTCTTGTTGTGGTACGGAATGTGTACAAATTATGTTATCCGAAGGCTTCAAGACTTTTGGTTAATAATATGTGTATGCTTATGATTATCGGGTTTATTATTCTGACCCGCCTGAATTTTGGACATGCTATCAAGCAGTTTGCGATTGCAGCGGTATCCTGTGTGATTTCCCTTGTGATTCCGGTGATGATACGGAGGATGGGATTTTTCCGGAATCTCACCTGGATTTATGCGGCAATCGGTATTGTGGGACTTGGTATTGTATGTATCGCAGGAAGCACCAGCTATGGAGCAAAGATTTCCTTTACCATAGCAGGAATTACGGTACAGCCGTCTGAATTTATTAAGATTCTTTTTGTGTTTTTTGTGGCTGCCATGTATCATAAATCAACGGAATTCCGTCAGGTGGTAATTACCACTTTGATTGCAGCACTGCATGTATTGATTCTGGTATTATCCCGGGATTTAGGTGGCGCATTGATTTTCTTTGTGGCTTATATGGCAATGCTTTATGTGGCAACGAGAAAACCACTCTATTTTGCCGGTGGACTGCTGGCGGGAAGTGTAGCGGCAGTAATTGCCTATAAATTATTTAATCATGTCAGAGTCCGTGTGGTGGCATGGAAAACACCACTAAAAGTAATTGACAAAGAGGGCTATCAGATCTGCCAGTCGCTTTTTGCAATCGGGACCGGAGGCTTTTTCGGTCTGGGGTTATATCAAGGCATGCCAAATAAAATTCCGGTAGTAGAGCAGGATTTTATTTTTGCAGCAATTTCAGAAGAACTGGGTGGAATGTTTGCTCTGTGTCTGATTCTGGTCTGTGTAAGCTGTTTCCTGATGTTTTTAAATATTGCCATGCAGTTAAAGGATTCCTTTTATAAGCTGGTGGCACTTGGACTTGGAACGATTTACGGATTTCAGGTATTCTTAACCATTGGCGGAGTAACAAAATTTATTCCATCCACCGGAGTAACCCTTCCGTTAGTCAGCTATGGAGGAAGCTCCATGTTAAGTACATTGATTATATTTGGCATTATTCAGGGATTATATATTTTGCGGGAAGACGAAGGAGTGTCACATAATGAAAAAGGAGAATATAAATCAGCAAAAAAGAAGGCAAAATCGGGATTCGAAACAGAAGTCAGGGACCTCAGTTAGTAAGAATAAAGAATTTGCATTGATTACTTATCTTTTCCTTGCTATCTTTATCTGCCTGATGGGATATATGGTATATTTTCAGATGGTAAAAAGCGAAGATTTTATCAATAGTCCATATAATAGCAGACAGGATACTTTTGCAGACCGTGTGGTCAGAGGAAAGATTATGTCAGCAGATGGCAAAGTTTTGACCGAGACCGTAGTGGATGCTGCCGGTAATGAAACCCGGAAATATCCTTATGGTAATATGTATGCGCATGTGGTCGGTTTTTCCACTAATGGAAAGTCAGGTATTGAATCCAATATGAACTTTAATCTTTTACGTTCCCATTCTTTTGTATTAGAGCGTATGTTTAACGAGATTAAAGATGAAAAAAGCATGGGAGACAATGTGGTTACCACGTTGGATTCCACTTTGCAGGAAACTGCATATCAGGCATTGGGTAATTATGATGGTGCAGTTGTTGTGATGGAGCCTTCCACTGGAAAAGTGCTTGCCATGGTGTCCAAACCGGATTTTGACCCGAATACTATTGCGGCAGACTGGGATTCCATTATTTCAGAAGATAATAATAACTCGGTTCTTTTAAACCGGGCGACCCAGGGATTATATCCGCCTGGCTCTACTTTTAAAATAATTACAACTTTAGAATATATCCGGGAAAATCCGGATTATGAGAATTACAGCTATAGCTGTAACGGAAGTATTACAGAGAATGATTTTACAATACACTGTTATAATAATGCCGTGCATGGAACGCAGGATTTGAAGCAGTCCTTTGCAAATTCCTGTAATTCATCTTATGCCAATATCGGATTATCTTTGGACACAGATTCTCTTTCGGACCTTTGTTCAGATCTGATGTTTGATAAGACACTGCCGGGAAACTTTGAAACAAGTAAAAGTCAGTTTAAATTAACAGATGAATCCCCGGAAAGTATGAAAATGCAGACGGCAATCGGACAGGGAGAGACGCTGGTAACACCACTCCATATGTTATTGATTACCAGTGCAATTGCCAACGATGGAATTCTGATGAAACCTTATGTGGTAGACCATACGGAAAATGAAAATGGTATAGAAGTAAAGAAATATGAGCCGGCTGCAAGCAAGCAGCTTCTTTCGGAAAAAGAAGCAAAGACCATGCAGGAATTTATGGCAGGTGTAGTTGCAGATGGTACTGCATCCAAGTTAAATGGGCAGAGTTATACTGCATACGGCAAGACCGGCTCCGCAGAGTTTAATAACAATAAGGGAGAAAGCCATTCCTGGTTTGTTGGATATGCACACCGGGAGGATAAGGAAGATATTGCAGTTGTTGTAATTGCAGAAGGTGCAGGTGCAGGCAGTACCGTTGCAGTTCCAGCAGCAAAACAGGTTTTTGATGTATATTACAGATAAATGAAAACAGATAGGATGACATGTTGCGTCAGGAATCATCCGGGACTTCTGAAATGGATTGTTGCATCCTTATGAAAAAAGGGGTATACTGTTTGTTAAACAAAAGGTAGTGACCACATCAGGAGGTATTGCAATGATTGAAGCAACAAGTTGTGGTGGTGTGGTAATATTTCGGGGTAAGGTGCTTGTCCTTTATAAGAATTATAAGAATAAGTACGAAGGCTGGGTGCTTCCAAAGGGAACAGTAGAACCCGGGGAAGAATTCAAAGATACCGCAGCAAGAGAGGTATTGGAGGAAACGGGCGTAGATGCATCCATAATCAAATATGTCGGGAAGAGCCAGTATAGCTTTACTGTGCCAGAAGATACGGTGGAGAAACAGGTACATTGGTATCTGATGATGGCAGACAGTTATTACAGTAAGCCACAACGTGAAGAGTTCTTTGTAGATTCCGGATATTATAAATATCATGAAGCCTATCATCTTTTAAAATTTGCCAATGAGAAGCAGATTTTGGAAAAAGCTTATAATGAATATCTGGATTTGAAAAAGTGTAATCTGTGGGGAACCCACAAATATTATTAGAGCAGCCATCTGACTGCTTTTTTAAATCAGATATGAGGTGTAGCATGCATTGGTATTCTAATTTATATCTGGGAGAAAGGCTGAAAAATCAGGAAGCAAAGGTAAAAAGCAGAGTGGAGCGGAATGTGCCACAGCCGTCGCTTTATCTTCTGACCCTTCCGTCAAATGAAGAGAATCTTCTGGATATTATACCGGCAACAGATTTATTACAAAAGGCATATCCGAAGAAAGAACTTTTTATTATCGGTCTGGAAAAAGGATATGACGCAGCATTAGAGATGTCAGCAGCAATTGTGAATGATATTTATCATAAAACAGGAACATTTGAAGTGCGTAAATTTGTACTGAAACAGCAGACTCGTAAAAATACTGAAATGGAGACATGAGGATGACAGTGCTGTTATCTATTTTGAAAATCCTGGGCATAATATTATTATGCATATTAGGTTTACTGGTTTTACTTATCATGCTTTTGCTGTTTGCTCCGGTATCTTACCGGATTCGTGGAGAGACAAGGCAGGGACAGACTACGTTAAAAGTGCATGGAGCATGGTGTCTTATGGCTTTGCGTTTTTCCTTTCTGATGGAGCAGGGAAAGCAGCTTGCAGTTTTAAAGATTTTTGGCATAAAAGCATGGAAGTATCCATCGGATGAAAAATCCAAAAAGAAATTAGAGAAAAAGAAAGTAAAGAAAAAGCCGAAAAAGAAATCCGGGGAAAAATCCCATAAGGAACTGGAAAAAGACTTAGTGCAGAAACGTCAGAAGCCGGAAGAACAAACAGCACCGGCGATTGAAAAAAAGATAGATGTAACGGGGCTGGAAGAACAGAATCCACCGGCTGCAGTACAAGAAGAACAGACGGAAAAACAGTATGAACAGAAACACCATAAGAAGACATATAAGAAAAAGTTTGTTTCCGTATTTGGTAAAATCAGCAAGACAATACGCTCGATAGTAGAAAAGATAAAAGCAATTCCGCAGAAATTTAAAAATATCGGCAGTAAAATAAAAAAAGTGAATCAGTGGATACAGGATGAGCAGAATAGAAGTGCCGTCCGTTTTGCCTTGGGTGCTGTAATAGGGCTGTTAAAAAAATACGGACCAAAGCATATGAAGGCAGATGTTGCTTATGGTATGGAAGATCCGGCAGCCACAGGACAGGTTTTAGCAGTGCTCAGCGTATTACCATTTTTGTATTATGATAAGGTATCTATTATGCCGGATTTTGAGGCAGAACGTTTTTATATCGAAGGCAGCTGGGATATAAGGGGACGGATACAGGTGATTCATTTATTAAAGGCTGCAATTCAAATCTGGAGAAATCCGGATGTGAAACACTTTATAAAGCAATTTTAACAGAATCAATATGAAGTAGAATCAGGAGGAATTATTATGTCAGACAGTAATAACACATTTCGCAATACGGTAGAATCTTTATTCAAAGGAATGGACAGCTTCATTACAACCAAGACGGTTGTAGGAGATGCCATTCATATCGGAGATACCATCATTCTTCCATTAGTGGATGTATCCTTTGGTGTAGGCGCAGGTGCATTTTCCCAGGAGAAGAAGAACAACGGAGCAGGAGGAATGGGTGGAAAGATTACACCGAGTGCGGTTCTTGTTATTCAGAATGGCACCACCAAGCTTGTAAATATTAAGAATCAGGATGGTGTGACCAAAATTCTTGATATGGTACCAGATTTCGTAAATAAGTTTGCATCCAGGGGAAAGAAGGATGAGGCAGCAACTGCAAAGTTAGATGAAGAATCCAAGAAAGCAGCAGAGTCTGAGATGAATGAAATTTTATCTGATGCAGTAAATAAGGATGAAGAATAAGAACAGTATAGAATAGTAACAGAAGAACGTACAGCGTGCTAAGTGAAAAAGAAGGGCATATACTATAATGGTATATGTCTTTTTGATTGGAGAAAAAACATGAAACGCTTGATGGGGTATTCCTTTTTCATGGTGGGATTTGGTATGTTTTTTATGTTTATTATTCCAAGTGACGTGATTGGGATTATTATTATATTGATATTGCTGTTGATAGGGTATAATCTTTTCTGCTGTAAGTAATAGGAAAGCAATTTCCTGTAAAAGAACAAAGAATGTGCCTTGGCACATTCTCGCGCCTGCGGCGGTCGCTTGCGACATCTACCTTATACGCCGCAGTGCGCATCCTCGCGGAACGTTTTTTGCTTTACAGGAACACAATTTCCTGTAAAGCAAAAAACTGTCCGTAAACATTTCAGTCTACGGACAGTTTTCTATTATATAATTATACGTTTGGGTCTGTTGGATCCCAATCCTGACCTGCCGGAATCTTAATTGTTGCCGGTTTATCAAACAGCATTGCTGCTGTATCAGAAATTGTTACTGTGGTTCCAAGTGCACAATTATCATAGATCCATTTTGCATCTCTTACGCAGAGTCGCACACATCCATGAGATGCCGGCTGACCAAGCATATTATAGTTACCGGCACTCAGATTGTGACTGGTCATGTTAGAACCAGCTACAGAGTGGAATAATACACCACCTACGATTCTTGTACAATACTGACCATAAGATGGTCCCATCAGGGTATGCCAACGATATTTTGCAGGTGTTGTAAACGTACCTGTCGGTGTTGGTGTGCCTGGCAGTCCAACAGAACATGTAAATGTTTTTACCGGAATATCGTATTTTCCTGTTTCACTCTTTGCATATACCATTACCTGACATGCTACACGGTTTACAGTGATATAGTAGGAAGACTGACGTCCGATGACGCTGTCAAGATCCTGTACCATTGCTCCGGAAGCATTGAAATAATACTTGTAACCATTGATACGTTTCCAACCGGTTGCCATTGCTCCGTTCGATTCAAAATAATACCAGCTGCCTTTGATTCTCAGCCATCTGTTTGCAACTCTGTTTCCATTACTGTCTGCATAATACCAAGTATTTCCTACCTGCTGCCAGCCGGCTCCACCAGTACCTGCTGTTGTCCCAGCACTGCTTCCATATCCAGGAACCCATTTTCCATCAGCCCCTACCCAATAAGAACCGATCCATGTATTGGTTGCCATTGCTCCGCTTCCTGTCACATAATAGTTGCCGATCCAGCGATTTGCTGCCATTGCTCCGCTTCCATCCATATAATACCAGTTGTTTCCTACTTTTACCCAGCCAGTCTGCATT